>OLGB01000983.1_pt1 | contig 36789 bp, 34 predicted proteins | sample 1605691 | NCBI WGS metagenome assembly OLGB01 (sample SAMEA3888925, study PRJEB22519) | human gut metagenome | biome: human gut; feature: human-associated habitat; material: faeces | place: Denmark | collected 2010
CCTGATACCTTACATGTAATCCTTTACTTTCTGCATGATAACCAATAAGCCACAGGACTATTGTGCTCAGCGTTGCCAGCAGGCTCAGCACCAGCATTCTTCCCGCTGAACGGCTGTAACTGGCACGCAGACCGAACCCGAACCGTTCGCTTTTCTCATCGCGGAAGTTCTGCTCTATCTGCATGCGGCGACTGTATAACTTCATGATTTCACGTGGCTTAAAGTCGTCTGTGCTGCTGAAGATGAGCCACGGCTCTTTTGCTGAAGAGCGCCCGTCGCGAACCTGAGATTTTCGTTTTATACGACACCTTGAGTGCCGGTGTTTCCGGCCTTTTGGTTCTTTCCTGTGCAGGTAAAAATGTCCCTCACACCGGGCATATTCCGCCCGTGCAAGCGTGCCTGGCCCCAGATATTCTGGTTTACTGCTGGCCTGTAATTCCTGACGTCTGAACCAGTATTCACCTTTTCTATTCAGGCGCATCTGGATATTACCCCTGACACGGCCAATAAAATCCCATCCGAGCGACCGGATATGCCGGAACCAGGCATTCTGGAAGCCCGCATCGGTAACGATGATGACTCTGGCCGTCGGGTTCACCGCCCCGGCAAGGGCATCAAGGAAGGCCTTTTGTATCTGTCCATTCTGCTGCTTTTCTGACGGGACTATCCAGCTTAACAGCGGAAGCGAACGCCCATCGCAAAGCAGACTGGCGCGGAGCACATGATATTCCTGAGACGGATAGCCACTCCAGTCAACCGCAATAACACACAGCGATAATTTCCGCGTCAGCATGGTGATAATACCATTGAAAATTAAAGGAATATCCCGATGGAGTGATTCATTGCCCAGTAGACGATCAACTCGTTTGATTTTGTTTTTGACCTGAGCAGCGCCGGGTAAATAACGTCCGATACTGGTCAGCGTCAGTGACGCGCCGTTGATTAAGGCAAGCGTGGCGTCAAGGAGGGCATTTTGTCGGTATTTGTGAAACGGAGCTAAGGCATCCCGGAAGAAATTCTGACATACTCGGCAGGCAGGCATAGAGGTGATCTCATTGAATTGGTTGCACAATCAGTAGAGCACAAAACGCTATGCTTGTTTTTTTCACCCGCCCATTAATGGGGATTCCTCAGTAATGGGCGGGGCTTTTTACTTAATCTTTCAACGAAATCCCTTTCATTGTTTCCCAGATTCTATGCTTATCCTGCTCGTGTAAATTCTTCTGCTGCACGGCGTGCATAAATGCCTCCTGGCCCTGTTCCGTCAGAGGTTGCCCGGACTTTAATCGTGCCGCCACACTTTGCAGAATACGATGGCTAAGTTGGCCGATTTGCGTCCGGACATCCTGAAGCGGGCGAGGCTGCCAGTCAGTTTCCGGCGCGGCCAACCAGTCGGCGCGATAGCGGTACTGAATCGCCTTGGCGGCGTCCATCTGCGCCTGAATAAATGGCCTTACGCTCTCGCCTTTTAATCCCAGCGAATCAGCATCAGCAGTGGCGCTCTCCAGAACCTTCTTCTCTTGCTGTAGATCTTCAATCGCCTGGTGATGTTGCGCTTTATATCCGGCAACGTCTTTCATCAAGGACAAACGTTCATTGATCAAATTGCCAATCGAAGGGGTTGAAGCAGAAATTGCCGTTGCAGAGAAACTTGCGGCAGCGAGAAGCAACACGGCTGTATAGAGCTTGTACGGCATCATAAATCTCCGACGTCGATAAACAGGAAGTCTGTAAAGGCGTTCCCGGTCAGTTGAAGAAACATTTCGCAGAAAGCGTAGCTAGCGCATTTTACAGTCTTGTGATGATAAAAAAACCGTAAACCCGACCCGGGCTTACGGTTCTCTTTTACCGCGGGGTTAAAAATTTTGCGCCAGCATCGCCTTCAGACGGTAGTCCCCGATGATCCGTTCCGGCCTTTTATATTTGTCAGGTTTGCTACTGCAACAATTCGGCAAATTTCGCCAGCCATTGCGGATGAGCGGGCCAGGCGGGGGCGGTCACCAGATTGCCATCCACATGCGCCTGATCGATACCGATGTCGGCAAAATGTCCGCCGCTGAGCCGTACTTCCGGCGCGCAGGCCGGATAGGCGCTGCAGGTACGGCCTTTTAATACCCCCGCAGCTGCCAACAGCTGAGGGCCGTGGCAAACGGCGGCAATCGGTTTACGCGCTGCGTCAAATGCCTGCACCAGTTTAAGCACTTGCGCATTCAGGCGCAGATATTCTGGCGCCCGGCCGCCGGGGATTAACAGCGCGTCGTAATCCTGTTCTTTCACCGTTGTAAAATCGGCGTTGAGAACAAAGCGGTGCCCGGGTTTCTCACTGTAGGTCTGGGCGCCGTCAAAATCATGGATCGCGGTCATAATGAAGTCGCCTTTTGTTTTATCTGGACAGACCGCATCAACCTGATGACCGATCATTTGTAATGCCTGAAACGGCACCATAGTTTCGTAATCTTCGGCGTAATCGCCCACCAGCATCAGAATCTTTTTGCCCATCTTATTCACTCCTGTATGAAGAAAGGTGTCTAAGATATAGCCTGGCGGGAGAGGGAATGCGAACCTGGGGATGACGGACGGCTGGTGGGGCGTGCCGATCTGGCGGCGATGCGGCAAATGAATCCGCAGCTGCAATCCATTGAGTCCTGGCTGGCGGGAACAGGGCGCGTCGCTTTCGAACGGGCGCTGGCAATCTCTGCCGGCCGGGCCTTTAAGCGGTAAACCCGCTTTACCCGGCGCCAGGCAGGAATTAATGAGCGAGAGGTATTATTGTAAGCTCTGTTTTAATATATCCGCTGAATGAAATGCCGCTATTTCTTTTGCGCTCAGCGCGACTCTATACGTTGTCCGGTTTAACCATCGATACCGGATATCTGAAGAGTATTATTTACGGCGGCAGCCTGTCATCGGCGCCGGATACCGGGCGCCTGACCGCCCTGCGTAAGCTGCGCCGCAGCCGTCCGCTGGACGGCATCGTGCTGGCGCTGGATGAGAGACAGACCACCGCCGGTACGCTGGACAACCATCTTCGCACCCTGGAGCAGGTCGGGGAGGCGCTGCGCTGGCAGCCGCCGGTGTACCTGTGGCAGGTGACTGACAGCGACTGGTCGCAGGATGCGCGCGTCACCCAGACGGTAGGGGCGCTTTTCCCGGCCCGCGCCACGCCAGCGGGGGTGGAACGTCAGCTCCGCGCTATCCTGCCATCCCTGCGCGAAAGGGGAATGCAGCAGCTGTGCGCCGGGCCGTCGCACGATTTCCTGTTACGTTTCGGCCGGCAGCTGGAGAAACAGGGAATATCCCACTGGAAAACGCTGCTGACGCCGTGGCTGACGGAGCACCTGAAGCGTGTTCCGCTGCGCGGCCTGATGTTCAGCCCGTCGCTGGCCCCTGAGGATAATGCCGCGGGCCATGAACACCGCTGGTCCGCTCCGGCGGTCTGGCAGGGCGTGACGGCGGACTGCGCTCAGGCGCGGGGCGTGCGGGCAGGGATACCGTGGCAGCGAACGCCGGGCGTCACCCTGCTGGCGCTGATTGCCCTGTGGGGGGCGGGCAGCGTGGTCTCCTTTGCCGTTAACCGCCACCATATCGTCAGCGCGGCGGCTCGGGCGCAGCAGCTGGTGAATCATCCCGAGGTTAACGACCCGCAGCTGATGGCGCTGCAGGCCCTGCGTAACGATATCGGGCGCCTGCAGACGCAACAGGCGAATGGCGCTCCCTGGTACCAGCGCTTCGGGCTGGACCACAATGCGCCGCTCTCTGCCGCCCTGATGCCCTGGTACGGCCGGGCCAGTAACCGCCTGATACGCGATGCGGCCATGCAGGCGCTGACGCAGAAACTGACCGTCCTGGCGAACCTGCCGCCGCGCAGCCCGCAGCGCGCCACGTCAGCTAAGGCGGGCTACGACCAGCTGAAAGCATACCTGATGATGGCGCGCCCGGACAAAGCCGACGCTGCCCTGTACGCGCAGGTGATGACAACCACCGCGCCATCCCGGCCGGGACTCTCCCCGGCGCTGTGGCAGAGTATCGCCCCGGACCTTCACGCCTTTTACATGCAGAGCCTGCCGTCGCAGCCTGCCTGGAAAATCACGCCGGACAGGCAGCTGGTCACCCGGGTACGTCAGGTGCTGCTGGAGCAGATTGGCCGGCGCAACGCGGAAAGTACGCTGTATGAGAACATGCTCACCCGGGTGCGCCGCAGCTACGCGGACATGACGCTGGAGGACATGACGCCGCAGACCGACGCCGGTCGCCTGTTCAGCACGCCGGAGTCGGTGCCGGGGATGTTCACCCGCCAGGCGTGGGAGGGCGGGGTTCAGGAAGCCATTGATAACGCCGTGGCGTCCCGGCGCGATGAAATCGACTGGGTGCTGAGCGATAGCCGTAAAACGCTGCCCGGCGACGTCTCCCCGGAGGCGCTGAAGCAGCGCCTGACGGCGCGCTACTTCACCGATTTTGCCGGTGCCTGGCTGAACTTCCTCAACAGTATCCGGCTGAACCCGGCGCACAATATTGCCGACGTCACCGACCAGTTAACGCTGGCCGGGGACGTGCGCCAGTCGCCGCTGATTGCCCTGATGAACACCCTGGCTTACCAGGGGCAGACCGGGCAGCAGAAAGAGGCCATTTCCGCATCGCTGGTGAAATCGGCGAAAAACCTGCTGGGCGGTGATGACCGGCCGGTGATTGACCAGCAGGCCGCCGGACCGGCGGGACCGCTGGACAGCACCTTCGGGCCGCTGCTGCAGCTTATGGGTAAAAACAGCGCGCAGAGCGTGATGGCGGCGGACAGTTCGCTCAGTTTACAGACTTACCTGACGCGCCTGACCCGCGTGCGCCTCAGGCTCCAGCAGGTGGCAAACGCCGCCGACCCGCAGGCGATGATGCAGCAGCTGGCGCAGACGGTCTTCCAGGGCAGGAGCGTTGACCTGACCGACACGCAGGAGTACGGCAGCCTGGTGGCGGCAAGCCTCGGTGAAGAGTGGAGCGGTTTCGGGCAGACGATGTTTGTTCAGCCGCTGACCCAGGCCTGGGAGACGGTGCTTCAGCCGTCGGCGGCCAGCCTGAACGAAGCGTGGCAGCGCTCAGTTGTCGCGAACTGGAATTCAGCGTTTAAGGGGCGTTATCCCTTTGCTGCCGCGAAGAGCGACGCCTCGCTGCCGATGCTGGCGGCGTTCATCCGCCGCGATACCGGACGTATTGACCGTTTCCTCAGCACGCAGCTGGGCGGCGTTCTGCACCGGGAGGGCAGCACCTGGGTGGCGGACAGAACCCACAGCCAGGGGTTGACGTTCAGCCCGGCCTTCCTGAACGCGGTGAACCAGCTCAGCCAGCTGTCCGACATCCTGTTTACCGACGGCAGCCAGGGTATCAGCTTTGAACTACAGGGGGTGGCGATGCCGGAAGTGGTGGAAACACAGCTGACGCTTGACGGGCAGAAACTCCACTATTTTAACCAGGTTGCCGACTGGCAGAGCTTCCGCTGGCCGGGGGTAATCAATAAACCGGGGGCGATGCTGACCTGGACGTCGACGGCGGCGGGAACCCGTCTGTATACAAACCACAGTGGTCCGTGGGGCGTTATCCGGATGCTGGAGCAGATGCAGCGGCAGAAAGCGGGGGACGGGCTGTACCGGCTGAGCGTCACCGCGCCGGACAGGCGACAGCTTCAGTGGCTGCTGCGTACGGAACTGGGCGACGGACCGCTGGCGCTGCTGAAGCTGCGAAACTTCAGTCTGCCGTCGCAGATATTCAGCGTCGGTGTCCCGGCGCCAGGCCGCACGGATGAATATGAATCTGACGTTGTGGAAGGGAGTGAATAATGGCCTCTGTTAATACTCTGATGGGCGGGCTGACAGCCCTCGATCCAGCATGGGCGGCGGTATTGTGTCATTAAATCAACAAAAAGGTGATTTGTATGGGGGCGGGTAACTATTTAGTGGTGGGAGATAAAACCACCTGTGGCGGGGTGATTACTGAAGGTGATGCCACGCAGACGATACTGGGTAAAGCGGCGGCACGCGAGGGAGATAAAGTGACCTGCGGCAGACATTCCGGCATTTACTACATCGCAGGTGGTATGGCGAATGACATGGTGAACGGGCGAAAAATGGCGGGAACGCAGGATAGTCACAGTACCTGCCCGTGCCAGGCGAGGTTTATCCCTTCCATGATGAATGACAATTACGAAAGTTGATAACCGAAAACTATGGACGACTTAACCCTGCGTTATTTTGACGCCGAAATGCGTTACCTGCGTGAAGCGGGCGAAGAGTTCGCCCGCGCCCATCCTGACCGGGCGGTGGCCTTAAATCTCGACAAATCGGGCGCGCGCGACCCCTATGTCGAGCGCCTGTTTGAAGGCTTCGCCTTTCTGATGGGCCGCCTGCGCGAAAAGCTCGACGACGATCTGCCGGAGCTGACCGGCGGACTGGTGAGCATGATCTGGCCACACTACCTGCGTACCATTCCATCGCTCTCCATTGTTGAGTTCACCGCGGACTGGCGTGAACTGAAAGAACCTGTCCGCATTGAAAAAGGCTTTGGAATTCTTTCTCAGCCCATTGGTGAAAAGCGCACCCGCTGTCATTACACCACGACGCAGCCGCTGACCCTGCAGCCCCTGTCGCTAGCCCGGGCGGGGATCTCGACGGAACCGGATGGGCGCTCGCTTCTCCGCCTGCGCTTTGAGTGCAGCCCGCTGGCAGACTGGAGCCGCATCGATTTAAGCCGCATCCCGCTGTACCTGAATGGCGACGCGCCGCTGGCCTGCGCCTTGCATGAGGCGCTGACGCTCCGGGTGGCGAAAACGGGTATCCGCTTTCCCGGCGATGCTGACCGCAGACCGCTGGACGCCCGTTTTGCCGTCTGCGGTTTCAGTAGGGAGGAGGCGCTGCTGCCGGAGTGCGGCAGTTTCAGCGGTTATCAGCTGCTGCTGGAGTATTTTACCTTCCGTGAAAAGTTTATGTCGGTGACGCTACGCGGCCTGGAAAATGTGGATTTCCCGGAAGAACTGGCGTGGTTTGAAATCGATATCGTGCTGGAGAGACAGTGGCCGCATGAATATGCGCTGTCGGAGAAACATCTGCGCCTGCACTGCACGCCGGTGATTAATCTCTTTCCGCTGGAGTCCGATCCGCTGCATCTGGACTCGTTACAGACCGAATACCTGCTGCGCCCGATGCGTGTCCAGGACGGTCATACCGAGATTTATTCCGTGGATTCGGTCACCTCCTCGCGCCACTCCGGTCACCAGACGTATGTGCCGTTCACCAGCTTCCGTCACAAGGGAGGAATGCTGCGCCATGATGCGCCGGAATATTATTACCATACGCGGGTAAAGTCCGGTCCTTCAGGGCTGCACGACACCTGGCTGACGCTCGGCGGCGAGGCGTTTGATAACCACACCGTACCGGAGAATGAAAAACTGTCGCTCAGCCTGACCGGCACCAACGGCCAGCTGCCGCGCCGGGCGCTGCAGAGTACGCTGCTGGACACGGTGGTGAAATCCACCACCGCGCGCATTCAGGTGCGTAACCTCTGCGCCCCGACGCTGCCGTGCTACCCGCCGGACCGCGATCGTTTTCACTGGCGGGTGCTGAGCCATCTCGGCAGCAGTTTCCTGTGGATGATGGATAACGCCGACGTGCTGCGCGGCGCGCTGGCCCTCTATGACTGGACCGATAACGAGATGAACCGCCGCCGCCTGGAAGCGATTGTCGACGTCAGGCATAGCGAGGTGGAACGTTTTGCGCAGGGCCATTTTCTGCGCGGCGTGCAGATTGAGGTGACCCTCGACAGCAGCGGCTTCGCCGGGCACGGCGATATCTGCCTGTTCGGCGAGATGCTGAACCGCTTCTTCGCGCTGTATACCGATATTCACCTGTTCAACCATCTGATTCTGATACTACAACCTGGGGGAGAGCGCCTCGAATGGCAGGAGAACCACAACCGCCGCATTCCCGGCTAAGCCCCCGGCTTGAGCGGGAAATCTATCGCATCAACTTCTACCGCTTCTGCCAGTTACTGGAAAAGCGTCGTCCGGGCGCATCGCCGTTGGGCAGCACCCTGAATCCGGCGGACGATCCTGTACGGTTTCGCCCGCATCCGGGAATGGGCTTCCCGGTCAGCGAGCTGAAAGCGGTGGAATATGATGAAGACCATCCGGATGCGCCGCCGACGGTGCGCACGACGTTTATGGGGCTCTACGGCGTCGACTCGCCGCTGCCCACCGCGTGGCTCGACGAGATCGCCCAGCAGCGGGAAGGGCACGAAGCGCAGGAGGCGTTTCTCGATATCTTTAACCACCGCATTCTGACGCAGTTTTACCGCATCTGGCGAAAATATTCCTACCCGGCGACGTTTGAAGCGGGGGGCAGGGACAGCACCTCGCAGAGCCTGCTGGGCCTTATCGGTCTGGGAATGCCGGGTACCGATAAGCATATCGCCACCCCAATATCGCGTTTTCTGGCGCTGCTCGGCATCATGCGCCTGCCTGCGCGTACCGAAGAGGGGATTCAGGCGCTGGTACGTCTGCTGGCTCCCCGCACGCGGACTACCGTCATGCCACACTGCCCGCGCACGTTTTTCATCAACAATCCACTGGGTTTTTACGGCAATGATGATTTTCTGCTCGATGGCTATAACGTGCTGGGCGACGAAACGACAGAGGTCAGCAGCCAGCTATTGATTGCGCTGTACACGGACGATATCGCCGAGGCGCAGGGGTGGTTACCGGAAGGGCAGATATATCAGGACTTTCTGGTCCTGCTGCGGGTCTATCTCGGCTGGCGCTATAAAGCGCGTATACAGCTGACCGTTCCTGCCCGGTTACTGCCTGCGCCGGTGCTGGGCGAAACCCCCTTTATGCTCGGCATGACGGGGATACTGGGCGTGGAGGGAGAGGAGATCCCGCCCGATATCCCCGCCGCCTTTACTATTGAGCCTGGCGGCTATTGCGGAATGCCGTCTGCAACTTTACAACAAGGAAACCAGCGTGTTGCATACCACTTCGATTAAACGATGGAGTTTACTTCTTATGCCTTTACTGCTGACAGGCTGTGGCCTGACGCAGAAAATTAGCGACAGCACCTCATCGGCGGTGAAATCGGTGTTTTATAAGCAGGTAAACGTCCTGCATCTGGACGTTACCGCCCGGGCGGAACTGAACACCGATGAGCGGGAGAACACCTCGCTCTCCCAGCCGGTGATGGTGTGGGTCTACCAGCTCAGTGACCGCAAGACGTTCGATAAACGGGTCTATCAGCAGCTGGTCACGGAAAGCGAGGAGGCCGCCGGAGACGAACGGCTTGCCAGCCGTAGCCTGGTGGTAAAACCCGGCGCTGACGTCAGCCTGGATATGCCGATGGACGAGAAGGCGCAGTTTATCGCGGTGGTGGGGTTATTCCGGGCGCCGGATATGGTGAAGAATGACTGGAAGCTGGTGCTGAGGCGCGACGATCTCGATCCCGACAAACCGCGCATTATTGAAGCCAGCCATAACCGCCTGACGTTGAAACCCCTGAAGGATGACTGAGATGCCCACACGCCATAATGCCCCCTCGCTGTATGAAATGCTGTACGGCAACTTTACCGGCGGACTCGACCTGCATCAGGTCAGTGAAGAAAACCAGGTTATTCTGTCGGTGCTGGATAATATGCAGCGCATCCTCAACTGTCGCGCCGGGACGCTGGCGCACCTGCCCGATTACGGCCTGCCGGATATGACTAAAATCCTCCAGGGGATGCCGGGTACGGCTCATGAGCTGATGGGCATCCTGTCGGCCGTATTGCTTAAATATGAACCGCGACTGAAGAAAATTGACGTGGTTCTGCTCGAGCAGGCTATTCCCGGCGAGCTGCGTTACGCCATTGACGCGGAGCTGAAGGGCGTAGGCCTGGTGCGCTACGGCACCGAATTTATGCCCGAGGGCAGGGTGCTTATCCGCCACCTCAAACAGCAGCAGTACCTGGAAGTCCGCTCCTCTATCTAGTTTTTATTCTGGCTGAAACCATCATGACGACTCCTTCTGAATGTTGCCTGAAAACCGGCGGCGACCCGCGTACGCTTGCGGATTACGCGCGCCTTCGCGATGAAATGAACAAACTAACCCATCCGGCGCGCCCGGATGTCAACTGGCGGCTCGCGGAAAAACTCTGCCTGTCGCTGTTTGAGCACAACGGCGTGGAGCTACAGACTGCCGCCTGGTATACGCTTGTCCGCATGCATCTGGCGGGGCTATACGGCATGAATGAAGGGCTGGCGATACTGGTCGCGCTGGTCTCCCGGCAGTGGGGCAATATGTGGCCGCAGCCGACGACTGCGCGAATCAAAATACTCAGTTCGCTCAGTCAACGGCTGCAGCAGGCGATGCGCACGCTGTCGCTGACCGATATCGACCTGAGCCAGCTTTACCAGGCAGAAGCGCATCTGACGGCGCTGGATGACGTACTGCAGCGTCTGGAGCTCAAACATGCCGGCCAGCTTGATGCCCTGTCTATCCTGCTGCACAACGCGGCGGTACGGCTGGAGAGCAGCGAAAATAAAGAGGAGACCGCGCCGCAAGCGGCCGCGCCTGATCCTGCCCCTTCCAGCCTCCCTGAACCGACCGCGCAGGTGAAATGGGTCTATGTCGCCGAGCCGGCATCGCGGCCGAATGCTGACGTTGTGACGGCATTCCCGGCGCCCGCGAAGCCCTGGAAGCCGTTTGTCGCCGGGATGCTGACTATGCTGGCGCTGGCCGGGGCCGCGGCGGGAGGATGGCGGGCAACGCACCCGTCCGATTCGGGGCAGATGCGGTTTCCCGCCCGGTTCTCTCCATTGCCTACGGTGCTTTCCGCTGAGCAGTTACAGACGCTACGACAACAATCCCCCTCGGCGGAGCCGGGGATAAAACAGACTCAGCAGCAGCTGGCGCAGCTTTTACAGCTAAAACCGGACTGGGCTTTGAGTTATGGCACTCATCTGGCGCAGCAGGCGCTGACGCTATGGCCAGAACAGGCGAAACCGCTGGCGCAACAATGGCAACAGCAGGTCAGCGCCGCCGCGCTTCCCGTGGAGAATCTCAGCGGCTGGCACCAGGGAATGACGCAGCTACAGCAGTTGACGAACCGGCTTAACGCGCTGGATGAACAGAAGGGGCGGTATATCACGGTGAGTGAGCTGAAGTCAGCGGTGTTTGCCATAACGCAGTCGTTGAGCCGTACCGTTCCGGCGGAAGAGCAGCTGCGACAACTCTCCGCACAGCCGCGCAATCAGCCAGGGTCTGCGGCGCAGCAGAACCAGACGGAGCAGCATCTGCAACAACTGATTGCCCGCTATGCTGCGCTGAAACAAAAAACGGCGGAATAAGCCTGCAATAGCCACCCGCACGGGTCATTAGCGTGACGCATGACTTTCGCTATCGGAACGGCCGGTTGCCGGCCTGATGCGACAACCCTGCCACACCCGGCACCGGCGCGCCTGTCGCGCCGGTGCCTCCTTTCAGCGTTTAATCTCCCCAGACAAGGCTATCTAATAACGCCGTAATTCACTGGCTTCCCAGCTATACGCGTCCCTGGCGATTAACGTGTCGCCAAGCTCCTGATAATCGAAATGATAAAACTCAGCGCGGGCGCCATAACCGGAGTAGTCGACAGCCGCAAGGCCAACAAACGCTCCGGTAAAGAATCCGCCATAGCTTTGCAGGACATAATCATCCGAAAGGATCGCAGCATCTAGCTTCACAGGGATTTCAGTGAACTCAACCCCATCAAAGCTATATTCATAGCTATACGTTTCCTTCCTGACTTTCGTCCGGAACCAGACATATTCAACGTGCTCCGGGACCTTGATGGCTTCATCTTTTAAATATGATGTATACCGCCCTCGGTTATTCTCACCTATTTCAATGACCTTACCGTTAATTTCATTCCAGGTAATGAACACAAAACTCCAGTGACGATCGTTATAGTAATTCGTTAATCCGGCCATTTGCTGGTAGTTAAATGGATTAAATTTAACTTTAACTTTCGCATCAAAATAAAAGGCTTGCCAGCGTCGGGCAATCAGCGACAGGTCATGGGTATTCGCTAAAGATCCCTGGCCAATTAACGTTAACTTGCCATCGCCGGTGGTACCCATTTTTTCTGTAAACGGAACCCGCAGGGTGTTCCAGTTACCATCGAGTGTCGCCGTTGTAAATTCGTCGTGCTGGCTACGGTCTTCCGGACTTTCGGTATCAATGGCATCTTTCGGGCCTTCGACAAACGTCTTTCCGCCGTGACCGCCTTCAATACGCGGCCAGCCGCCTTCATCCCAGTACACCTTCTGGATAGCCGTTTCTCTGCCCAGCGTTGACCAGCCGCGAGGATCGTAGACTCACCCGGGCGATTCCACGGACGCGCGCAGAGCGAGGCGTAGTACCATTCGCCGCCGGGGGTGGAAACCAACGCGCCGTGCCCTTGCTTTTGGATGTAGCTGTCTGGCGTATCGACGTTGGTTAAGAAGACCTCACCTGGCTCCGTTTCAAAGCTGTTGGCGTCTAAGGTTTTAGAACGCGCAACCACTTCCTGGTGCGTAAATACGGTGCCCCCCTGGGCGGCAAAAAGATAATAATATCCGTTCAGTTTATAGAGATGCGGCCCTTCAACGAGCCCAACGGCGGTCCCCCGATAAACGGTACGCGCGGTCTCTGGCATTAATTTCAGGGTTTTTGTATCCAGTTCAGTTAACGTGATGCCGTCAAAGGGATGGTGATATTCGCGATGGCCCCAGGTTTGCTGCACGATATATTTCCGGCCATCATCGTCGTGGAAGAGAGAAGCATCAAAACCTACGCCGTTAAGCTTAATGGGATCTGACCACGGGCCGCGGATATCGGCTGCGGTGGTCAGATAGTTTGTCATGTCTTTAAAGGCGCCTTCGGTGACTTTGACGTCGGTATACACTAGCCAGAATTGACCGTCGGCATAAGAGAGCGCCGGCGCCCAAATGCCGCCTGATGAAGGATTGCCTTTCATATCCAGCAGGGTGGTGGTTGACAGGGGCGAAGGGAGAAGATTCCAGTGCTCCAGGTCTTTTGACTCATGTAAACGAACGCCAGGGAACCACTCAAACGTAGAGTTGGCGATATAGTAGGTGTCCTCGACACGGATAATACTGGGGTCGGCATTAAACCCACGTAAAATAGGGTTTTGAATAAGTGACATATCATTACACCTTTTTATTTAAATGTTCCAAATGCATTTAATTTATATTTTTAACTACACGCGGACTTCATCAAGCTGACGGTTGATATCGGTTACGTTTTTGTCAGAGATGGGGTAAACCTGCATGATGATCATCGATACGATGGCTAACGCGATAGGGATCCACACCGCGGTCATAATGATCCCGTCGATAGCGCTGGCGCTTTGCCGGGCGCCGGTTTCATTAAAGCCATAAACGGCCAGTAACCACAGGGGAATCGCGCCGCCGATGGTAAAGCCGATTTTGAAAAAGAGGCCCATAATCGCATTAATGATCGCCGCATTTCGCTTGCCGGATTTTAATTCGCCATACGCAATCACTTCAGGAACCAGCGCCCACATAAAGCCGGTCGCGGACGTTAAGCCCCATTGTTTAATGAAGGTGGCGATGTAAGCAAGCCAAAGCGCATCGTGCATGCCCTCGCGTGACCAGACGTAAGTCAGTAGCTCACCGACAATAAACATGGCCAGAAAAATATGGAAGAAGCCTTTTTTACCAAAAATTTTCTTGAGTTTGGGCCAAAAAATAGGGAATGCGATGCCCGGTATGGAGGCGACAAGGCCTACGGCGCCCATCCATTCTGAATGACCGACAACGTACTGATTGAAAAAGCCGTTAACCGTGTTCATGAAAAACATGAACGTGAAGGCCAGCATGAAAAACAGCCCGAGAATAACCAGCGGGCGGTTATGTTTGAGTTCAAGGAACAGATCGGTCGTTTTGACGTTGGCGGTCTGTTCTGCCGTCGCGACAACGCGTTCTTTCGTAAATTTATAGCAGATGAAAAGCGCCACCGCGCCGATGAGCATATACACGGAGTAGACGCCGAACCAGGCGTAGTTGGCTGATGGATCGGTATAGTTTCCCAGATTGAGCTCAATGCCGAAAAAACCGGTGTCCTTAAGGCTGCGATCTTTTGGTGAAGCCATCTGTACAAACATCGGGAACAGTCTATAAACAAGAAGATTGGCGCTATTAGCCAGCATCATTCGGGTACTGGTGAGTTTATCAATCGATTCCGGATCCCGGGTCAGGGACGCATTAAGCGAACCATAAGGAATATTCACTACGGAATAAACTAAATCCAGAGCCAAATAAACGATGAAGGCAAAAGGTACCGAACCTCTGACCCCAGGAATGGGAGCAAAAAGTAAAGCGGAAAGGATCACCAGCGGTACGCCGGCTCTTAACAGCCAGGGGCGATATTTACCTGCTTTTGACGTTCTTTTGTCAACATACGTGCCGACCATCGGATCCCAAAAGACATTGATGATTCGGACAAAAAGAAATATAAACCCTGCCGTTGCCGTGCTGATGGTATTAACCGTCAGCATGTGAAGAGCCAGAAAGCCGCCTATTGTGCCAAAAACCAGGTTTTGCGCAAAGTCGCCCATACCATAACCAATACGTTCTCCACGCGTTAATTTATGATATTCATCATGGCGGCTTTGCATTATGTTTTTACTCATTCTGAGCAGACTCCGGTGTGTTGTGTGGATGTGTAACAATTTCTGACATAAATGATCTCGAAGAATCTATTACGTTTTTAAATTAATTTATTATGTTTTTTTACTTCTGTGATCATCGAAGCAAAGCCTCCTCCAGACCCTCCATTTCACTTGTTGATTAACGCTTTACAAGCTATACCCCGGTAGATTTAAAACGCCGCAAAACCGGCATTTTGTTTTATTGTTTTTTTACTCTGGCCGCTCCAGGAAATGTACTCTACAGGGTTATCCGCGCGCTGAGTAAATGGCGCGAATATTTGCGAGATGGCTCACGTTTGAGCATTTTCTTAATCACGGAGTGAAATAACGTAATTGAGCAACCGGCCAGGAGAATACAGGATGTGTCACAGTTGTTAATTTTTCGCTTCATAAATTATGGGATTCATCATGCCATCTTGTGCTGAGCGGGGCGCTGCCAACGGTTTGACTCACCCATGCGACGGTGCCGGGGCGGCGGTTGGCGGCGGCCGGACCCTGTGTCCCGGGGATGCAGGGCAAAGCGTTAGCGCCCTGAACGCTACCCACCGTCTGGGGGGCAAAACGTGATGCTGTGAGTAGGGAGGACGTCGCCATCGTTTTAAACCACGGCGTTAATTTCGGCGTATGCCCCAGCGCATTCAATGAATTCACTGCTGGCCGGGGGAACTATCCAAAGTGATAATTCAACCGGGCTGCGCTAATACTTAAACAATAACTATGGAGATCGGATAGCCCTAATAGTGTAAAGCCTCTGTTGACGTACAAAATAAAAATTAAATTGTTCTTATGATAGCGACATATTCTGATTGCCCAGAATGGGATTGTTATTATCTGAATAAAATTAACCTATATTGAGATAATTATGACAATGATAAAAAAACTTCCATTACCCATGGCGGTTATCGCCGCGCTTTTCCCATTTACCTCTGCAGTCGCCCAAGAGTTCACTCAGGAACAGATCGACGCCATTGTGGCGAAAGCCGTCGATAAAGCCCTGGCCGAACGCCAGGCGAAAATCGACGCCGCGGCTGATAAAAAAGTGGATGTTATCACCAACCCGCAGACCACCGCGGCCACGCCGGATATGGCGATCCCCTTCGGCCTGAAGTTCAGCGGCTACGCCCGCTACGGCGCGCAGTTCCAGACCGGCGATCAGAAGTTTGTCGGCGTCGATGGCTCCTATAACGGCGCTTCGGCGATCGGCCGTTTAGGCAACGAAGGCAACGGCGGCGAATTCCAGATAACCAAAGCCTTCAGGAGCAGTAAAGGCGCTATCTGGGATATCAACGTCATGTTTGACCACTGGAGCGATGAAGTTAACCTGAAAAAAGCCTACGTCGGCGTCACCAACGTGCTGGAGTCTAATCCCAACGCCTATATCTGGGCCGGCCGCGACTTCCATCAGCGCCCGCAGCAGGGGATCAACGACTACTTCTGGATGAACCACGACGGCCAGGGTGCCGGGGTGAAGAACTTTGATATCGGCGGCGTGCAGTTTGACGTGGCGGGAGTGTCGCAGGTGGAGTCCTGTAGCCCGGAAGTGATGGCGGACGAGGCCAACCCGTCGCGCATCACCTGTACCGGCGGCTCCGGTACCGGCGATAACGGCCACTACGCCCTGACCACCAAAACCCACAACATCAAGGCCGGGCCGATCGACGTTGAGGTGTACGCCAACTACGGTTTCGATTCGAAAGCGGTGGACAGCGACGAACGTCTCGACGCCTGGCAGGGCGGGCTGGTGCTGAGCCACACCAACGACAGCGGCGTCAATAAAGTGATCCTGCGCTACTCCGATAACTCGGATAACAGCGTCTACAACAAAACCGATGACCTGACCGCGATTTACGCCAGCTTTGAAGGGCTGCATAAATTTACCCGGCAGGCGCAGATCGAATATCTGCTGGCCTTCCACGACTATGACAACGGCAAGGACAACACCGATAACCGTAAAAACTACGGCGCCATTGTCCGTCCGATGTACTTCTGGAACGATGTGCACTCCACCTGGCTGGAAGCGGGCTACCAGCGCGTCGATTACGACCAGGGCGGCGATAACCACGGCTGGAAGCTGACGCTGTCGCAGAACATCGCCATCGGTATGGGGCCGGAGTTCCGCCCGATGCTGCGCTTCTACGTGACCGGCGGCCAGGTGGATAACAAGCGCACCGCGAAGGTTAACGGCACCAAAGATGAGCAGCTGGATTCGCTGAACGTCGGCGGCATGTTTGAGGCGTGGTTCTAAGAGAGTGAAACCATCCCGGGTCGCGGCGTCAGAGCCCGATCCGGGCTATCAGATCGTAACCTGTAGCCCGGCTAAGCGCAGCGCGAGCCGGGAAGAAGCCGCATCGATATATTCATCCCGGCGCATTCCCCGGGCTGCGGCGTAACGCCTTACCCCGGCTACCGCTGGCTTAGGTGGTTTGCAAAAGGAGCCGGAGATCACCTCTGGCTCATCCGGCGAGCGATGCGTTCAAGCTTAATCATCAGCAGCAGCGTGACGCCCACCAGCACGATGGTCAGCGCCGAACCATCGGCAATATTGCCGCGATCGGTCAGGCTGAAAATCGTCACCGGCAGCGTTGTCCAGCCCGGCGGGTAAATCATCACCGTCGCGCCCAGCTCCCCCATCGACAGCGACAGGCTTAACGCCAGTGCTGAAATCATCCACGGCGTCATCAGCGGCAGCGTAACGTAGCGCAGGCGATACCACGGCGATGCCCCGAGGCTGGAGGCGACGTTTTCAATATCGGCGGAAATCCGCGCCAGACCGGTGGAAACGTTGCTGAAGGTAAACGCGGAAATCAGCACGAAGTGCGCCGCCAGAACGATCCAAAAGGTGCCGTTCATCTGCAGCGGTCCCTGGCTGAAGGCCACCAGAATGCCAAGACCCACAGAAACGGATGGGATGGCGCTTGGCAGATAGAACATCAGCCCAAGGTATTTTTGCAGCTTCGCACCGTACTGCCGCAGGGACAGCGCAGCCCACATGCCGCACAGCAGAGCGAACAGGCTGGCGCAAAACCCGACCATCAGGCTGGAAAAGAGCGCATCCCACGCGGCGCCGCGAAACGCGTTAACAAAGTGTCCGAAGGTAAAGCCGGACGGTAGCAGGCCGTTCCACTGCTGGCTCAGGCTGGACATCAAAATCACCGCCAGCGGCAGGAAGAAAAACCCGGCAAACAGCGTCGCCGCCAGCGCTCCTGCCGCCGTACGGCCTTTACGCGACCAAATCAACATCGTTAGCTCCTCACGCCGGTACGCGCGGCGGCCAGCCGATAGAGCATAAACAGCCCCAGCGACAGCAGAATATTAATCAGCGCAATCATGCAGGCGACGCTGTAGTCCGACTCGAGAATAGCCTTGCTGTAGACCATCATCGGTAGAGTATTTACCCCTTTGGCGCCGATAAACAGCACGATGCCGAACTCGTTGGTGGTCAACAGCAGACACAGGCTGCCGCCCGCCATTAGCGCCGGCAGCACCGCCGGAAAAATCACCTGGCCGATGACCCGCAGCGGATGCGCGCCGAGGATGCTCGCCGCTTCAAGCTGGCTTTTATCAATCTGCCGCAGCCCGGCCATCAGCGGGCGCATCACCAGAGGGGTGAAGACGGTCATTTCCGCCAGTATGACCCCCTGAATCGAATAGAGAAAATCCACCGGCGGCAGTTCAAAAGCAAACAGCGACATCAGCGTTCCGTTCAGCAGACCGGCGGAGCCGTAAATAAAGGTGAAAGCCAGGGTGATGAGAAAGGTCGGCAGCGCAATAAAGGTATCAATTATCCGGCTAATCAGCTGGCTACCGGGAAACGGGATAAACACCAGAATCAGCGCCAGCACGCTGCCGAGCAGCAGGCAGCCTGATGTCGCGATAACCGCGATTTGCAAGGTATTGAGCAATGCGCTGAGAAAGCGCCGGGACTCCACCACCTGCCAGAAGGTTTCGAGGCTCAGATGACCCTCGGTATCGCGCAGCGCCTGTTCGCCGATGAGCAGCAGCGGGTAGAAAAACAGGGTCGCCAGCACCAGCAGCGGCGGCAGCAGCCACAGTAAGGGCCGCAGATGAACAGAGCGACGCGGGAGCGTTAAGATCTGCGACATTATGACACCTCAATCAGGACCGCATCGTTGGGTTCAAAATAGAGCGCCAGCCTGTCGCCCGCACGCGGCAGCGGATTCACGTGGGTCATCACGATACGCACCGCCTCCCCCGCCACGTCGCATAGCAGATGGGTCAAATCGCCCTGCCAGTGCACGGAGGTCAGGATGGCGTTCAGCCGGTTGCTGGTGGCCGATCGCGGCGCGAGACTCATATGCTGCGGGCGAATACACAGCAGCTTATTGTTGCCATGCTGGCCGCCGCGGCTGAACGCGGCGATCAATCCGCCGCCGCAGCTGACGCTGACCAGGCCAGGTCCCGCGGTATCTGTCAGCGCCGTCGCCTGCAGGATATTGGCACGTCCGAGAAACTCGGCGCTAAAACGATTAGGCGGATAGTGGTAAAGCTGATGGGTTTCGCCGTGGGCAATGAGCGAGCCGTCTTTCATGATGCCAATCTTGTCCGCAAGGGTCAGGGCTTCGGTCTGATCGTGGGTGACGTAGAGAATGGTCAGCTCCGGCAGTTCGCGGTGCAGACGGGCAATTTCCTCCACCATGTTGTGACGGATTTGCGCATCCAGCGCCGAGAGCGGCTCATCAAGCAGCAATACCCGCGGACGCACGGCGATGGCGCGGGCAATCGCGACTCGCTGCTGCTGGCCGCCGGAAAGCTGGTGCGGATAGCGGCTGGCGTAATCCGCCATGCCGACGATTTTCAGGGCTTCCTGAACCCGTTCAGCGATCTGCGCTTTGGGCTGCTTCTGCGCCCGCAGGCCGAAGGCGACGTTATCTTCTACCTTCATGTGCGGAAACAGGGCGTAGTTTTGAACCACCATACCAAGGCCGCGTTGATACGGCGGCAGGTGGGTGATATCCGTGTCGCCAAGCAAAATTCGACCACCGGCAGGCTGCACAAAACCGGCTATCGCCCGCAGCACCGTGGTTTTCCCGGAGCCCGAAGGGCCGATCAGCGCCAGCACCTCACCGGGTTCAATGGTTAATGTCAGCGGCTTCAGCACCACGTTGCCGTGATAAGAAACGCGCAGCGCGTCGAGAGTAATTCCGGACGTCCCCGCCAGCGACGGGGTGGGGGCAGCGGTCGTTTTCATTAACATCACGCTTACTCGCTGTCCGTCACTTTATGCCAGCGGGCAATATCCGCCGACAGCGAAACCGCAACGTCGTCCCAGTTGGGTTCCCAGCTTTTCACGCCGTTAAGCGCCGCTTTCGCCGCTTTAAAGTTAGCGTCTTCCGGCGTCACGTCGCTGCGCACCGGCAGACCCCAGGAGAGCGCGCTGACGCTGGACTGAGCGGATTTATCGAGCAGGAAGTTAATCAGCTTTTTACCGTTTTCGCCGTTCGGACCGTTCTGCACCAGGCCGATGGTATAGGGCAGCGCCAGCGCGCTGCGTTCGCCTTGCGCGTCCGCTGGCCAGAAGATTTGCACATTCGGGTTACGCGCCATCTGCGACAGGTTCATTTGCAGATCGCCGTTAGCGATGTACAGCTCGCCTTTATTGACCAGCGCGGTCAACTTACCGGTGGAAGCAGACGGACCAACGTTATTGGCCTGGAGCTTACCGAGATAATCGAACCCCGCCTCTTTGCTCCCCATGCTGTGAAACGCCTGTAGCATGACCGCCGTACCGTCACCCGCCTGCCCCGGCGTCGAGTACTGCAGTTTGTTCCTGAAGCGGCTATCGAGCAAATCCTGCCAGCTGGCCGGCGCGGTTTTCAGCAGCTTACTGTTATAGATAAAGGTCAGATAGTTATTCACCAGCGGCGAGTAGCGGTCGTGTACGCCCGGGATCCGGGCGCTGTCCTGCGGCTGAAATTCGGCCAACAGCTGTTCTTTCGCGGCACGCTGGATAAACGGCGGCACCGTCACCAGCACATCGGCCTGAGGGTTGGTGCGCTCTTTTGCCAGGCGTTCAACAATCGCCCCGGAACCGCCTTCCACGTACTGCACCTTGATGCCCGTTGCTTTGGTGAAAGCGGCGAACTGGTGCTGGTACCAGCTGTTATCACCATCGTGCAGGCCGTCAGCGGAGTAAACCGTGACGATGCCATCTGCCCATACCGGAGAGCTGGTCAGCGCGAACAGGGACAGCAGGGCAAGTCGGGAGAGTTTCATCGTATATGCCTCATCGGGTAGTTAGTCATTCTGGTGTAGACCAGATTGTTTTTCACGCTACCGGGGGTTTATGACAAAACGATGAATGAAGTGTGGCGAAAGGATGACGCCGGAGCAGAAGACTCCCTCCCGGAGGCGGCGCTTGACGCGCCTCGTCCGCAGTCAGCGGTGAACCCGTAGCCCGGTCAGCGCAGCGCCACCGGGGCGCCCGCGACAGGCATTCAATACCCGGGCTACCCGTCCGCAAACGGCGGTAAACCCGTAGCCCGGGTAAGGCGCCAGCCGCAACCCGGGAAAACGCTCGGGCTGGACCAATAAAATCAATGGGTATCGACTTCAATACGCAGGCTGTCGTGGCGCCAGTACTCGATATCGTAATCGAGAATTCGCCCGTGCTGATCGTAGTTGAGGCGGCGCAAGAGCAGCGCCGGCCGCCCTTCCATCACCCCCAGGGCTTCCGCGGCCTGGGGCGGCATCGAGGTGGGCCAGAACGACAGATGCATACTGGTATATATCAGGTCATAGCGGGTCTGATAAATCTCGGTCAGGCTGCCGTTTAAATCGTGGCGCAGCAGCTCCGGAACCCTGGCGGGCAGACAGTGGTTCTCACAGTAGCAAATCGCCCGCCCGTCGGCATAACGCAGACGGGTGAGCAGGTAAACCTGATCGAATGGCTGCAGCGCCAGCGGCGCCATAACGTCCAGCGGAACGGTGACCAGACGCCCGTCGAGCAGTACCGTTTTCGGCTCCCGCCCCTGTTCCAGGCACAGCTTGTGGAAGTTGGTATTCTGCGTCGGATCCAACCACAAGCGCTCCGGCGTAACAAACCAGCCGCGGCGGTCGGCGCGATAAATCACGCCGCTGGACTCAAGCTGCGCCAGGCTCTCACGCACCGTAATACGCGTGGTGTTGAACAGCGCGCACAGCTCGCGCTCGGACGGCAGCTTATCGCCGCTCTTCAACGCGCCGTTTTGAATACGCGCCTGAAGCTGCGCCTTGATCAGCAGATACTGTGGCGTCTCGCCAGAGGGTGATTTCATGTTCGCTCGCGGCCAAATTTGATGCGCTCATTATACATAACCAGATGAATTTTTTGTTGCAGCGCTACTTTCCCTTTGACCTTTTCGGGGCACGATCGTCATTATAAAAAACATCTGGTATAGACCAAATGGTGAAAACAATGACTTCGCGTAATTATCTGCTGCTGACGCCCGGACCGCTAACCACTTCCCGTACGGTAAAAGAGGCGATGCTGTTCGATAGCTGTACCTGGGACGACGACTACAATCTCGGCGTCGTTCAGGTCATTCGCCAACGGCTGGTGGAACTGGCGACGCCCGCTAACGGCTACACCTCAGTGCTGCTGCAAGGCAGCGGCAGCTACGCGGTTGAAGCGGTACTCGGTAGCGCGATCGGCGCGCAGGGGAAAGTGCTGATTATCAGCAACGGCGCCTACGGCGCGCGCATGATCGAGATGGCGAAACTGATGTGCATTGCGCACCATCCCTACGACTGCGGCGAAGTGGCGCGGCCGGACGCGACGGCGATCGAACGGATCCTGCAAACCGACCCGGCGATCACCCATATCGCCATGGTGCATAGCGAAACCACAACCGGCATGCTCAACCCGATCGAAGAGGTCGCCGCGCTGGCGAAACGGTACGACAAACGCTACATCGTCGATGCCATGAGCAGCTTCGGCGGCATTCCCATGGACGTCGCCGCCCTGAATATCGATTATCTGATCAGCTCCGCCAACAAATGCATTCAGGGTGTGCCGGGCTTTGCCTTCGTCATTGCCCGGGAGGCGGAACTGGCAAACTGCCAGGGCCGCTCGCGCTCGCTGTCGCTGGATCTGTACGCCCAGTGGCGCTGCATGGAGGATAACCACGGCAAGTGGCGCTTCACCTCACCGACCCATACCGTGCTGGCCTTTGCCCAGGCGCTGAAGGAGCTGGCGGAGGAAGGCGGCGTGCGCGCACGTCATCAGCGTTACAGCACGAACCAGCAGCGTCTGGTGGCGGGAATGCGTGCGCTAGGCTTTCAGCCGCTGCTCGACGATAGCCTGCACTCGCCGATCATCACCGCGTTTTACTCCCCGGATGCGCCGCAGTATCGCTTTAAGGATTTCTATCAGCGGCTTAAAGAGCAGGGTTTCGTGATCTATCCGGGCAAGGTGTCGCAAAGCGACTGCTTCCGTATCGGCAACATCGGCGAAGTGTACGACGCCGACATCACCGCCCTGCTGGCGGCCATCAAAAACGCCATGTACTGGCAATGCTAAGGAACCGTCATGAACCGTATTAACGCCGTTATTCTTGATTGGGCAGGCACCACCGTCGACTTTGGCTCCTTCGCGCCGACGCAGATTTTCGTTGAGGCCTTCCGTCAGGCTTTTGCCGTGGAGATTACGCTCGAAGAAGCCAGGGTGCCGATGGGTCTCGGCAAATGGCAGCATATTGAAGCGCTGGGGAAACTGCCCGCCGTGGACGCCCGCTGGCAAGCGAAGTTTGGCCGGGCGATGAACGCTGCCGATATCGACGCGATCTATGCTGCTTTTATGCCGCTGCAGATTGCCAAAGTTGTCGATTTTTCTGCGCCGATCGCCGGGGTTGTCGACACCATTGCCGCGCTGCGCGCCGAAGGCATAAAAATTGGCTCCTGTTCCGGCTATCCGCGTCCGGTGATGGAAAAGCTGGCGCCGGCCGCCGCCGCGCAGGGCTATGCGCCTGACCACTGGGTGGCGACGGACGACCTCGCCGTCGGGGGACGGCCAGGCCCGTGGATGGCGTTACAGAACGTCATTGTCCTCGGCATCGACTCGGTAGCCCACTGCGTCAAGGTTGATGATTCCGCTCCCGGCATTACCGAAGGATTAAACGCCGGGATGTGGAGCGTGGGTCTGGCGGTTTCCGGTAACGAATTCGGCGCCAGCTGGGAGGAATATCAGCAGATGAGCGCCGAAGAGATCGCCGCCCGCCGCGAGCACGCCGCCGGGAAGCTGTACGCCGCCGGGGCGCACTATGTGGTGGATACGCTGGCGGATTTGCCGAGCGTGATTGCCGACATCAACCGTCGTCTGGCGCAGGGCGAACGCCCGTAGTTTTATTGACGATTCGCCTGACTGCGGCCCCATTACACTCGTACTTTCGTCGCCACCAGCAGGCCGGTCAGCAGCATCAACGTACCGGAGAGGACCAGCGGCGAGAGCAGACCAAGGTGATCCAGCGCCACGCCGCCAACCGCGGCGCCGCAGGTGTTGGCCAGCTGGATCACCGCCACCTGAATCGACCCGGCTTTCTCCGCCTGATCGGACAGGGAGCGGGTGATCCACGTTGACCAGCCAACCGGTATCAACGCGAAGGCAAAGCCCCAGATAACGGCAACCGTCGACGCCACGATTTTACTCTCCCCCCACAGTACCAGCACCGCCGCGCTGATGGCCAGCACCACCGGGGCAACCGCCAGCGCCGCTTTCACCGATCGTTTGAGCAGCATCGAAGAGAGCGAGGTGCCGACGAAGCTGGCGATGCCGAAGCTCAACAGCACCAGCGTCAGGCCGTCAACGTCAAAGCCTGCCAGCGTCATATACACCGGGCGAATATAGGTAAAGAAGGCGAACTGGCCGGCGAAGGCCATAAAAATGGCGCACATCCCGGCCATCACGCCGGGGCGCTTTAGCAGGCCGAACATATTTTGCTGCGCCGAGGTCGACTCGCCCGGCAGAGACGGCAGCGCCTTCAGCACCCAAATCGTACAGACCACCCCCATCACCGCGGCGCCGTTAAAGACGTTACGCCAGCCGATAATCCCACCGAGGAAGCTGCCCAGCGGCGCTGCGATCACCAGCGCTATCGATACCGCGCCAAAAATAACCGACAGGGCTTTGGGCACCACGCGCATCGGCACCAGCCGCATGGTGAGCGACGCCGACATCGCCCAAAAGCCGCCCAGCGCCAGCCCGAGGCAGGCGCGGCCGAGCAGCAATAACGCAAAGCTGTTGGCAAAAGAGACCAGCAGGCAGGAAAGGGTCAGCAGAACCGAAAACAGAATCACCACGTAGCGGCGATCGGTACTGCGGATAATCGAGGTGATAAACAGGCTGGCGAACATCGCCACGAACGCCGTGGTGGTGACCGACTGTCCGGCAACCCCTTCGGAGATGCCTAAATCCTGCGCCATCGGCGTGAGCAGGCTTACTGGCAGGAACTCAACGGTAATCAGGCAGGCGACGCAGAAGGCCACCGCAAAAACCGCCGACCAATTGGGTCGCGCCGCCTGATGAGCCTGTGGCGTAGAGGCATTCGAAGGAGTCATAAGTTACCTGCATGGTTGAACACGGGGAAACCGCGCAGTGTAACATTTTAAATGTGACGAATTTAACGTTTTGACAACTTTCTCACCAGCATCGCCAACGGACACAAGGTTCGCAGGATTAAAGATGGAATGCGATTCGCTTACCGGTTGGCAGCTTAACATCAATACTGAGTTCCCCCCCGAGCGCTGCAACATAGCGCTTCAGCGTTGACAAACGCGGGTCGTTATCAGCCTGTTCCATTTTTGCTATGGTGGGTTGTTTAACGCCCATTGCCTTAGCCAGCTCTGCCTGAGACATATTGAGTTCTTCCCTTAACATACTTAAAGCGATAGCCTGGCGCATCTCCTCGACTTTTTCAGCAATACGCGCCTGGCTTTCCGGGCTCTGTTTGGCCATTAATTCTTTAAGGGTCGCCATATTTTTTCCTTACTGATTAAGGTGCTTACGGTACTCAGCATCTGCAAGCTTGATCATATCTTTATAGAATCTCTTTTCATTTAACCCTGTTTTATCTCCGGCGCATAACACGATGCCACAACGAGAAGGGTCAAATACAAAGAAAGCTCGGATGGGTCTACCTTGATGCTGAATGCGCAGCTCTTTCATATTCGAAAAGGCAGAATCGTTTACTGTATCCGCAAACGGCCTTCCCAACCGGGGGCCATACTCGGATAAGATCACCATTGCGGCGAGCATATCCTCTTTGAGCGCTTCGGTCTGCGCCTCAAACCACTTGTCAAAAACCTCCGTTGTTTCAACATCCCACATCAGCGATCCCTCATAGCCAATAAGCTATAAGTAAATTATAGCCTACTAGCTATAAAAGCAACCCCTCTTTATAAAATGACTTACGCATTGGCTAATCTGCTGTCACGTGCCGCCGTCGCCAGCCCAGCCCGCTAATGAGGATTTCATTGGAAGGACGGCCAGATGATGGCCCTTTGTTACGATGACTTATGCACCGGTGGCCTCATCGGCGTGACGTTTAACGAAGCCAACAGTGCACCGGGAAGTGATATCAGTGCAGCCAGTGGACGCCATCCTCCGGCAAAAACAGCGCGTTATAGCGCTCCTGCAAAGCGTGCAGCTCGCTAACTTCTGGCTCCAGCTCGCGAAGAAAACCTTGTGCCAGGCGGATTTGCGCTTCGGTAATCGGCGCCGCGAGGCGGGACTTTTTCATCAACCGATACCAGTAGTGCAGGTTCTGCTCGCTGCCGTCGACGATAGCGACCTGCCAGATCAGCAGCACCTGCGCAGCATTTTGCAAATGCGCTTCATTCGGCCGCTCCAGGTAGCGCAGATACTCGTTGCCGGCGGTTTTTCCCAGCTGATCGATCATCGATTCCAGCGGTACCGGCGTAATGCCTAACCGTTCGCTCAGACGGCGAATCGCACGGCGTGAATCAGAGGTAAGCACCCGAAATCCCACAACAAATACCACTATCAGCGTGGCCAGTCCTAACCAGATCATGCATCCTCTCATTCAATCGCAGCCCCACTATCATAATGGGAAATTGCCCGCTGTCGACTGCCGGAGGTACCAGAATGTGACTTATCGCGACACCGTCTCGCTATCATCAAACCGCCCGGCAAGAGGCATAAAAAAGCCCGGCGCAGGGGCCGGGCAACGTGACTCACACTCAATGACTCAGGCAGTCTGCAACGTTTGCGTCTTTTTCTGACGGCGGATTTTACGTTCCTCAAACACCGCGACGATGGCCATCAGGCAGATGCAGCCAATCGCCGCCGCATCCAGCGCCGCAAAGGTGCCCGCCCAGCCGGTGAGGCCGAAAATCGGCGTACCGTCGGCAATCATCCCGAGGCCGAGCTTGGCGAAGCTGTCGCCGATCAGATAGGCGAAGGTGCCCTTGATCCCGTCGGCAGCGCCAATCGCCTTTTTCGGCACGAAACCTACCGCGGCAACGCCGATCAGCAGCTGGGGGCCAAACACCAGGAAGCCCAGCGCAAACAGCGAGGCGAGATAAACGTACTGGTTGCTGGCGTGCTGATAAACCCCCAGGGTGGCGATAATCAGCGCCAGCGCAACGCAGGCCACCAGCGCGCGACGACCGTTTGCCAGATCCGACAGCCATCCCCACAGCAGCGTGCCGACCAGCGCGCCCACTTCAAACAGGGTAAAGCCCTGAATCGCCACCTCTTTGGAGAGCTTCAGCTCCTGGAAAGCGTAAACGGTGGACCACTGGTCGATACCGATGCGCACCACGTACAGGAAGATGTTGGAGAAGCACAGCAGCCAGATGACTTTGTTCTTCAGTACGTACTCGACGAAGATCTGCCATTTGGTCATGGCGTTCTCTTCCGTCTCTTTATCCTCTTCGCTGATCTCTTCGCCAAACAGCTCTTCGGCGTTACCGAGACCGTAGGATTCCGGGGAGTCGCTGCCGAAGCGCAGGCCGATAAAGCCGACGATCAGCGCGATGATGGAGGGGAAGATAAACATGCCGAGCACGTTGCCATCAAACAGGTAGTTGGCACCGAACAACGCCACACCGGCCGCACCAGCACCGCGCTCGGCATTGTGCTGGGCGTGCTTGCGGCGGCCGTCGGCGCCACGATCTGCGCGCTGTGGTTTCGCCGGCGCGTGTCGCGCCCGGTCGAGCAGATCACCGAGGTCACACGCGCGATCGCCGGCGGGCGCTACGGCACGGAGCTGCCGGTGCAGCGCGACGATGAGCTCGGCCGCCTTGCGACCGCCATCAACGAGCTGTCACAGGAGATCAGCCGCAGCGAAAAAATGCAGTCGGAGTTCATCTCGTCCATCTCGCATGAGCTGCGCACACCCCTGACCGCCATCACCGGCTGGAGCGAGACGCTCATGTTCGACACCGCCATTCAGGGCGACTCCCGCCGCGGCATCTCCATCATTGCCAAGGAGGCCGCGCGCCTGACGAGCCTTGTCGAGGAGCTGCTGGAATTCACCCGCATTCAGGACGGACGCTTCAACCTCAACATGGAGCTGCTCGACATCGAGAGCGAGCTTGAGGACACCATCTTCACCTATCAGGAGCTGCTGCGCCAGGACGGGATGCAGCTCATCTACAACCCGCCCGAGGAGGAGATCCCGCTCGTGCCCGGCGACCCGGAGCGCCTCAAGCAGGTGTTTCTCAACATCCTCGACAATGCGGCAAAATACGCCTGCGACGGCAAAACGATCGAGGTGTCCGTTTTTTCGGACACCGAAGCTGCTACCATACAGTTCAGAGACCACGGCCCCGGCATCCCGGACAGCGAGCTGCCGCACGTAAAGGAGAAGTTCTTCAAGGGCGAAAAACACAAGGCGCGCGGCAGCGGCATCGGCCTTGCCGTGTGCGATGAGATCGTCACCCGCTCCGGCGGCACGCTGACGATCGGCAACGCCCCCGGCGGCGGCACGCTCGTTTCGGTGCGGCTGCCGTTTGCTGCCGAGAGCAGCACCTGATCCCGTTATTCATTTTAACCGAGGTAACCATATGAGCAAAACCAGATCCGCAAAACCCGACACCAATGTCTCCTTCCGCACGTCCATCGGCGGACAGGCCCTCATCGAGGGCATTCTCATGCGCGGCCCGGAAAAGCAGGCCATCGTCTGCCGCACCGAGGACGGGCTGGTCGAAAAGGTCGACGAGCTGCACCTTGTCAAGGAAAAGCACCCGATCCTCGGCTGGCCGCTCATCCGCGGCGTGGTCGTGTTTCTTGACTCGATGGTCAAGGGCATGCAGGCGCTGACGTATTCCGCCGACCTCCTGCCCGAGGACGAGCAGGAGGAGCCCGGCAAGATCGATCTCTGGATCGAGCGGCATTTCGGCGAGGAAAAGGGCAAGAACATCATCATCGGCACGGCCGTGGTGCTCGGCATCGCGCTGTCGATCCTGCTGTTCATCCTGCTGCCGACGCTGCTCGCCGGTCTGACCAAGAGCTTTATCCAGAGCCCCGTCGTGCGCAACCTCTTCGAGGGACTGCTGCGCATCGTCATCTTCCTGCTGTATCTGTGGGCCGTGTCGCACATGAAGGACGTCGAGCGTATGTTCGCCTACCATGGCGCGGAGCACAAGACCATCTTCTGCTATGAAAAGGGTCTGCCGCTGACGGTCGAGAACGTGCGGCCGCAGTCGCGCTTTCACCCCCGCTGCGGCACGAGCTTTCTGTTCGTCGTCGTCATCATCAGCATTCTCGTGTTCTCGCTCGTGAGCCTGCGCGTCGGCCTGTGGGACAATCCGTGGGTGCGCGTCGGCCTGCGGCTGCTGCTGCTGCCGGTCGTCGTGTCCATCAGCTATGAGATCAACCGCTGGGTCGGCCGCCACGACAACCTCTGCTCGCGCATTTTGTCCGCACCGGGCAAGTGGCTGCAGCGCCTGACCACCAACGAGCCGGACGACAGCATGATCGAGTGCGCCATCCGTGCGCTGGAACTCGTCATCCCGGAGCAGAAGGGCAGCGACGCCTGGTAATCGTCAACAAAAGGACTGGAAATAGAGAGATGCCAAAGACCTACAATGATCTGTATCTGGCCACGCGCACGGCGCTCAAGAGCGCCGGTGTGGAGGCCTACGCGCTCGAGGCGCGGCTGCTGGTGGCGTATGCCGTCGGCAAGACGAAGGAGGAGTTCGTGCGCGACCTGCGCCTGTACACCTCCGATGAAAATGAACAGAAGATCCAGGCGCTGCTGCAGCGGCGCATCGCCGGCGAGCCGCTGGCCTACCTGATCGGCGAGTGGGAGTTTCACGGTCTGCCGATCGTGGTCACGCCCGACGTGCTCATCCCGCGCATGGACACCGAGGTGCTCGTGGATGCGGCGCTTCAGGTGCTCGTCGGGCGGAAGATGAATGCCCGCATTCTCGACCTCTGCTCCGGCAGCGGCTGCATCGGCTGCGCGCTGGCGCATGAGCTGCCGGCCGCGCGCGTCGTCATGGTGGACATCAGCGACGCGGCGCTCGCCGTGAGCAAGGAAAACCTCCGCCGCAACCGCCAGAACCGCACGATCTGCCTCAAGGCGGACGCGCTCGAAAAGCCGCCGATGAGCATCGGCACATTCGACATCATCGTATCCAACCCGCCCTATGTCGCAAGCATGGACATCCTCACGCTCGACAGCTCCGTGCGCGACTATGAGCCGCTCGGCGCGCTCGACGGCGGTGAGGACGGGCTGATGTTCTACCGCGCCATCGTGCAGCACTGGACGCAGATCCTCCGTCCCGGCGGCTGGCTCATGTTTGAGGTCGGCGAGGATCAGGCAGACGCTGTCATGGCGCTGATGAAGGACGCAAAATACACCGATGTGACCGCACTCGAGGACACCGCCGGCATCCGGCGCGTCGTCGTCGGCCGCATCTGATACTTAGAGGTGAAAGACTATGGCTGAAAAGAAAAAATCCGCACCCGTTTCCGCCGGCCCCGTCAAGCCGGAGGATAAGAAAAAAGCACTCGAGACCGCCCTCGCCCAGATCGAAAAGAACTTCGGCAAGGGCGCCATCATGCGCCTTGGCGACGACATCCCCGTAAACGTGGAGGCCATCTCCACCGGGTCGCTGTCGCTCGACCTCGCGCTCGGCATCGGCGGCGTGCCCCGCGGCCGCATCGTCGAGATCTACGGTCCCGAGTCGTCCGGTAAGACGACGCTCGCGCTGCACATCCTCGCAAGCGCCCAGAAGACCGGCGGCGAGGTCGCGTTCATCGACGTGGAGCACGCGCTCGAGCCCGCGTATGCCCGTGCCCTCGGCGTGGACATCGACAGCCTCCTCATCTCCCAGCCGGACACCGGCGAGCAGGCGCTTGAGATCACGGAGCAGCTCGTGCGCTCCGGCGCGCTTGACGTCGTGGTCGTTGACTCCGTGGCGGCGCTGCTGCCGCGCAGCGAGCTCGAGGGTGAGATGGGCGAGTCGTCCGTCGGCGTGATCGCGCGCCTGATGAGCCAGGCGCTGCGCAAGCTCGCCGGCACGGTCAGCCGCACGAACTGCATCGTCGTGTTCATCAACCAGCTGCGTGAGAAGATCGGCGTCATGTACGGCAACCCCGAGACGACGCCCGGCGGCCGCGCGCTGAAGTATTTCTCCAGTGTGCGCATCGACGTGCGCCGCATCGAGACGCTGAAGGTCGGCGGTGAGATGATCGGCAACCGCACGCGCGCCAAGATCGTCAAGAACAAGGTCGCGCCCCCGTTCAAGGAGGCCGAATTCGACATCATCTACGGCGAGGGCATCTCCAAAATCGGCGAGATCGTCGACCTCGGCGTCAAGCTCGACCTCATCGACAAGGCCGGCGCGTGGTACACCTACGGCGACGTGCGCGTGCAGGGACGCGACAGCATGAAGGAATTTCTGCGCGAGCACCCCGACGTCTCGGATCAGATCGAGGCGGAGATCCGCGCCAACGCCCACAAGCTCATGAGCCCGCAGGCCCGCAAGGCCGCCATCGCCTCCGGCCGCGCCGTCGAAGTGGCGGCGGATGACTTTCAGGGCTGATGGCCCGGCTCATCGCGCTCAAGCAGACCGCGCCGGAGCGCTTTCTGGCGCGGTTTGACACCGGTGAGGAGCTGCGCACGACGCTCGCCGTTGTGACGGACTATCACCTCAGCTGCGGCAAGGAGCTGACCGAGGCCGAGCTCGACACGCTGCGCGCCGCCTCCGAGCGTTCCCGCTGCCGGCAGCGGGCGCTGCGCATCATCGGCACGCGCGCCATGTCGGTCAAGGAGCTGACCGACCGGCTCAAGGAAAAGGGCGAGACCCCAGACAACGCCGAGGACGCCGCCGCATGGCTCGAGCAGATGCACCTGCTCGACGACGCGCAGTACGCCGCCATGTGCGTGCGGCACTATGCCGCCAAGGGCTACGGCGTGGGGCGCATCCGCAGCGAGCTCTACCGCCGCGGCATCCCGCGCGAAGCGTGGGACGACGCCATGCAGGAGCTGCCGGAGCAGGACGAGCAGATCGACACCCTGCTGCGCCGCCGCCTGCGCAGCGACACACCCGACCGCGACGAGCTGCGCCGCGCGTCGGACTATCTGTATCGCCGCGGCTTCGGGCGCGACGAGATCCGCGCGGCCATCGCGCGCTATCAGGATAACTTTGAGGAGTATTGACCTATGCCATATCGAATTTGTCTCATCTCGCTCGGCTGTGCAAAAAATCAGGTCAACAGCGAGCAGATGCTCTACCTGCTCAATCAGGCCGGCCATGACGTGGTCGGCGAGGTGGACGGCTGCGACGTTGCGATCGTCAACACTTGCGGCTTCATCGACACCGCCAAGAGCGAGGCGATCGACCAAATCCTGCAGCTCGCCGAGGTGAAAAAGGCGGGCGGCCTGAAAAAGATCCTCGTGGCCGGCTGTCTCTCGCAGCGGTACAAAAACGACATCCTCGAGAGCCTTCCGGAGGTGGACGGCATGCTCGGCACGGGCAGCTTCGGCGAGATCTGTCAGGCCGTCGAGGACGTGATGCACGACGGCAGGCCCCTGTATTTCGGCGACAAGAGCGGCCCCGTTGAGGAGATTGGTCGCGTGATCACGACCGGACCGGGCTGGGCGTATCTGCGCATCGCCGAGGGGTGCGACAACTGGTGCGCCTTCTGCGCCATCCCCGCCATCCGCGGCCGCTACCGCAGCCGTGCGCTCGATGCCATCGTGCAGGAGGCGAAGGATCTCGCGGCGCTCGGCGTCAAAGAGCTGATCGTCATCGCGCAGGACATCACGCGCTGGGGCACGGATCTCTACGGCAAGCCGAGTCTTGCGCTGCTGCTGCGCGAGCTTGTGAAAGTCGAGGGCATCCGCTGGATCCGCCTGCACTACCTCTACCCCGAGATCATGGACGACGAGCTCATCGACCTCATCGCAAATGAGGACAAGATCGTCAAGTATCTCGACATCCCCATCCAGCACATCAACAACGATATTCTCCGCCGCATGAACCGTCACTGCACCGGTGACGAGATCCGCGCCCTGCTGCAAAAGCTGCGTGCGCGCATCCCGGGCCTTGTGCTGCGCACGAGCCTCATCACGGGGCTCCCCGGCGAGGGCGAGGCGGAATTTGAGCAGCTGTGCGTCTGGCTGCGTGAGGCACGGCTCGAGCGCGTGGGCGTGTTCCCGTTCTCCCCCGAGGAGGGGACGCCCGCCGCCAAGATGACCGACCGCTGCGAGCCAGAGGAGGCGCAGCGCCGTGCCGATCTCATCCTCGAGCTGCAGGCCGGGATCATGGACGACTACAACGCCGCCTGCATCGGGCGGGACATGACCGTGCTCTGCGAGCACACGACCAAGAGCGGCATGTGCTCCGGCCGCACGTATGCCGACTCCCCCGAGATCGACGGTACGGTCTACTTTACCGGCACGGCCCAGCCCGGCGACATGGTCACGGTGCGCATCAGCGGCTGTGACGACGGCGATCTCGCCGGGGAACAAATCCAAGAATGAGGTGCTGACATGACGACTGCAAACAAAATCACCATCTTCCGCGTAGTGCTCATCCCCGTGTTTCTGGTGCTGATGTACCTGCGCTTCCCCGGCCATATGTACTGGGCGTTCGGCGTGTTCGTGCTCGCGAGCCTGAGTGATTTCGTCGACGGCTATATCGCGCGCCACTACAATCAGGTCACGGACTTCGGCAAGTTCATGGATCCGCTGGCGGATAAGCTCCTGGTCGTGTCGGCCATGCTCATGTTTGTCGAGCAGCACCAGATGCCCGCGTGGGCGCTGCTGCTCGTGGTCGCGCGCGAGTTTGCCGTGACCGGTCTGCGGCTCATCGCCGTGGACAACGGCCGCGTCATCGCCGCCGCGTGGTCGGGCAAGATCAAGACCGCCTCGACCATGGTGGCCATCTGCCTGATGCTGCTGTGGAACATTGCCTGGCTCAACACGGTCTGCTGGGTGGTCATCGTCGTGACGACGGTGTACTCCGGCGTGGAATACTTCGTGAAAAACCGCGACGTGTTCCGCAAGGCCGCATAAACCAAAAAGCCGACGGGCTGATGCCCGCCGGCTTTTTGTTCCCCTCAAAACGTGAACGCCTGCAGCGGCTTATTGTAGTCCGCGTGCGCCGTGGAGAACGACTTGCCTTCGACCGTGACGCGCACGGTCTCGCAGTTGAAGTTGTCGAGGAAGGTGTTGACCAGACTGCCGAGATACATGCTCTCGCCCGTCGAGCCGCTCTGACGCAGGCCTGCGAGGAACGCCTCGTCCATGTCAATGCTGAGCGCATTGCCATCCTTCGAGATGGCGAGCACCTTGCTGTCCTTCGGCAGCGCGTCGTGCGCGATGAGCTGATCCACGATCGCCTGCGCATACGCGACCGTGACGGCCGCCTCCGTGTCCGTGATGTGCACGGTGTCGGCGCGCAGGTCGCTGACCGTGTCGTTCGGGAAATAGACCTTGCAGGACGTGTCCACACCGCCGGCGGCGGCCGTCTGCGTCGGTGGTGTCTCCGGCGCGGGGGTCTGCTCCGCCGCGTCCTTCCCGCCGCAGGCGCTCAGCAGCGCCAGCACCAGCACGCACGCCAGCAGGAGTGATAAAGCTCTTTTCATCCGATTGCCTCCTATGCGGCCGCGCGTCTGACCGGCCGCTGTTTTCTGCCTGCATCATACCATATCGCCGCAGCGCGCGCAACCTTGACATTGCCGGGGGCATATGCTAAGATAAGCAATGCGATGAACGGAAAGAGTACGCCCGAGACCCGGTCTCAGAGAGGCGCCCGGCTTGCTGTGAGGGTGCTGTCCGGCGGGGCGGAACGTGCGTCCGGGAGCGCGGCGGGAGGAAATGCCTGCCCGAAGGCACCGCGTTACGGTGCAGCGAGTGAAAAACGAGAGTGGAACCGCGAAAAAACTTCGCCTCTCATGCCGGACGGCATGGGGCGCTTTTTTTATCCCAAATTCGTCTGTCAAAGGAGTCTGAATATGAAACTGTTCAACACCATGTCCATGCAGAAGGAAGAGTTCGTGCCGATCGAGCCCGGCAAGGTGCGTATGTACGCCTGCGGCCCGACGGTGTATAACTACATCCACGTCGGCAACGCGCGCCCGATCATCATGTTCGACGTGCTGCGCCGCTATCTCGAGTACCGCGGCTACGAGGTGACGTTCGTGCAGAACTTCACCGACGTGGACGACAAGATCATCAAGCGCGCCAACGAAGAGGGCATCACGAGCGAGGAAGTCGCGAAAAAATACATCGCCGAATACTTCACCGACGCCCACGCGCTCGGCGTCCGCGAGGCGACCGTGCACCCGAAGGCGACCGAAAACATTCAGCAGATCATCGACCTCATCACAACGCTCATCGATAAGGGCTACGCCTACGAGGTCAACGGTGACGTGTACTACCGCACGCTGAAATTCAAGGACTACGGCAAGCTCAGCCACCAGCCGATCGAGGATCTGCAGTCCGGCGCGCGCATCGACGTCAACGACATCAAGGAAAACCCGCTCGACTTCGCGCTCTGGAAAGCCGCCAAGCCCGGCGAGCCGTTCTGGGAATCTCCGTGGGGCAAGGGCCGTCCCGGCTGGCATATCGAGTGCTCGGCCATGTCCAACCGCTACCTCGGCAAGACGATCGACATCCACTGCGGCGGCAGCGACCTCGCCTTCCCGCACCATGAGAATGAGATTGCCCAGTCTGAGGCCGCCAATGGCTGCAAGTTCGTCAACTACTGGCTGCATAATGGCTTTATCAACATCGACAACAAGAAGATGAGCAAGTCGCTCGGCAACTTCTTCACCGTGCGCGAGGCGGCCGCCGCCTACGGCTATGACTGCATCCGTATGTTCATGCTCATGAGCCACTACCGCAGCCCGCTCAACTACTCCGGCGAGATTCTCATGCAGGCTAAGGCCGCGCTCGAGCGTCTGCGCACCGCCAAGAGCAACCTCGAGTTCTTCATTGCAAACGGCCGCGACGGTGATCTGAGCGAGGCCGATGCCGCCTTCGCCGCCGGACTTGACCAGTACCGCGAGAAGTTCGACGCCGTCATGGACGACGACTTCAACACCGCCGATGCGATCTCCGTCATCTTCGAGATGGTGCGCGAGATCAACGCCGCCGTCTCCCCTGCCTCCGACCCGAGCAAGGCGCTGGCGCAGGCATGCCTCGAGCGCCTGCTCGAGCTGTGCGACGTGCTGGGCATCCCCTTCGGCAGCGACAGCAGCGAGGATCCCGAGGCGAAGGCCATCGAGGAGAAGATCGCCGCACGTCAGGCCGCCCGCAAGGCCAAGAACTGGGCCGAGGCCGACCGCATCCGCGACGAGCTCAAGGCCGACGGCATCGTACTCGAGGACACCCCGCAGGGCGTCAAGTGGAAGCGCGCATAAATTGACCCGATTGCATATCTGACGACCGCCCCGGCCATCTGGCCGGGGCGATTTTACCGTCGCAGCGTACAAAAATCCCCGATTGGAAAACCAATCGGGGATTCTTGCTTTGCAGTTATGGGTAAGGGATGAGAAAACATCAGGGGTGCTGCGGCGTGTCGGCGTCATCGCTCTGCGCTTCATCGGCAGGCGTCTCTTCCGGCGCTGCCGTCTCGTCAGCGGGGGCGCTGTCGTCC
>OLGB01000991.1_pt1 | contig 36653 bp, 34 predicted proteins | sample 1605691 | NCBI WGS metagenome assembly OLGB01 (sample SAMEA3888925, study PRJEB22519) | human gut metagenome | biome: human gut; feature: human-associated habitat; material: faeces | place: Denmark | collected 2010
TTTTTTGAAAAACAAAGCGACAAGCTATAATTCAACTCATTTCAACAGGGTATTTACCTACTTTACAACAACAAAAAGCAAAGGAATGTATCATGGTAGAAGAAACAAAAGCAGAACAGACCATTGAAGCTGCACCGAAGGAAAAAGAATATTCCCAGCCGAAGTTTTTCATGGGAAAGGACGAGAAAATCGAATGCGTTGTAACAGGCTACTACAACAAAGAAACGGGAATACTTGAATTCTGTGTGCCGGGAGAAAACCAAACCGATGTGGAGCGTTTCAATGTAGTGAAGCACATTTTCTACTTTAAGCGAATTCCCTATAACCGCCTGAATAACTATCGTTCACAATCGATGGTCTACAATCCATCTGACCGGAGTAGCAGTATCAATATTCTGAAACTTCGGGAATATTTCTGGCTTTTCCATCTTGTAGATTGGAACTACACCGATGAGAATGGAAACAAAATCGAACTCAAACACGATCCGAATGGAGTGCTGACTGATGAATCACTTGATATACTTTATCAGATTCCAGCAAGCATTCTCGATACTGCCATTGGGCTTTTCGAGCATCGGATCAATATTGCATAAACTGGAGAACTGAGATATGCCGCTTGATGTAATGCAACAAATTGATGAGGAAAAAAGGGCTCTAGCCACCTCTGGTGACAATTCTGAATTGGTTGGATCTCTTACCGAGATTCAGGAAAAAGCGGAAAAGTCTTCTGAGGTGCTTTCTGTCCTCAATTCGATCATCAATAGTATGACTTCAAGCGGCAGGAATCTCCATGATTGCATTGGAGACGTTGTAAAAGACTTTGAAGCATATGACAGGATCGCTTCGAAGTCACGGAAGGAGACATCCGCTCTGACGTCCGAATACGTGCTTCTCGGCGCGGCGGGAGTCCCCGTTTTTTCCATGATGCGTTCCGGTGTTTCCGTTATAGCGGGACCTGCAGGCGGATTCATTATCGGTTTTGCGGTGATGGCTTTTGTTACCGGACTGATTTCCGAGAAATATGGATATAGTTTTAAAACAATGCTGATTGCCTCCATATGCGGTACTCTGGGCTGTTATATTTTGGGGATCGCTTGGTTCATATTTCTTACCGGTACAGGCGTATGGTCAGCGTTTCTGCTCTGCATGTTTCCGTTTCTTCCGGGAGATCTGGCAAAGATTCTGTTGGCTTCTTTCCTGGTCAGTAAGTACAGAGGCCGTTTGATTCAGGGATAGTAAGGTTCACATAAAGGCAGGAAGTCCTGCTTTTATATTTTTAAAAAAGTAAATCGAAATATTTGCATAAATCGATAAAATAAGATATAATGAAATTACAGAAATTTTAACCGCTTCCGATGCAGGGAACTGCAGGAGGCTGTCGTATATGAAAAAGGAGTTTATTATGGCTTTTGTATTACCGGACCTGCCCTATGCATTTGACGCTTTAGAACCGATTATTGACGCAAAAACGATGGAAATCCATCATGGCAGGCATCATGCGGCTTATGTGGCAAATTTGAACAAAGCAGTGGAAAATTATCCGGAATGGGCGGAAAAGTCCATTGAAGATGTTATCATTCATCTGAATGAGGTGCCGGAAGCGATTCGCACGGCTGTCCGTAATAATGGGGGCGGCCATTACAATCACAGCCTTTTCTGGAAGATGATGGCACCTGTCGGGCAGACAAAACCGTCCGCTTTTCTTTTGGCAAAGATCGATGAGTCTTTCGGCTCTTTTGATGAATTTAAGAAGCAGTTTGCAGCGGCTGCCACAAGCCGTTTCGGCAGCGGCTGGGCATGGCTCGTGGCAGATGGCGGCAAACTTGATGTCCTATCCACGGCCAATCAGGACTGCCCGCTGGAGGACGGTAAGAAACCGATTCTCTGCCTTGATGTGTGGGAACATGCCTATTACTTGAAATATCAGAACCGCCGCGCCGATTATGCGGAGAACTTCTTTCAGGTTGTCAACTGGGACTTCGTGGAAGAACTTTTGGGAAAAGCATAATTTACCGGATCAAAAAAGAACTTCCTTCTTCAGGGAGGTTCTTTTTCGTGGATCCATGACAGAAATATTTCATTTGGAAAAAATAAAAGTCTGAAAAGGAGAACTTCTCAGACTGGAATCACTGGAGCCGACAACAGGATTTGAACCTGCGACCTACGCATTACGAATGCGCCGCTCTACCAGCTGAGCTATATCGGCATTGACAAGTTATATTCTACTTATAGGAAGAGAATTTGTCAATATAAAAGGAATATAAACCGCTTATTTCTTTTTGCTGACCAGGAAACCGGTGCCCTGCTGGTTTGCCATAATGACGATGTCGCTGATTTGGACACGCTTCGGGCGGTTCACCGCAAAGACGATTATATCGGCTATATCTTCCGCCTGAAGGGCATCGATACCTTCATAAACGGCGGCAGCTCTTTCCTTATCGCCATGGAAACGGACTTCGCTGAATGGCGTTTCCACGATACCCGGCTGGATTGTAGTGACTTTGATGTCGCTGTCTATGACTTCGATACGGATGCCGTCACTGAAAGTTTTTACCGCAGCTTTGGTAGAACAGTAGACCGCGGCTCCGGCGTAAGCGTACAGTCCCGCCGTGGAACCGAGGTTTATGATATGCCCCGTGTTCCGCTTAAGCATGGCGGGAAGGAAGGCACGGGTCACAAGGAAGAGTCCTTTGATGTTTGTGTCGATGGTTTGGATGATATCATCGACATCGTTGCTGCTGTACGGTTCGAGACCTCTGGCAAGTCCTGCGTCATTTACGAGGACATCGGGTGTGCCCGTTTCGGAAAGGCAGCGGCCGGCAGTGTTTTGTACGGCATCCCGATCTCTTACATCGAGGGGATACGGTGTGACTTTGACTCCATAATCTTTTTCAAAGCCGTTCTTGACGGCATAAAGTTTTTCCTCGTTTCTTGCGGCAAGCGCCAAATCATAGCCATTTTCTGCAAGTGCTTTGGCGGTAGCCAGTCCGATGCCGCTGGTCGCCCCTGTGATAAATGCAAGTTTATTCATACTGCCTCCTTCAATTGTTTTCCTTTATTATACTATGTTTTGCGCCGAAGGATAAATTCTTTTACAATAGGGGCAGGAGGCATTTATGAAAGAAATAGGATATGCGTTATTGGCTGTGTTATTAATGGCGGGATGCGGGTTGGACAGCAGGGAGGAAAAAGCGCCTGCTGCAGAAGACATTCCGGCGGCACAGGAAATAAAAGTCCATGAGATCCCGGAGGCAGCAGAGGCACTGTACCACAAAGCGGCACAGGCTTATGGGAAAGGACATCGTACAGAGGCGCTTCGTTTGGCTAATCAGGCAATTAATGAGGATGGAGAAAATTATAAGGCGCTTTCTCTCAAGGGAATTATTCTTGCCTTCGATATTTCTCCTGACGAAGGGATTCCTTTTATTGAAAAGGCGCTTTCCATTTCACCTTCCTATGTACAGGCTGATTATGACATGGCCGTTGCTCAAAAGTTAGGCAGGAATTATGATGCGTCTATCGTGCATTTTCAAAAAGTACTGAAAGCGGATCCGCAGAATACATGGTCTTACTATGGGATTGCCACGAATTTTGCGGATAAGAAGGACAGGAAGCAGGCATTGGATTACCTGGAGAAAGCGGTTCTCCTTGGAGGACAGGATGTCGTTTCCGCGGCTTCTGTGCAGGATCACTTTGCTTTCCTCCGTGAGGATGCGGAGTTTAAGAGAATATTGCAGCTGAAGCAGGAATAAAAAAACAAAATGCCGACCGACAATGGTGGGGCATTTTGTTTTTCAGCTGTCATTCTTTAAATGCTTCGGCCAGCTGACCCAGCCCTTTTTCTAAGATGGATTTCGGGCAGGCGATATTGAAGCGGAAAAATTTATTTCCTTCCGGGCCGAACATGGAGCCCATGTCGAGCCAGAGTTTTGCGTCATAAAGAAGTTTATTTTCCAATTCTTTATCGGTGATGTCATACGCGTTGCAGTCGATCCAGAGAAGGTAAGTCCCTTCCGGCTCGATGAGTTTCATTTTCGGCAGTCTGCCGGCAAGGAATTTTTTAGTAAAAGCAAGATTGTTTTCGATGTATTCCCAGACAGCGGCAAGCCATTCTTCCCCGCCGCGGTAGGCGGCCTCGGCAGCAATGATACCCATGACATTCGGGCGTTCATAGCCGAAAGAATCAAGGACGGCTTTAAATTTATTTCTGATGGACTCATTGGGAATAAGGATGTTTGATGTCTGGAGTCCTGCGATATTAAAAGTTTTACTGGGGGCGGTGCAGGTGACAGACCTGTCCGCTGCGTCTTTACTGACAGAGGCAAAAGGGATATGTTTGTGCCCTTTAAAGACGAAGTCGGCATGGATTTCGTCACAAATGACAGCGACATTGTACTTTCTGCAGATTTCCGCATAGGCACGCAGCTCCTCTTTCGTCCACACACGGCCCACGGGGTTGTGGGGGGAGCAGAGGACAGCCGCCTTTACATTGTGGATTTTTATTTTTTCTTCCAGATCGGCAAAATCAATTTCATAATGACCGTCTTTAAGAATAAGGGGGCTGTTAATGAGTTTTCTGTTATTCTGTGTGATGGCGGCATGAAAAGGATGGTAAACAGGCTGATTGATGAGGACGGCGTCATTTTCTTCTGTCAGAGCCTTTACGGCGATGTTGATGGCGGGAACGACGCCGGGAGTTTTTATGAGCCATTCCGGGCGGATATCCCAGTTGAAATGTTTTTTCTCCCAGCCGGCGAGCGCCCGGAAATAAGAAACGCCTGTGTCAGAGTACCCGTAAATACCATGCTCTACGCGGTCACGGAGAGCATCGGTGATGCAGTCCGCCACTTTAAAATCCATGTCGGCGATCCAAAAGGGGAGTGTATCTTCAGGGACGCCGTATTCTCCGGCGAAATCGTATTTAAGGCAGGACGTATTTTTTCTGTCGATGACGGTATCAAAATCAAATCGTTCCATAAAGTTCTCCTTTCATGAGAATCCATGCCCTTATGATAGCATGAACGGTTCTTTTAAGAACAGTTCCATGAAAGGAAATATATAAAGGCAAATGAAAACCGGGCAGCCCATGGTCAGCAGGAAGCCCGGTTTTGTGCATTATTTCTTTATTTCCCCGCCTTCCACGACAAGATCGTCGGGATTGACGGCACTGCCGTAAACGGGAGCCAATGTGGCTTCGTAGTTTTTGTGGAAAAAGTTTTCTTTGCCTAATTTTTTGATTTCATCATTGATATAGGCGAGGAGTTCCTTATTTCCTTTCTGTACGGCAGGAGCGATGGTGTCCAGATCGCCGAGGGAAGTGATGCCTACCTTGAAGTCCGGATTTTTCATTGCCCAGGCAAGAACTTCTGTGTTGTCCGTGGAGAAGGCCGCGCCTCTGCCGTCAAGAAGGGCGTTGAAGGTTTCTGTGTACTGGTCAAATTTCAGCAGTTTTACTTCAGGGTGGTGCTTGGCGAAATAGGTTTCCGCTGTCGTTCCTTTGGCGACGATAAGCAGCTTGTCTTTCAGCTGGTCAATGGATGTAATGTTGGCTTTTGCCGGAGAAACAACGCCGAGGGCGACTTTCATATAAGGCAGGGCGAAGTCCACCTGCTCCGCTCTTTCTTTAGTGACAGTGAAATTGGCGAGGACGATATCTACTTTTCCCGTTTTCGCGTATTCCACACGGTTCGCCGGTTCAAGAGAGATATATTCTGCTTTTACGCCCATGTCTTTGGCGAGACGCTCGGCGAAGTATACATCATATCCCTGATAATTTCCGTCCTTGTCAATATAGCCGAAAGGCGCTTTGTCACTGAATACGCCGATGATCAGCTTTCCACTTTGCTTAATGTCCGCGATGGAACGGAAAGAGGCTTTCGGCGCAGCCTGTTTATCATCGGAATTTTTGCTTCCGCAGCCTGCGGCAAAGGCCATGGTACATACGAGCGTAATGGCGGCGAGGATGTACGATAGTTTTTTTAACATGGGGATCCCTTCTTTCTACTGACTTCTTTCATATCTGAATGAATGTAAAAACTGTTTCGTCCGTTCCCGTTTCGGGTGATCAAAGAGTTCAGACGGGGTTCCTTCTTCTTCAATGACACCCTGATTAAAGAAGAGGATACGGTCTGCCACGGCACGGGCAAATTGCATTTCATGGCTTACAATGAGCATGGTCATGCCTTCTTTTGCCAACTCCATGATGACGTCTAAGACTTCCCGCACCATTTCAGGGTCAAGGGAAGCGGTGACTTCATCGAAAAGCATGATTTCCGGCTTCATGATGAGAGCGCGTATCATGGCGATGCGCTGTTTCTGCCCGCCTGATAATTCTCCGGGACGGGCGTTTTCTTTGTCTTCCAGTCCGATTCGTTTCAGCAGTTTCCTTGCTTCGGCGGTGACTTCTTCTTTTTTCCGTTTCTGCACTTCCATAGGGGCAAGGATGATATTCTCCAGAACGGTCATGTGAGGGAAAAGGTCATAGCTTTGGAAGACCATGCCGATACGCTGGCAGATAGCGGCTCTTGAGATGGAGCCATCGGAAATATTCTGCCCGTCCAGTTCCACTTTTCCTCCCGAAAGCGGCTCAAGGCCGTTGATACATCGCAGGAAAGTGGATTTGCCGCAGCCTGACGGTCCGATAATCACGACGACTTCACTTTTCTTTATATCAAGAGAGATGTCTTTTAAGATAAATTGTTCTCCAAATTTTTTGCTGAGATGCTCTGTGTGGAGCAGGATGTTTTCTGCCATATCAGTCTGTCCATTTCTTTTCCAAATAGGCCGCCATTCGGGAAAGCGGATAGCAGGCGAGGAAGTAAAGGAAAAATATTGCGGCGTAGATCCAAAGCGCCGCGTCGGGAGCGGTGTATCTGTTTGCCTCAATAATCTGCTGGCCTGTTTTCAGCATTTCCACGACACCGATGAGGACGACGAGAGAGGTGGTCTTGATGATCCGCGTAAACAGGTTGATTGCCGGCGGAAGCAAGCGTCGGAGCGACTGGGGGATAATGATGAAGCGGTACATCTGTCGGCGGGAAAGGCCTAAAGCTTCCGCGCTTTCATACTGGCTCTTAGGGATAGAGATGAGCGCGCCTCTGACGAGATCGCCCATTTCTGCCGTTCCCCATAAGATGAAAACGATGATAGAGGCAGCAAATCCGGACAGGTTGATATCGAACGCTCTCGTGATGCCGAAATAGGCGATGAAGAGAAGGACAAGCTGCGGCATGATGCGGATAAACTCCAGGTAAAATCGGGAAATAAGTTTTGCCGCTCTGTTCTGGAGTGTCATGAAAAGACCGGTAAAAAAGCCGAAAATCACGGAGCCGATTACGGAAAGAAGGGATATTTCCACGGTCGTCCATAATCCGGAAAGAAGGCGCAAACCGTTGCTGCCCTCAAACAGGATCCGTATTCCTGTATGATCCATGACGGAGCCTCCTTTCCAATAATGACGCTCCCGCCGAAATGGGGAGAAGGATGATGAGATAAGAAATGACGAGCATCCAGAGAGTTTCGTCAGTCTTATAGTAAAGTCCGATGAGGTCTTTGGCGATGTACATCAGGTCAGGCACTGCGCAGACGCTGAAAACAGAGGTTTCTTTGATAAGAAATAAGACGTTTGCGCAGAGAGGAGGAAGGGAAACGGTAAAAGCCTGCGGAAGAAGTACGAAACGGAAAATCTGATGCTCCGTAAGGCCAAGGGCGGCTGCCGATTCATATTGAGAGACAGGTACAGACTCAATTCCGCTTCGGAGGGCTTCCGCCATGTAGCTTCCGCCAAGGAAAGTGAGTCCTACGGCGGCGCAGGTTTCACCGGAAATATGGATGCCTGCCTTTGGAAGACCGAAGTAGAGGAAAAAAAGCTGGACCAGTAGAGGCGTATTTCTTGACAGTTCCACATATGCCGTGGAAAGGGGAAGAAGAAAAGGAATTTTTCTGTATTGGATCACGCTGATGACAAGTCCTGCAAGAAAAGAAAGAAAAATACCGGCTGCGCCGATACCAAGTGTCGTCCATGCCGCCTTTGCGAAAAGGGGAGCGTATTTCATCATAAAATCAATATCCAAGATAAGCTCCTTTAGAATGGCGCCGCCTTTTCTTTTTGGCGGCAATCTGATGGAAATATCCAAAATAAAAACGGGAAGCCTGCGCTTCCCGCTGATCCGTTCCTGCCATTCAGTTAATCATATCATTGGCAGAAAGTGTATAAAAAGGAGCGCACGCAAAACGGACATGACAGCAACATGCCATGTTACAACAAATCACCATTGCACGTGCCTGATAGTCCATCGTGGTACTTCCTTTCCGCATTTCTGCTCAATTTAAAGTCATGGTAGCATGATAAATTTGAAATGTCAAACTAATGTTTGAAAAAACTGAAATGCTTACTGCACATTACATGTTTTCATAGAAAAAATGTCTCCGGTCTGTCATAATAAAAACAGTAAGCTAAAGGAGGAATGACTATGGAATTTAATGAAGTGCTCGCTTTGCGGAAATCTGTCCGCCGCTATACAAAGGAAATCGTTTCACAGGAAGATGAAAAAGCCATGCTTGACGCAGCCATGGCTTCATCCGTGGGAAAACATAATGACGGCGGATACAATCTTGTCGTAGTAAGGGACAGGGAAATACTTGACCTTATTGCAAAAGAAGAAAAGGAAGAAACCGGAGGCGGGGATCCGCTTTTTGGTGCGCCCCTGCTGTTTCTGATTTGCCGCACGAAGGAAGCGGTGGATTATCTCATGCGGTATGACGCTGGAATCATTGCGGAGCATATCCATCTTAAAGCGGCGGAATTGGGGTTGGGATCTGTTATTCTCTTCGGCTTTATCCGTCATTTAGGTGAAAATGCGGAATATATCAAAAAGATGAATTTACCGGAAGGCGTTTATCCGCTTCTGGGAGTCGCTGTCGGACATGGCCCGGGAAGCGCGGTGAAAAGGAAAGATGACAGACATTTCAGGGTACTCCGTGTGGAATAATTGATTTTCTGTTGACAGAATGGAATATTGATGGTAGAGTAAGGGACAACTTAAGGCAATGAAGAAAAGAGTAGGCAGTCCGAATACGGCAAAGCGAGTCCGGAGAGTGCAAGCGGATACGGATAGGGTGCTGAAGTGCATTTCTGAGTCCGGCGGATCGAACGTGCAGTAGATCTTCCCGGGTACTCCCGATACAGAGTCAGGGTATAGAGGATTTTTCCCGGTACCCGATGAGGTGTGTGTGGTGACATATGCATAAAATTAGGTGGAATCACGGGTCTCTCGTCCTATATGGGCGGGAGATTTTTTGTTTACAGAAAGGATGATGAAGATGGGCAGATTGATCGCCAGCGAACTGGACAATATAAAATGGGGATTTTACAGCTGTCTCCTCTTTATTGGAATTTCTTCGCCCGCGTTTCACCAGTTTTACAAAAAACAGTAATTCAATTGTATTTAAAGGAGGATTACATCATGAGAAAAAGTCTGAAAATTATTTCCGCGTTAGCGGCTTCCGCAATAATTATAGGAGCCTTTGCCGGCTGCGGCGGCGAAAAGAAAGACGTGCCGAAAGCGGCGGATGTGGGAAATAAAACAGCAGTAAAATTAGTCGTATCCAGCACGGAGCGGCCGATTGCCTGGCAGGATGAAGATGGAAAAATCCAGGGATTTGAATATGATATATGGCAGGAAGTGAACAAGAATCTGAAAGATTATATACTGGATATTAAAGCAGTGCCGCCTGAAACGCAGGACGTCATGATGGAATCGGGCGATGCGAAAGTCGCTTCCGGCGGCTATTACAGAACACCCCGCCGCGAAAAGGATTATATCATTCCGAACACGCCCATAGGTGCAAGTTCCGTCATGATTTATGTATTGAAAGATAATCAGAATAAATTTTCCGATCTGGAAGATGCGGTAAAGAATGGCAAACAGGTACCGAATACACCGAACGGCGGCATTTATAAAGTTCTTACTGACTGGAACGCTGCTCATGACAATATCATGAAAGAAGTACCAATTCAGGACGGGCTTACCGTGGCGGATCGCCTGCAGTCCCTCAAGACCGGCCAGTATGATTTCATGGTATACCCGGATAACTTCGGTGTGGAAGAAACAGCAAAAGCGATGGGGATTGAAATTGTGACAGTAGGCAAGCCGATTAAAGTCAATGAAATCGTTGTTATTGTCAATAAGAAAGAAGAAAAACTGGCAGCGGAAATTGACGCGGCGCTGAAAAAACTTACTGATGACGGTACGATTGCCCGCCTGTCGGAAAAGTGGTACCACAGAAACCTTCTGGACAACCTGAAAGAATTAAAGAAATAAGGAACGGAGTTTATAAGCTGGAAGCCGTTACCGCGATACAAAAGCCAGTAAGACGTCATCAGAGTGACAAATTCTTCGCTCAGTGTCACATTGCCGCTTTCCTGCTTTCTCATAAGGCATTCTTGCGTCTGCTCAGAATGACGATTGGAGGAAAAGGCGTCATAATGAGGGAGTTAATTGTCATCCGAAGCGAATGTGAAGGATCTGCTACTATGGTGAGGGAATCGGTAAGACGTCATCAGAGTGACAGATTCTTCGCTTTGTATCACATTGCCGCTTCTCTGCTTTCCCATAAGGCATTCTTGCATCCGCTCAGAAATCTGCTAACGTTTGTCAATAGGGGAAAGCAGAATTTTTTTAGAACTGAATGATTCAGATAGAATCCATTTGAACAGATTTTTGACACCATAAAAAGACCGGACAGAAGCCTGCTCTTAATCGCCCGCTGTTTTTCCAATGTCTTTCCCGTGCTTTAGGTGTGCTGCCGGCCCACACCGGAGAAGAGTACCTCTTGCCCGATTCAAGCCGCTTTCCCCTCCGTTGTCTTTTTATAAATGCTCTTTACCCGGGCATAGTATATCTGAAGGAACTTATTTAATCCCGCTATTTTAGCCTGCTTTTTAGCTTTCCCCTCTTCTTCCTTCTTTCGGATAAAATCGTATACCGCTCCATCTTCTGGTCTCTTGTTCCTTGTCAGACTTTTCATGATCTCATATCCTATCTTTCTAAGAAGAGTCGATCCCCTCTTGCTGATCCTCCTTTTATTTCCTTCAAACTTTCCGGAGGAATAAGGCGGCGGATCAATTCCTGCATAAGCAACTAATGATTTGGCCTTCCTGAATCGCTTTATATCCCCGATGACCGCAATCAATTTGACGACAAGAACATCTCCGACGCCGCCCATCGCCCTGACAATGTCATACTCGGGAAGTGTCTTTGCCAGCCCACTCATTTGTGATAAAATGTCACGTAGAGTTGTTCCAACTCTTTCCAGCGCTTCGATATTTGTATGGATGCTCTGCTTTACGATCGGATCCGCTGGAAGACAAGGGATACCGTCTTTGGCCATTGCATAAATTGCAGCGGCCTTCCCCACATCGGGGCGGTGTCCCTTTTTCTTTGCCCAGACAAGATACCGGCTGATAAATTTCTTTTCTGACATGCCGGTAATCTGATCATAGTGCCAGAAAGTTTTGGCAAAATCGAGCAGGATATCTTTGGCTGTGGATACCTGGGGACTTTTTATTCCGATTTCCTTAATACCGGGCATCGTTTGTTCTATGATTCCATACAGTTCCTGAAGAATAGAAACCCGGTATGCCAGTATTTTCTGATACAGGCGGAGTAAATAATCCAACTTCCAATAAGTCTCTGCCGCCGGATTATATTCCATTAACGTATCCCAACACTGCCTTCCATAACCGGCAATGGTCATTGAATCAGCCTTGTCCGTTTTTACATTGCGCAGGCTGCCTTGACCGCCGATGCGGAACCGGCTCATGGCATAAGGATTGATAACAGCCACAAAAAACCCCTGCTCTTTAAAGTATTTGGCAACAGGCAGGCTGTAAATTCCGGTGGCTTCCATAATAATTCTTATGTCGTTATCTCCAAAGGATCTTAGCCTTTCTACAAGGCTGCCCAATGCTGATTTTACATGCTTGTATCTACGGGGGGTTAACACAACCTTTCCGAATTGATTCAAGGCGCAAACCATGCTTTCACCCTTGGATACATCAATTCCTACGCTTAACATAATGACCTCCTTCAAGGAACCGATATAAAAAGAAATAAATAAGCAGCAGCATCCCAACCGAACTTATTACACCCCAGCTTAGTGCGTAACGCGGGAGCCATTAAGTCCCTATCCGCTTAATCGAGTGTATATAATAAGGGGCCGGTTGACTTTTTCAGAAACGGGTGTAAAAACCCAATGACAGGGTGTCAGGCCAGCTGCTTCCCTTACTATAATAAAATAAGTGCAGCAGGGGAAATGTTGTATTTCTCTTTGCTACACTTATATGGTACTAATGACGATTGGAGGAAAAGGAACGGCAGATCCGATTGATAAGGGTCTGCCATTTTTGCATGGTGCGAGCAAAGTATAAAGAATATTTCATAAGAAAAAAGAAATGGACTTTTCCCGTTTGGCAATATGATAATATAATATAATTGCAAACAATTTATGACAGTAAAGGAATAGGCATGGAATATCCACGGATTAGAAATATACAGCTGGACGGGTTTGCCCTGCTGGCCCCCATGGCAGGGGTGAGTGACCTGGCGTATCGTGTCATTGCCCGCAAGATGGGCGCTGCCCTTACGACGGCGGAAATGGTGAGCGCGAAAGGGCTTTATTATCGTAATGAGAAAACGAAGGATATGCTGAAAATTGCGGAAGAAGAACATCCTGTATCTCTCCAGCTTTTTGGCAGTGATCCCGCTATTATGGCACTTGGGGCGAAAGTGATGGAAGAGGCTGGCGCTGATATAGTGGATATCAATATGGGATGTCCCATGCAAAAGGTTGTAAAGAATGGAGACGGTTCAGCATTGATGAAAAATGTGCCGCTGGCAGAGGAGATTATTTCAGCGGTAGCGGCAGCGGTGAAGATTCCTGTTACCGTAAAAATGCGTCTGGGCTGGTCGCGGGATACGATAAATGCCGTAGAATTAGCAATAGCGGCAGAATCGGCGGGGGCGGCAGCCATTACGGTCCATGGTCGGACGCGCGAAGATTTTTATGCGGGAACGGCGGATTGGAGAGAAATCAAGAAGGTTGTGAATGCCGTCCGTATTCCTGTCATTGGAAACGGGGATGTGGCAGATGGCCCTACGGCAAAAGCGCTGATAGAGGAAACAGGATGTGCGGCAGTTGCTATCGGCAGAGCAGCATGGGGGAATCCGTGGGTTTTCAGGGCGGTGAATACATATCTGGAAACAGGAGAGATACTTCCCGTGCCGAGCTGGGAAGAACGGCTTGCCATGGCAAGGAAACATCTGCATGGATTATGTATCGAAAAAGGGGAGCGGACGGCGGTCAGGGAAATGCGGGCCCATGCGAGCCGATATTTCCATGGGCTTCCTAAGGCGACCGTACTCCGCCGGGAGATTATGAAAGCGCTTACGGAGGAAGAATTCGGCCGTATCCTTACCGGGTATGAAGAGGAATTGGGGTTGGAGGAACCGGAAGCGTAGCAAGGAGGCGGAATGACAGTCAGAAAGAATTCATCAGCCGTAGTTTTTATCTGCCTGATGGGGATAGTAAGTTTATTTGCCGACATGACGCAGGAAGGGGCGCGCGGTATCTTTGGCGCATACTTGGGGATGATGGGGGCATCTGCGGCGATGGTGGGATTTATATCAGGGTTTGGCGAGCTGGCAGGATATGGACTTCGGCTCGTGACCGGGATCATTGCAAGCCGCAGCGGGAAATATTGGGCAATGACCGTCGGCGGCTATGCGCTGGCGGTCCTTTCCATACCCTGTCTTGCTTTTGTACCTGAGGGAAACTGGGTGATGGCGGCATGCTTTATCATTTTGGGGCGGGTGGGGAAAGCGATACGGCAGCCTGCCAAGAGTACTCTTCTTTCTTATGCCGCATCCCGGGAAGGACTCGGGAAAAGTTTTGCCATTCAGGAGTTTTTAGATCAGCTTGGCGCATTCCTGGGGCCGGTATTGATTTTCTGGGTGTTGTCTTATTATGGAAACCGGGGGATGGAAACGGCGTACGGGAAAAGTTTTTTGTTTCTCGGTATACCCGCATTTTTCTGCATAGCGGCAGTTATTTTAGCTAAAATAAAATTTCCCGATCCTGAAAAATTTGAGCCGGAAGTTAAAGAAACCCCAAAGGCACATCTTGGTTTCCGTTTTAAAATTTACATGGTGGGAACTGCTTTATTTGCCTTCGGTTTTATTGATTTTCCGATAGTGGCACTGCACGCAGTGAAATCAGGACTGGCGGGGGAAGCTGAAATTTCCCTGCTGTATGCGGCGGCTATGGCGGCGGATGCGTTTTCCGCTTTGTTTTTTGGTTGGATTTACGATAAGTACGGTACCGTATCTCTCGCATGGTCTACATTGCTGTCGATGCCTTTTGTGTTTTTTATCTTTATGGCACCGTCTTCTTGCTGGCTGTATGCCGGTGTTCTTCTTTGGGGCATAGGTATGGGAGCGCAGGAGTCTACATTGAAAGCGGCTGTGGCTTCCATCGTATCTAAACGTGAGAGAGCGGTAGGATATGGGATTTTTGAAACAGGATTTGGTGTATCTTGGTTTATTGGAAGTTTTCTTTTAGGAATTTTATATGATGCTTCTATTTTATGGATGGCGGCAATATCGGCGCTTATGCAGGCAGCAGCAGTGCCGTTCTTTTTCCTGACAGGAAGACAAAAGCATAGATTAGGAGTATGAATTATTAAAGAATAAAAAAACTGTATAAGCTGATGATAAGAAAATAATTATAATAAAAAATCCTTATAAAATCAGTACTTTATCAGATTAACTTTCATTGACAAGGCAATATGGAAATATTAAAATATGTAAAGATACAGTCACAATCTATTGTAAGCGGAACCCGTGTGGTTATGGCGGGCTTTTCTTATTAAAGGAGGAAAAATGGGCAGGTTTCTTGATTCCGGTTGCGTTTTGGACAAACGGGAAGAGAATGCCTTTTTTATTTATGACTGTCATTTTAATATTGTGCAATAGGCTCACTGCTTGTTATAAGAAGCAGGGGGCTTTTATTTTTGTTCAAGGAGGAAACTATGCATGTAGGTATTGTCATGGGCAGTGATTCCGATCTGCCGGTCATGAAGAAAGCCGCAGAAGTTTTAAGCGGTTTCGGCGTGACATACGATATGGCGATCGCATCTGCCCATCGTACACCTAAGAAGCTGGAAGAATTTATTCTGGCACAGGAAGAAAAAGGGGCAGCCTGCTTTATTGCCGGCGCGGGTATGGCGGCAGCGCTTCCCGGCGTAGTGGCTTCTATGACACTTCGTCCTGTTATCGGTGTACCGTTGTCAGGCGCCAGACTGGACGGCATGGATGCTTTATTTTCCATTGTCCAGATGCCGTCGGGGATTCCTGTGGCAACAGTGGCGATTGACGGCGCTAAAAATGCGGCGTACCTGGCAGTGGAAATCGGCGCGGCAGCAGATAGAGATCTTTATAGAAAATATAAAGAATATCGTGAAGAAATGGCTGCTGAAATTTATCGTAAAGATGAAAAGTTACAGAACGAATTGAAATAATTATATAGGTGACTGGGAGGGTATGATGAAAGAATATAAGCCTTTTAAATCGGGGAAAGTTCGTGAACTGTATGATTTGGGCGACAGCCTTATCATGGTTTGCACTGACCGCATTTCCGCATTCGATAATATTTTGGAAAATCCGATTCCCAAAAAAGGTGAAGTGCTGAATAAGATGTCCAAGTTTTGGTTTGATTTTACAAAAGACGTGGTGCCGAACCATATGATTTCTATTGACGCAGTGGATATGCCTGTGTTTTTCCGAAAACCCGAATTTGATGGAAACAGCATGAAAACCCAAAAGCTGGAGATGATTCCTGTAGAATGCATTGTTCGCGGATACATCACAGGTTCCGGCTGGGAAAGCTACAAAAAAGACGGCACCATCTGCGGTATCCGTCTGCCGGAAGGGCTTGAGGAATGTGAAAAGCTCCCTGAAGCGATTTTCACTCCTTCTACCAAAGCGCCTGCAGGTGAGCATGACATGAATATTTCCATGGAAGAAGGAGAGGAATGGATCGAAAGGACTTTCCCGGGAAAAGGGAAGGAATACATGGAAAGGCTTCGTGACTTAACACTTGCTCTGTATAGGAAATGCGCCGATTACGCGCTGTCTAAAGGCATCATCATTGCGGACACTAAGTTTGAATTCGGCCTGGATAAGGAAGGAAATATCGTTCTCGGTGATGAAATGCTGACGCCTGACAATTCACGCTTCTGGCCGCTGGACGGTTACGCACCGGGGAAAGGGCAGCCGTCTTATGACAAACAGTTTGTCCGCGACTACCTGAAAGAGAATCCGGGGGATGTGCTGCCGCAGGAAATCATTGATAAGACGATCGGCAAGTATGTGGAAGCCTACGAACTTCTCACGGGAGAAAAATTCTGAAAGTGGATGACGGGAATATGGCTGCCTGCGATGACAAGTTTCATGAAGAATGCGGGGTTTTTGCAATCTATGACAGAAACCGGCCTGCTGCTCTTGAAACATATTACGGGATTTTTTCTTTGCAGCACCGCGGTCAGGAAAGCGCGGGAATAACTGTCAGCGACGGGCATACGATGGAAACATTCCGCGGCATGGGTCTTGTCACGGAAGTCTTCCGCAAACTTCCTGAAAAAGGAGGCTTCATAGGCATCGGCCATGTGCGGTACAGCACGACGGGATCTTCCATTCCGAGCAATATCCAGCCGCTGCAGCTGGAAGGCGCGGAAGGGCCTTTGGCTCTTGCCCACAACGGGAATCTGGTGAATACAAAAGTTCTCAGAAACCGACTCCTTCAAAGCGGATCTACCTTCCAGACCACCATGGATACGGAGATCATTATCAAACTCCTTGCCCATGCGGGAGCAGCCGTGATGAAGGACAGGATCAAGGGCGTCATGGATGAAATCCGCGGTGCATATGCCGTCGTGGCGTGTACCAATCAGGCAGTTTACGGATTCCGGGATCCCTTCGGCTATCGTCCGATGGCGCTGGGCAAGACAGAAAGCGGTTATGTACTTTGTTCGGAAACGCCTGCTCTTGATGCGATTGACGCGGAATTTGTCCGCGATATCCTTCCCGGAGAAATTGTAAGAATTGATGATGACGGCGTCCATAGCACGATGTATGGAAAAAAGGCGCCCCGCCTCGGGATCTGCGCCTTTGAGTATATTTATTTTGCCCGTCCCGATTCCGTGATGAACGGACAGGATATCTATGAAGCACGCCTGTCTATGGGCCGTCATTTATGGGAAGAAACGCATTATGAAGGTGATGTTGTCATGAGCGTCCCCGATTCGGGCAATGTGGCAGCATTAGGGTATTCCCATGCGTCAGGTATTCCTTATGTGGAAGGACTTTTGAAAAACAAGTACATGGGGCGTACTTTTATCCAGCCCGGGCAGAAACAGAGGGAACGGGCGGTACGGATGAAGCTGAATCCGATCGTCATGAATGTAAAGGGGAAACGAATCATCCTTGTGGACGACTCCATTGTCCGCGGAACAACAAGCGGTATCATTATCCGTTTGCTGCGGAATGCAGGCGCAAAGGAAATAAAAATGTGCATCAGTTCGCCTCCTGTCAGATTCCCTTGTTTCTTCGGCATTGATACGGCACAGCGGAGGCAGCTGGTCGCCGCGAGCCATTCGGAAGAAGAAATCTGCAAAATGATTGGCGCTGATAAGCTGCACTATCTGTCGCAAAAAGGACTGGCGGAATCCATTTCCCGCATACGGGCCAAAGATATGTGTTTTGCCTGCTTTGACGGTAATTATCCCGAACCGGTGCCAGGCGGCGGACTCGACGGTATGAAAGAATAAGGAGAGACATATGGGCGAAAAGAAAAAGGGGCTGACTTACGCGGAAGCGGGCGTGGACATCGACGCCGGAGAAAGAGAAGTGGAACTGATTAAAAAATCTGTGCAGGCGACCTATACAAGAGGGGTGCTGGGGGATCTGGGCGGCTTTGGCGGCCTGTTCCGCCTGAAAGACGAATTGTCTGAAGATCCCATCCTTGTTTCAGGCACGGACGGTGTAGGGACGAAACTGCGTCTTGCCATTGAAATGGGGATACATCATACCATCGGGCAGGACTGCGTGGCGATGAGTGTTAATGATGTTCTCGTACAGGGGGCGCGCCCGCTTTTCTTTCTGGATTATATCGCGACGGGTAAACTGGATCCGGAACTGATGGCGGAGATTGTCAAAGGCGTGGCTGATGCTTGCATCGAATCGGGGTGCGCGCTTCTTGGCGGTGAAACGGCGGAAATGGCCGGCTTTTACGCATCAGGCGACTACGACGTAGCAGGTTTTGCGGTAGGGATTGTGGATAGGAAAAACTTAATTACTGGTGAAAAGATTACGGCCGGCGACGTTATCCTCGGACTGCCTTCCACAGGTATCCATTCTAACGGTTATTCCCTGGTACGCCGCATTATCTCTGACAATCATTTAAATTTAAAAGAAACTTATGAAGGGTTTGACAAACCTCTCGGAGAAGTCGTACTTACGCCGACAAAGCTTTATCCGAAACTTGTCCTTTCCGTACTGAAGGGCGCTGACGTGAAAGGACTCGTCCATATTACAGGGGGAGGTTTTTATGATAATATTCCCCGTGTCCTTCCGGAGGGAACGAGAGCTGTCCTTGATGCGGATAAATGGCCGCTTCTTCCAATTTTTTCTTTCATCAAAGTGCAGGGCGGCGTAGAGCCCCGTGAAATGTACCGCACCTTTAACTGCGGACTGGGAATGCTCCTCATTTTGAGCCGTGGGGAAGCGGAAAAGGCGAAAAAAATATTGAAGAACATCGGCGAAGCTGTTTATGAAGTCGGCACAATCAGTGAAGGAAATCGGGATGTCATTGTGACAGGCGGGCTTTTCCATGAATAAGCGCATACTGATATTTGCGTCAGGCCGCGGATCCAATGCGGAAGCTCTCCATGAAGCTGCCGTGGACGGAACGATTAAGGGGATGATCGTAGGCGTTATCTGCGACCATCACGACGCGCCGGTTCTTCAGAGGGCAGAAAGATGGAAGGTGCCTGCAACGGTCATTGAAATGAAGACATGCAGGGATAAAGCTGATTATAATGAGAAGATTTTGGAAGCGGCGAAATCGTACGCACCCGATCTGATCTGTCTGGCAGGATATATGCGTATCTGTGGCGAAAATTTGATAAAGGCTTTTGAAAACCGCATTATCAATATCCATCCCGCCCTGCTGCCCAGTTTTCGCGGACTCCACGCACAGCGGCAGGCGATAGAGGCGGGGGTAAAAGTGGCGGGATGTACTGTCCATTTTGTGGGAACAGGGCTTGATGACGGCCCAATTATCACGCAGGTGGCGGTACCGGTTTATGACCATGATACGGAAGATACGCTTTCCGCACGTATACTGGCGGAAGAACATCCCGCTTATGTCCGCGCAGTGAAAGCCTATTGCGAAGATAAACTTCATATAGCGGGTCATACAGTGACAGGCATGCACGAGGAGGAATGAAAATGGCAGTTAAAAAAGCATTGATCAGTGTATCCGACAAGACCGGCATCGTGGAATTTGCCAAAGGCCTTCATGAACTGGGAGTGGAGATTATTTCCACCGGCGGTACGATGAAAGCGATCTCTGAGGCAGGGATTCCGGTCATGTCCGTTTCCGATCTTACCGGTTTTCCGGAAATGATGGACGGCAGGGTGAAAACGCTTCACCCGAAAATACATGGCGGTATTCTGGCGGTCCGTGACAATCCCGCCCATGTAAAAGCGATGGAAGAACATGGAATTGCCGGTATCGATCTGGTGGCCGTCAATTTATATCCTTTCCGTGAAACGATAGCGAGATCCGGTGTCACACGGGCGGAAGCTGTTGAAAATATTGATATCGGCGGCCCTTCCATGGTACGTGCGGCAGCAAAGAATTATAAGTATGTCACGATTGTCGTTGATCCCGCGCAGTACGGAGAGGTGCTGGAACGGATCAGGGAAGACAGGCTGACGGAAGAGTTCCGCTTTGATTTGTCAAGAAAAGCCTTTCTCCATACAGGACTGTATGACTGCGCCATTGCCGATTATATGACAAAAGAAATAAATGGCGGCGGAGAAGGGCTGCCGGATATCTTTGCCAAGGCTTATGTAAAGATCCAGAATCTCCGCTATGGTGAAAACCCGCATCAGAAAGCAGCCTTTTACAGAGATCCGGAAGCGAAAGGCGGCATTGCTTCCGCCAGGCAGCTGCACGGAAAAGAATTATCATATAATAATATTGTGGATATGGAAGCGGCATGGGATCTTGCCTGCGAATGGAAAGATACTCCCGCCTGTGTGGTTGTAAAGCATACGAATCCCTGCGGTACCGCTCTCGGTACGAGTGCCCTCGACGCGTTTAAGCGGGCCTTTGCGGCGGACAGCAAATCTGCATTCGGCGGCATCGTAGCGATGAACAGGGAATGTGACAAAGAAACGGCGGAAGAAATGAAACCGATTTTCTTTGAAGTCATTATGGCTCCAAAGTTTTCACGGGAAGCTGTCGATATTTTATCTGCGAAGAAAAACATCCGCCTTGTAGAAGTGGCGGATACGGAAGAAAAAGAACTGCAGCTTCATAAAGTTTCCGGCGGACTTCTCGTGCAGACACCGGACGACAGCTCCGAAACGAGAGCAGACTGTACTTGCGTCACGGAAAGAGCGCCGACGGAAGAAGAGTGGCAGGCACTGGAATTCGGATGGAAGATTGTAAAGCACGTTAAGTCCAACGCCATCGTGCTGACCGGTAAGGATATCACTTACGGCGTGGGTGCGGGACAGATGAATCGCGTAGGTGCGGCGGATATTGCCATTGCCGAAGCGGGAGAAAAGTGTAAAGGCTCCATCATGGCGTCTGATGCGTTCTTCCCTTTTGGGGATACAATTGAAGCAGCAGGGAAAGCAGGAATTACCGCTGTCATTCAGCCTGGAGGTTCTATACGCGACCAGGAATCTATCGATATGGCAAATAAGTATGGTATAGCTATGGTGTTTACCGGACATCGGCATTTCCGCCATAGCTGAGATTGGAGGAGTTTTGAAAGTATTAGTGATTGGAAGCGGCGGCAGGGAACATGCGCTGCTCTGGAAACTGGCACACAGCCCGTCTGTAAAAGAAGTGTACGTCATTCCCGGAAACGATGGAATGACAGATGTGGCGCATTTAATTCCGGTAAAAGGAACGGAAGATATTCTGGATTTTGCCCGTCTGATGGAAGTGGATCTCACCGTTGCCGGTCCTGAAACCGTACTGACGGAAGGTCTGGCCGACAAGTTTGCCGAAAAGGGAATGGCTTTCTTCGGACCGTCAGCGGCAGCAGCGCAGATTGAGGGTTCGAAAAGTTTCGCCAAAAATCTGATGAAAAAATATAAGATCCCTACAGCTGCTTATGAAACATTTACCGATGAAGAAAAGGCCGTTTCTTATATCAAAAAACGAAAGAAATATCCCCTTGTCATCAAGGCAGACGGATTGGCGTCGGGGAAGGGCGTCGTCATTGCCGAAACCGAAGAGCAGGCTGTTCAGGCGGTTCGCGGGATGCTGGAGGGAAAAACCTTTGGCAGCGCGGGAGAATCCGTGGTGATTGAAGAATTTATGGAAGGGGAAGAGGCGAGCGTTCTCTGCTTCACTGACGGAAATACCATCGTTCCTATGATTTCCGCACAAGATCATAAACGCATCAGCGACGGGGATATGGGAGCAAATACCGGCGGCATGGGGGCTTATGCTCCCGCTCCGGTCATGACGAAAGAATTGGACAAAATCGTTTATGATACCATTCTGCTGCCTGCTGTCAAAGCAATGAAAAAAGAAGGCTGCCCGTTTAAAGGCTGCCTTTATGCCGGATTGATGATTACAAAAGACGGGCCCAAAGTGGTGGAATTTAACTGCCGATTCGGAGATCCTGAGACGGAAGCTGTTCTGCCGCTTCTCGAAAGCGATCTTGCGAAGATCATGCTTGCCTGTACGAAAGGGACCCTGAAAAAGGAAAGGGTGGAATGGAAAAACGCCTGTGCTGTGGATGTCGTCCTGGCATCGGAAGGATATCCTGCCACCCATTCCTCGGGAGAGGAGATAGTAGGGCTGGAAGAAGCAAAAAAGACCGGCTGCCTCGTGTTCCATGCGGGCAGTATGAAGAAAAATGGCAGGTACTTTGTTAATGGCGGCCGTGTGCTGAATGTGGCGGCTGTCGCGCCGACATTGAAAGAAGCGCGGGACAAGGCCTATGAAGGTGTTTCAAAAATCAGCTGGCGGGGTATGCAGTACCGTCATGATATTGCCGATAAAGGGTTGAAGCGTTTGAAAAAAAGAAAATAGAAAAGAAAAGCGCTGTTTCTGTATTTGATGGGAATGGCGCTTTTATCTGTGCTTATGCGGGCGGATATTTTTGGTTAGTTTTACTGATCCGGTCATTTGATATCCACCTATGCCTGTTTCTGCAGGCAGGAAATTTTATGCGCAGCGTGTATTTGCCCGGCACATGAAAGGTGGCAATAAAAAAAGACGAGGACACAGGTCTTCGCCTTTTCCGTCAGATGATTACTTTGCTGCGCTGTCTGCAGCGATGGCAGCATTGACGCTTGCATTCAGACGGGATTTTTTACGAGCGGCAGCATTTTTATGGATAATGCCTTTCCGCGCAGCGGTATCGATAACGCTCTGCGCTTCGCGAAGGGCGATGTCCTTCTGGTCGGTTGTGGCAGCAGCTACAGCTTTCTTGACAGCACCATGGATCCGGGAACGGACAGCGGCATGAGCAGCTCTCTTCTTTGCGTCAGTTTTCATGGTCTTTATGTTGGATTTTATTTGCGGCAATTGTTTCACCTCCCGTCTGTGTCATTCATACCGTGTTATTTTACCATGTTTCGCTTTCTGTGGCAAGAAATCTTTTATAATGCCGTCGGTTTGTGTAAAAGCAGGCTATTCGTTAAAATAAAGGAAATGCCGGAATAAACATATTTCCTTCAGATCGGTTTATGGAAAGAGCAAAGGAAAAGGAGCAGCCTATGTATGTCGGTGTAGATATGGTGAAAGCGGCACGCTGGGAACGGATTTGTGAAAAATTTCCGTCCCGCCTTGAAAAAATGTTTACGGAGGAAGAACGGGCGCACTGTGAGTCAAAAGGAAAAAATAAGGCTTATTCTTACGCGGCGCTCTGGGCAGCGCGGGAAGCAGCAGGGAAAGCACTGGGGATAGGCATCCTCGGTTCAGGTTTTGGCGATGCGTACCTGTCATGGACAAAGTGGGGGGCGCCTGTTCTCCACTTGCAGGGGAATTTTGAAAAGCGGGCGGAGAAATTGGGAATCACGGATATGTCCGTTTCCATTTCCCATGAAGACGGTATGTCTATTGCTGTTGTTGTGATGGAGGCAAAATCATGATACTGACAACATCTGAGGAATCAAGACTTTTGGATCAACGCGCCATGACAGAATATGGGCTGCCGGAGTCGGTGCTTATGGAAAACGCCGGCGCTTCCGTGGTGCAGCTTATGAAAGAAAAAATATCCTGGGAAGACGCGCGGGTGGTCATCGTCTGCGGCAGCGGAAATAACGGGGGCGACGGATTCGTCACGGCACGGTACGCTCTTTCCGAAGGTGCTGATGTAGCCGTTCTTGTCATGGGGGATGCATCCCATATGGGAGAGAATTCTTTATTGTATAAAAATATAGCGGCTAAAATGGGAATTCCCGTGATTTCCGTTGCAGGCGCGGATGACGCAAAGGAATATCTGGCAGGTGCGGATATTATTGTAGACGCGCTCATCGGCACGGGTCTGAAACATCATGTGAAAGGAAGCACGGCGGAGCTTATTACGGCCATGAATGATTCGGAAGCGGTTATTGTTTCCGTAGATGTTCCCAGCGGCATGTTTTCTGACAGCGGCTGTGCGGCGGGGGCGGTGGTGAATGCCGATTACACGGTGGCGTTAGGCTCCGTAAAGCGGGGGCATGTCCTTTATCCGGGAAATGGATATGCAGGAACCGTCTTGTATTCACCCATCGGCATCCCAAACGGCGCCAGGGAACATTTTCCTGTAAAGTTGGTGGAAGAAAAAGATATTTATGAATTTCTTCCTGTGCGGAGTTTTGCCGCTCATAAGGGAACAAATGGATTTATAGGCATTTTTGCCGGTTCGGAAGGGATGGCGGGCGCCGGTCTGCTGGCAGCACAGGGGGCGCTTTACGGTGGCGGAGGAAAGCTTGCTCTTGTTTCTGTAGGGAATGCTGCTTTCCAGCTGGCAGGGAAAATTCCGGAAGTGATGGTCTCTTCCTGCGGGGATGCTCCTTGCTTTACCGAGGATATGTCAGATAAGGCAGTGAATCAGACCGGGATGTATGATGTTGTCGCGTTGGGACCGGGGCTGGGGCGGGACGAAAGAACACAGACCTTTGTGGCGGATATGTTGGAGCACTGCTGTAAGACCATGGTTGTGGATGCGGACGCGCTCTTTGCTGTCGGTCATCAAAAAATCAATCTGAGAAACTGCCCTGCTGATGTGGTTCTGACGCCACATGTAGGAGAATTTGCTTTCCTTACCGGCCTTACCGTAAAAAATGTGGAGGCCGGCAGGATCGATGAAGCGATCCGGTATGCCAAGGAAAACCATGTGGTGCTTGTGCTGAAAGGAGCGCCTACGGTTATTGCCGTACCGGACGGCAGGGCATGGGTGAATTCCACGGGAAATCCGGGCATGGCTGCAGGCGGTATGGGAGATACTCTGACCGGTATCATTGCCGCCTTTATCGGACAGGGACTTTCTGCCGAAGAGGCTGCTGTAACAGGCGTATACCTTCACGGACTGGCGGGAGACCTGCTTGCCGAAAAGATGCCGGTGGGATATACGGCAGGCGATGTGGCTCGCATGATTCCTTTGGCGCGTAAAAAGGTTATTGAAGGATGAAGCGCTTTATAAAGTATTTCCTTTGTCTCCTTATCAGCCTTTGTGTCTTTGCAGGGACCGGCTGTGGGTTTGATGTCTTTGGCAGCGGGAGTAGAACAGCAGCCGATGCGCCTCTGATTATCCGCATGCTTGATATCGGACAGGGAGACGCCATCCTTATTGAAAGAAATGGAAAGTTTGCGCTTATTGATACGGGAGATGTGGAGCATCGTCCTCGGATGGCGGAGTATCTCAGGAAGTACGGCGTGAAAAAGGTGGATACCGTTATTATCACGCATCCCCATGGAGATCATATAGGCGGTATGTTTTCCGTTTTTGCCAATGCGGAAATAAGGCAGGTTTATGATAATGGGGTGCCTACTTCCCTTTCCACGTACAAAACGTATCGAAAGATACTGGATAAAAGGAAAATTCCCCGCAGGACACTTCGGGGCGGTGAAAAAATACAATTGCTGGACGGCGTTCCTTTTACAGTTGTAGGACCTTTGGAAAAAAGCAATGCCCGCGGAGAAAATTCGCGTCAGAATAATGAAAGTATCGTGGGGCAGCTGAAATATGGCAATTTTACGATGCTTTTTACAGGAGATGCGGAAGCGGAAGAGGAAGCATCCATTTTGAAAAACGGTGCTGACATAAAGAGTATTGTCCTCAAAGCGGGACATCACGGAAGCAAGACGTCTTCTACGGAAGAATTTCTCCGTGCCGTTTCACCGAAAGCAGTTTTTATTTCCTGCGGCGCCGGTAATAATTACGGGCATCCCTCAAGGCAGACGATGAAGCGGTTGGAAAAATGGGGGATAGATGTTTATCGGACGGACAGGCAGGGGACGATTACTCTTACCACTGATGGAAAGCGCTATGAAATTACAAAAGAACATTAGAGGGGAACCCATGGAAAGAGAAATGCCGAAGGCAGGAGAAGTGTGGAGGCACTTTAAAGGGAACTTTTATCTTATTATTGCCGCAGCTCGTCATACGGAAACGGGGGAAATGTATGTGGTTTATAAAGCGCTTTACGGTACGTACGAAGACTATCTCCGACCGCTGGATATGTTCATGAGCGAAGTGGACCGGGTGAAATATCCTGATGCGAAACAAAAATACCGTTTTGAAAAAACAGAAAAGGAAGAATAGATATTTCCTGCCGGAATCAGCTGCTGTTCATGGCAGTCTTTTTTTATCCAAAAAAATCAATATAAAATGAAAAATCATTACTTTCCATCATGCATAAAAAGTGGTAAATTAAGCGTATACTTTTAGATACGTAAACGCAGCAGGATGAAAGGAGAAACAGTATGAATATAAAGATTGGAATTTTAGGGTATGGAAATATAGGGCGCGGTGTAGAAACGGCGCTCCGGGATAATCCGGATATGGAACTGGCAGCTGTCTTTACAAGACGGGATCCTTCGCAGGTAAAGATTCTTTCTGAAAATGTGCCGGTCATTTCCGTCTCAGAAATAGAAGCATGGAAAGATAAGATTGACGTACTTCTCCTCTGCGGGGGAAGCGCTACCGATCTGCCGCAGCAGACACCGTTCTATGCGAAAATGTTCAACGTGGTAGATACGTTTGATACCCATGCTAAGGTGCCCGCCCATTTTGCCGCTGTCGATCGGTCTGCAAAAGAAAATGGAAAGATTGCCATTATTTCCGTCGGCTGGGATCCGGGACTCTTTTCTCTCTCTCGGCTTTATGGGAATGTGATTCTTCCCAACGGGAAAGATTACACTTTCTGGGGGAAAGGCGTTTCTCAGGGGCATTCCGATGCCATCCGCCGCATTAAAGGCGTGAAGAACGCCAAGCAGTATACCTGCCCCGTGGAAAGCGCCATGCGTGCCGTAAGGAACGGGGAAAATCCGGAGCTTACCACAAGAGAGAAACATATCCGTGAATGTTTCGTCGTTTTGGAAGATGGCACTGACGCGGCATATGTGGAAAAACAAATTAAGACGATGCCGAACTATTTCGCCGACTATCATACCGTGGTTCATTTCATTTCGGAAGAAGAATTTGATAGGAACCATCAGGGGCTGGCGCATGGCGGTTTTGTTTTCCGCAGTGGAAATACGGGGAAAGAGAAAGAACATAAGCATATCATTGAATTCAGTCTGAAATTGGATTCGAATCCGGAATTCACTACGCATGTCATGGCAGCTTATGCGAGAGCTGCCGCGCGTATGGCCAGAGAAGGACAGACAGGATGTAAAACGGTGTTTGATATACCGCCGGCATACCTTAGCGAAAAGAGCGGCGAAGAGCTCCGTTCCTCGATGCTGTAAAAGGTAATAACAGCTTGACAATTTAGTATATGATAGTGTATTCTACATAAGTCAGTTATGCGGAGCGGTACTCAAGTGGCTGAAGAGGACGGTTTGCTAAATCGTTAGACGGGTCTCCCGTGCGGGGGTTCGAATCCCCCCCGCTCCGCCATGAATTATGAGGCAGGATATTTTTATGGGTATCCTGTTTTTTGTTTTCATTATTCAATAATTAAAATAAAAAGGAATCTGATCAGAGGTTCTTTTCCGGGACAGGTAAAATTGCGGTACTCTGCAAATCCTGGGCTGTAATTCCTTTTTGCTGCCAGCCTCATTATCGTGCTGTCTAAATAATAAAAAGGGTAAAGGCACCCGCTGCATCGGAATAAACCCTTGGGCTGAAATAAAAGGTATTCCAAAGAGGTGTATAAACTTCTCAAGTAAGATATTATATATAAATTTTATTATGGGTTTTGCCCGAAATCATAGATAAGCGGACGGTTTTGTCCTTTAAAACATGGTATAATATTAAAAATAATCGTTGCCAGAGAACGGCAGAGGGAGATGTCAGATGACCATCACGTATATATTTCAGATTCTGGAAGCTGTGGTAAAAGGCGATGCAGAGAAGTATGGCGTAATTCCTGATATGAACGGAGAACTGCAGAAAGCGGTGCGCCGATCAAGGAGACGTATTGCCCGGCTTCGGGAACGGGCACAGTACGAGCTTGGGGAGATGGATAAGGCAAAAGTGGCAGCGGCCAATGACAATATGAGGCGTTTTACCAAGTCTCTCGGTAAAATCCGCAATTTGAACCTGGAGGACTGCCGGGGGCTGATTGGCATTGAAGATTTTCTGGAAGATGGAAACCGGATTCATGAAGTCATGGAAATGGCTGAGAAGATCGAGCATATGTCGGCGGTCAGCTCTACGGCGTACACGCCCATGTCTCTCGGATTCGGCGTGTTGGAAACATATACGGATGTGGCACCCATTGAAATTGATAATAGGAAGTTCAATGCGGGTGATAAGGAATATTGCCTGCAGATGATTAAAAAGCTGCATGCTTTTCAGGATTCTGTCCGTGAAGTTTGTTCCCGCCTGCTGGATATTACCGAGTGTGCCCGTGAAAGAGGGGACGCGCTGAATGATCTCGCTGATTACTTTGCTGATGGCGTGGACAGCCTGGAGCGGATCCAGATGCAGTCCGGCGGTGACTGGAAACTTTATACTTTGGCGCAGAAGATGCAGATCGGAAGAGCGATACAGGTAGCCCAGCTTATTACGCTTCTTTTCCGGAATCTGATGGATGGCGCGGGACATGTGGATGAACAGAGCCGCAGCGCGATAAAAAAAGCGCAGGATGAACTCTTGAAACGTGATGCATGATAATGAAGATTGCTCGATGAACTGACCACCAAAAGTTAGATAAAAACTGATTTGAGGAGGTCAGTTTTATTATGGGGAAATACAGTTTTGCATAAATTCTTTTCTATAAGTATGCTATACTTTATGCATGCAGTTATTTTTATAAACAGGGAGGCAATATGTCTATCGCATTTATACTGCGCATGATTTCCAATACGATCAGCGGTAAAGGCGGACATCCGCAAAGCATTAATGAAGAGATTGAGCGTGCGAAAAAGCGGGCGGCAAAAAGGATATACCGTGCAAAAGTACGTGCGGAAGATGAATTGGGAGAACTGGACCGTGTCCGTATCACTCTCATGGCAGGGGATATGAAAAAATTTACCAAAGAATTTTCTGAAATTAAAAATATTGATTTTCATGACTGCGACACACTGACCGGATTGGAGCATTTTAATAAGGAACGGAGAAACTGGAGGGAACTGGAAGCGCTGTCATCCAAAGCGATGGGACTGATGAATCTGTCCGGCGGTATGGATGCCATCGGTTTTGGTGCGGGCGTCATAGACCAGTATGCTGTGGTTCCGGAACTGGATGTGCTTCCTTCTGAAAGTGAAGGTGATGTGGATGCATTGAAAGAAATGAGCGGGCGGCTGCAGAAATTCCAGCAGCAGGTAAAGAAGCTGTGCTGCCGTATGCAGGATGTAAGACGAGAAGCCCGCCAGGCACAGGATGCCCTTCTTGATTTGTCAGATTATCTGACAGATGGAATCAAGGATATCCGCGATATCCGAAGTGAGAGCGGGAATGACTGGAAGAATTATTCGGAGTCGCAGAAGATTATTATAGGCAGAACAACGCAGGTGGCACACCTTATCAGCGTGCTTTCCGAAGTCCGTTTTCTTACTGATGAAGCGGATCTGCGTGGAGAAATAAGGGAAGCTTTGGAAGCGACGGAAGAGCTGCTTGACGAACTTGGCGTATGACGGGCGAGGAGAGTCTTTCTTTTGAGGAGGACTCTTTTTTATTGACTTGACAATTCAAAGACTAAAAAATAGAAAAGTTGTTTTCATTCTCGTAGATTTGTTAAAATAAACACAAGACGAAAAACATGCAATGGATTTGTATTTTCGGAGAGCGGCTATGAAAAGAAGAAAAGTAAGGACAGCTGTTTTGGGACTAATGGCACTTTTGATGTGGTCCGGCAGCATGGCGGCGGAAGAGATTTATCTGCATGGAGATACGAATATTCCGATGATTTTGAATACCGGCGGTATAGATAATGATGGGAATACAGGCGTGTTTATGGATCTCACTTCTATCAGTGTGGAAGATTTATTTAAAAACGGCTTGGCTGTAAAAGTGAATTTTTTCAAGTTGGAGAAAGGCGTGTCGACTGTATCTACCGCCCATTTCCGCATGACGGAAGACGGCGGCGCATGGATTGCCATGGAAGACGGCTGGCATGCTGTGGATGAAGGAGCTGCGCGGGTGGAAAGTGAAGCGGTGCGTCTGATTCGGGAAGAAATGGGAAAAGAAGAGTGCCGTGATAAGTACATGGGACAAATTACGGCACTCTGGGAAAGAAAAATAAAGGCGGCGGAAACGGTGCGGCAGGAAGAATATGAAAAGCTGCAAAGGGAAACGGAAGAAAAGAATCAGGAAAATAATAAATCCGTGAAAAGTGTGAAATTGCCGGACATGGAAATGCCGGAACTGGAACGAGCCGAGCCTGATAAAGTGGTGGAAATAAAATCACCTGACATGATACCTGCAGTAAATCCTGTAAAAAAGAACGCATCGATAGAAATGCCGGTAAAGGCAGAGATGGAAGAGACAGCGGCAGATGCAAAGAAAAACGAATCGAGAAAGGAAGAAACGTCTGCCGAATCGCCGATGACCGTTTCTCCTGAAAAGGAAAAAACGGAACTGACGGCAGTGAAAGTCAAAGGAAACGTACAGAGGAAAGAAGATGCACAGAAAAATAAAGAGGGGGAAATCACCGAGCAGGTCGAAATTTCCATCGTCTCCCATCCGGTGGTGGAAATCATTTCGAAAAGCGACGTAACATAAGATCCCTGTAATAGTTGGCTCTTTTCCAATGAAAATAGTATAATCACTACGGAGTATTTTCCGGAAGCATAAATCCTCCCCGCAAAATTTGACGGCTGCGCGGAGGATGTATTTTTTTCGAAAGGCGTACCATGGCTAAGAGATATTATGAACTTCATGTATCAGGCTGCACGAGACATCTTCCCGTACTGAATATTTCAGACAAGGTAGCGATTGCGGGATTTGTCATTTTGGGTGATGTGGAAATTGTGGAAAACACGGCCCGCGATTTGGCGGCGAAAGTGCCGAAAGATTGCGAATACGTCATGACCGCGGAGACGAAGGGGATTCCTCTTGCTGCCGAACTGGCAAGAAATCTGGGGCAGAAGACGTACCTGGTGGCGAGAAAGTCGGTCAAGGCGTATATGGATGATCCTATCTGTGTAGAAGACGAGTCCATTACTACGATGGGAAAACAGAAGCTGTACCTGTCTGCCTCTGATGTGGCGCTGATCCGCGGGAAGAAAGTCCTTCTTGTGGACGATGTCATCAGTACCGGCGGATCTATGAAAGCCTTGAAAGAACTGGCAGAAAAAGCGGGCGCCGAAGTCTGCTGCCAGGCTGCCATTCTTGCCGAAGGCGATGCAGCGAAGCGTGACGATATCGTATTTCTTGAAGAACTGCCTCTCTTGGAAGCTGAATAAAAACGAAAGCCGTATACACGAAATGGGTATGACGGCTTTTTTGATGGAGGGAATCTTCCTTCCTTTTTACGGGAAATACTGTAAAGAAGAGCGCTTTTTATGGTATAATATGGCGAATAATTTGGAATTTGCCACATAGATTTTGAATCAATTCCGACAGGAGGAATGGAATGAAACACCAGGAGACTGTTATCATCATCGACTTCGGCGGGCAGTATGCGCAGCTGATTGCAAGAAGAGTGCGCGAATGCGGCGTATATTGTGAAATTCTGCCGTACAATAAGCCGGCGGAAGAAATTCTTTCCCACAACCCGAAAGGCATTATCTTTTCCGGAGGCCCTGCCAGTGTAAATATGGAAAATGCCCCGCAGCTGGATGAAGGCATATTCAAGGCAGGCGTACCGATTCTGGGAATCTGCTACGGTATGCAGCTTATGGCAAAAGACCTTGGCGGCACGGTTGCCAGTCCGGAAAAACATGAATACGGTCATACGGAATTTTACAAGAATGGAAGCTGTCCGCTTTTTGAAAACATTTCAGAAAAGACTGCTGTATGGATGAGCCACGGCGATGCGGTCACTGATATGCCTGCCGGTTTCGGGCTGATCGGACATACGGAACTCACGCCTACCGCGGCGATGGCTGATGAGGCAAGGCGTTTCTATGCCGTCCAGTTTCATCCGGAAGTCGTCCATACCACTGAAGGTACACAGATGCTGAAGAATTTCCTTTTCCACATTTGCGAATGTGAAGGCGGCTGGTCTATGGAAAATTATATCGACATCGCTGTTGCCAATATCCGGCAGCAGGTAGGCGACCATAATGTCCTCTGCGCTCTTTCCGGCGGTGTGGATTCTTCTGTTGCCGCTGTCCTTGTCCATAAAGCGGTTGGGGATAAACTGACCTGCGTATTTGTAGATCACGGATTCCTCCGGCAGGGCGAAGCGGAACAGGTGGTAGATACATTTACGAACAAATTCAAGATCAAACTGATTCATAAAGATGCGTCCCAGCATTTCCTTTCTCTTCTGAAAGGTGTGACAGAACCGGAAAAGAAACGCAAGACCATCGGCGCTGAATTTATTCATACCTTCCAGGAAGAAGCCAACAAGTTGGAAGATGTGAAATTCCTTGTCCAGGGCACGCTCTATCCCGACGTGGTGGAAAGCGGCACCGCTACGGCGGCAACCATCAAATCCCACCATAATGTAGGCGGTCTCCCGAAAGATATGAAGTTTGAACTTATCGAACCGCTCCGTGAGCTTTTCAAAGACGAAGTCCGCCAGCTGGGACGTGAACTGGGACTCCCCGAAGACGTCATCAACCGTCAGCCTTTCCCCGGTCCGGGACTGGCAATCCGTATCATCGGTGAAATTACCCCGGAAAGATTGGATATCCTCCGTAAAGCAGATGCCATCGTCAGAGAAGTCATCAAAGAAAGAGGACTCTACAATGAAATCTGGCAGTCCTTTGCTATACTCCCCGCCGCAATCCGAAGCGTGGGCGTCATGGGTGATGAAAGAACGTACGATTACACCGTAGGCATCAGAGCCGTTACAAGTTCCGACGGTATGACTGCTGACTATTTCCGTTTCCCCTGGGAAGTCCTTGACGAAATGAGCAGAAGGATCTGCAATGAAGTCAAAGGCGTCAATAGAGTAGTCTACGATATCACATCCAAACCACCGAGCACGATTGAGTGGGAATAAGAGAATCTTTATGAAAGATGCTCGATATTGCGTTTTATCCAACTTTGATCTTTTGAAGTAATTTAAGATGGTGACAAGATTAGTAATATTCCTTCTAAAGCTAACACGAAATATTTTATAAATCTTATTTACATTATATAAACTTACGTTCTTCGTATATGAAAGGTTTGATTTTTAGGAGGTTAGGATGAGTGTACAATCTGAATTTAAAAAATTTAATGACAAGATTAGAGCGGATTTTGAAACAAAAAAAGAATTAAGTGAGAAGAGGGATATTTTACTTGATAAATTGAGAAATAATAGTGAAATACCTTCATTTAAAGAGCTAAATCAAGGAAGCTACGCAATGTGCACAGGTATAGAACCCGAAAGTGATGGAGAGTATGACATTGATGTTGCTTTAAGATTTTATGCTAACAAGAGTGATTATGACCCAATTGAGCTTAAAAACAAAATTTGTAAAATTTTAAAAAATCATACTCATTATGGTGCTGAAATCAAGAAACCATGTGTTACAGTAACTTATAAAAAAGATGGAGAAACTAAATTTCATGTCGATTTGGTTATATATCTTTATGATGATAAAGATAATGAGGATAGCCAATTGTATATAGCGAAGGGGGAAAGTGAAGATTCACAGGAATGGGAAGAAGCGGATCCTAAAGGATTAGTAGATTATATTAATGATAAGGTTGAGCAAGGCAAAGAAAGAGATCAATTTAGAAGAATCGTTAGGTATTTAAAAAAATGGAAAAATAGAAAATTCTCAAATACTGGTCATGTGAATCCACCGAGCATAGGAATTACATTGATTGCTGCTGACAATTTTAACTATTATGAAGAAGATGACTTGAGTTCTTTAATTAGTGTAGTTAATACAATAATTAACAAGTTTAGTTATGCTAGCACAAATGATTCTGGAACAAATATGTATAGGATATCTCTATCGTTGCCATATCATTTAAGATTTAAATCTGGAAATGATATTTTTGAAAAAATGAGTGATGCCCAGATGACAGACTTTAAAGATAAAATCGAGAAATTAAAAAATAATCTTGTAGAAGTAAGGGATGAAGTTGATGAGTATGAACAATATAGGAAACTGAATAAAATATTTGGAGATGATTTTGAGGTTCCAGATGAAAATAAATCTGCAAAAAAACAACTTAACTTTATTCCAAGTTCAAGTACATCGGGAATGGAGTGGTAAATGGAGGATTATTCTGTCATTAATGATACGATACTAGAGAATAAATATATTTCTGAGCCAGAAATCAAACAAAATACAATATTTAATGAACGAAGCTACAGTTGGCTTATTCACTGTAAACTTGATGTATTGCAAAAGTGGATACCCATAATAATAGGTATCCCTCAGAACTGGAAATTGAATTTATTTGATTTTTATTTAGCTGGAGATTTGCCATTTATCCCTCATATTGATAAAAAGGGTAAGTTATGTTTATTTGATCTTGAGGGGACATTAATTTATCCTGACTTCGCAGGTTTATTAAATCAATGTATTTTACGAGCTAAAGAATTAATTAGTGATGGAGTTTCAGGGAAAAATAAGAATGATTTTATAAAGGAATTTGACTCATATTTTGGGCTGTTAAATGATAAAGCGATTGCTTATGTTGCATTACCTGCTGAGAAAAAAGACACAAATATAAAATTTTGTGAAATGGTATCTAAAAGTAAAAAAAGGAGGAATGAGTCATTTGTAGATTATAGAAGAAGAACAGAAGATGTAAGATATTTTGCTAGTGCCAATCAAAATGATTTTGCTACTTGGGGATATAGTGGGACACAAAAGAATGGGATATATTTTTATATAAATCCCACTAAATATATTTATCCTCCAAACATTTTTGATTATAAGTTGGATGAGTTTTTGAATAAGTTGTTGAGTTTCATAAATTTGAAAATTTTTAATAAGTTGAAAAACAAATGTGGGAGTAAATTGGTATTGATTTTTGAAATACAACAAGATAAGGAAACAGTGAATAGTTGTGGATTTGTGGTTGAGAATCCGAAATTTTCGCTGGAAGATAAAGTTGAACTCATATCTTACACTAGAATAATACCTTTCTCGATACACAGAATAGATGTGAATTATTTGTCTAGCAGAACCTCTTTTTCATCAAACAAGATTGCAAATAAATCAATTTTGTTGATTGGTTGCGGTTCTATTGGTGGCTATATTTTTCATAATTTAATTAAATCTGGATGTAAAAATATTACTTTGGTTGATAATGACATAATGAAGCCGGAAAATATATTCCGCCATTTTCTAGGCATGGAATCAACTTGTAGTCATAAAGTTACATCTTTAGCAGATTACGCAAAGAAGACATTACCTGATTTAAGAATAAAAGTAATTTCAGAAAAAATTGAAGATGTAATAATTGAATGTGATTTAGATTTCAATAATTTTGATTATATCATTTCTGCTACAGGTAGCCATACAATAAATTGTTGGTTAAATAAGCACATGTTGGAAAATAAAATAGCAAAAACAGTTTTTTATATATGGAATGAACCTTTAGATATTGGCTGTCATGTTGTTAGAATTAATATACAAGAAGAAAATGATTATAGAGATCTTTTTTATATTGATAGAAAAGAAATATTGGATTTATCATCTTATGTTTGTAATAGGCAGATATTTGCGCGATCATATTCTGGTTGTCATGGTACTTTTATACCATATGGTTCTACTCTTTCGATTGAAAGCTCATTAATATTTTTAGATTTGTTAAAGCGTGAAGTAGAGGGACGAGTAAAAAGTAATATTATTATTTCAAAGAAAGGTGATGATTATTATTTAAAAAAAGCAGGTTTCTTAGTTTCAAATAGATATACTAGTCAAAAAGAACGATATTTAGAAATAGCAATAGGTGATTTAAGGAGATGATGTATCGGTGTGAGCAGTGGGATTACAATTGTTGGTAACGAAGAAAAAATAAAGGTTTGCCCCAATATAATAAATACTATGCGAAAATATATACAGAAGGGAGACTTAAAAGAATCTGGTGGGATATTGATAGGTAAAGAAAATAAGTCTAATGAAAATTTGATAATTAATCATATAACCGTTCCAATGTTTAAAGATAAAAGGAAATATGATAGATTTATAAGAAAAGATGAAGGACATATAGAGGTATTCAAAAATCTTTATAAAGCGAGTGATGAAACGCTTAGGTATATAGGAGAATGGCATACTCATCCTGAAGCAGTACCTAGTTTTTCTAGCATAGATTTAAATAATTGGATAAAAATATGTAAAGATTCAAATTACGATAATGACTATTATCATGTAATAATTGGGTATGAAGCTGTTAGAATATGGACTATGAATAATAAGGAATCTCAGATTAGATTAATTAGCACTACTTTTTGGAAGGATATGGAATGAAATTGAATTTGATAAAAATGCTTCTGATGTGACGGGAACAATGGTTAAGCAAACAGTCAACTATGATGAGACCCAAAAATTAAATATAAATAAATATAAACGTGCTGGCTATAGTTTCATGGGTTGGAATACTAAGTCAGACGGGTCGGGAA
>OLGB01000996.1_pt1 | contig 36570 bp, 52 predicted proteins | sample 1605691 | NCBI WGS metagenome assembly OLGB01 (sample SAMEA3888925, study PRJEB22519) | human gut metagenome | biome: human gut; feature: human-associated habitat; material: faeces | place: Denmark | collected 2010
GGTCAGCAGCTACCAACACCGGCAACCGGTCAGCAGCTACCAACACCGGCAACCAGTCAGCAGCTACCAACACCGGCAACTGGTCAGCAGCTACCAACACCGGCAACCGGTCAGCAGCTACCAACACCGGCAACCAGTCAGCAGCTACCAACACCGGCAACTGGTCAGCAGCTACCAACACCGGCAACTGGTCAGCAGCCATAGTGTCGGGTAAAGGTTCAGTTGCAATGGCTATCGGTTATAAATCAAAAGCTAAAGGAAGTCTTGGTTGTTGGATTGTACTGGCAGAGCAGAATGACAATTACGAAATTATCGATGTTCAGTCTGTTAAAGTTGACGGAGAGAAAATCAAGGCCGACACTTTCTATACTCTTGTGAATGGTGAATTTATCGAAACAGAATAATTATGGACTATTTAGCGGAACCCCAAAAGAAGATCAAAGCGGCCCTATTATCGGGTATCAGGCTGACGACCGCACAAGGTAACCGGATGGCCCAGACTGTGGATTTTCGCAAAATCATATCAAGATTGAAAAAGGATGGGATGGCGATAAAATGGTTTTGGAATGCTCGCAAAGACCAGGACGGTAAAATAGTCGCACGATATAAAACCTATTACTGTGAATCTCCGCTTCCCGCTAAAGGGACGAAGATCGATGGTTTTGGAGAACCGAGTTTTAACGAAATGTTTTGGAATCAGTAAACATAAACGACGATAAGATGAAACAATTTAAAAGTACTAAACGCGCAGAACGGAGAGGCCATTTAAAAACCGTATGGGATCAGGCATTACAGAAGTTTGTTTGGATGCGCCGAACCACTAATGGAAAGTGGGTTTTGTATTAAGACAGCCCGGAAAGACGGGCAACTGGACAGGCAGCCACCGGGGACGCCCGGATAAGTGGCAGGCAATGATGCGGGGAGTGCGCCCTTGAGATGTACAGCAAGACAGGGCCAACACAAACGAAGCCGACAGATACCCTTTCTTGCGGGTAAGATTCAAAGCTGTCGCCGGGGCGGAACCGGCCCTGTCCGCAAAATCTAATTTTCACGACTATGGAAAATATGGAGATTTACAACAGTACCCGTGCGGTGCCGCAAGAAGCCAAGAAAGAGATCAAAGGCGGTCGGCTGTCAGGCAAGACCGATATAAATCCCATGTGGCGCATCAAAACGCTGACCGAACAATTCGGGCCGGTTGGGTTCGGATGGAAGTACGAGATTACGGACAAGCGTCTGGAACCCGGAGCTAACGGAGAGGTGGCTGCCTTTGTTCAAATCAACCTCTTTGTGAAAATGGACAGCCAATGGAGTGAACCTATCGTCGGCATCGGCGGCAGTGCATTTGTCGCCAAAGAAAAGGGCGGCTTGTTCACTTCCGACGAGTGTTACAAGATGGCCTTGACGGATGCTATTTCTGTTGCTTGCAAGGCCCTCGGGATGGGTGCCGATGTGTATTGGCAGGCCGACCGCACCAAGTACGACCAACAGCAACAACAGCAACAACAGCAACAGGCCACACCGTCCAGAAAGGTGAAACTGTTCAACCGCAACGACGACAACTTAGTTAACTGTCTTTGCGATCTGGTGACCGGACAGAATTTGTGCGGTAAAAACAAGAAGAAGGAAAAATGGACGCTTGCCCAATTTGAAACGTCCCTGCAAGGGTTCACGCATGAGGATTACACCTGGTTGGTGAACCGTGCTACCAATGGTATCGGAATCACTCAAAACTAATAATGATGGAAACGACGGAACAGATCATTAAAGCGCCTATTTCTATTCCGGAGGCTATACAAAAGACAAAAGCGTATATCCTCAGCGGTGAAGTAGATCCTTTGGAAATGTGGGCGAATATATCGCGGTATGAAAAGATATTTAAAGCCGTTAAAGACGATCCGCAGGTAAAGGATTACGCCCTGCGGGAATTGTCAAAATACGGCTCCGGTCACCAACTGCACGATTGCAAGCTGGAGGAATCCGAAGCAGGTGTGAAATACGATTATTCGGTATGCGGTGACAGTACACTGACCGAACTCTACGAGGCAAGAGCGGAACTCGATCAGCAGATAAAAGAGCGGGAAACGATGCTGCGCAATCTCGCAGGAGGAATGTTTGATCCGATTACCGGTGAAGAGTTGCGCCGCCCGATCAAAACTTCGAAAACGACAATCAAAGTAACCTTTAATAAAGTAGTAAAATGAGCGATTTAATCAACATGTCGATCTGTGTGAGTGACATTCCCAAGTCCAAGATTAAGCAGGCAGAAAATGGCAAAAAGTACATGAATATTACCGTTGCCAAACGTCGTGAAGCCGATTCTTACGGAAATACCCACACTGTATTTATGAGCCAGTCAAAGGAAGAGCGTGAGGCAAATACGGTTCGCGTTTATATCGGTAGCGGAAAGGGTTTTAGCTTCAACCCGCCCGCCGCCACACCGGAATCAGTGGATCAGATGCCCCCTGCATCAGAGGTTGACGACCTGCCATTTTAGACCATGCTGTACAATCTGAGTAACATACTCGACAAGGAACGCTTCAAACGCCGTTCGAACGACCTGTACCGTAAGGGCGTGGTTGTCGAACTGACCGAGAAGAAAGCCAAACGTTCGCGGTCTCAAAATTCCTATCTGCATTTGATCCTCGGCTGGTATGCGATGGAGACTGGCAATACGCTCGAATATGTGAAACGGGTGTACTTCAAAAAACTGTGTAATCCTTCGCTTTTCGTGCGTCGCAGGGAGGATAAATACCTCGGTGAAGAAGATGAGTACCGCAGTTCGGCAAACCTCACCACTGCCGAAATGACGCAGGCCATCGACCGATTCCGTAACTGGAGCGCGTCGGAGTGCGGAATATACCTGCCCTCTCCGAATGAAGAGGATTTTTTGCAAAGCATCGAGGTTGAAATGGACCGTCAAAGCGAATATCTATGACCGACTTGGAACAACTTACCCTGAATGCCGTCGCGCATATTTCGGCGGGTAAGGCCCTTAAAAAGGAAGAGCCGACTATTGCCCTGATGAAAGATGTATTTAAGGTGATGAAGGGGTATGACAAGGAACAGGTACGCGGCGCGCTTCGCAGCCTGACCCGGGCCGGGCTCATTACCTATGGAAACACGATCAACGATATTTATTTCAAAGTCAAGACACATGGAACATAACAAAGAAGATCCGCGGATGGAGAAAGCCCGTATCGATTACGGGTTTTACACGAAGAGAGCAAAGGAACTGCTATGCAAACTGCAAGACCAGAACCGGCATCTTACCCGGACGCTGGACGAGTTTACGGATGCAATGCAACGTTTCCACGAGGCAAAAAGAATACTTGAAAAGGATGTATGAACAACTACTTTTCTCACGATAGCAATGCCAGGAACTCTGACAAACTGATTCCGCTCAGGGCAAAAATGGGGGCTGAGGGATATGGCATATACTTTATGATTCTTGAGCGTCTGCGCGAAGAATCCAATTACATGAGTATCAAAGATTACAATATGTTAGCCTTTGATCTTCGTGTTGACACCGCCAAAGTGAAAGCGGTCGTCGAGGAGTTCGGGTTATTTGTCTTTACCGACGACGGTAAGTACTTCTACTCCGAAAGCTTCTTAAGACGGATGAAAGAGAAAGACGATAAGAGCGAAAAGGCCAGAAAATCAGCATTGTCCAGGTGGCAAAAAAGCGAACGCACAGATGCGGGATGCGAACGCATTGCGAACGCACGAAAAAACGATGCTATAAAGAAAAGAAAAGGAAAGAAAAATATTATCCCCCCTATAGTCCCCCCTGAAACGGGGGACAGGAGTGAGCCGGGGAATGTTCATGACGGCTGCGCGACATCAACAGATGCAGCCATGAGCGAAGCTGATGCGTCAGCGGTGGACACGACCCATAACGGCAGGAAGTCTTTCCGTTGTCCGACCTTCGAACAGGTGCAGCAATATTGCCGGGAACGCGACAATGGTATCGACCCGCAGGAATTCATCGACTTCTACGCCTCGAAAGGCTGGATGGTGGGGAAAAGCCCCATGAAGGACTGGCGGGCAGCGGTTCGGACCTGGGAAAACAGGCGTAAAAAGGATCAATCACACCACAACTCGGCTATGGATTACAAAATTCCGCTTTAGCTATGATTATCGTCGAAACCAAAACACAGAAGCTATACGAGATTATCCCGGCACGGTCGCACGGTGAGAACTATATGACCTGTCCGGTGTGCTCCGAAACCCGCAAAAAGAAGCGCGACAAGTGTTTCGTGTGGAATGCGGACAAGGGGGTCGGTCACTGCTGCCATTGTGATGCCACTTTTTCGTCCCATACGCAGCTTAAATCCCGTCAGTCGAAGGATTACGCCGTTCCGATATGGAAGAATAAAACAGGGCTTACGGATGAGGCCGTGAGATGGTTTGAGGGACGGATGATTTCGCAGGCTACACTCCGGGAGATGCGGATCTATTCGGACAAGGAGTGGATGCCACAGTACGGCAGAGAGGCCAAGGTGATCTGCTTTCCGTATTTCGTCGGCGACAGGCTCGTCAACATCAAATACCGGGGCCCTAAGAAGTCGTTCCGAATGGTTAAGGATGCAGAGTTGGTTTTCTACAACTTTGATTGTATCGCAACGTCGAAGGAATTAATTATCTGTGAGGGGGAAATGGATGCGCTCAGTTTTATCGAAGCTGGGTACAAGAATGTGGTTTCAGTTCCGAACGGTGCCGGGGCGACAGATTTAACGTACTTCGACAACTACGTCGATAATCTCGGTCACATCGAGCGGTTCTACATTGCCGCCGACTTTGACGAAGCAGGGCTGAAGCTGCGCAATGAGTTGGTGCGTCGGTTGGGCTCGGAAAAATGCCTGATCGTAACCTACAAAGGGTGCAAGGACGCAAACGAGCTGCTGATTGCCGAAGGTGGGCTTGCGATCCGGGAAGTAATCGAGGGAGCGCAGGAGATTCCGATCCAAGGATATATAAATCTTTCGGAGTTATACGATGATTTCTTTGCCATGTATCAACACGGCTTGCCGGATGGTAACCGGATCGGTATCGATGAGATCGACGACGTGATCCGCTGGGAAGTGTCGCAACTCGCTGTGTGGACCGGTATTCCGTCGCACGGCAAGTCCGAAATGCTCGATATGGTGACAGTTTTGCTGGCGGTGTGCCACGACTGGAAAACGCTCTTTTTTTCGCCCGAGAATTACCCCATCCAAAGCCACTATGCGAAAATTGCGGAAAAGCTGATCGGGAAGGCGTTCAAACAGTCGGACATGAACCGTGAGGAGTTCGACCGAGTATTCGACTACATCGGAGATCATTTCTTTTGGCTCGATCCCTACGAGGAACCTACCCTGGAAAACATTTTGGGCCGTGCGAAACAGTTCGTACAGCGCAAGGGAATCAAACAGCTCGTGATCGACCCGTTCAACTGCCTGGAGCATAAACGGGACAGGAATGAAACAGGATCGGAGTACGTCGGACGGTTTCTCGACGAACTCTCACGATTTGCCAAACGGTACGGTGTATTGGTCCATCTGGTCGCTCATCCGACAAAGCTGGAGAAACTGAACAGTGGCATATACCCGCCGCCGACACTGTACGATATCAGCGGTTCGGCCAATTTTTACAACAAGGCCGACTACGGATTGACGGTGTACCGTGATTTCGTGAATCACCGAACAAAGCTGATTCCGACGAAAGTGCGTTTCAAAAACTTCGGGCATCCAGTGTCGGAGGGCGTGCTGCTCCAGTACAACCCGCGCAATGGCCGGTATCAGGTCCCGCCGGGGGACATCAACCTACTCGACAACTCCGACTGGCTGCAACCGCAGCAGCAGGCCGATTTTCCCAATGACGAAACATGGACACCCGGCAGCGACCTGCCGTTTTAAACCGATGCAATAATGATTCATATAGGCATAGATACAGGGACAAACACAGGTTTTGCAGTCTGGGATTCCGAAAAACGGCAACTTTTAGAAATTGCGACCCTGACGATTACCCAGGCCATGGAACGGGTGCTGATCTACCGCAATATCGGACTGGAGACGGGGCACGAAATCAAACTCCGCATCGAGGATGCCCGGTTGCGGAAGTGGTATGGCAATGCAGGGCGGGAGGAGCTGCAGGGGGCCGGATCGGTCAACCGGGATGCGTCGATTTGGGAAACGCGGTGCAAAGAGCAGCGGATCGATTACCGGACGATCTCCCCGACAGACAAGCCTGCGAAAATGAAGGCGACACCGTTCAGCCGCCTGACCCGGATGGCGCGAGACCGCATCAGAGCGCGGCAGGGATGCCGCAAGGCGGAAAATAAAACGGAGGGTGTCCGCCTCACCCTCCAACCTATTACTACTAACCCTGCCCCCGACTATGGAATCAAGGGCGATGCAAAAATAACAAAAAACCTGAAATATGGAGACCACCTACGAAAAAGAGCTATTCCGACAAATACGGGAAAGCGTACAAACCCCGGAAGATTTATTCGCCAGGTTGGCCGAACTCCGCATTTTGGATGAAACACGAATGCGGGCGCTTGCGGTCAGGGAGTGGATCAAGCAACAGAATCCCGTGTTAATACACGGCAGGCCAAAGAAAGGAATTTGCCGCCCGAATGGAGTAGTCGACACCATGTGGCAAGCCGCAGAGCATTTCAAGTGTTCTTTTGAAGCTATACGAAAATACTGGTACTACTATACAGACGTGAATTTTTAATGTTCCGGCACATGAAAAAGTTACTTTACCTATCCTTACTCGCAGCCGTGATTCTTGCCGCCTGTGAGCTCAACAAGACCAAGCCTGGCAAGATCATCTTCGACCGTGTCCCCTTCGTCTATGCCACGATAAACGGCCAAAGGGAGCTATTCTTAATAGATACCGGAGCGTCTACCTCCATGCTGGATAAAAAGCTCTGTGACGAAGCGGAAATCTACTACATGACTACCGGCTTAGAGGTAATCGGCGTAGACGGAACCTATATCCCTCTAAAGACCACCGGAAGAATCCCGTTCACGCTCGACAGCATCCCGTATTCGGCCAGCTTCGCGGTACAGGACATGACCAGTCTAAGACGAGCTACCGGAAAGAACGTAAGAGGGTTGATCGGCTCGGATGTGCTGGGATTTTACCGGTTGACGGTGGATTTTAAAACATGTGAGTTGAGATAAATTGTTCTAAAGGCAGAAAGTTGCATAGGGAAAAGACCGATAAAAGGTAATATTATTGTTCTAAAAGTATTATTATGGATATTAAAGCAGCAGCACGAGAATTTGGTATAGCCGAACTCAGATTACATCAGCTTATTCGCCAGCATGCGATCAGTTTTAGGGCGGATGACTATGGTGTATATGTGGAGCAATCCGAAGTGCAAGCGTGGCTTACATCCCACCCTGAGCAATGGCAGCAATGGATGGACGCTTTGCAGCACACTCAAGATCATCTCATTTCAAACAGGTATTTGGAGCGACATCGAAATTTGAAAGATTTTGAAAGAAAATAGCTTGTATTGGCTTACATGAAGCTATACTTTTGCTATGTAATGGTACATGGCTATGGTAGAGCTTGTTCGTAGTTGGATCGCATTAAGGGATTTTGCCCACTTTGCACACATCAATGTGCAAGGAGGGCATTTTTTTACGCTACATAAGCAGTTTAAGAAGCTATATGAAGGAGCCCTAGACCAAGCCGACACTATCGCCGAGCGTTACCGTCAACTCAATCCCGATTCGGTTATTCAGATGACCGGCGGTGACCGAACTTATCTTGAGATGTCAGACCGACAGCTCGTCCAGGAAATCATCACACAACTTTCCAGCATCCGCCAACAGCAAAATGCTATTTGGGCTAACACCAATGCGACCGGTGATTATGTCACCAACGATTTAATGGTGCAGTGCTCTAAGTATGTAGATTTTGTTATGTGGCAGTTTAACGAATTCTTGAAGTAATGAAGTCATCCAAAGACAAAGCCCTTCCCAAAACAGGTAGACCGGCGGCCATAATAGATTGGCCGGTAGTCGATGACTATCTGAGGGCAGGATGTACCGGAACAGGGATAGCAGGGGTTTTGGGCATCTGCGAAGATACTTTGTATAGAGCCTGTATCAGAGATCATAAAATGACTTTCTCGGCCTATTCCCAGCAAAAAAGGTCAGAAGGTGATGATATGCTTCGCAAAAAGCAGTTCGATATAGCTATGAAAGGCGATTGCACTATGATTATTTGGCTGGGCAAGCAACGTCTTGAGCAAAGAGACAAGCAAGAAGTAAAACAAGATAGCACCATAACTACGGTGATGTTCGGTAATGAGGACAAAGGCTTATAGTCTGAATGTCTCTCTTACGGACAAGCAAAAAGCGGTTCAGGCTGCTTTGTTTGTAGGGGTAATCGTCAAGTTCATTTGCCTGTATGGTGGATCGAGAAGCGGTAAAACGTTTTATGCTTTTTTGTGGATTGTAAAGCGAGCGATTATTTACCCAGGTAGTTACGGATTGGTGTTCCGCAAAACACTGAGTTCTTTGAAAATTGGTATGCTGAATCAGACGATGCCAGCGCTATGGAGGGAGTTCGCCAAAATCAATGGCGGTGTCCATCCTTACGATGCCAGTGTGGGCGGGGTTCCATTTGTGACCTTCAACAAGTCCGAGAACATCCTAACCTTTTTTAATGGGTCTAAGATATTCTTTTATGGTGCCGCCGCCACAATGGGAGACGAGGATAGCATGACGAAGATTTTGTCTTCTGAGTACTTTTCGATCCTTGTGGAAGAGGGCAACGAGAACGATTACAAGGTTATTGAAAAGCTGTTTACCCGGTTGACGCAGGTTGTGTATGATTCCGATGGAGTAAAGGGAATGCCGAAGTTTGTCACTACGCTCAACCCTACCGTCTTTGAGGCATGGGACTATGTGATGTTCAACAAAAAACTCAATCCATCATCACGGGAGCCTTTGAATGATCCTGAGCGTTATGCAACGGCGCATTTCCGACCGACGGACAACATGCAGCATTTGAGCGACGATTATATTGCCACGCTCAAAAACCTTTCACCGCGTGACCGACAGCGGTTTTTGGAGGGCGAATACGGGGCCAACTTCGACGGCGAAATATTCAAGCACCTCAATTGGCTGGATGTACTCGATTGGTCTGTGTTCGAGAAGATCGTGATCTACGTCGATCCTTCTTATAAGTCAGGCCCCAAGAATGACTACAAGTCGGTCGCCACGGTGGGAATCTGTCAGGGATCATTCTATGTGCTCGACATTAACGCAGCGCAATGCACTACTTACGTGATGATGGAGCTCATACACGAGGCTCAAAGTTACGCAGAATCCAATCTGGAGCAGGTAAAAGGCCATCGAGCAATCGTAGAAACGTGGATCGAAAACCAGGGTATAGCGGATGACTTCACCAAAGCACATGACGAGTATTGCGCCCAAAACGGTTGCGCTATCCCCTATCGGTTGGATAACACGAACAAAGGCGACAAGTTCATGCGAATAGAATCCCTGCTAGTTCCGCTCAATGAAAATTACAAACTGATATTCAGCAACCATATCAAGGAAAAGGTGATTTCCTCACAGGTTGAGGTGCAATTCCTGAATTTCGCCAAAAACATGCCCAAAGACATGCACGACGATATTCCGGATAGCGTACATGGAGCTGTGATGAAATTGAGCCAAAAAACGAATGTCACCCACATGAGTGATGTGTATATAGCAAAAAGGACGTGGAGGTAATGGTTGATCCTATCGACATAAAAACAATGGATTTCGGGTACCTGATGGGTATCGACCTGATTCAGTATTTACCGGAGTATTATCTGGAAGCTGTTTACGATAAGAATGCCGATAGCCTCCAGCGTGCCGTACATATCGCCAAGAGCCGTGTACAGAATTATCTCGCCGCACTTTATGATTTATCGGCTGAATACCAGAAAACCGGCTGGGATCGCAACGGAGTGGTTTTAAAGCTGGTTATATTCTGTGCTTGCTGGGAGATAGCCAGCGGAGACGAGGCGATTAAAAAGAGCCTTACCGACGCATATCAGGATTTCCTGCGCACGATTGATGAGTTGCAGTCACGCAAACAATCGCTTTTGGATGTCCCTTCTGTCGGGGAAGATATACGAATGGCTCCGGAGGTTATTTCCACTAAAAATAAATACCTGTACTGATGGCAAGGGCTACAAATAAACAGAACTCAGTTAACCCGATTAAACCGGTCGGGTTAGGCTCGTTTGTAGTCAAGACTTATCCCATGACCCGGTATATAGACTATACCGAGGCTGATTGGCGTATGTATTCCGACCAGCTTATTAATAACGGCATGGCTCAGGGATGGGATACTATGGTAACGTGGATGCTGGCCTCGTCCCCGTTTGTACAAACACTTATAGAGCGCAGATTAAACCCGATTCTCTCCGCCCGTTATGTTTTGATGGATGAAAATGGGAATGTGGACGAAGCGCTGACCGAACAAATTGACAAAGGGTGGTTCCGCAAGTGGATCGAGGCGGCATCTATGGCGATATTTCAAGGGTATTCGGGCGGTGTTTTTCAGCCACAAAACAATAAAATTGAGCGCTACCCTATCTCGGTTATCGATCCATTCAATAGAGCCCTCAAACATACGCCTTTCGACCTGAACGGGCATGAGAGGTTCGATGATTATTCTAACCTGTTCTATGTGGAGTATTCATCACAACACCAGACTATGCTCGGGTTGTTTCAACCTCTTTTGAAGGAGTATGTAGGCATTGCGATCACCTTGAGAAACTGGTTAGCATCGGGAACGAGATTGGCATTCCCCTTAACGCAAGTCGGATATAACGGTGCAGGCGTAGAACTACAAGACTACATTGCTCCGGACGGCACAATTCAGCAGAAAAAGGTAAATCCCAACCAGGAGACTGCACGGGAAATTGCGGCCAATATAGACCCTACCGTGGCTATTACTACTCCTTTTTCGGTGGATGATGGGAAACAGGTTTATTCCATAGAGGTCAAACAAACCGAGCATCACAGCGCCTCGGATGCCTATAAAACATACTACGACTATATCGATCAGGCTGAGATCAGGATGATTAATCTTGTACTCGGGTCTCAGTTGACCATCAAAGAAGGCAATAGCCGGTCTTTGGGAGAGGTTCACGAGCGGGTTGCCAAAACCTATGCCGAGCGGGATGTGAAATGGATGGTAGAAGTGCTGAACAATGTCCTTAAACCAAAGCTCAACATTCCGGATAATCGATGGTTTTCTGATGACAGTGCTTCCACGATGAGCATGGATGAGGCACAAAAGATGTCGGACATTGTTAATCAGAACGGCAAACAACTTACGCAGGAATTTTTTACCCAGATCGGGTTACCTGAAAACTTTTACGAGGATAAATCGGGCATCTCTTTGCCGCCGGTCGCTATCAAAGAAGAGACAGAGATTGAAACCAAAGAGGAAAAAAACTTTGTCCGCAAAGCGCTCGATTTCCTAACGGCTCGCAGTCGTCAAACACCACAGGAGCCCGAGGGGATTATCTATTTGCGTGCACCCAAGATCAAAGAAGAAGTAGCTAAAGAAGATGTCGATCTTCCTGCGGGGAGCCATGCGCATGTTTCCGACGCATTTGTGAGAAAGTTGTATGAAACGGAACAGCCACAACCTGTCTTTATCGATCTTGAGCAGTACAAATACTACGCAGACACATTTAAGGCTCCGTTGTTCGGGAATAATCCTTTGGTGAAACTATCCGCCAAAGGGAATGGTTCTATCCCTGATGACTTGGTGCCTCGTTACATGGCTAACATCTTCCAGTTTTCCGCTGCCAAGAACGTAGCCGAGCAGGCTGCGGTTAACGATGCCATTGCTCGAAGTCTCTTTAACGACAAAGGGCAGAAGGTCTCTTTCTCGCAGTTCAAAAAGGCGGTCAATAAGATCGTGTCTACATTCCGCGAAGACTGGCTAAAGACCGAGTATAGGACAGCCTCGATGACGGCTATTATGGCCAATCAGTGGGGAAGCCTGTGGGCGCAGCGCGACTCACTCCCCTATTGGCGCTATCGAACCCAGGAGGACAACAAGGTGCGGGATGAACATGCAAGGCTCAACGGACGGGTGTTCCGTATCGATGATCCGAATGCTCAAAGACTGTTTCCGCCTAACGGATGGAATTGCCGGTGCTTTTACGAAGGAGTTTCCGAGTATGACCGACAGAAAAACGGTTGGCAAGTCGCCCCGAATGAGGATATACAGGACCTGCTATCGCAGGATGTCGAAAAGGGCTTTACTTACAATGCCGGCATCAACGGCATCATGCCGAACAAGGATAGCAGCTATTTCGATGTACTTCCCAGCATCAATCGGCTTTCATTCGATAAATACCGGCTTGATTCCGTGAACAAGATGATGGAAACGGCCCCCAAAGTCGATGTTTACCAAGGAACAGTATCGGACATCGCTAAGATGCTCAAGCGTGCACCGGTTCAAAACGGGAATATCCTGGTGCATAACTCTATTCTACGGATGGGATTTGTACTCACTCTCTCGTTGCGGTCTCGTTTGGAGGTGGCTGGAGGTAAGGGTGTCAACCTTTTGGGTGAAACCATTTCCAATCCTGATGAGATGTGGATGCAGTGGGTAGATGAGAACAACCAGACTAAAACGAAGGGTGTAATGCTTCGTATTGCCTCGAATGCGGTTTACGCAGTGGAATTTGAGGATAATGTAATTACGGACGCTTATGTGGTTCGAAACTCATTACAGGCCGATATGCTGCGGCGTGGGCTTTTGATGGTGCGGTGATGAAAAGTTTGAAGGATTTGACAGTGGATTTGGGCAGGCTTCAGCAGAAATGCGACGAAGCTATGAAGGTAGCTCCGGCCATCATCGGAAATATGGTAGCTCAGGACATCAAAGCCAACTTTATGCGTCAGGGAGTCCAAACAGATCAGGGATTACGCAAATGGAAGCCCAGTGAAGCCGCACAAAAGGAAGGGCGAAGAACATTGGTTAAAAGCGCGGCCATGATGAACGAGGTGCATTTTGAAGTACAGGGTAAGACCGTTCGTGTGGGCTTAGATACGAGGCTTATTCCGTATGCCCCCAGACACAATGAAGGATTGAAGGGTATGCCCCAACGGCAATTCATTTATGCGAGAAAGGCCGTGCTTAGGAAAGCGATGGATCAGGTAGAAAATATGCTGAAAAAATGACCGGGCAATTACTATATGCGGTTTGCAAGGAACTGATGGCGCTTCCGGAATTGGGTTTGAAGCAAGTGCAGATAGCCCGGAATTTTACCACGAACAACCCGCCGCAAAACGTTCTTCCGGCGGCAATCGTGGGGATTCTGGAGGATGAAAGCTCGGTGTTTGTCGGTGGCTATGAGAGGCGGGAGTATGAGATCGGTATTTCTATCTCGATTCTCGACACCAATATAGACCTGGCCCACTCTTCGGATTGGATCGTGGATAAGTACAAGGGGGCTTACGATATACCCGACCGTATTCAGACACTTTTCAATCGACAGCTTTTTACTACGCCCCAGATGCAAAAGCTACTCCAGAAGAACAATTTAATAACCAGGTCACGGGGGTATAATCTGAGGCATACGCCTTATGATAAATGGTCGAAGAATGTGGTTACATACGAATTGATCGTACGGGCGGTTCTTACTGTTCCGATGGAAGAGCCGGAGGTGCCCATAGAAGATATTAAGTATGAATTTGAAGTAACGGTATAATGGAGACAAGACGTATAGTTCTTTCATCCGGGAGGATGAACCGCAAAGGTTACAGAATCCCCGTCGAGGTAATCAATATCTCGGATTATCTCGCCAATCCGGTATTGCTGGCCGAACATGAATACGACAACAATATAGGCCACATGGAGGACATCCGGATAGAAAACGGCAAACTGACCGCCCTACCCGTTTTCGCATCTACGGAGCTCGGACAACGGTATAAGACCCTTTATGAAGAGCGAGGTATCAACGCCATCAGCATGGGCGGTTTTGTCAAGTTGAATGCCGACCGGAACGAAGCATTGGCTTTTGACCTCTGGGAAAATTCTATGACTTCAGTTCCGGCTGATCCCGGAGCCGTTGCAATGGAGGCCGGGGTTGCCCTCAGTACGGATGAAGCACCGGAGAAGCTATCCGGCATCAGTCCCGATGTGATGGAGGCCAAACTTTCAGCGGGTTATGAGTATGTAACCCTGAATTGCTGGGAAGAGGAAGAAGAAAACCTTTCCGCAGGAAGCGGAGTAAATAAATCAAACGAAATGGAAGAGAACAAGAACCTTGCGCCCGAGACTGGCGCACCGGCAGAAGGCGTTACCCTGTCTGTCCCCGCTGCTTCCGCTCCTGCGGAAGAGCCCAAAACCCAACCCGAAGCCGTTGCTTTGGCAGCACCGGAACCCAAGCAGGCATCCGAACCGGCCCCGGCAACCCTGGGCTTGAATCCCGCGATGCCCCAAATGGACATGCCGAAAGTACGTGTCAGCACACAGCGGGCGTCCCTCTCAGCCCTTATGAAAGAAAAGGGTATGGATGGGATTTCCGAGATGCTTTCGCAGGGCAACGAAAACGAAAAACTGCATGTGTTCGACGCGATCAAAAACACTCCGTCAGGCAAAGTGTTTTTCGACAAACTACACTTCAATATCGATAACGGTGCCCGCCCGGTCCGTGTCAGTGTTGCCGAATACATGAACAACCGGGAATCGCTTTCATCGTCGTTGCGTGAGATTCAGAAGCTCTCCATGAGCGGCAATGCCAAACTGAACGCATCGACCGACTTCGTGGAATCTCCGGCCCTGGATCGTATCGCATTTTCGGCAATGGCATACCTCAAGCTGTTCCCGACCAATCTGTGGGTAAACCGCATGCCGGTGCTTCCAGCCCAGATGGTCGGCGATAACGTAGGTATCGTATGGGCGAATATCGGTTTCGACAACAATATTACCACCCAACCGGCCCAGACCAATACGACCGTTACTCCTGCGGCGATTGTGGCCAAAGCCGACAAGCCGGTATCGATGCAGATTTACGAACATCTGCTGGAACCGATGCTGTGGAAGCGCTACAATCAGGACATCGTGGCTTACGATCAGATGGGGTTACAGTGGGATGTGGCACTGAACAACCTGTTCACGGCTATGTACGACTGGGATTTGTTCACGCTGGCCCAGAAGATCGCGACGACCAAGTCGGGCTATACTCCGAAAGTGCAAGGCACTTCGGGCGAGGCGCTCAAACTCGGGGCAAACTGGGTGAAAGTGCCGTCGAACACCGGCGACTACAACGGTCTTACGATGAAGGATATTCAGGCGTTAGAGGCTTTCTTCCAGACGCAAAATATCCGTGTCGAATCTCTCAATCCGGTTATCAACGTCGATCCGTCGTTGCAGTATTCACTCACTCAAGACCCGAAAGTGCAGACCGTCCTCACCCGCTTTGTCGAGGGCTACAAGAACGAGGATTTGCGCGTGTCGTATTCGCGTGTGTTCACCCGTCAATACCTGGGTGTGTACGATCCTACCACGAGCGCGGTTATCAATCCTGTGACCGGCACTCCGACGGCCACGATGGTACAGTACGGTCTCGGGCTGATTCCGGAGTACGTTCTGCGCGGTCTGGCATCCATGGAGGTGTTCACCAAGATCGAACCTACCCTGTATGGCGAAGTTTACTCCGCAGAAATCAAGACGGGTATCGCTCCGGCATACGAAAACAACTTGGGTACGGCGCTGATCGTGCCGACCAAGTACACCGCACCCTCGACGGGTGAATAACCACAAAAAGACGCAATCATGGTAGAAATCAATCATAATGTGGATGAACGCTTTTTTGCCAGGCTGAAAGGCGTTGTAAAGAAATTCACCAATGCAGGTTATAAAGGTGTCCATCTGGACACCTACCTGCAAATGGTGATTACAGACGAACAGGTGGCTAAACACCATCTGTTCTATCCGAAATCACCGCTTATTCTGGTCACAAACGAGAATATGCCGGAGACCATCGAAGAGGTGGAAAACCTCTTTATGAAATACCCGATTTATCCTCAGAAAAGCAAGAAGGAAGAAGCACAGAATGTGGCTGACCTTCTCAATGCCGTGGATGAATCCACTACGGAAAAAGAGGTCAAACCGGCCAAGAAAACCGCGAAAAAAGAAAAAGCATGAAAACAGGTGTAAATATCAAATTCACCAACACCCGGACCGGTGTCGCCTCGTCTTCGGACGGGGTGGCACTCCTCTGTGTGCAGGCAGTGGCGGTAGCGAGTACGTTTAAGCTGAATACTCTGTATAAGCTCTCGCAGCCGAGCGATTTGACACCTCTCGGCATAACCGACACGTATGACGCAACGAATAAGGTGTCATTGGTAAGACAGGTTGAAGAGTTCTACACTTCGGCCGGAGAGGGCGCTACGCTGTATCTGATTGGGGTGGACAAAAGCTCGACGATGAGCGAATTTGTCGCCTCCGACACTTTCGAATCCCTGCTCCGCTCCACCGGTCTGAGTGCCGAGGGGAATCCGTCGCCCGCTGATCGGGCCAAGATGATCGGCGTGGTCTTCGCTCCGCAGGATGAGGCTCCTTCGAGCGGAAGCTACTATGCGGATGTGATTCCCACGGCAACGGCCCTGAATACGACTTTGGGTAATCTTTGGGATGCCGGTTTCAGGGCGTTTGCAGTACTGGACGGCAATAACCTCAAATCGGTTACCGACGCTCCCGACTTCAATACGCAGGATTGCCCGCGTGTAGCTGTTTGTGATACTACGGCCACCCTCGACAGCTGCGCCTCTGTCGGGTTGGTGCTGGGTATTCTTTCCCGGCAGGCGGTCAATTACGAACTCTCGAATGTGTCTGCCGGACCGCTCCCGATTCAGAACGCATGGTTTACGGACGGAACTCCGGTAAGCTCGGTTTTGCCTGCCGTGTTCGACACGCTGGGACAAAAACAGCATCTTTTCATTCGGACGCGTGACACGAAGTCGGGTTACTACTTCAATGACGGTGCAACCGCCGAGGACAGCACTATGGCTCTGTCGACGATTCCGGCCAACCGGGTGCTGAACAAGATTGCGGACTATCTGCATGCCTACCTTACGGATATTATCGGCCAAACGCCGCCCATCGATACGGACGGAGATATTAACGAAGGGTATCTTTCCTCGGTGACGGAGAATTTCTACACGACCTATACCGATCCGATGGTTACGGACGGGGAGATTGCCGGGGTGAATTTGGAGCTTTCGAGCCTTTCCCCGTTCACTTCGACCAGGACCGTCAAGGCTCACTTATCCATCCAGCAGCGTCCGGGCATTGCCCTGATCGAAGCGGACATCGAATTTGTAAACTCGCTGTAATATGAATCTGGATTATTTAGTTTCAGGCGGTGATAAATACCAGGTGTTTATCACTATCGGCTCGGTTCCGGTGTACATGTTTTTGACCGCTTCCGCTGTGGGTAGGAATCTGTCTCAGGATGCTACTCCTATCGGAGCTATCAGCACGGAGAAGCCGATTGCCGTCAAGCGGGGGATTAAGAACAACGCGTTCAATATCTCTTTACAGGACGGAGAGGCCATCAAGATCGTGCAGGCCGCTAAACTGGCTATGGGATCGGGTATTCACGATTTCCGGGATTTCCCGGCTAATACGAATATCACGGTGACCAGTCTGGAGAATGGCTCTGTTGAGAAGTATATCGGCTGCGCGTTCTCCGGAGACAACAAGAACATCGAACGCAATTCACTCGAAACGCTCCGGGAGTTGTCCGGGACGTGTATCGACTATAAATCTGTGTAATCATGGAAATCACGCAAAAATTCAAGTGCAAAGATGCCGACGGCCAGCTGGTCGACAAGGAGATGAAACTGGAGTTCCGGGAAATCGACCGGTGCCGGAGAAGCGACGCAAAGCTGTTTTATGCAGCGATGCGGATGCTAGCAGAGGATAGTAAAGACGATGCTGGCTTCTCTCGTTCAGCGGTAGAGGGTATGGGGGTTGTTTTCATTGATAATTTGGTTGTCAAAGGGCCGGATTTCAATGAGACAGATTTCACCCTGTTAAAAAACGACGTGGTGGCCCTGTATCAGCTCAATTCAAAATTGTTTGTTGAGCTGGTAGTCCCTTTTATAACGCAAAACTTGTAAGGCTCTGCGAAGGTATACAAGTATCCATACAAAGGAGTTCGGAGGTACTTGCTCTTTATTCCAAAGAGAATTTCATGTGGACGAATTACCTGTTATTCGCCCGGGTTTTCGGGATGAGCCGCAGGGAGTTTGAGAGCATGACTGAAGATGAAATATTCGCGACGATCGCTTATATCAAGGAGTATAAACTGTTCAAGCCATGATCGATTATGGTATAAGGATAACCCTCAGCGGGGATGCTGAAAGTAAGTTGCGGAAAATAGCCGCTGCCTCTAAAGATGTGGAGGTGGCGGCAAAGTCCGCAGGCACTTCCGTGCGGAGTGAATTTGCCCGAGTGGTCAGGGATCAGAGAGCGGTTATTAAAAACCTCGAAGCGGATTATAAGCGATTGCGTTCTGCTGCAGATCAGGCTGCGCCAGGCATGGCTAAACTGAATGCGGAGCGGCAAGCCTCGTCAGTTCGCAATGAATTGATGGGTGAAAAGGAGGCTCTTGAGACACTCATGGAAGCGCGAGAGCGTTATAACGCTCAGACTGGATCGGTAAATTCTCGCATTTATGGATTATCCGCACTTCTGAGGGGTGCTGTCGGGCTGTACGCTGCCGGTGTTGGTGTGGTTGGGACTTTCACGAAGGAAAACGAAAAGCTCGATCAAATCCAACGCCGGTTGGCGCAGGCCCTGTCGGTGGTGATCGGCTTGGAATCTGCGTCCGAAGCGATCAAGCGGATGAATGTTCGCCAAATAGGAATTCTTACCTCAGTAACGAAGGCGTGGCGTTCCGCCCAGCAAGCTTTAACACGGGCCTTGTGGGGTTCTAATGTTGCGGCAAATGTCCTCATGGGTACGCTGACATTAGGCCTTTCGGTGGCGATCGGCGCAGCGATAGCGGCTATTTCCAAATATCGTGATGCGCAAAAGAAATCCAGGGAGGAGGCGGAAAAAGCACGTAAGGCCCAGTTGGAATTCAATAAATCTGTCGGGCAAAACGCATCTGATTCCATTGTTAAATTCAAACAGCTTCAAGCGCAATGGGAACGTACTGGTGATAGTTTGTCTAAGCGTCAGGAGTTCATCAAGAAGAATAAAAGCGCTTTTGAGGATTTGGGTGCCTCTATCAGTAAGGTTAGCGATGCGGAAAAACTGTTTACTTCGGGTGAAGCGAATTTTATCCAGTCGCTTGTCAATCGTGCGCGGGCAATGGCGGCCACCGCAAAAGCAAGCGAGTATTTGAGCGAGGCGGTGTCTGCCGGTGAGGATCGGAGGCAGGCTGAGTTTGCATTATCAAGATGGAGGACAGAGCAAACAAAAGCCACACAAAGAGACATTCAAGCAGGTATCGCTGCTGTTAAAACTGCCGATTTGGCTAATAAATATTTATCTAGAAGAGATATTACTTTATCTGCCGATGAAGAGAAATATTTACGCACAATCATAGGTATACATGAGAACGGTAAAAAACTGACTGATGCCATCCACAAGGAATCCGAAGCCACTCGAAAGGCCACGCAATTATTAAAAGACAATGTCGATTTAACAACCAAAGGTGAGGTAGATAAATCATCTTATACCCCGGCAGATGTTTCAGATTCATTGCGTGGTGTCTCCGGCAACGGCGGTATCAAAAACTTCCAGATCACATTCAATTCCCCTGTGGTTCAAGTTGATGACAATCATGTGGACGGGGAAAAATACACCCCGGAACAATTAGGACAAACAGCCGCTAAAGAGTTTGTCAATATTCTCACTCAAATCGCTGTACAGTGATGAGCAAAGCAAAGGAGTTTATACGCAACTTGTTTACATATATCGGGGATTACAATGCAACCTCTCCCGATAACGTGACGTATGTCGAGTTCAATAATACTACGTTCTCCATACAGATACAGCCGTTTTTTGAGCTGAATACTTCACACGGTAAGGTCATCGCCCGTTCGCAGATTATTGACGGAGAAGAGGCGTTTGAGCGCATGAGTATAAAGGCCTCGAAAATTACTTTCAGGGGGACTATCCTTGTGGATAAGTGGAAAGCAACTCTGGGAGACCTTGCAACACTTGGACGAGGGGCTACACAAATAGTTACAGGTACCCCTGATTGGAATGATGCGCAAAGGCAAAACGCGATGCTGGAAGCCCTTGACCTGATAAATCGTCAGGTATTCCAAGTCAACGAGATTATAGAGGTCAAAAACCCTTACCTAAATAAACTCGGTATCGAATACATCTTGGTGGAGAGTATGACCACCAGCCCGCTGATCGGGTCGGTAGGGTTCGAGTATTCGATTGAGGCGTACGATGCCACCAGCAAGAAAAACAACAAAGAAGAAACACTTATAATCTCGCAATAATGCTGTACCTGATCGCGCATGTTCAAGTTTCATTCGGCGAAAACTACGAGAAAAAACTATCCTCGGTGGTTCGGGTTTCTGTGAATGATTCTATCGACGGGATCGGCGCACGGTGTGAAATCACCTGCCCTCTAAATGCCCGGATCGAGAAAGACGGCGGGACACCGTTTATAGCGCCAGTGCGGACTGCTTTTAAGGCTGGGGATAAAGTACGGGTAAAAGCATGGTACGACGACTACCCGGAAAGAACTTTGTTTGAGGGCTACGTGTATCAGATCAGGGAGGGAACCCCGAGTACGATAGTTTGCGAGGATCAGGTTTATTTACTGCGCCGGGGCATCCTGAATAACGTGTGGAATAAACCCGTCAAGCTGAAAGAAATCTTGAGATACGTGTGCTCATCGCAAGGGGTTGAGGTTTCCGATGATGTGGCCGATGTGGAGTTTATCAAATTCTCCATCAAAGACTCTTCACCTTTGTACGTGTTGCAGCAGATCAAGAGTGAAATGTGGCTCGTGGTTACCTTTCGGGACAAAAAGTTGGTTGCAACGGGCATCAGCGCTACCAAAGGAAATAATGTCAAGCTGGCCAGCGACAGAAACGTGATCGGTTGCAATATCCAACAGCCCGACGGAGTATGGAAACAATTTAAACTGAAAGTCGAGTACACAGATAAAAACGGGAAGAAAAAGAGCTTTACCGTTGGGGACCAGGAGGGGCAGATAAGGGTGGTTGACTGCACCTCTGTAACGAAAGAGAACGCCGAATCTTTCGTCAATACTCATGTACTGGATAACCTGCGGACCGGCATGTATGAAGGAACGCTTACCACCCTGCTCTATCCGGAAGTTAAGCTGTTCAGTCTGGTGGATTACAAGGATAAAAGTTTTTCATCACTGAATGGCACCTATAAGGTGAAGCGCGTAGGGGTGACTATCGACACTCAAGGATGCAGGCAAACATTAACATTGGCACAGATCGCAAGTGATATGCCCGTGCCGCAAACCACCCTCAGCAATGGATAATTATACGGATTACGCGGTAGCCCAATTATCCACGCTTTTACGGCAGTTTTCTATGCAGGGCAGCATTATCCAGGGCACGATCACCGCCGTAAACAAGGATGATAACACCTGCACGGTGTCGGTCGAGGATGCGGAAGGAGGTTCTTTGGAGTGGGAAGGAGTACCATTGCGGGTATTGTCGGTAGAAAGTAATTACATGATCTACCCCAAGCCCGGCACCGATTGCTCGGTATGTTTCTACGGAGGAAACACCCGAAGCCCGGCAGTGCTGGATTTTCAGGATGCCGAGAGCATTAAAATTACAGGACAAACGAACATAGATATTCTGTCGGATCAAATAACTCTGAATAATGGTGATTTGGGTGGCATTATTAAAATAAACACTTTAACTGATAAATTGAATGCTCTGGTGGACGCTTTTAACAATCACACCCACAATGTTACCGGAGTCCAGCCGGGTACCGGATCGGTGGTAGCCCCGGCACCGACCGGAAAAGCGGCAGAATTTGTCGCAGCGGATTACGAGGACACTAAAATAACGCACTGATGCAGGATTTGAGATTCAACCCGAGGGAAAGGGATATATACATTGAGAGCGGCGATTTGGATGTTGCCGCAGACCGCGATACCGGGCTGCAAAACGGGTTTATCCTTGCGGGAACGGCCATGTGCACCCCTCTCTATCCTCCTATCGGATTATCCTTAGTGGATGCTATCGGGTCTGAACTTTTGCCCACGCTGATCCGCTGGCAAAACATGGCCTATACGGACGGCGCTCAGAGTGCTGAATACCAGGTGCAAGGGAATGATGTAGTTCTAATAACAGAATATTGATATGGCAAGTTTCAATGACATACTGGCGAACGTACAAGCGGCAATCCCCCAGCTTACGAATACCTCTGCCGGGTCGGTGTATCAGCGGATCATCAAGGCTTTTTCGGATGTGATCGATACCGTCCGCACGGAGATCGGCAATACCTGGACGACGATACAGTCTTATGTAAGGCAGAATAGGTACGGGAAAGCCAAATATTACGAAGATGCGGCTAAGGCTTTTCAGTATGGGGATAATTTGGAGTTCGACGAGAATTACCAACCCTACTATCCCACTATCGATACCACAAAACAGATCGTCAAACAGGCATCGGCCGATATATCGACCTCTACGGTGGAAATCGGGGGTGAGGATTATCCGGTTTCTACCCTGTCGTTAAAGGTGGCCGCACAGAATGAAAACGGGCAGCTGATTCCTTTGACTGACGAACAAAAGCAAGCTTTCGATACCTACATGAAGAATTTTGAAATTCCAGGCATCCTGCTTAATAAGTATTCGCTTGCTGGCAATGTGATCAAATTTGCCACGATGAACTGCGTATACTCGCCGCAGTACGATCAGGCGACGGTTGCATCCGGTGTAGTTGCGGCTATGGAGCAGTTCAGGGATTCGATGAGCTTCAATTCTGCTTTTTACCCGAATCACCTTGAGCAGTACGTGCGGAGCAATGTGCCGGGAGTGGTGGATTTTTATCTGGCAGGCGGTCAGATTCAGACCGACACGGGTTGGCAGCCTTTTACCGAAAGCGTAATAGTCCCTGCCGGGTATTTCAATTACGAAACCGACTTTGAGAAGAATATAACTTATGTTTCGGGAAACTGACATACGAAAGCTCACCATGCTCTACCTCCGCCAATATTGGTCGGTGACTAAATCGCTGACCTTATCGGTGGCTTATAGGTTGGTGTACTGTTCGCTCACTCCTTTGCACACTCCACTGGCTGATTTGTTTGCTTTTCGACTAAAACAGAAACTTCTCGCCCTCATCCCGTGGACGTATGGCTCAGCCTTGAAGTATTTGCGGGATCATTATTCCGAGCAGATAGATTTTGAGTATTTAGGGGCGAACGAGACTGTATGGTTGGCTCCGGACGATGCCTCGAATGATGTGTGGCTGACATCGACGACAGCCGATCCGGTCTATCTGACCCCAAATCTGGAAAGTGTGAGCGGCATTAATATTCTAGTAATATGGGTTCCTCAGTCCTTAATGGATGAGAACGCTTTGTATTCTCAGTTTCTGGCAGATTTGAACACTTTAATTCTTGATGGGATAACCTACAAAATCAAAGCTATATGAGTTCGATAAAGAAATACAACGTTCAGGAGACGAACAAAACTCCTTTTTTGCAGTCAGATGCTGCTCAGTGTACAGACAACGTTATGACGGCTGTTGCCGGCTTGGCTGACGTGCACTTTGCTATTTTGAGTGGCCTGACGTACAGCGGGAATGCCTACGGGGCGGGATTGGTGGTTATGGATGGAGTTATTCGCTCGGTTCCAGCAGGGGCTACCCGGTCGAGTTATCTGGCCCCTCTCGACAATCAAACGGATGTCCGTCCCACCAAATCCGGCAGCACGGCACCGGTATATACGGAATACACCACGCAAATTAGCGCCAGTGATACGGGCTACCCGCAACTTACAGAGGCGAATGTTGCCAAATATAGCGGGTGGATTGCTCCGGGGCAGATTCAGCCGGAAGCTATCACAACTCCAGCTATCGCGCCTAATGCTGTGTCGAACGCTAAACTGGCGAATATGCCTGCTCAGACGGTCAAAGGGAATGCTTCCACACAATCTGGGCCTGCTACTGATTTAACGGGGTCGCAATTGTCTGCCTTACTCGGATTGTACCCTTATCCGGATTTGGATTCCGAAACCGAAGTAATTATAGAGGGATTGACATTTAACGGAAAGCAGGTTTACGGAAAGAAATACAAAGCGCAGGTAGATTCCAGCCTTGTATATCCAAGTGGTCAGGTGATAACCCTTGAGACAGGGGGTATTGATGCCGTATTGGGGGCTATTGGATATGTCGGCATAAATCAGACTAATAATTCAAGAACATACACCCGCAGACTGCCTGTTAATGCGTATTCTCAAAATATCCTGTCGAGTATAGTGTACACCTATTCGGAAACATCAGCCATGATTCTGAATGTTTATCAACTAGACACAACAATAGGCGGTATCGGGGGAGGCAAAACGAATTATATTGAATATTCATTTTTTGTATTGTACACCAAAGGCACACAGCAGTATTTGAATTTATCGCCTTCATCTATGACGATCAACGCCGCCGGTGGTGGTTTCTCTTTGCGTGTGAATTGCCCCGCTTCACTATCATGGAGTATTTCATCTCTTCCTGCGTGGATAAGCGCTTCTATAGAATCTGGTACAGGAAGTACTCAAATATATTTTACTGCAACTGCTAATACCTCTACCTCTCAACGTACCGGGACGATTGAAGTTTCCGGAGGATCATTATCTGGTTCGTGCAGTGTTACACAAAATGGGGCGGAAGCTCCCGGAAAAGATACAATTAATGTATCTGTATCTTATCAGGGTAATGATGTTATTGTGCTACTTTCGGCAGCCGCAAAAGACGCACTTACCATACATGGCGATTATGGTAATGGTGTCAGCAAGGAAGGTGAATGGGATATATCGGTACCCGTGGGAAGCTCTATGGAAACTACAACAGTAACAGGTACAGTGGCCGGGGTTGGCATACTTTCGATTAACGGAGCTGAGACAAGTCCGTATGAAGGGGCTAATGCTAAATATTCATGGTAATGGATTATATAGTAAAGCAAGGCGAAACGATTTTGGATGTCAGTGTAAATGCGACCGGTTCACCTCTGAATATAGAGAAGATTCTGGATGCCAACAATATTGATACTTGGACTCCAACACTTGTGGCCGGTCAACAATTGACGATCCCGGATGATGTCGAATTGCAGACAAACAATCTGCGGGATTTGCAACGCTACCCGGTTGCAGATTGCGGATTTATATCTGCGGAAGAATTTGACCGATTGACAATGGAGTTGGAAGATTTAATATTCCCCGTTCTTTTGGCGACAGAAGACGGTCGGATAGTTATAACAGAAGATGGTTATGCAATTAGCTTGAGACGATATGGAAATTCAAAAGGTTAAAATCAGTGATCTTCCTGTTACAGAAGATTTAAATGGCCTCAAGACACTAGGAACTACAGCTGAAAACACAAGTAAGGCGGCGGAACTGACGTTTATTGCTGACGCTGCTACTTCCGCCAATGAGGCCGCCACCAATGCGAATCAGGCGGCAGAGAATGCGAATACTTCTGCTGCCAATGCAGATGCTAAAGCGGAAGCAGCTCAAAAAGCGGCGGACAACGCAACTGCGTCGGCTAATCAGGCGGATCAGGCAGCTGTGAACGCTAATACAGCTACAACCCGAGCAACGGCAGCGGCGGAAAAAGCAGAAAATGCCGCAGACGTAGCTATTGGAGTTGTAAATGAAGCCCAACAGGCTACTGCTAATGCCAATCAAGCCGCACAATCAGCCAATGAGGCCGCCACCAATGCGAATCAGGCGGCAGAGAATGCGAATACTTCTGCTGCCAATGCAGATGCTAAAGCGGAAGCAGCTCAAAAAGCGGCGGACAACGCAACTGCGTCGGCTAATCAGGCGGATCAGGCAGCTGTGAACGCTAATACAGCTACAACCCGAGCAACGGCAGCGGCGGAAAAAGCAGAAAATGCCGCAGACGTAGCTATTGGAGTTGTAAATGAAGCCCAACAGGCTACTGCTAATGCCAATCAAGCCGCACAATCAGCCAATGAGGCCGCCACCAATGCGAATCAGGCGGCTGCGTCTGCTAATGATGCTGCAACAGAGGCGCATACTCAGGCGGAATATGCCAAGACACAAGGAGACTACGCCAAAGCCGAAGGAGATCGAGTCTTAGCTGAGAAAGGCCAGCCGGGAGGACTGGCAGAACTGGATGAAAGCGGTCGGGTTCCTTCTTCCCAGCTGCCGTCTTATGTAGATGATGTAATAAACGTAGCGACTTATAGCCAACTACCCAATCCGGGAGAATCCGGTAAAATATACATAACGGAGGATACCAATTTGGCGTACCGCTGGAGCGGAACGGGGTATGCAGAGATCAGCCCTTCATTGGCTCTGGGGACGACAGCCGAAACAGCCGGACGTGGTGATTGGACGCAGGCGGCTTACAATCACTCGTTAATCAAAGACGGAAGCAACCCGCATAAAACCACCTTTGCGAGCTTGCCGGATAAGCCTACGTCCCTGACTCCGGGTGGCAATGCCGGTGGTGATCTGACCGGGACCTACCCTAATCCGACTATAGGTGCAGGGAAAGTGACCACCGCAAAAATCGCCGACGGAGCCGTGATCGCCGCAAAACTGGCAGAACAATATATCGTAAACCGGGGTGCTGCTTCGGATTTGAATAGCGCCACGACTTACGGTTTTTACACCTACGACACGACTACGCAGAACGCGCCTACTTCTTACGGAAGCGTTATTGTCGTCGAAGGAACCGGGCGTGAAGCAAATTGGGCACAGTTGGCATTGGGGTACTCTTCGGGAGATGTCAATCCGTCTATTTTTATACGACTAAGACAAAGTTATACTGTTTGGGGCCCATGGGTTAAAGTTTGGAACTCTAACAACTTCAATCCGGATAATTACCTGCCGTTGTCTGGTGGAAGTATCACTGGTGGTCTTGGTGTATCCGGCTATCTGACAGCAGGAGTTTTACGGGTCAAAGCGACTTCGTATCCTCAGATATCTTTCGTGAACACGACGACAAACAGGGATTCACTATTGCTTGTCAGTGGCAGCGGGTTGTATTGGCGTCCAACTGCCGGTACCGCGACAGATTATCAGGTTTACCATTCGGGCAACTTCAATCCTGACGACTACCTGCCTAAGACCACTCCCACTATTAATAGTGGGACAGTTATTGAGGGATTATCCAATGTTGGTAATCTACCATTTCTTAGATTTCATATCCCCGGCGTGAACTATTCACAGTTTGTGATGGATGAAAACGGGACAGTGCATCTCCTGAATGGTTCAGAACAAACTCCCGGAACTTACAAATCCCTTAAAGCTGGCCCTATCTTTTCAAACGGTAATCGGGTTTGGGATGCCGGCAACCTCGGCAATGCGACCACTTCCAAAGCAGGGTTGATGTCGGCGGCTGACAAAACCAAGCTGGATGGACTTTCAGGCGGTGGATTGAATATTCCTGCCTCCGGAGAGGTTGCGATTTCAGGATGGACGTATAACGGAAAACAAGTTTATGCGCAAAGATGGACGGGGGAATTTACCGGGGTCACTAAAAACCTTACCACAATTGAGGGGTTGTCTGCTATATTAATGAAAGGCGGCACCTTGTTTCTTTACGGATCGCAATCTAATTCAGTGGGGTTAGGTAGTTCTCAATGGAATCAAACTACTGGAGATATAACACGTATATCGGATTTACAATATAACCTATCAACAGGATCGGTAACAGTAGCAGCGTGGTATGGTGGAACAAGTTCTCCTACTACTGTTAATTGGTCTTATGAAGTATGGGCAGCCTACACCAAATAATCATTAATCTTTCAAACAATGACAAAATCAAACCTTTGGCAGATCATCATCGGGATGGTGGTGACTGCAATCTGCGGAGTAATCCTGAACATGGGCATGTTCTCGTTCTTTCCTGCGCTGATCGTGGCGATTGCGTGGGCCGGGATCAAACAAACCTCCGGTAAGGAGTATAAGGACAAAAACGGTAACTACGTGAAGCCGGAGTTCTGGAAAGACTTTGTGCCCGTGATGGCCGGGGCATTGGTGATGTGGGCCATCGTTATGATCGGATAGGAAGGAGGCGGCCATGCAACAAAGAAACATCCTTTCGGGCTTTCTGGCGACAGTCCTTTCGCAATTTTACGAATTTATGCTACCGTTGGCCGGGGTGTTTCTCGCCGCCGTGATCCTAATCCTGGTCGATTTAAGGTTCGGTGTGGCTGCGGCCCGCAAACGAGGCGAAACCATCCGCTTCTCGCGGGCCGTGCGCCGGACACTTAACAAGATGGCCGATTACCTGTGTTGGATTCTATTGGCAGGGGTTATCGGGCAGACCTTCGGTGAGCCGTTCGGCATCCCCGTCCTGCCGCTGCTGATCTTGCTGGTGATCTTCGGCTGTGAAATTAACAGCTGCTATGCGAATTACTTCGAGGCGCGCGGGAAGCGAATGCGGGTCAATATCTTCAAGTTGTTTGCCAAGAAAGCGGATATTATCGAACCGGAAGAAGTAGATACGAATGATAACAACGACAAAAAATGAAATACTTTACCATACCCGAACTGACCGCCTCGGCCAAGGCCCGGGCGCTCGGGATCGACAACACCCCGCCGCCGGGGGTGAAAGTCAAACTTTCGACACTCGTAAACAACCTGCTCGACCCGATCCGCGAAAAGTGGGGCGGCCCGATCACGGTTAACAGCGGTTACCGGTGCCCGACATTAAACAAGGCGGTCGGCGGCGTACCCACCAGCCAGCATGTCCGGGGAGAAGCCGCCGATATTACCGTCGGCAGCCAGGCAAAGAACAAAAAGTTATTCGACCTGATCGCGGGCGGAGGCTTCGATTTCGACCAGTTGATCGATGAGACGGGATATAGCTGGATTCACATTTCATACTCGCCGGGCAGGAACCGGCGGCAAATCCTGCACAAAAAATAGCCCGATATGTGAATTCCCATGTCGGCACTAATTCAACAAGTTAATCATGAAAAACACGCTGATCGTACTTGCTTCATTGGTCGTCGTATTCCTGCTGGGGCGCTGGACAAAGAATTTCGACCCGGTTAAGATCGTACAGTACGATACTTTGCCGCCAGTCGTGCGTCTCGACACGATCAGAGATACGGTGTCAGTACCGAAATACGTGCATATCGTCCGGTATGACACTATCCACGATACAGCAGACAGGAAACCGATCCACCTTCCCATTCCGATCAGTCGTTACCTGTTTACCGACGATTCGACCTATCGTATGGAGGTAGAAGGCTACAACGTGAAAGCAAACAGTATCGAGGTCTATCCCCGAACCGTTACACAAACTGTCATTCAGCGGGTCGAGGTTCCCGGCAAACCCAAACGCTGGGGGATCGGCGTGAGCGCCGGGGCGACTTTAACACCGCAAGGCATACGACCGTATTTAGGTGTGGGAGTGCAGTATAATTTGGTGGTGTTTTAATTCTTGTTGAGATAGTCAATTACCCGCCTATTGGCTTCGTCTATCTTATTTTGGTCGAAAGAAATGTATATATCAGTTACGTCCTTTTTCCCATGTCCAAGCGCGGCCGCAATGGTTTCTTTGGGTATCTCCAGATAGGCGGCAAGTGTAGCCCATGTGTGCCTCGTGTAGTAGGTGGATAAGAATGGGAAGGCCCCCTCTTTATCTTTTTTGCCTCGTTTCCCCACCCTTGTGTATCCAAATTCTTTCAGGTTGCGGTTCATTCGATGCAGGTAGTTTTTATAGTTAGAGTAGCGCTCATTAATATTTAAGAGGAAGTTTTTACCCCGGTATTTATTAATGATTGCTTCTGCTTCAGGTTCTATTTTGATTGAGTATAACCTACCTGTTTTAGCCCTCCGGAACTCTACCCGCCCATTGTCTATTTTGGTTAGTCCGGCTAAGTCGATCATGTTAATGCCGCGTAGATAGAACATTAGCATAAAGATGTCTATATACTGCTGTTCGTGGGGTTCGCAAGGCCAATCCCGTATAGCTCGGAGTTGATCTATAGTAAGGGATCGTTTTCGGGTCTCTTCCGATTTTAGTTTGAATTTGCGGAATGGATATAGATTCTGTTCGGCCTTGTCTTCGTTTATCGCATCATTGAATACTGCTCGAATATTGCGGATGTGCAAATTGATGGAGTTAACGGACAGCCCTTGTCCTTTCAGAAACTGCTCGAATCCTTTTAGCCAGATTATATTAATATCAGAGAATGCCAGTTTTCCGGGCGAAAACAGCTCTATTTTCAATAATGTCTGATGATATATGTCTTTGGTTGATTCTTTTTCCCGAGTTGAAATAAAACGCTCAAAATGCTCGGAAAAGGTATACGCTTCATCTGCGACTGTCCCCAATGATGATTCCACATATTTTTTAATTTCAACGGGAGACATCCGGTTAATGGCTCCGGTTATTTCCAGCTTGAAAATGGAATTGGTAATGTCGAGGTAGCGCTGTTTGACGTATGTATTTAGGAACCGCCTGTTAGGGTGGCGCACTACTTCCCCATTTTCCCACTGATCTTCTCTGAGGGATATTTTTAGATTGATAAGGCAGCCGTCTTTGGCATTGAGCCCGATTTTGATCTTTAACGGAAAGGTCCCGTCAGCTTTGCGTCTTCTCGTGTCGAGGTAATACCAGATTGAAGCCATATTTCACCCTTAAATTTGCACCTAAATTTGCACGGTGTGTGGTAGCAAATATAGCAAAATGATAGTATTTGACGACGTTTTTATAGGGGATTTATATTGAAAAGGCCTTTACAGGACAATAAAAAAGCCTCAGAATTTCAGCTAATTGCTTGATTCTGAGGCTTGCGGTATGGACGGGACTCGAACCCGCGACCTCCTGCGTGACAGGTATAAAATTGTAATTGATAATTTATTCATAAACAGTAATTTATAAATAAGTATAAAAATGTTTGCACCTATATTTGCACCGATTTCATATATTTGCATTATAACAATTACATCATGGACATCGACCGGATAATTGACCAGTATTGCCGAGAGAATAAGGTAGACTTCCCGAAAATTCAGCGGGCGTTCATAAAACATGCACTATCTTTCCCTGAATTAGCCTCTTTTTGCGGGCCGAGATCGGGTAAAAGTTTCTGCATGAAACACGCCGAACGTCTTATGGTTCGGATTCACGAGACGGTTCCTCATTCGGAGCTACCCGGATCGAAATCTCTATCGGAGATCATCCAAAGTAACGAATATCGCGCACTGTCCCCACAAGATAAGGAGCACCTTCTACATAGCCTTGGGATGGCGTGACAACAATCTAGTCGGTTTGAGTGTTATCGAAAAAAAATGGGTGATTGTTTAATCTTGAATGGCAGTAAGGATGCCATTGTCAAAATATAAATAGCAATCTAAAGAATATACCCATTGTTCATTTATATTCCCTTGGACAATCGTTCTATTTATATCCTCAGGTTGCCCCCATGCTTCTATACACATTTGTTTTGTCATTCCCAATTTAACTTTTCCTGCCAAAATTAACTCACCATAATATTTACCATATTTTTTCAGTATTTCAGACTTTCTTTGATCCGCTTGTTTGGCTTCTTTAAGTCTTTTTTCTTGTATGGTTTTTTCTTCTTCTATCTTCTGTTGTTGTTCTGCTAACAGTTTTTGATGTTGTGTATTTATCAGGGAATCATATTTCTTTTGATTCAATAGAATGCTGTATGATATATTATTGTACTGTTTGGAAGAGAGTAATAATGATTGATTATATGCAGATTGATCGTAAGGTATTACAATGTCTTTGATTGTATCTATATGGCATACTATATTGACATCCCATTTGTTAGCATGAGGTATACAAACACCTACGGAATCACATGTTACCTTTGTATATTGCGGTATAGTAACAACTTTTCCATTCTTTGTTTTTACAGTCATATCCATCGGTGTGTATCCATACTTGCCTGAAAATGTCCTTTGGATACGACTATAATCATGATTTGTCATTATCCAGAGTTCTGAGAAATCAAAAGAATAGCTTGCGGAAGAGCTATAATTAAAATCCAAAATCACCATCTCGCCCGAAAACTTTTGTAATGTTACTCTTTTTTTTGATTGGACGGGGAATAATGTTTTAATAGATATGGATTTGAATGGTTCCTGTTTCAACAAGAAGTCGTAGGCATATTTTGCGGAATTAGATTTTGATAATTGAAGATTATTGATAATTCTCCATTCTTTTTTCTTTTGCCCAGGTTGAGCAATGTAAATCGTTGGGGGTGTGTATGGGTAAATCGAGTAATCAACAATACGAATTGAGTCCAAAGGAAGGGTATAGCTATTGGTTGCTCTTGTATTTTGATCTTCAATTAACTTACGAGATGATGTGGCGATATATTTAGTAGAACTATATTCATCACGATGACCGAACTCCATATGGTATATATGTATATCTTGGCCTTTCCCCAAATAAGGCACAATTAACAAGGATAGAATCAGAAAGAACAACTTTTTCATAATTCTAATTTTTAGGTTTAACATTCAATCCTCTTACAATTCTAACATAAACTCGGAATCTCAGGCCTTTTATTATATGGCATCCTCTGCACGCTTCTGACTCCAGGATTCCAAAAAACGATCTATTCGACGGCTAAGCTCGTCGATTTGATTCTGAAACTCCCCTTTTCCGCTTTTCGACATCGCCTCTTTGAGCATTTCAACCAGTTCGCTATTTGTTGAGGACAGTTGACTGTTAGTTGTGATTAGCTTTTGTAGGTAGGCGGTCTTTTTCTCTTCATTCTCCATCCAACGGTTAAAATCAAATTCCAACTGTTTAGGTTGTGATTCTGGCTGGTTAGTAGTGTCTGTTTTCTGCATTTCACCTTCATCCCTAAACATGGATGTGTCCCATTGAGCATTCGCTTTAATTAAAGCTATCTTTTCATTCGGCACACTTCTGAGACCCTGTGCTAGTTGTGTAATAAAGGCATTTGATACACCGAGATATTGGGCAATCTCTGTTTTTTTGAGTTTGTTTTTTAGTATAAACACCTGAAAAACAGAGCTTTGTTGTTTTTTCTCCATTAACGCTTAAATTTTTTCGCTTTAAAGCTTGTTTATTGCTTTAATATGCTTTATCTTTGCATTGTAACAATAGACGAACGAACCAAAGATAATTAAAATAATATGAAAAAAAGAAAGAGCAGACGACAAGAGCTTATGACGCTTAAAGTTGGGCGATCAGTCTATTACGAGATCGCAAAAGCCGATTCGGTGCGATCTACTCTCTATCGGTTATCACAGATAACGGGAAATGTCTACAAGACTAAGAGTATGCCGCCAAGATATAAAGTAACCCGAATATCATAGAATCACAGAAATGAAAAATTACATAGCGAATCTCAAAGGGGTATTTGAGTACACAGACAATGATGTAAGGCGCCAAATATACCTAAACGACCGGTTGATCTATTCCGATAGATTGACGTGGAATGCCTTGCAATATGACCAGTCGCTAGGAGGCGAACTGACGGAGGTATTGCGGAAAATGGATAATCCTATATACGCGAAATCACCCCGATATTCTATCAAGAAAGTTGATGATCGACCTGCCAAGAGATGCGATCGTTTGGGCTTTTTCAAGAAGTTGCGGAGATGTAAGCTCTTTACAAAGTAGATCAATTTCCAAATCCAGTTTTTGAATGTTAGCCTTTAAAAGTTCCTCTTGGGCGGAAAACCCTCCCAGTTTCAACATGTCATAGGCTTCAACGGTAGGAACAATACGTAAAATAGAGCTCAAATTTCCAGCAGTTTGAATCAAACAATGACGATCAAAATAGGATAAAATGGCGGTGAATGTAGGTTGCTCAATCCCGTATTTTAAAGCTTCTTCTGGCACATTAATGACTTTGCCTTCGGGAGATGATACCAAATCAGACAGTATCCGATCTTTTATTTCGGAGGTAATCATAACTGAAACTTTTAAGATTTGACAATCAAATATAAATAAAACCCCATCCCTGAACAAAATTGTAACTGATTTTTTAGGATTTGACAACCATCGCTTAGGGGTGGGGTTTATCAAAATAGACAACCCGAATATCATAACGCTATGACTTACGACGATTTGAAAACCCTACAATGCGACCTTTCGGATTTGTATGATAGACTGAAAAAGGCATATAAAGAGGTCAATGAGTGTAAATCCATCGGAAGGACCGCAGAGACGATATTCCCTGCAATGCCTAACTATTGCTGGCACTTCGGTTATCTTCCTATAACTCCTGAATTTAAAGCTATAAAAGATGATTTGGAGATACTAACAAATAGAGTTCAAAAGTATCTATCATCGATTAATCAAATAATAGATGTGGTAAAGGATGAACGTGCAAAAGTTGCGAAATCAATTTAGCCAAACCTAAACAATCAAATCCTAAAGCTATGGAAAACCTTATATGGAATACGATCATGCTGTTCTTTATAGCGATAATTATCGGTTTGTCTATATGGATGGCATCTCTTGCTGTCTCATTAATCAAACTGGCTATAACTGAATATTCGGAACTTGACAGAAAGGATATTGCCGCTTGCTGTGTGGGTAGTGTATTTGGCTTGTTCGGCTTCCTTGTAGGGTTGCTTATAGTCATATGTTTAGTGTTTGATGCTCATATTTTTAGATAAACCGATCTTAATGATTTTATAAATCCCTAAAGCTATGCCACGAGGAATAAAACAAATACCCATCACCCCACCCCAGCCGGGAAAAATCTTCTATTCCCGAAAAGAGGCTGCGGAGTATTTGGGGGTAAGTGTGACCACTTTGGATAGGTATGCAAAATCTGGGTTTATTCCTTTCAAAATTCGCCGCAGATGTCATCCTGTCTACCATGTGGCAGACTTGGATCGGTTCAATCAACCGCAGGAGATTTACGAGGTGGCACGTAGGGAAAGATGTTAACCGAAATAGAGAAAACCTAAAACGAAGAAATCATGAACGACGAATTTATCATCACACCCGGCCCCGCTCCGGATTCAGCTTTGAATCCACTGAGGGCAAAACTTTCCCGGCTGGCTCTTTCTGACGAAGTCAGCGATGAGGATAGAGAGGCGATCAAAGAATACATCGAAAATTTATAAAGCTATGAATCAGATTAAACGCTTTCACAGAACCCGCAAAGAGGCTTTAGCCTACATCCAACAGCTTGGGCCGGGATATAATAACCTGAAAGCCTATAAAACGCCGAGCGGTAAGTTTTGGGTAGGGTCAGAATTTGAATGGTTAAACCGGTAATAATCGACTATGCACTCCCGCAACTTTCATAGCAGAGAGTAAAAAGGTTTGACAACTCGGTGGGAGTGCTGATTTGCCCCTTTGGTCTAATGGAATGACGGCACGAAGTAAGGTTGGGGGATTCGTGCAGGTAACGGTTCGAGTCCGCTAAGGGGTACAAAATAAAAGAATAGCCATGCAAGGACAAGAGTTTACATACAGCGAGGCGGCGTTGCGCGAGTTGGCCGCATGCCTTAAATCGGAGATGAGCGCACTGATCTGTAAACCCTACCCGCATTTCAGGAAAGAGTATTGCGGCGAGATTACCGCCGTTCAAGATGGCGGTGTAATCAGCGTGTATGCAGACTATTACATTAACCATGTGGGCGATTACGATCTTCAGCTTTCGCAGGCATACTTCAAGCCTGAAGGCGAGAAAGAGTACAGAATCCATGAACCCGATCCAAGAGATATAGAGTACTACTACGCAGAAGCAAACGGTTCCTGCTACCGTAAAGCAGGCCAGGTTAGTAATGTTGGTTTAGTTTAGCAGCCATTTTTTACGATCCGGACGGCAATCCGGGTCACCCCTCCGCCATCCGTGAGGCCCGCGGAGTTTTTAAAGGACAAATCAAAACACTCAATACTATGAAAGGTTATAAAGGTTTCAACAAAGATTTGAAGTGCCGCGATTTTCAGTACGAGGTCGGCAAAGACTATACCACCGAAGGCAAGATCGAAGCCTGTAAAAATGGCTTCCATTTCTGTGAAAACCCGATGGACGTATTGGGGTATTATTCCCCTTCCGATAGCCGGTATTGCATAGTTGAAAGTAGTGGTCAGGAAGATAGAGATGGAGATGACAGCAAAGTAGCTACATCCAAAATTCATATTTCCGCTGAAATAGGACTGAAAGGACTTATTGAAGCCGGAGTGAAATTCATTCTTGATAAAGTCAACTGGGAAGATAACAAAGAATCAAACACCGGCAACCGGTCAGCAGCTACCAACACCGGCAACCGGTCAGCAGCTACCAACACCGGCAACCAGTCAGCAGCTACCAACACCGGCAACCGGTCAGCAGCTACCAACACCGGCAACCAGTCAGCAGCTACCAACACCGGCAACTGGTCAGCAGCT
>OLGB01001000.1_pt1 | contig 36490 bp, 59 predicted proteins | sample 1605691 | NCBI WGS metagenome assembly OLGB01 (sample SAMEA3888925, study PRJEB22519) | human gut metagenome | biome: human gut; feature: human-associated habitat; material: faeces | place: Denmark | collected 2010
GGGTTGACAAGTTCAGCCCCAACTGATATACTAAATATATAAATTAAGAGGAGGATATTAGATGGACTTTCAAGTTGGAACAGTAAAGAAAACCAAAGGGCAAGTAAAAAAACACATTACGCAATGTACTCCACAAGAGAAAGAACAACTAAACAAAGCAAAAGACAGAGTGAAAGACTTGTGGTTAAAGCGTGGTATAAAAACAGGGTATCACTTACAAGATAAAATAAGAAATGGTGAAACTAAATTTTCATATCTGCGAGCAATGGAAGCAATGATACATGGTGAAATTATTGAATATAACGAAACAGGTGCAGATAAACGTGTTTTGATTCGTTCAGGAATTGGGTATGTAGGTGAATCTATTGATGATATAGTAGTACAATGTATAGTGGTTTCTCTATTTAGCGGTAAAGTAATTACAAGCTATTTAAACAAAGCTAGTGATAGACATAAGACACTTGACCCAAGAAGGTATAACAAAAATTTAAAAATTAATTTACCAAAACACTTGACAAAGTAAAAACAATCATTTATACTAAGTATATAATCAATTAGGAGGAATTAAGAAATGAAACATAAAGGATTAATTATTGGATTGGCAGTAGGATTAAGTTTTTCAGGAAGTACAGCAATGTTGGCAAACAACTTAAACAAGCAGAAATTGAATGAAGCTAAACAAGAATTACACTTATACAAAGAATTGAACGAACGTCAACAAGATATTATTTTAGAATATAAAGTTGTATCAGGAATTGAAGTATCAAGTATCACAAAAACATTAGACAATAAAGAGTTAATCAAACAACTAGATGAAAAAATTAAAAAATTGGAGGAAAAATAAGATGAATGAAAATTTAGAAGTTTTAACAGCTGTATTGGTGGCATTTTTAGTAGGTATCTTTACAATCGTATTCACAGGTTCAAGGGATGCTGTAATGATAGCATGGTCTATATCATTCGTATTAACGTTCTTAGCAACTCAAACATTTAAGGAGGATAACTAAAATGAATTTATTACAAGCGTATGAAGTGGTTGACAGTCATTTTTTAGTAGTGAAAGAATCAAATGGTTTGACTGCTCTAGTAATTGATACAACAAGTGATAAGTCAGTAGCACGATTATTTAATAAGTATAATGAGTTGACAAAGGTATTAAATATCAGTTACAATGAATCTTGGGGCGGAATTGAATTAGTAATTGGAGAGGAAGAATAAAAAAATGACAAACTTAGAAATGATTGAACGATTAGACGCACGAACATATTTAATGCAAGAAGAATTCATAGACAAAGGTTTAACACAAACTGAAATTGACAACTTTGTTAAAGAAGGTGTACTATTATATCTGTTATGTTTAGAAGAATATCACGAATCAACAGAAAGACATATTGAACTATTAAAAGAAGAAGTTTTTGGAGAGGAAGAATAAAAATGAAAACAGAACGCATTATTGCAATTGATAATATTTTGAGTGAACTGGAAAATGATTTCAGAAGTAAAGGTGTTTCACAAGATGACATAGAAAAATATGCAACATACTCAGTATTAGCAATGTTAGGTGTATTTTCTCAAAATAATATTGATGTAGAAAAAGCCATTGAGCTATTAACAAATATGTTACAAGGTAATAAAAAAGGTGGTTCAGTACGTGAAACAAGAAGCTAAATTTAGTAAAGAAGTAGTAGAATACTTGAAATCAAAAGGAGCGGTTGTAAATGTTAACACAGCAACCATATATGACCGTGTGGGACGTGCAGATATTGAAGCGTGTTATAGTGGTTACTTCATTGCAATAGAGCTTAAAACAGGTAACTACCAGCCAGACCCATTACAAATTAGATACTTACAAGAAGTTAGATGTGCTGGTGGATATGGTTTACTATTAAGAGATACGCTTGATGATTTAGAGGACCTATTACTTTATTTGGATAACATGGAAAGTGCAGTGTACTATGGTGCAGATGATATTTATTTCAATTATGAACAACCAGATTTACCAGATATTGCAGATGATAAGTTAGAGGTGTGGTACGATTGAAAATAGGACAGATTGAGTTATTAGAAACACAAATACAAGGTATTTCACAATGGAAAGAAAAACCATATGATTTAAGTGATGCTGGAACAGGAAAGACATATACTGCTCTTGGAGCATACTTGAAAAGTGGATGCGAAAAGTTATTAGTTATCTGTTTAGCACCTAAAGTTGCAGATTTTGCAGAGGATGGGGCTAAGATGGGTATTGAAATTACACCACTAAATAAAGGAACAAAGAAAAATAAAGAGTTATTAGTTGATTCAAAACGAGTTGCAATCTCATTTGAAAGCAGTTGGCGTGTAACTGAATTATTGAAGTGGGTAGATAAAGACACCTTTATTATCATTGATGAAGCCCACAAAGTGGGTGTTAGTTCTTCTAAAGTAACTAAGTTTGCTATGAAGTTATGTAAGAAAACACCATATGTAAGACTGTTAACCGCAACACCAGTTAGTAATGGTAAGCTAGAGAACTACTACCCACAACTATACATGCTTAATGTATTCCGCAAGCCTAAAAAAGAGTTTGAGCAACTATTTGTTATTAAGCAAATGCGACAAATGGGTTCTATGAGATTCATGGACATTGTAGGTTATCAGAACGAACATTTATTAAAACAAATGATTGACCAATGCGCAGTGCGTTTCACACGTGATAAAGACTATTTCCCAGAAGATTATGTATATAAGACTAAAAAACCAGCTATGTATGCTAAGTTGAAAAAACACCGCATGTACAAAGCGGATAACGGCGAAGTGATTGAATTAGACAATAGTAGTAAGCTATTTAATGCAATGCGTTGTGTGAGCCATGGTTTCTTATTAGGAATCAATAAACAGGTAAGCAAAGAACCTTTTGAACGTTTACAGGCAATACTTGAAACACATAACAATGAACGAGTAGTTATCTTTTATAATTACAACGTTGAACTTGAAATGATTAAGCAGTTACTAGACAAATTAAAGCGCCCATATAGTCAATATAATGGAGCTAGCAAGGATTTAAAACAGTTTAAAGACAATGACAACGGTATTGTGTTAGCACACTACAAGTCAGCTTCTACAGGTATTAATGACTTTGTTATTGCAAACATTACTATCTACAATAGTATGCCTTTGGAATCTATCAACTACGAACAATCTAAAGCACGTACAGACCGTTATGGTCAAACTAAGAAACCACTGTATTATCATATTGTCCCTGATACACCAAGTGAAAAAAAGATTTTTGAAACGGTGACAAATGGAAAAGACTTTACAAATAAAGACATGGAGGAGATTTTAAAATGAATGAATTAAAAGAAGTAACAGTAAACTTTATGGCTGGTAAAGATAATAGAAATATCTTATTTACCAATGTTAAACGTGTAAATATCACACAACGTTTTTTAGAACTTAGTTTTGGTGATTCAGAAACATTCACCTTAAAATTAGAAAATTTAGTATTTTATTCAATTAAATAGTTGACAACTACTATATCCTATGATATAGTAGGTACATAAGATAAGAGGAGGAATTAAAATGTATATTGTAAATATTATTGATTTTGAAGCTAGAACACTAGCTTACCAATCAGAGGTTTTCACTACAAAAGAGTTAGCAGAAGATTACATGGCGGAAGTGATGGAGAACACACATGGTCTTGATGTACTTATTATTGAAGTAAATAGTTATAATTTAGAAACAGCTAAAATTGTAGCATGTTCATAGGAGGATAAACAATGGAACTATTAAGACTTAAAAAGAACGGTAAAGCGCCTTTAGTTGCTGGCTCGTTTAATGGTGAAGATAAAGCAGAAGTGAAGAAGTGGGTTGCAGAAGGTGGCAACTATGGTATTTTAACTGGTAAAATTTCAGGTATTGCAGTAATTGATATTGACACTCATAATGGTGTTAGTGGTGCTGATAACCTCAAAGAGTTTTGCGAAAAGTATGATATTGATTTACCAGACACTAAAACAGTTATGACACCAAGTGGTGGGCTTCATCTGTATTACAACCTACCTGAAAAATATAATGATGTGCAATTCATTCAGAACCACAAGGAACTTGAAGGTGTTGACTTCCAAACACATGGAAGATATATAGTTGGTTGGGGTTCAAAATTACCAACATATAACCATGTACACAATTCACTTGAACCAGTACCAGACAATGCAATAAACATTAAGGTTACAAAAGCGGAGGACGCACACACTGGCAAAGAGATAGAAGTATCGAGTTATGATGTGCCAACTGGTGAATTTGCTAAATATATACTAGTTAATAATGATGAAATGGCAGAGCTACCAGAAAAATGGCTTGACATGTTCACAGATAAAACGATTCAGAAAAAGAATAAGAAGCGCGAACGGAAATGGACTGCAAACTTACTAGGTGATATTATCGCTGGATGTGACGAGGGTGGACGTAATAACTGGTTAACCCAACAAATTGGTAAACTATTCGCAACTGGTTTAGAAGATGAAGAAGTCTGGATTTGGTCGCAATATGTAAACCAGATTGGATGTACCCCACCATTACCATCTGATGAGGTAAAACGGACCTATGAATCAGTTAAAAAACGAGAACAAAGGAGAATGGCAGAATGAGTAATAATATGCACATGTTTAGAAAACAATTTCCAAACGGTTGGTTAGTTGATGTCCAACACAACCCAGATGGGTTCAACGACCGTTACAGTACAGACTATCCGTATTCAGTAATGATACAGAATGTAGAAAGTGGATTTGCTAGTTTTGAAAATATTGAAACCGCGGAAGAAGTGTTTAAAATTATAGCAGATACCCAAAAATGGTAAACAAAAACCCCACGCCGTAACGTGAGGTGGTGATAGTCTAAGGTGGGAGGAATCACCTTTACTAACTAAAAATATTATAACATAAAATTAATATTTTGTGTTGACAAATAAACGTCAATATGTTAGAATAATAATTATAAAACATTAGGAGGAATTTAAATGATTTTACATGATGGAATGTTAGTAAAACGCAAAGATAATGGGGCTAAAGGTGTAGCACATAAAATGGAAGGTAAAATGTGGAAAGTCAAATATCATGATGGAACACACACATATACTACAGAGAGTGCTTTTAAAAACCATTTTGTTATTCCTGAATTAGAAGTTAATTTTGAAGATTCAAAATGTGATGGTGTTGAACCTGAAAAAGAAAAAAGTATGACATATGATGAGTACTTATACATGTCAGGTGGTGTTGAACCTGATGTAGAAGTTTATTTTGAATCAGATTTGATTGACAATCAAATTCATTACACAGTTAACGGTATTCAACCAATTCAAATAATGAAAGCTAACATGACAAAAGAAGAATTTCGTGGTTTCCTAGAAGGAAATATTCTAAAATATCCATTACGTTATAAACACAAAAACGGACTAGAGGACCTTAAAAAAGCAAAAACATACTTAACTTGGCTGATTGAAGATATTGAAGAAAGAGGGTTGTAATATGGAAAATGTGAGAGTGATTAATAGACCATTTGGAAAATATAAAACTATACACGTACTATGTAATTTAAACAATGCTGATTATTTGGAGGTAACAAAATACCCAGATGGTGATATAGTGGTAAGTATGGATACTAATATGCCAGAAGGTGATATTATTTTAACCATTGAGCAATTAGAAAAATTAGTAGAGGAGTTAAAGGAATGATTGAAAAATTTGAACCCTTGTTTGAACCGTATGATAAGTATGCAGTTTCAAACATGGGATATGTAATAGACCGTGACACAGGTTTAACGGTCTGGAACTATTACGATGATAATGGTAAACCATTCGTGGTATTAGAGGGAGAACACAAAAAAACTCGCAAGTTCTATATTGCTAATCTAGTAGCTGAAAGTTTTGTACGTAATGTTGATAATTTAGGTTACATTTACTATAAGGACGGTAACAGCAATAATACGCAGTATACTAACTTAGGTTGGGCGATTAACCCACAGGAAGCAAAACAGCGCCAAGCACGACCACTTAGAAAAAAAGTAGAAGCAGAGCGGCACAGATTAATTGTTGAAATTAACAAAGCAATTGATAAAGGTAACTGGCTAAGAGCTAAAATGCTAGGTATTGTATTGTGGGAGCTAGAGGGAAACCCATGGTCAGAGCGTAACACACCGTCACAATATTAAGGAGGTAGTTCATTGAGTAATTTCAGTTATGATGTACACTTTACAGGAAGCAAAGGAAACGCAGTATCAATCTTTAATAAACAAATTGGAGTATTAATTGATTTTGGAAAACCATACAAATATATTGAAAAGCATTTATACAATGTACAATTTATCCTTGTAACACATCGTCACGCAGACCATTTCATACCAACGGTATATAAGAAAATTCGTGAAAACTTTCCACACATTAAAATTTTAGCAAATGAAACAGTTAGCAATTTAATGTTTGATAAAGTTGGCATTGGTGCTGATGTGGTGTTTAGTGATAACTTTAGATTTCAGATTGGCAATGTGGTATTCACAACAATTCAAAACTATCACGGTGAAAATGAAGAGTTCACAGACACACATGGTGTTATTATGGAGGATTTAGAAACAGGTGAGGTATTATTATACGCTACTGATTTAAGCACAACAATAGATTATGAAGAATATTTAAATAAAAACTCTTTACAAATTGACCATTGTTTGTTAGAATCTAATTATGATGAAGAAGTAATTGGTTTCTATGAATCTACCAAAGCGCACACAGGGTTTGATATTTTTAGTAATGGTAGCTATAGACATTTAAGCAAAAAAAGCCATGAAAAATTTATACAAAAGTATTGCAAAAAAGGGGCTAATGTGGTAGTATTACATCAGAGCGAAACTTACTCTTCATTTGATGGATTAATTAAACGCTCTAAACAAGCAATCACAATGGAGGATGTGGAATTATGGAAACAGAAAAAGAAATGAGCTATAAAATGTTATTAATGTTAGAATATGGTTATACTGTAAATGACCTACTAAACACATTAGAGGAACGAAGAGATTTAATTAAAATGGGGTTCACATTTAACGAAATTTTCAAAGCTAAGTGGCTACGATTGAAAGCAGAGGATGAGAGAAATGGCTTATGAGGTATCAATTAAAACGCAAGGTGTTCAAACTGTAGAGTTTGAAAATTACGACAAACTATTAAAAGAAGCTACATTACTGGCTGATGAAATGCAACGCGTACAGGTTACAGAAGAGAATCAAAAGCACTATAAAACACTACTGGCGGAAGTACGAAAGCGTATCAAAGCATTAGACAAGGAAACCGTATCAGTCAAAAACAAGTTATTAGAACCTTATCAATCAATAGATGAACAACGCAAAGAGCTAAAGGAGGTTTTGCAAAGTGCTATTACGTCAATTGATTCACAAATTAAAGAATACACCTACGCAGAGCAAGAGCTACGGAAAGAGAAAATCAAAGAGCTATTTATTAAATATCAGGTTTCATATAATGCGCCTAAGTGGTTATCTTTTGATAAATTTATAGCAAAAAACAGAAGTTTGGTAACCAATAAGTCAACTTCACAGAAAACCATTACGCAAGCCATTGTAATGTATTTTGAGTTATTTAAGCAAGATTATTCAGACCTAAAAGAGGTTGTAAGTAACAAGGATGAGCGTTCAGCCATTCTAATGAGTTACTCTAAGAATGGTTTCAATATGGATGAAGCCATTAAAGACTATCAAGAAATGATGGCAGAACGCAAACGTTTAGAAAAAGAACAAGAGCGCATTAAGAAAACAAAAGTTCCTGAAATTATTATTTTAACAGGAAATGAAGTGAAACCACTTGACAAACCAAAAGAAGTAGAGTATAGTATTATTAAGGTTAAGACATCAGACTTAGCCAAACTAAAAGACTTAGCTATTGAGTGGGAGGAAATGTAAATGATTATTAAAGAAGATTTATTGCGTTGCACGTATTTTTCAAAGGATTTAAAAGAAGGAAGTATCACATTTAAAAAACTGGTAGAGCGCAGAAATAAACACAATGCCCCAGAATTTGACTTTGATGGTGTTACGTTTTATGTTGAAAGTATGGAAGTAGAATATGAAACAAATGAGTTCCACGTTATGAGGGCTATTATTGTAAAAGAAGCAAAAGGCGGACAGTCAATTGAGAGATTTAATCTTGAAGTGGATTATAACGCAAACACAATGACATTGGAGGAAATTTAAATGACTGAATTACCATTATGGAGTGTACACACATTAGATGGAAAAACAGAAGCAATCGTTGTTCATGGGATTTCAGCGTATGTTAGCAGTTGGGTAGAGATTGATGAGGTAGGATACTATTTAGATAATTTTACAATTACTAAAAATGAAAATGAATACACCTTAAAAGGTACTGCACATGAGCTAGGTGGTGACATAATTAATATATTCATTAATTACAATCAACGTTATATTATTTTAGGAAAATAAGGTACACAAGTTAGGGAAACTATGTTATACTATTTAAGTAGTAAAAAAAAAATAAAAACAAATTGGAGGAATTTTAATATGTCAGAATTAAAAGAATTAGTAATTGTAAGTGTAGAGGATTCAGAAATTTCAACAAAATTACAGGTAGCTGAATTAGACTATTCAGCAATCTATGATGCTGTAGCATACAAAAAACAATACAACAAAGAAACAGAAGAATGGGAAGAATCAAAAGATGCTGAAAAAGCATACGATGATGCTTTAGAAGTTGCTGGTGGTGCATTTGAAGAAGATGCAAAAATTAAATTATGGGTTGACGTTAAAAACGGTGTAGCGTACTTCAAAGAGGGTTCTGGTTTCATTAAAGTAGAAAAACCTAAGGTTACTTTGAAACGTATTAAAAAAGCACCTATTGTAGCAATTCAAGATAGCCCTAAAGGACGTGCAGTAGTGGTAGAACACAAAGAACACTATTACGCATTTAACTTTAATACAAGTACATGGTTAGCTAAGAAAAAAATGTTCATTCCTAACCCAGCTAAATTGCAAAAAGCTAAAGTACGTTTCAACGAAATTTTTGAAGATGTAAATATTTCATGGGAAACAGCAGAAAAGGCTGTAGGGTTGGTAGTAGATTGTTCAGTAAATAAAAACCCACTAGACCAAAATAGTCCGTTTGGTTGGTTAGAAGCTTTGCCACTTGACCCAGATGACCAACCAGAGAAACCAGTTGATGATGAAGAATTTATTAAAGGTAACAGCATTGATATTTCAGATGATGAATTACCATTCTAAAATATTTAAAGAAAGTTGACCTAAATGGTTGACTTTCTTTTTTTCTCATGATATACTTAGTTCATAAGATAAGAGGAGGAAGTAATACAAATGACAATCAAACAAATTCAAGAATACGCTAACCAATACGGAAACACAGTAACAGAACAAGAGATTAAACAATTTTTCGCAGAACACAACGGACAACCTAGCGCAATGGACTTAGCAATTTTCGTTGGCGCAATGAATGAAGATGGAACAAGAAATTAAAATAAGAGTAAGAGAGGTAATGACAATGAAAAATACATTCAAGATAGGACAATATGTAGAACTTAAAAATGACAATCACAATGGTATTGGTAGTAAAGGTGATAAGGTAGTTATACTAGCTAAACTATTTAAGCCAGTAGATGGGTGGGAGTGCATTGTTCGCTTTGCAAATGGAGCTACAGAGGGTTTTCTTGAAAAAGATTTAAAATTGGCAACAAAAACACTTGACAGAATTGTAGTAGTAAAGTAAACTATTAATGTAACACAAAGGGAGGAAAACATATGGAAAACATTGCAAATTTTGACGAAAACAAACCTCTAGCAAAATTATTGTTAGATATTTTTAGTAACTTAAACGGTAATTCTAAGAGTTACGACCCTATGACTGCTGGAGTACATGATGTAGTAGTAACACATGCAGAGCATAAGTTATCACAAAAAGGTAAAGAAATGAAATTGATTAAGCTACGCTCACTAACAGATGGGCGTGACGTTACTTCTTACATTATGAAGTTCAGAAAGTTAGATTGGAAAAAGTGGCAAAACATTAACGTAGGTGACCGCTTAAAAGTAGATGTAAGTTTTAGTAATGGTTTCGCTACAGTAAATCCAATTAGAGTAATTTCTAAAGGTAACGAGATTCCAAAGAAACCAAAGGTAGCGTTATCAAAACAAACAATTTTACTGTTTGATATTGAGATATTTAAACATGATAGCTTATTTGTATTCCGTGACTACTTCACTAAAAAGTGGTACATTATTAACAATGATTTAGATGCACTACGTCAATTTTATCTTGAATATCGTGATTCTATGTTTATTGGATATAATAATGCTTCATATGATAATACAGTAATGCGTGCATATTTACAAGGTAAAAACGCATTTCAATTATCTAATGTCGTTATCAAGTCAGATGATAGAGGGCTTGCATATAAGATGTTTGATAGCCATAAGACACCACTTTTTGGAATGGACCTATACCAAGATAATAAGGGTTGGAGTTTGAAAGAACACTGCGCGTTTTTAGGTTTAGATATTAAAGAAACAGAAGTAGACTTTGAACTTGACAGACCATTAACGGATGAAGAGAAAAAGAAAAACATTGGATACTGTAAGAATGATGTACTAGGAACTGAAAAACGTTTTGAACAGAATTTACCAATGTTAGTAGCTAAAGCGGTTATCTTGCTTATGTTTGATATGGATAAAATGGATTTAATGAAAACTAATGCTAATTTAACAGCTAGAATGTTAGGAGCAGTTAAAACGGAAGTACGTGGTGACCTAACACAACCCTTAACATTAGATAAACGCTTAGAAGTGAACACACCTGAAATTAGAGAAGCCTATTTAAACCATGAGTTTGAATTAAATGAAGATGGTAAATTGAACGTGTCACTAGAGTATACGGACGATGATGGATATACATTAGTATATGGTAGTGGTGGTGTTCACGGTGCAAAACCTAGTTATATCCATATTGGTCGCTTCTTAATGCGTGATTTTGGTTCGCTGTACCCTAACACTATGGAACAATTTAACCTATTGTCACGTAATATACCAGAAGATAAGATTCATCGTTATGGTGACTTATTGCAACAACGTATGGATGCTAAGTATTTAGAAGATGATGTGGTTAACATTAGTGGTTTAGATGTTCCAACGTGGTTAATGGTTAACGGATTAAAATTACCTTTAAATACTAAGTTTGGTGCATCAGGAGCAGAATTTAACGATTTATATGACCCTAGAAACCAGTTCTTAGTATGTGCCACAGGTCAGTTAATTATGACAAATATGTATGAAATTATTAAAGGTAAAGCAGATTTCATTCAATCTAATACAGACTGCCACGCGTATATACCTAACAGTGAAGCTGATGAACAAGCAATTGATGAAGCTTTAGATGAGTTTTCAGAACGTATTGGTATTACATTAGATAAAGATGAATTTTCAGAAATATGGCAAAAGGATGTAAATAACTATATTGGTGTCACACCTAAAGGTAAAGTAAAAATCAAAGGTGCTATTGGTTTGACTGGTGGAATGAAAGTATCAAAAGCTGTGGTATCTAATGCCTTTATCAATTACTTAGTAGCTGGTAAAGATTACAAAGAGTTTATATATGAATGCGAAGATATTCGTCAATTCCAGATTATCTCTAAAACTGGGTGGACGTTTGACGGTACTGTTACACGTGATTATTATGGGAATGAAACCAAGGCACAAAAGGTTAACCGTGTGTTTGCCATTAAAGACCCAGAAAAAGCCGTTACCTTATGGAAAGTAAAAGAGGGTACTTCTTTAGATGTTGAAGCAGATGAATATGTAGATAATACTTCATATTGTAAAGCAGTTCCAAACGCACCAGAAAATTATATTATTTCTAATGAAGCGTGCGGACATGGTATCCAATTAGATGAAATTGACAAAGACTATTATATTGGACAAGTGGAAGATACGCTAGAGTTATGGTTTGGTGAGAACTGGAAAGAACGTATTGAACAAGCGCATCATGAACGTAAAGCGCAAGGATTCAAACCAGTGGAAGTAAAAAATTATATTGATTAGAATATTCTAATCAATATCTTATTTAAATCTAAATACAAATAAGCGCTGATAACGTATACTGTTAGTATAAGATAAAGAGAGGAAGTAATAGAAATGAAAAAAATACTTATCAGTGCTTATTATTTAACAGACAGACACCCTGATGGAGGAATTGTAAAACTTGTTAATATGAATAAAGAAACTACCACCGTTTACTATGTATTTGATAGAAATAAAAAAGAGTTTACAGTTAACGTATCAGATTTATATTTTGATGAAGATTAATAGGAGGAATTTAAATGATTACAGTATATACTAAAAACAATTGCATGCCTTGCAAAATGACAAAACGGAAATTACAAGAGTTAGGAGTTAGCTATAAAGAAATTAATGTAGATGAAGATTTGAGTGCATTAGAATTTTTAATGGAATGCGGGTTTCGTTCTTTACCTGTTGTGTTTAACAATGATGGACCTATTGTAATTGGTGGATATGCACCAAATATCCTAGAAAACCTTGTGTGAGAGGAGCATTATAAGCGCGTTTCAGATGAAAAGTAAGGTGATTATACATTAAAACGCAAATAAAGACACCCTATATAGGGTGTCTTTTTGTTTTATACTAATGTACCCCACGTGTTGTTAGGGTCGCCATCGTTTGGTCCAATTGGTAAATAGATGCGTGTACCATTAGTGTCTGTTCCACCAATCCATACATAACCATCACCAACTGCGATTTCATCATACTTAAACACTGCACCGTATTTCCATGTTCCGTATACTGGCGCATATACGCTTGGTCGTCCACTACGTAAAATAATAGCATCTACACCAATTGTAAACTGATTAACTGGTTTACTTGGTTTTGGTGGGAACTTAGTGTTAAGGTCCTCTAAGTCGCCAGCGTTAGCATATGTTACAAATTTACCGCTGTTTTCAATCTTGTAAGGATTTACTGCACCTTGTTTAACTTCTGTAATTGTACCTACTTGTGTCCATAGACTAGCACCAGCTACAAAAGGTACTACAGGACCATTGTGTGACTTGTGACCGTTATGGATGTAAACATTTTGACCTTTTTTGAATGTCTTTGGTTTACTTGGTGTTGGTTTTACTAATTCACCAGACACCCCATTAGCTAAGTCTTTAGCAAGTTGTGCTTTGCTGATTCCCATTTCTGCTAAATATCCATAAGGGTCTGTGTGGTCACCCCATACATAATCTGATACCCACTTATGAGAAACCACACCTTTATCCCAAACAGAACTACCTTGGTCTAATACCATAGGAATACCGTATTTTCTACCCATGTCGCGGGTATAGTCAATATACGCTTTGTAGTTCTTTTTAAATAACTCTTTGTCGTGAGTGTGTTGTAACTCAATTTGAATAGGTGCATATGGATTTGCATTACCAGCACCCCATGTTACGTTGCCCTCTGGTGCGATTTTATAGACAATCCCACCATCACCAATAATAGCGGTTGTGTGAGCATTGAACCAGTTATTTTTCATGTAAGTAGCTTCATTACGTCCTGTAGCGCGTTCATTAGCCGTTTCATGAAGAATAATCTTGTTAGGATACGCAACCTGTCCTGAACCCTCCCAAGGTGCTAAATTGAACTCGTTGTTAATCTCGTAAGCATCTGCTTTCATTCCACCAGTCAAACCAATGGTTACTAAAGCTACACCTGTTAATAAAATATTTTTTAATTTCAATTATTTGCCCTCCTTATTGTCTTTGATTCCATTTGTTGTAGGGTCTATCACAACCCCTAAAATTGATAATACTACGAATACTGCATTAACCACGTCAAGCAATTGTTGACTTAAACCAGTTAGATTTGATAGGTCTAATCCAAAAATGTTGCCCACAACTTGAATTAATACAATTACTGCTGGAATTAATGCAACCCAAAATGCCTTGTTTTTGATACGTGCTTTCCAATCCATCCTATATCATCTCCTTATAATATTGTTATAATTGCGCCAATAACGGCAACAATAATAGCGCCTGATACGGTGCGCGTTAGCCATGTTAAGCGGTCGTTTATACTAGCAATATCCTTTTCATTCTGAATAGAACGATGATGGGTTTCACTCAATAAGTTATTATTGGCTTTCAACTCATTCTTTAATTCTGGTATACCCTCCAAGTTAGATTCAATTCTAGCTAGTTGTACTTTTATTTCCATAAAGTCCTTTTCTTCCACGTCTTACATCTCCTATCTTAGTATTATCACCGCCTTTCAGCTACTAATATAGTATACCAAAGATTTAAGGGAAATGGAGTGCTTCATACGCGCATTCTAAGCGTTTTTCAGATTAAAAGTAATGTAAATATACGTTAAAACGCAAATAAAAACACCCCTAAAAAGAGGTGTTTTATAGTGTTATGCAGTTGGGAACCATTCTTCTAATTGAACGTTTACCAAACGCATTGCCATCAAGTTGTTTCTGCTAGGTCGTAACTCTAATACACAACCGAACCATTGACCAGCCTTAACATCAAATACAACGGTTGCTGTACCAACCCATTGTAAACGCACAGAATCGCTTGCGCCCGTACCAATTGCGGAGGATAACATTACCCCTCCTGATGTAGTTTTCAACTCATTATAGGTATTTTTAACTTGTAATTTACAATACGCATAGTCTGATGAGGTAGTCGCGTTGTCGCCTTGCATTAACACTGTGGCTTGCATTTTTATCCTAGCATCGCGCTGTGCTTGGAACGCATCGTTTGTACTAGCGGGTTGTACAAAATTATTTAAAGCATTAATATCTGTGTTAAAACCTAGAGCAACCAAACCACCAAACTTGAATAGGTTAGTAGTTTTTGCGTTGAGGGTATTTACACCCTCACCCCATGCGGACATGTTAGGACTGTGACCATTAACTTTGATTAACCCACCAGTTAACTCTGTTGTACCTGTAATTTTTGCTAGTCCATCACCCTCCCTAGTCGTGGTTACGAATGTAAGACCTCTTGGTTCTAATGTTGCCTGTTGGTTTACTTCTGTATTAGCTTTTGTATAGTCTAACTCACTTAGATACACGCGACTTGATGAAAGTAAACCATGAGATTTTTTCTCTATAGTTGTACCTGTTGCAACATCATAGTTGTTGGTGCTATTAAGAATTTGCCCATACTGAATTGTTGTACTCTCTTCCGTTCTAAGTTTTTCTAATGTTGAGCCTGTTGGAATGATATAGGTATCATTATCTTGTACAATAGCACCATCACTAATTACAGTTGTTCCTTGTCTGCGTGCTTGACCACCACTAATAGACTCTGTTTTATTCCATGTATTGATAAATTCAGAACCATTAATAATTGAACCATTAATGTTAACCGCATTTAACGTTTCAATATTCAATACAGATTGGTCAATTGTTTGGTCTTGCCATTGACCATCTTTATATACCTTGTACGCATTAACACGCTTTTCAGGCTCTGCTTTTGGTGTAGCTTCTAATGGTTGCACATCGCTCAATCTCAATAATCTAGCTGGCTCTACAGTAGGTTGCACGGTTTCTTGAACCCACCAGATATCATTTTCTTTTGGTGTTGCTGGCTCTTCCTCTTGTACAAAAACACGTGGTACACTATTGAATTTAGCTGTAGTATCATTCTTTATATTTATTTGAATATCTCTTAATTGTTCCGCAATACCTGAACTTAAACGAACAAAATCAGATAATACGGCTTCGCATGAACCAGATTCATAATTGAACGTTAACTGTTGAACACGTGAACTAAGATATAGTTTTTCGTTTTCGTCAACTAATTCAACGGTATCGCCAACTTGTAACATGTCTGGAATGTTTGCAATATCCACTACATAATTAATCACTGGTTGACTGTATTTCTTTAAATGGGAAACCACATTATTGACTAAGGTTTTCTTATCTGTTGTTTCCCATGTCTTATGCTGTAAGAAATAGTGTGAATTTGTGTTAGTTCTGGACCATTGTTTAATGTTCTGCGTATCACGTATAATACCATCTGACTTATTTAATGTGAATCTACCATCTGGGTCTGTCCATGAATAACCCTTTAAGTTAATAGGGTTTTCCGCACCCTCTGGTGTTCCACCTGTTGCATAAATAGCATTTACAAGTTCATAAATATCTTCTTCCACCACAATAGAATGCACATCTTTATTTACGTATAATCTGTGAAAATCATCTGTACCACGTTTCTTTTTAATATCAATATATCTCTGTACCAGCTCGTTACCTCTAAACTCAAAACGAAACTCAATCTCTGCATTGTCAAACTGTGTGGCTACTGATTGGATACGCTCTAAAGCCGTAGCTTCACCATCCCATTCTAGTTTGCGTGTTAGCTTACTAATTTCATTTAAACCAATTGTAAACCCACTATCGTAAGTGAATTTATTAATGTAGTACGCAATGTTATAGGCTTTGTCTGCTTTATATTCACCCACTGTTTCATTTAGTAAGTCTAAGCCAGCATCCTCACATTCAAGAGTTCTAACTTGTGTTAGTGGGTCGTGCTTTGATTTAAGAATAGTCATCCACTCATATTTACCATTTAAGTCAATATACAAAACGTAGTTACCAACCTTAAAAAAGTCTTTGGCTAACCCTGTTGTTTCAGGTGTGAAACTAATTTCCATAGTCATTCTACGAGAAGATGTTTCCAAGTTAGAAACATCTTCCGCACTGATAACTTTAAATTGTGTACTTCCGTTTGTAGAAACCACTGTTTCTAGTTTAAAAGTTCTATCTGTAATATAAAAATCCATATCCATTCCTCCTATAAATATCTCTCATTTACGCTAACAGACACTTCTGGATTTAATGCAAAATCAGAAAATACTGGTTTTATGATGGTTTCACCTACTGGTAAAACAAATTTTTCCCAATCATTACCTAGTGTGTTTAATTGTCCGTTGACTGTACCATTTACCAACAATGTCCTTGTTGCGGTATCAATCGTTACTAGGTCACCATTTTGGAATACGTTTTTAACATCTTGTAAATAAGGTGTGTCTTTCCATCTCATTTTAGCATCTGTAATATCCATTAATATATGTTGATTAGAGCGCCAACGCTGAAACCAAGTTCCAAACTCGTAGATATTCTGTGTGTTCTTTTCATTAATGATATACTTGTATTCATCTTTGATATTCACATTATCATTTTTGTTTAAGTTCTTAATGGAACACAAACGCCATACTAGTTTATCGCTCAAACGTTCCAGATTAATTTCACGCCAACCGTTAGCAAATTTCTTTTTATCTAATGTATAGGTATATACAACTTTGCCTTGATATATGATTTCCATTAAAATATTGTCACTTGTTCTCGTAGAATCACGGAATACTACACCCATTACATATGCACCCTCTGTATCAACTAGGTTCATTTCCATACGCCCCATAGCTTGAATAGCTCTATCAAACTTGAAATTGAAACGTATGTTTGCTGTAAAGTTTAATGTTCTATCATTAGTAGAACTAGGTGGAATAATAGCAACCATACTAGGTCCATGCCAATATTGGTCGTTTGCACTACCAAACACAGGGGTTGCACTGTTTGGGTCTTTTGCCATATCTATAGAGCCGTCAAAAATGTTTGGTTTGCTTGGGTCGCCAGCATAGTTAGGATAACTAGAAACGAACCCCTCGTTGACTTTAAATTCAGGTGGTAACGTATTACCCCAAAATGACCACCATTTAACTGTTTCAACTTTTGTCTTTTCAATATAATCTTTTTCTGCTGGGTATCCAAATTGTAACACATTACCTTTACCATCCACTAAACCACAGAAACCATTGTCACTATTCATTTTAAAACTATACGTTGGATAGGACTTGTATGTTCCATTATTTTGAATAGTTAGGTTTTCCTCATATTGGAACTCTGATGGAATATATACGCCTGTTTGTTCTGGGTTTAAATACATGTAAGGTCTTGACCAAGCAACGCTAAACGCATCACCATACGCGCCAAACGCTAAATTAATACCTTTGCAATTTTCGTTTTCTATACGGATGTCTAAAAAGAAGTGTTGCCAATCTGTTGTGCCTTTTGGTATTTCTCTTGTGTGACGTTTTAAGATTCGTAGTGGTGCATCGCCCCATTCTTCTAAAATAAGCGCACCAGCAACTTCTGGTACATCATCATCAATATAACTCTTGAAAGTAATACCACATACAACCCTATCACCTTTTTTGAGTGTTGGTATCATCCGTCTAGTGTATTGATTCATCTGAAACCATGCTTGCCCTTTCGTGCTGTTTCTATCATAATCATATGGAATACCACTAGTGAAGTCTGCACCTACTACTGTAGAGTTCAATCTCTTTTCAGTTAACACCTTAACCCACGGTTTTAAATACTGGTCAATCTTAGTGAACTCGCTATCATAGATTAAATTAACAGTACCACTCTTAACATTTGTAAAGCCAGCTGGGTTGATAGCGTGTGCCAATCCGTCAGGAACTTCAAACTCTAATGTGAGCGGTGTATACTTAGGGTCTGTTGCATCATACTCTTGTGTACCTGTATAAATAGCGTTGAAATATCTGTCTGGAAACAAGTCTAAAATTAACTGTTGAGGTTCATCACTATTGATTAATTTTACTAACTCATCCTTAGTATCTGAAACACTCATGCCACTATTGTCTGTGATAATGAAACCATCTATAGTTATACTAAAGTCACCTAGGCGCGTATTTCTAAAGTGTTTACCATCCGTATTCCCAACTGTGAAAAAATCATTTTCTTTAGATAGGAATGGTATATTAACTTTAGCTATCTGGAATAGATGGCTTGTTTCATTACCGCCAAAAGTGAAGCTTCTTAAAAAATCATATTTTTCTGCCATTCTCATTCTCCTTTATCTTTTAATCTACTAGTATTATAACACAAAAAAACCCCCTTGTAAAGGAGGTTTTTAAAATTAAATTAAACCTAAGTCACGTGAACGATTACGTTCTGCCGTTCTGTCTAATTCGTTTAGTGTTTTGTTTACTTTCTTACCATCTAATACAACATCTGTATTTTTAGCTAAGATAGCTTGCAATAATTCATTCTGCTGTTGCATTAATGAAACCAGTGTTGCAAAGTCCGTTGCAGTGCCTTGCTTAGGAGTGTTGCGTTCATCCTTAACCCCTAAAGCTTGTTTAGCTTGGTTAAGTAATGCCATCGCTCTTCCTCGTTTAGCTGGCTCTGTTGGAATGATAAACTCTGGATAGCCGTTCTCTGCGAGTGTTGCCAATTGTGGGCTTTTCGCAATACCACCATTATAATAACCTCTCACACGTCCACCAGATGGACCCCAACCAGATTTACCATAAGGTAAGTCTTGTCGCCAGTTAGTGTTATTAAAGAATGCTAGTAACTGGTCATAACCACTATAAATGTTTTCGTGACCTCTTACTTTGTAAGCATCAAACGTCTGTGGAATGTACTGCAAAAGTCCACGCGCTGGATTTCCGCTGGCAGTGTTGACATCCCAAACTGCTGAACTTTGAACGATTTTCTCATTACCACCTGATTCGCGTTGAATCTGCGCTAAAATACCGTTTATTTCACTTTCACTGGCATTTGCGCCCATCTCTTTGGATGCCTTGATAATGAGTGGTCGCCAGTTGCCATCTACTGGACCGCTAACACGTTCTTCCTCTTCTTTTTTCTTGAAGAGTGCTTTCACTTTTTCAGCAAAGGCATGTGTAGCTTTTGTTCCTAAACCTTTTGCCATGTCTAATGCTACCCCTGTGATACCATCTAAATTGATAGCACCCATGATAGCGTTTCTAGCTAGGTCAAGAGGTTTTTTTGCCCAGTCCATAATATCACCAATGGTTTCTTTTACCTTATGAATACCATTACCAACCCAACTCTTTGTGTTATCCCACATATCGCGGACACCATCTAGGAAACCAGTTCCGTTTTTATAGAATGGTACACGTCCTTTTTTACCTAATACCATTGATGTTTCTTTGGCATTTAATACCTGTGTTCCAGCTGGTGCATTCATCATAACGTTACGCCCTTTAGGTATCATTGCTTGTCCGTTAGGTGCAATAACCATTTCAGCACCAGCACCATCATTAACAACCATGGGACCGCCAATGTGACCATCAGTACCATTTGCATATTGTGGTACATCCCAGCGTGGTAATTGTGGCGCTCCGAATTTTTCTAATACCCAGTTAGCCCCTCCAATAATACCATTTACTGGACCTCCAATAGCTTTTAATACTTTATTGAAGATACCTTTAAATGCACCAGTGACATGCCCTACACCTCTGCTAATTGCATCCCCTAGGCGTTGTGGTAAACCACTGAACCATCTTACAATTGTATCAATTCCATTACTAAATGTGTTTTTGATACCTTTCCAAAGTGATGAAATTGTTCCAGATACACTATTTTTAAGGTTTGTTACAATACGTGTTGAATTACTAAACCATCCTGAAATAGCTCCATTTACATTGGCTATACCTCCTTTAAAGAAGTTTTTAACCGCCGTCCACATACTAGAAATAGCATTCTTAAACGTTCCGCCAAAGCCTTTGACACCTTTTAATATTTTACCAAAGAATGAAATATTAATCCAGTTCCAAATTACTTGAATAGCACCCCAAACTAATTGCTTGATACCATCCCAAATTTGTTTCCAATCTCCGTTAAAAATACCTTTGAAGATTTTTGTTGCACCCTCAATAACATCAAAGAAACCCTCAATCAAACCAACTACGGAATCTACAAAACTCATTACAATATCAATTGCAATTTTAAAGATTGGCGTTAATAATTCCAACCATTTCTTTATTGCTTCCATGATACCTTTTCCGTTTTCATCCCACCATTTAGTAACTCTATCAAAAACAGCGCCTAAACGGTCGCCTAACGCTTGTAACTTAGGCATGATATAAGGTATTAGTTCATCTGAAATGTACTTGATAACTGTACCCATAATGTCGCCCGCAACTTTGAATGATGTACCTAGATACTGTGTTAACTTTTCTAGGATAGGTTGTGCGTACTCCCACATCTTTTTCAAAGCTGGTTCTATCATTGGTAGAACGTTCTTGGTAAAGTTAGTAATACCGCTAGCCATTGCACCAAACATTGGATTTAATGAGATACCAATTTCATTTCCAACTGCTTTTAATGACGATTTAAAGGCATCCATTCCTGTTGTGTTGCTCATTGCGTTGTTCATGTTTTCCTGAGCGCCCTCAACATTTTCATATGCCATTGTGGTATTGTTTAATGATTTGATAACTTGTAGTGAGTTATCTTCACCTAATGCACTCCAAATAGTACCCGCTTTGTTTAAGGCATCATATTGCCCCTCCATATTACCAAAATCATCAATCATAGCATGAATTACTTGTGCTTGCGTTGCTCCACCGTTTTTCCATGCTTGGAATAGTTCTTGTGTTTTACCACTAAACATGCCAATATTATCTTCAAAACGACCATCAGTTAATGATATACCCATTTCTTTGACTAAGTCATTGACTTTATCTAAGTTGTATGCTCCGTTATCTAGTCCGTTCTGTAGCATTTCAAATGTTTCAGAAGCGCTAAAGCCCATTTGACCCCAAAGTTGAGAGTATTCAGCCATGTTGTCGCCTAATTCATCTGTCTGGTCTAAACCAAGTGATGCTCCGCGTGCCATTAAATCCCACGCATAATCAGCTTCAATACCAAAGTTTTGCATCATACGCGATACACCGCGGATAGCTTCTTTAGCATCCCCGCCTGTTGCCTTTGCGAATGCTATTGCGTTACGTGTCATGTTTTGTAGTGTTTCATCATCCATACCCATGTTACCCATTGCGTTTTGAACGTCAATCATAGACTGCGCAACTTCATCCAAGTTATCACTTAAACCCTCCGCAACGAGTTCATTTGCTAAACGTGAAACAGCTTGTGCGCTTTCTGCATCCCAATCAAAGGCGGCTTTGAAACGGTCAACGGCTTCAATACCAGAATTGATATTGTCAATAACTTCGCCCACTGCATCACTTATCATATCCATAGCTTTGGTAGCTACAGACATACCAACACCAGCAACTAAACCTTGTAGTCCTTTACTTGCTAAGCCTAAGCCCTCACTGGTTTCACCGCTTGACTTACCTAAGTCTTGCATGCCTTTAGATACGCTATCTAGTTCGCTATCTGTGTTGTTTAGTTGTCGTTTAAAATCTGCTAACTCTTGTTCTGCTTTACCTACTTCTGTAGAGCTTTTTCCAAACTTTTGTGTTAATTGTTGGATTGCGTTTTCTTGACCTGAAATAGCTTGTTTTAATAAGTCTGATTGGCGTTTTAAACCAGCTTGTTTTGTTTCCAATGCACCCATTTTGTCGCCCGCTTTATCCATTGCATTGGCTTGGGTGTTGAAGTCTTTTGCGTTCTCTTTTAAGTCTTTACCTACGCTACCTAAACCATTCTCAAACTTGACAAGCTCCGCGGTTGTCTTTTGTAAGTCGCGTTGCATATTGTTGTATTTTGCGCTTGCGTTATTGATTTGAGTGTTTAAATTACGTACTTGGTCTGATTCTTCACCGTATTTTTTAATTGCATCATCACGGCGTTTAGTTAAAATGTCAACTTTTTTGGCTTGTAAGTCAGTAGCTGTTGCTAGGTCTTTCTCTTTCTGCTGTAGCTTTTCAACACTTACACCAGCCTTATCAAAGGTTGAAAGATTGGCTTTCATTGCACTTTCTTGTTGTTTGATAGCCTTATTCAGTTTATCTAATGTAGTGATAGTCTGGTCTAAACCATCTACGCCAATACCAAACTTCATACTTCCAATAGGTTTCTCTGCCATTAACTAATTTCTCCTTTCGCTCTTGCGTAGTCTTGCGGTGTTAGGACTGTACCAAAGAATGCTAGTGGGTCTTGTTTCTCTTCTTTCTCTTTTTTATCATCATTGAATAATTCTAATAAAAGGAGGTAGTCTGCTTCACTTACATCGTTAACAGTCCACCCCCCCTCCATATACGAGTTGTAAAGTTTATTCAGTGATTCTATTTGTTCATCCCACGAAAAATTGTCACAGTCCTCTAGGCTTCCTTTGATTCATCTACACCCATAATAGTTCCTAAGATGTTTTCTAAGATGGTTGAAATATCTTCTAATTCAATAGAGTTTTCAATTGCTTCAAAAGTTACCTCTGGCATTTCAAAAATTTCAACTAGTAAAACAATCATGGAATCTAAAACAGCTAAATCATCTACCTTTTCACCGCGTGCCATGGCTTCCGTCATTTCTTCCATATCTCTATAGTATTTCAAAATACTACGCATTGTTTTAACTTTTACGCCTTTTTTCGTGAATTTACGTTTCTTTCCGTCAATAATTAAGTCAATACTAAATGATTTTGTTTGTTTTTTCATGATATAATTCCTCCGTTTTCTTATTTGCTAAAGCTATTATAACATTAAAATACGCGATTGTGTGCCTTAGTGAAACCAGTTTAGACAATAAAAAAGAGAGGTTTTACCCTCTCTTTTAAGTTAATTCAATTGTTGCACTTGTATCTGCTGGTGTCACCTGCCCTACCACAGGTGGTGTACTAGGGCAACTCAACATTATTCACTTTAGCTAAGAATTTATCAAGTGTTAATTGTTCGCTTGAAACAGCACTCATGTATGCAAACCCACGGTCATCTGTTACAAATGAACCCTCAATCGTTTCTGTGTTAGGTTCTGTACCTCCAGATTCAGTTGTATTTAATGCAATCTCTGGATGGCTGAAACGTCCTTTTACTAAACCAAAATACATTTCTTTACCGTCTGCGCCGTCTGCTACAAATACTGCTGATACGTAAGGTGCTTCTGAATCTTCACCCACAATTGCGATGCCTTGTTCATCACGTGTAATACCTAAGATTTTTTCATAAACGCCATTTTTGTAAAGGTCAAATACGTTTAATGAGCATGTTAATTCTCCTACACCTTTTGCAGATACCCAAATAGGAACGTTGGAAGCATACACTGTTGTTTGTTCTGCTGAAATACCTGAAATAGATGCTTCAATAGTACCTCCGCCAGTTTTATCGATTGTGTATTGGTCTACTCCCGAACCCCCTGATTTAGGCACTGAAATGATTGCTTTTTTAAAGCCTACTACTGCCATAGAAATATCTCTCCTTTAATTGTTATTTTCTTACTAGAATCATTATATCATTAAATGAATAAGAATAGGGTGTTACTTAGACAACCCTATTACTTATTACATAGCGCTTAACAATGCGATATGAACCCTCTAAATCTGGGTCGTATGTTTGCGTGCTGTAAGTACATTGTACGTTATCCGCGCGCATCGTTGCATCTATTGCTAGATAGTATTTTTCAACATCTGCTAAGCTACTTAACCATATATCTACCTGAATATATGTGTCATAATAGTTAGGATTCTCACTAGCATAGGTTGAGTATCGCATATCTAATTCTGATACTCTACAAATTGGTAGCTTTGGCAAGCTTATAAACTCTGCTGGTACTTCGTTTGTGAATACATTTAACTCTTTATATTCATTGTCTATCGTTTGCGCTACTTGTAAAATAGGTAATGTCATTTTAAAAACACCTCTTTCATTGCTTTCAATATGATTTGTTGTACTTCATCTTCAATATCTTTGATTGTTTTTTCTATGAAATGTTGGGGTCTTTGTCTGATTGTACCTAGTTCTGTAAAATGAATACGCCATGATACATCTGAATCGTAACCAACTTCTACCTCAAACTTGTTTTTACTTGCCTTGCTGGCTACCGTATGGTCTTTCATATGCTCTTTTTTGTAGCTTTGCATTTTACCAGCGTACTTTTTACCATCAAAGTAAGGTGAACGTTTTGCCAATTCCTTTTTAGCAATACCCCCCGCTTGATTAAGAGCTTTAACCGTGATACGGTCTGCATTCTTTCCAATTGCGTTCAGTGCGTTATATACTTCTGAAAAGTCCGTATAATTGGTTTTACTCATTTAGCCACCCTCTTACAAACCAAGGTTGTAAAATCTCTATCATAACTACCCTCTAAAATAGATACAATTTCATAATTAATACCCTTGTAAACAACCCGCATATCATTTTGTAATTGAAAGCGTTGCTCATATCTAACAACAAAATTTGTTGTGTCTTGTAAGCTTGTTCCGTATGTTTGTTGGAAGTCTTTGTAGTATTGTTGTTTGACACTGCACCAGATAGTAGCTTTATCTTTCCAATCTGTCACCCATTCAAATTTATCGTTTTTGTATTGCGTTTTTTCTTGAATGGTTATCTTTTGATTAAGATGTTGTGTTGGTATCGCCATCACGTAGCCCCCTTAATTGCCAGATAAGCGCTTGGATTGTGAATGGTACATCTTGCTGTAGTGCGCTTGTTGCTGGTACACGGTTTTCATACCAAAGAGAAACCAACATAAACTGGCACGTTTTAAATCGCTCATCTTCTGGTGTTGTCTTTACTTCAATAGCGCCTAAGATAAACATTGTGCTAGCATCAATTAACATCTGGATGTAAGAATCATCTGAATCATAGTCTAAACGTAGGTTGTTTTTAACCTCTTCTAATGTTAACATTATCATACCTCCTTAATAAAAAAGGGCTATAATAGCCCTTTATTCTGCTGGTGCTGTGGTAGTAAACGCTGGTACATCTACTTTAGTAGATTCTGCTTTACCATCTTCAATAGCTGTTACTTGAAAATCACCTTTTGCATATTCTGTTTCCGCTGTTAAACCTGTGATTGTTACTGGTGATGTTGCTTCTGTCACAACTTTTTCACCTGTTTTCTTGTATACATTAAACTTTCTAACCATGCTTACACTCTCCTTTTTTATAATTAAAAAGCGGATAGGGCGATTGCCCCACCCGCTAATGTTTAAGTTAATTCAATTGTTGCAGTTGTATCTGCTGGTGTCACCTGCCCGACCACAGGTGGCGTACTAGGGTTTAGCTACATTTAAAGTAATGTATTTCCCAGCGGCTGGGTCTACCACTTTACAATCAAAACGCATTGCAACTGATAACACTTGTCCGTAGTACATGTTTTCTACCCATCGTACAGTTGTGTCTACGCGGTCAAAGAATGTTACAAACGCATCTGGTTGACCTAAGAACGCAACTTTATCACCTTTTCTTGTTCCAATTAACTCATCCGCTAAAACAGTAACATCTAAACCTAGTAACATTTTACCAGATTTCGCACTTAATGATGGTTGCAATAAGTAGCGACCCTCTGCATCTTTCAATAAGTCTACTTCATTATAGAATGATTGAGATACTAAGAACTCTAAATTATACGCTGGGTCGAAACCAGTGTTAATTGCTGTTTTGATTTCGTCAACCCCTGTTGCGGTTACTGCTTCCGCTGTTTTCAACTCTGTAGCAATCGCTTTGTTAGCAGTGTTCAATCCTTGACGTTGGATGTGGCGTGCAATAATACCCGCTAAGTCGTCGTCTGAATCGTCCAAAGCTTCTTGCGCAACGGCTAATTGACCACGGTAAGTTTCAATTTCATATTGAACTTCTGTGAATTTTGGATTTTCTAAATCTGGGTTTTTTAACAATTCTTCTGTAGAAGCTAGAACTGCTTTGTTAGCTTGCAAGATTGGATATTTACCAACGGCATGTGTTACTTTTTGGCGTGTTACTTTATTACGTAAGTCTACTACTGTTTCAGGTAACATACGAGCTTTTGTAATGATTTCCTCTGGAATTACTGCCTTACCATCTTCTGATTTCATACCCGCTAAGTCTGCTGGCAATGCGCGCTGTTCTGGTAAACGACCTACCTCTTTACTACGTAAGTAATTTAAGAACGAGCGGACCTCTGTTGTTTCTTTTCCAGTTGTTTCTTTTCCGTTTAACACTACTTCTTCCATATTTTCTTTATCTCCTTTGTCTTTTAATAGTGAGCGCTCTTCTTTATCTTTTGGCTCTTCATCTTTTGGTTTATCCTCTGTGTCTTTTGGTTCTTCCTTATCGTCTGCTGGTTTATCCTCTTTTGGCTCTTCCTCTTTTGGTTTATCCTCGTTTTGAGGTTCTTTATCTTCGTTTTTAGGTTCGCCGTTTGGTTCATCATCAGACTTAGGTTTGTCCTCTTTATCCTCTTCATTAGCTACTGCGCGAGTTTCAACATCTAATTCTTTGATACTGGCAATCATTGAGCGAGCTTCTTCGATTTCGCCTTTATCAAGTAATTCTTGCGCTTTGGCTAACATTTCCTCACGTGTCAAATATATCGCTCCTTTACAAGTTATTTTCTTACTAAAGTCATTATAGCATTAAACGCTAGACTTGTGGGTGTTACTTGAACAACCCTAACAAGTCTAATTCAGTCTGCATTTTACGCTTTTCTAACTCTGTCTGTGCTTGTTCTAAAGAGCGCTGTGCTACACTTACATCTGTATCTGCGTAAGCTGGAATAGAAACCAAGGAAATTTCCATAAGCTTTCCAATTTGTTTAATGGTACGAACTAACATGTCTTGCCCATCTGTCCACACATCATCCGCCACTGTAAATCCAAATGAACACTGACTAAGGTCACCACGTTTTACAAGAGCTAGTGCATCGTTCCCAACTGTAGTATCTGGTAGAACTGCTCTGAACTTCAAACCTACTTCATCAACTTCTAATTTTAGAGTACCGCTTTTTGTACGTCCTAATAGTTTCGCTGGGTCGTGGTCTACGAATAATCGCACGTCTGACATATCCACACCATCTAATGCACTACGGTCAATATATTCAATAAACCCACCTAAATCTTCACTTGGTTTACCAAACTTTAAAGCGTAACCCTCAACTACGTTATCCTCATTCTGTATATTCTGTAGCTGTCTGATTTCCAGATTCATCATTTACTGTCACATCCTCTTCTGTTTTTACTTCCACTTGTTTATCATATTCTGGCAATTCTTCATAACCAAAATACTCACGTACTTCGTTATCTGTGAAGCTACCTAATAACTCCTTAGATACTTTTCCAGTGAATAATACTTTTCGTCTATCATCTAGTGTATCATTTAAGATAGTTGAAAAGTCCATTTCTAAAACTGTACCTGTTTTAATTGCAATTTCATCACAAATAGCAGATTCATATTGACTTAGTGTTGATGCAATGTATATAGAGTTTTGTCCGCTGTCTGTTGAGTTTACTAACTCCATACCAAAACGGTTCAACGGAATGCCTAACACTTTGGCAATTTGTTGTGTACTGAATTTATTTGCTTGAATCAATTTAAGAATTTCAGTGTTCATTTTATATTCTGTGAACTCTGTTGATTCATCTAACACAATTACACCATTAGATTTTGTACTACCTGCGTTAGCTTCTTCAAAATCTTCGCGAATTTTCTTTTTGGTTGCATTGTCTACGTAACCTTTTTTCAGTTTCAAGATTCCGCCACCAAACACACCATCGGAAAAGAACTTGGTCAAAATCTTATTACCGTTTGATTGCATGGCGATTTCATCATTTAATGATAATAGTGGACTTCTTCCTAAGAAACCATCTACGGATGAAATTCTGAAATGTAAAATATCAGATTCATTACAATGGTACATCTTGCTTCCATAGTCTAAGGTTACATCATAGCGCCATTCACCTGTGGTCATATCTTGAATTACATTCACTTGGTCCGCTCTCACAAACTCTAAAGATGTGATAGGACTTGTGTAGTCGTTTCTTGTTTCGCGATGAATAACAGCATACGCATTTCCATATAAGATAAGTTGTGCTACTGTTGCATATAAAAATGTGTAGTGGCTTTGCTTCTTGTGTGGTCTTTTGTTTAATAGTTTGATTAAACTCTTGTCGCTTGGTTCATCTGGAACATTTCTAAACATCGTTTTACCAATATCACCAGCAATAATATTTACACCAGTATATACATCTGAATTTTTCAGTGCATCTAAACCAGTTACTTGTGGTATATCTATCATTCCATTGTTGATATAATCAATAAAACGGTCGCTTGTCATGCTTTTTGGTGCAATAAATACGCCCATTTACTAGTTAACCTCCTTTAGTTCTAGGTATAATACAACGCAAGGTATTAAAAATAACACCCCTAATGCTACAAAACCTAGCATAATATTCATTAAAAAGCCAGCAATTACTAAGGAAATTGCCCCTAAAATGTAAAATAAAATAACTAATACTGTAGGTTTAAACATTATTATCCCTCCTATACACCTTATTTTACCACAAAACATATAAAAAAAGAGTGCTAGTTAAAGCACTCTTTTTAGTTTATGCTAGTTTACGTAACGTTTTACCTTCATCATTTAATAGATATACACCATAAATTTTAAAACCTTCATAATTATCAAGATTTTCAACCTCAACTTCAAACGGATTTTTTCGTACCACTAAAATTTGAGTACCATCTTTCTTGAAACATTTGATACCCTCTGTAAATTGTTGAGTATGTGTAATCCCATCTACATAATCTACCAACGCGGGACATGGTTCTCCGTCTGTTAATTCCTTTACTACCTTGTTAATTTGTAATAACATTTAAATCTTCCTTTCTGTCTGTCTTTTTTTTGTTAGTATCTCTACTACTTCTATAGTATATCATATATCCCTTACCTTGTGGGTGTTACTTATACACCAAAGCCAAACTGACCTTGCTCTACTAACATTTCAAAGTTTGCCATGTTAAAATCGTAGTACATCGCTTCTGATAGCGCATTTATTAAGGCATCCAGTGAATCAATCTTGTTACGATTCAATTTTTTTTCTATACTTATATTGTCCGCAAATTCTTTAAGATATGCGTTGTACATTGCAGTATTTAATAAAGGGTTGTTATTATGAATAACCTCACCTTTGTATATTGCATCACGCAAAAACTTTGTAGGTGCATTTAAGTATTGGATGCGCTGTGGTACTTCGATTAACATTCTCTCTCCGAATACTTCTGCTAATTTCAAAACAGATTGTGATGCTTGGTGACCATCGTAATAGATACCTTGTAGGTCCAAGTCGTACTCTTCTACAAAGTTAATTATCCAGTCGCACATGTCCGCGTGGTCTACCAAACCACTTTCTAGTTTACTGATTGAAACCAGTCCTTGATTTTCAAACTGCCTGTAAGGAATTTTATCCTCTTGTATCTTACGCTCAATACCTCCAATTGATGCAATAAACCCATGAGTGTCTAACAATAGCTTCTGTTCTTCTTCAATTGGTATTACCCAACTAACCGCTGTAATATCTCGTGTGCGTGATAAGTCCATACCAATATAAACAGGGCGCTTTCTAATGTCGTACTCTTTCGTAGCTTTGACGGCTTCCCAACTCTCTTTATCCATGAAACTATCTTGTGATGCTTGTACCCAGAAGTTCATTTCTTTCGTTAGCCATCCACTCATATCGCCTTTAGCTTTATACTCTGCCAATGAATTAATTTTATGCTCATACATCGTTTCGTATAACTGCGTATTCTCAAATAGTGGGTTGGCTTTTATCCAATTTTCTTGATTGTCTACTTCACTCAAACTATCCATTTCCCAACATAAAGCTAAGTATGCATCCGCTTCTACTTCATCATTCAATAGTTTAGTAATAAACGGATATTCTATAGAGTGCATAGGACCATTCAGGTTCTTTGTTGTGGTACTGATAATTAATATCAGACCTTGTTCTTGTTGTGACTGTGAACTTTCTAATACTTCAATTAATGCAGTGCTTTTTGCTTCGCCGTATTCATCTAAAACACCGCAAAGTACGTCCAATCCGTCTAAGCTATCCGCATCGCTTGCTAACGGTTTAACTGTTGATTCATCCTCTAATTGCTCAATATCATATTTGTTTACTTTGGTTATCTTACGAACACTCTCGCTCACATTTCGTAATGCTTTAAGCTGTGATTTTAGCATACGGAATACAATACCAGCTTGCTCTTTAGTATTCGCACCAGCTACAATCTGTCTGGATGCTTTAGGGCTTTGACCTAGTAAAAACTCATATAATGAAATACCAGCAACTAGGATGGATTTTCCGTTCTTACGTGCTAAACTGATATATACTTTTCTGAATCTGCGCATACCATTTTTCTTTTTGCGCCATCCATATATTAAACCAACAATAAAGCGCTGGAATTTAGCTAGTGTATTTGTCTTTTTACTTTTTGGGTCTGGTAACATTTCAATAAACGCCACTGGCTCAATAGCTTCTTGCGGGTCGTAGTAATACGGATATTCTGGCTCTTTTGATTTTTCTAAATCTCTTTCATGCCGTTTGATTGCTTGCTTTATTTTATTACCTATTGGTACGTTATTCATTCGTACATAATCAATATAATCTTGAACATAATCTATATTATCCATATGTATACCTCCTTGTTTCTATTATAGCATAAATAAAAAGACTTAGGTCGTGAGTTTATCCAAAGGGGATAATAAACTTACCTAAGTCTTTTGGTCTTGTTATGCGATTGGCGGACCTCTCGCATACGGCGTTCCTCACAAGACCATCATTAACATGTCCGCAACTTTTGGCAGAAGTTGCGCCTGAATAGTATTTGCCCACTACTATTCTAAATCTACAAATCATCTGGGAGGTGTTTTGTAAATACATTATAACACAATATGCTAGCCTTGTGCGCGTAACTTGATTAACTGACCTAGTGGGTCTTTGCTTTCGTCCTCTACTTCGCTAGGTGCTACAATTTTTAGGCGTGAGTTAATCGTTAACCCTAGGTCGTTCGTAGCGCTTTTTAGTTCTTTAGAATACGAGTTCATAGCATTTACTTTAGGATTCAACTTGCCATCTGGTGTAAGTTCGCCCTCAACTGATACTTCCTCAGCTACCTTTGCATATAAGTATGAGTAATTGCAATACCTAACCATTGCTTGTTGGTCCAATTCAGAAATAGGTAAATCACCTATGAAATGAGAAATTCGTTCCCACTCTGGATAAGCGCCACGCAATAAACCCATAGGAAAATAAGAAAAGTCTAAAGGCTCATAATTCTTTAGGCGTTCTTCTTCCTTTTTCTTTTGGTGCTGTTGCTCTTGTGTTAGATTTCCTTGTTGTGCATTTAATAGCTTGCGTGGTCTAGCCATCTTCTTTCACCTCCTTATACAACTTGGATAATTTCATAATGGCGGTTCTTACCACCTAGCTTCGTTTTTACGTCTTTAAAGTACCCAGATTTTTTATTATAAAATCTATCTGCTTCTGACTGTGATTTAAAAACGCGCGTTTGTTGTGTTCGTAAATCTTTTACCATAATAGGTTTAGGAGCTGGCATAAAATTATAACCTCCAATCTATGTATTTTAAGAAAAAAAGTCCCTAACAAAATTATAACATAAAAATATTTATTTGAGAAACCAGTTCCCATGCTGTCTATAAGGGAGTAAAATCGTATTAGTGAGTTTATGAAACAATCTGTGTAACCATTGATTTTATTGAAAAGAAACCATGTTTTTATCTGTTTTTAGTGGGGAAAAAGCCCATTTTGAAACTTCGTTTTTAGAAATTCGTGTGAAAAAAAGAGTTCTCCGATTGATTCCAAAAATTTTATAGGGCGGGGGTATCAAAATTTTCTGGCTATCCCCTCCCTACATTTTATCAGACACCCCACAATTTTATTTGTGGCTAGCCCTCCCAGCGTTTTTGAAGCTGTGAGCGTGTTCTTCTTTGTTGTGGCACTCTTGACAGATTGATTCTAAATTATTAATATCTAATCTTTCTTTCCAACCTAAAACTGTTCTAATCTCGTGCTTGTGGTGGACGATTGTGGCAAGGTTAGTGTAGTGGTTTCCGTTGCGTTCACATGCTTCACACATTGGATTGATACTCAACTTGTATTGTCTTAACCTTTTCCATTCACCTGACTGATAGAACTCTGCATACTTCTTATTCTGTGGCGATGTCCTTACATATTTATTGTACTGTGTTGCATTCATTCCTTTGTGCTTATCACAATACAACTCTGGTTGCCTTACATACTCTCTGCATAAAGCAACCTTACACTTCCTCATCATTAGAACGAATAGATGTCCTTTGTCTGTGTGGTATTGCCAAAGGAGTATGATGTTAATGGGGTTGGTGGTTCTACATATTCAATTGTATCTGTGGTTAACATTGGATGTGCTACACTATCCTCTAGTTCTCTGATATATCCCAGCAGTTCTAACTTACTGACTTTAAGTAATTGCTTATCTGTTTTACCTGATAGTTCGTGGTTCATTACTTATCACCTCTATTCGCAAAGCCTACAATAAGTTTAACGATAATTGATACTACTAAGATACCAGCAATCACTGGATGCCCACATGCTACTAATGATACTAATACGATATACATTACATATACATTAAACCCTAACATTGCTACTGCCAATAGTAAACCAAGTAATACTCCTAGTACTTCCTTTACATTATTATCATTCATGAATTAATTCCTCCTATTTGTTTATGTACTTATTATAGCATACTTTATTAATCTTTAGGGAACATATTAACCATAAGTAAACCAGATTAGTTTTAAGTGTTACACTTGTGGCACTTCTTGTTACACTTCTCAATTACAAAGTGTAACGCTCTAAACGCTGTTATATCAACGTTTCTTACATAGTGTTACACTTGTGGCACTTTGTTTCTACTGATATAAAATAAAAAAATTATATAAAAATATATTTAATATATATGGGATAAGTTAAAATAAAGTGTAACAAGTGTACAACTGGAACACTGGTTTCTTAAACGTTGATATATAAACATTTCTAATTAAAAATAATGTTGCACTTTACAATTTCAAAGTGTAACATTTTAACTTAGAAGTGTAACACTTAATAAATTTTAAACAAAAGTGTTGACAAATTAACCAACATGGTTTAGTATAATAAATGTACCACACAAGTAAAACAAAACATTTAGGAGGAAAACAATATGCACTATAAATGGACAGAAAAAGGAACAGACTCAAATAAGGACTATCATTTCATTATGTGGCATGATGAAGAATGTAATGATGTAGTAGTACGTTGCACTTACGGTAATGGTTCAATTGGTAATTACTCAACACAAGAGATATTCTCAAAAGGTGAAGAGCGCTGTATATATGATGAACTTGATAAAATGAAAGAAAGATTATATGAATGGTCACATAACTAAGGAGTAAAACAATATTAAATGAGAAAGTTCTAATTAAACTATTAGAGCTTTCTCAATACATAATAAAAGATAGATGGTATTATAAATACATAACATAACAACAAACATTTAGGAGGAAATAAAATGAAACTAAGAGATATGATTGACATTATCAGTAATGACCTAAAAATCACACTGGTTTTCGCAACTAGAACACCACTAACTTTTGAAATGGAAGCACGTGGACGATACATTGAATATGGACCATCGTATAAAACATTAGTCAAATATCTTGACAATCAGGTCATTGGCATGTATATTATAGATAAGAAACATATTCAACTACTAATTAAGGAGGAACAATAATGATTAAACGTAAAGTTAGAATTTTTACAAGAGATAATTTATTCCAAGAGTTCTTGGATAGAATGGATGAGGATACAACAATTGCTCACTATTCAGTTAGTAATGATGGTGTGCATTACATTATTACTGAACGTGAGATGTCAGATAATGAAGCTAAAGAATTTAAGATGAAGCTACTTAGAAAAGATATTGCAAAATGCAACGCACACTGGGAACAAGTAATTAAAGACTGTGAGAGAGCAGTTCACAACTACAATGTAGCATTAAACCATGAGATGGCTAACTTGTATATGCAACGTAGAGAAGAAGCAATTGAAGCATACAACGAAGAACAAAATAAATTAATGAAAAGACTTAACAAACTAAGAAATTCATAGTAAGATGGTTTCATAAGGAGGAACAATAATGTTAGGACTAACACTGAAAAGTAAATATATAGTTTTAAAACGAGAGATAAAAGAAGCAGAGCTTGCTGTACAGTATTGGAAGTATATGCACGATATAGAGTTTAACAAACGACTTAATACAATCAAAGAATTGGCAAAAAAAGAACGTAGAATTGAAGAATTAGAAAAACAATTGGAGGACCTAAAATGACAGAATATAAAGATTTAAAAATGAAATGCACAAGTAGCCACCCACAAGAACCATTTTACACAGAAGGTAAAGAGTATGACATTCTAAAGAATGAAACAGGTTTCTATATTAAATGTGATGAAGGTGACATATTAGAATACGGAACAACACCATTTGACTTAGAACACAACCTAAATCAATTTTGGGATTCAAAATTTGAGCTGATTAACATTGATGAAAGAACTAAGATTAGAAAAACATTTCAACGAACACTTATTCAATATAATATGGATATTGGTAACTTGTCAGGACATTTAATAGGAAAGCCAAGCAATGTAATATCAGCACAGATTGCCATGTTAAAAGTAAAACGTGAAGCAATCCAAGAATTATACGATGAACTATTTAAAGGAGGTAATGAGTAATGAAATACACAATGAAATGCACAAAACAGACAGTAGAACCATTTTTCACATTAGATAAAGAGTATCAGATTGCCCACAACAATACACTAGGGTACTTTATTAAAGATGATAATAATGAAATTGTAGGAGATGGAAAAACACGTGAAGAACTATTGAATAATTTAAATGAGTATTGGTACTCACAGTTTGAACTGATTGTGATTGATGGAGATAAAGAAAACAAAGTGTTACTAACACTTGATGAAAACAAAGAGTTAAGTATTAATATTAAAAAAGCAGATGAAGCAGAAGTGATTTACATGTTAATGGCTGGCTTAATTCGTGTATGTAAAGAAGTTGAACTTGAACAAGATTTAATGATTGAAACTATCAAAGAGATATGGGGGTGTGTAGAATGAGCTTAGGACAATTACTAATGTATGTTGAATATGGAAGAACATTGGTATTAGTAGAACACGGAACAGAAGAACAGATTTGTATTTTCACACAATCAAAAGAATTAGAATATAAACGAGAATATGAAAAAGTTGAACCACACCTTGAACGTGAGGTAATGAATATTTCAACAACACCAGCTTCTTATCTATATATTGAAATTCTTTAAATCTTTTTGAACAAAAGTGTTGACAACTACTATATCACATGGTATAGTAGGTACATAAGATAACAACAAACAAATTGGAGGAATTAAAAATGACAATCAAAATTGGTGATGAAGTAATAGGTCTTAAAGAATGGTCAGGAAACGGACTAATTAAAGGACATAAATATGTTATAAAAGATATTGACACTAATATTGAGAATGGTTTAAAGTATGTTGTACGTGATTCATCAGGATATTTTTGGGTGTGGGATTGGCAAATAGAAAACTTAAAATACAATCAGAAAAGGGGTTGACAAGTTCAGCCCCAACTGATATACTAAATATATAAAT
>OLGB01001003.1_pt1 | contig 36414 bp, 73 predicted proteins | sample 1605691 | NCBI WGS metagenome assembly OLGB01 (sample SAMEA3888925, study PRJEB22519) | human gut metagenome | biome: human gut; feature: human-associated habitat; material: faeces | place: Denmark | collected 2010
TTAAAATCCTGCGGTTGAATAAACCGTGCCGGTTCGATTCCGGCCATCTGCACCAAATGTTTAAATCCTTGTAAGTATTGAAATATAAATACTTTACAAGGATTTTTCTTTTTGAAGTAATGCAATAGTAATGCAATAGCTTTTTATTTTATTTTTTTTAGTTCTTTCAGAATAAAATCATTTGAAATAGACGTGTACACATCAACCGTTATAGAACTGTTTGGTTTATGTCCAACAATTTTCTGAATAGCTTTTATAAACATTCCGCTTTCTACACAACGCGTTATGAAAGTGTGTCTTAAAACATGTGAACTAATATTATTAGAAATTTTATATTTTTTATTTAATCTTGTTAAATAACTATCAATCTGAGCAGGGGTTACAAAACTAGATTTAGTAAAATCCCAGAACAGTAAATTATAAATATTGAACATTTTATTTTTCAAAATTTCATTAATTAGTTTTCGTACAGTGGTAGTCATAGGAAATGTTCTAACACCATCTCCACCTGTTTTAGTGGTTTCGCCTAGGATGACTTTTTCATTCAAATCTCTAGTTAAAGTTCTATACACGGTAAGAGTATTGCTTTTTAAATCCACACAATCCCTTGAAAGTGCAAGTACTTCACCAATTCTCATACCAGTATATAGCTGTAGCAATATTATATTTCTGTATTTATGATTTTTTTCTTCATTATTAAGTATATCAGTCAACTTCTTTTCTTCATCAATAGTTAAAGCTTCTACAGAAGTTTGGACTTTGTTAGAAATTGGTTTTTTTAAATCCTCATCATCCATGATATTAAATATTATTAATCTTCGCGAGATTGCAATTTTAAAAGTTTTATTTATTAGACGCCAAATTTTATCTATAGAAGATTTACTGTAGTTTTTAATTGATTCTTTGGCCAAATTAATATCGTTTAAAGTGACTTTTTGAATAGCTTTATTAATAAAATTATTACAAGTTTTTTCAATGGCTTTAAAGGTATCTAAATCCCTTTTGTACCCTCTATCAGAAGTTGTACCATCTTTATATTTTTGGTCAATATGGTTTTTTAGGATACTAGAAAAAGTTTCATCGTTTTTTTCGATATAAGTTCCTTCATTAATTTCTGTTAATATTTTACTAAAACGTTTTTTAAAATCTGTAGTTTTTTCGTTTTTCTTTTGATATACTGATTTTCTTTTCCCATTATAGCAGTATTGTCCTACTAATAATCCAGTTTTAGAGCTAACATATATAGTTCCTTCACCATTACCTTTTGTTTTGTTTTTTTGATTTCTTCCCATAAAAATACCTCCATTTTTTCAATAAATTTGTTTAAACTATTGAAAATGAAGGTTACTTAATATATACTATTAAAGTAATCACTTTCAATAGTGTTTATGTGTAGAGAAATATGTACCTTGTCGCAAACTTGTAGCATATTTCTCTTTTTTTAATCAAAGTCATAATCTACATGATCTTCTCCATCATAGTGATTTAATGGTCTAAAACTATCTTCTATAATTTTTCCGCAATTACAGCAAATATCAAATTCAGACCAATCATCAAAAGAAGATGTAACTTTTCCAATGCTTTTACATTTACAATAATCTTTTTCTTTCATAAAAATCCTCCTAAAATTCTCTTTTTAATTGTTTAACAACACCAACTATAGTAACTGGTACAGATTTTACTTCATCGTAAGTAAAAACAAGTGGTTCATAAGCAGAGTTTAGTGGTTGTAATAAAATACTGCTATCACTTTTTTTACCTTTTTTTATTGTTGCTTCATCACCATTTATAATTGCTACAACAATATCTCCATTTTCAAAATCATTTTGTTTCTTAATAAGAACAATATCATTTTCAATAAGAACTGGCGACATTGAATCACCATGTACTTTTAAAGCAAAATATTTTCCACTGTTTGCTATATTTTTATCGATATCTACGCTACCAATCCAATTTTCTTGTGCTAAGTAATCATAACCAGCCTTTACTACACCTAATAGAGGGATAGAAACAACTGGATTTCCAAGTTTATCTAGTTTAGTTTCTCGATACTTTTCATCAGAAAGACCAGCAAGCCAAGCGGGTGATACATTAAATAAATTTGCAATATTAGAAATAATACTGCTTTTTACATTTTTTATATCTCCTGATAAATATTTTGATATAGTACTTTTGGATTTTATTCCAATATGTTCTCCAATCTGTTCAAGCGTATAATTACCATTTTCTACTAATTCTGAGAATCTTTCAGAAAAAATTTTTTCAGGTTTTTCAACTTTCATAATTCACCTCTCCAACAATATTATAACAGATTGTTTCTTAATTGTAAACAAAAAGATTTAAAAAAATAAAAAAAGTTTCTTAAAAAGTATTGACAAAGTATAAAAACTATTATATTATTGTTTCACAATAAGAAACGGAGGCGAGGAAATGACACCAAATAATATCGAGATAGGAAACAGAATAAAAGGAATAATGTCTATAAAAAATATTACAAGAGAAAAATTATCTGAATTAATGCATACAAGTTATAATACATTAACAAAAAAATTAAATGGTAAAAGAGAATTTGGAATAAGCGATATGCATAAATTGAAAGATATTTTGGAATTAGATGTTGAAAGTTGTGGAAATATTTTTTTTAACGATGAGTTTCTTGTTAAGAAACAAAAATAATGCGACAAGGTACAAAAAGAGAGGAAGTGATTAAATTGCAAGATAAAATATTAATGCTTTTACAAAGTATTAATCAAAATTTAGAAGAATTAAATAAAAAAGAAAATCTTCCTAAGCTAGTATATGCAAAAGAAATAGCAGAAAATTATCAAGTTAATTTGAACAAAGCAACAGACTTTTGCAAAAAATATGGGACAAATTTTGGAGGATATTGTATAGAAGCAGATAAATTTAAAGAAGTTTTGCAGACAAAAGGAATAGAAATTTTAAGTTAGAAAGGCAGGTGAATAGAGATGGAGATAGATAATGTAAAAGTTACTATAAAAACAAATGCGGATGAAGAAATAAAAAAAGCAAAAGAATTAGTGCATTTATTAGAAAGAGCAAATGAACTAATTCAATCACTTAATACTTTAAAAATAACTGATTTAGAATAATTGATTTTTTACATATTCTGTACTAGCAGTCTTGTACATATCATTCCAAGTGGAAAAAGTAGTGCTGCTAGAAACATATGTATTTAAATCTGATTCGTTGATATTTTCAAAATCTTCTTTTGAGTTAATATTAAAGCCACCATTTTCAAAAAAATCATTGATGTTAGAGCAGTTTGTATATTTATTCATAAAAGAAGTAGTAAAGATATCAGAAAATTTCTTAGGGGTTGAATTAATTTTTTGAACTTTTTCAGAAAGTTCTTTCTGAAATTTTTCTAAACCCGAAAAATTAATTTTAAAATTAGTACTCAATATGATCACCTCACTTTCCGAGGTAATTATATAAATAAAATTTTATAAAGTAAAGGAGATGAAAAAATGAATATTTTAAAAGAATTGATAGGAAATACAATGATGATAAGTTTTACATCATTAATAGCAGTAGAAATCATACACGAAATTGCAACGAGAATAAAAAATAAGCAAAAAATGAAACGTAATCAGCAAATTATACGTACAAGCTTAAAAATATTAAAAAGTGTGTATTAGAAAGGAGAAAAAAGAATGTTTAATATTTTTGGAAGAACAAAAACAATAGTGAGACAAGGCGAAAAGATAAAAAGACAAGAAGACTTAATAAGCGAACAAAATGAAGAATGGGCAGTATTATACGCAGAGAATAAAGAATTAAGATTTGAAAATGAAGAATTAAAGTTTAACAAAGACATAGCTGAAAGAAGAAATGTCGAATATGCAAGAATGGTAAAAGCTATTGCAGATGAATTAAATACTAATCAATACAACAGTGTTGAAAACTTAACAAACAAAATAAAAAGTATGCTATGTGTCGGCAAACATTTCTAGCATACTAATAAAGAAATTATATAAATACTCTTTATGTAATTATAGCATAAAGAAGAACAGGAGTCAAATATGGAAGAAAAAGAAGACTTAAAGTATGAAATTATACAGCTGCATATATGTCTAGAACATCTAAAAAACGCAAAAAACAGCTTAAAAGATACAGGAGAATACACAGACAAGGCATATGAGAAATTACATAATTTAATAGAAGTAATAAACAATTTAAGAATTAATAAAGAAATTGAATTGATTGAATTGGAGGAAATGGATTGATGGAAGAATGTAAAAAAGTTACTGATTTGACTAACAAAGAACTAGTACAAGAACTTAAACTAATAGACGAAAAAATAAAGAATGAATACAAAATAATAAGTACATACAGAAGTAAAAATCAAGAAATACAAGAAGAAATTTTAAAAAGATTCAAGGGAGGAAATTAATATGTTAGCAAAAAAAGCGACATTAGATGATGTCAATTTAAAAATAATGATTTGGGGAGAAAGTGGAAGTGGTAAAAGTAGATTTGCATTATCTGCACCAAGTCCGATTGTAGTAGATTTAGAAGGAAGTACAAGATTGTATGCAAATGAGTTTGATTTTTGGAAAGCTGAAATTGATAAAAACAATCAACAAGCTATAAATTCTGCAACATTAACTAAAAATTTAATAAAAGAAATTTTAGAAGGAAATTACAGTGATAGAAAAACTCTAGTAATAGATCCTGTCACGGACTTGCTAGATTGCATAGAAGAAATATGTTCTAGAGAGTATGAAAAAAAGATAGGCAAAAAAGTAGACACATTAAATGCAGTACAAAAAACGAAGTGGTATGCATACAGAAGAGATACATCTAGAACAATGTTAAATCAATTAAAAGATGTACCAATGAATTTAGTCTTAGTAGCTAGAGCAAAGAACGTGTGGGATACAAAAGATGGGAAAATGCAACCTATAGGATTAACATATGATGCATTAGAAATAACAGAATACTTAATGGATATTGTAATACAACTGGAAAAAAATGGAGATGAAACAAGAGCAATAGTGAAAAAATCAAGGTTAGGCAATTTACCAAAAGTTTTAGAAGTAAAAAACTTTAATTCTATATTAGAGGCATTAAATAGTCCAAAAGGATTAGCAGAACAAAATAAAAATAAAGAGGAGGAAAAATAGATGAATAAAGTAATATTAATGGGGAGATTAACAAAAAATCCAGAGGTAAGATATACACAATCTACAAATACATTAGTAGCAAGCTTTTCATTAGCAGTAAATAGAAGATTTGTAAAACAAGGTGAGGAAAGACAAGCAGATTTTATTAATATAGTTGCATGGGGAAAAACAGGAGAATTTTGTCAAAAATATTTCACAAAAGGTCAACAGGTTGGAGTAATTGGAAGAATACAAACAAGAACATGGGATGATGAGCAAGGTCAAAAGCACTATGCAACAGAAGTAATAGCAGAAGAGGTATATTTTGCAGGAGATAAAAAGAACAGTAGCGAAAATGCAAATACAACTACTACAGATAATTCAGATTATGAAACATTTGCTGGAGATGAATTACCATTCTAGGAGGTAATTATGTGGCAAGATATTGAGAAGGCAATACAAGACTTAAATAAAACTTTAAGTGAGTATAAAAAATACCAAAAAGACTATGCAAAAAAGGAATATGACTACAGAGTTGCACTAAGTAAAAGACTACTAGAGCTAAGGGCACAAGGACAAGCAGTAACGCATTTAGCAGATATAGCAAAAGGTATGTCAGACATCGCAGATTTAAGATACAAACGAGATATAGCAGAAGGATTAGTAAGAAGTGCAGAAGAAGGAATAAACTTCTATAAACTCAAAATAAGAGAGATGGAGTCACAGTACAACAAAGAATGGGGGGCTGCGAAATATCAATGAAACGATATAGCATATTAAATAATCTTGATAAATGTTTCTTTTGTGGCGGACCAGCTGAGTGTATACATGAAGTATTTTTCGGCACAGCAAACAGGCAAATTTCAATTGAAAATGGATTTTGCGTAGGCTTATGTCATCAAGAACATAATTTATCAAACAAATCAGTACATAGAGATAGAAAAATGGATTTGAAATTAAAAAAGACATATCAGACTGAATATGAAAAAAAACATACAAGAGCAGATTTTATAAATCTTATTGGAAAAAGTTATTTAGATAACTAGAGTTTAGCTCTAGTTATCAGAAAGGAGAACTAAAGAATGTGGCAAGAAAAAGAATGATCGATCCAGGTATTTGGCAAAGTGAAGATTTTAGCAAATTATCCACTTTAGCAAAATTAGTTTTTATAGGTCTATTTTCTTTAGCAGATGATGAAGGTAGAGGAAGAAGTAATCCAGTGTATTTAAAGTCTACATTATTCCCTTACGAGGAAGGTATAAGAAGTGCCGATATAGATAAAACCTTATCAGAGATAAGCTCTAATATGTCCGTAATCTTTTACACTTGTGACGGAAGTAGTTATTATAGCCTTTATAACTGGAATACATGGCAAAAGATAGATAGACCAAGTGAAAGCAAAATACCAAATTATAATAAAGAAACAATGCAACTATTATTCGACGACAATTCGACGAATGCTCGACGAGTAGTTGCCCCTAATAAGAATAGAATAGAAGATAATAAGAATATAAAAGAAAAAGAAGAGAAGAGAAATAGAATAGTCGAAACTTACAATTCTATTTGCACCAATCTTCCACAAATTCAAAAGTTAACTGATAAAAGAAAAAAAGCTATAGATAATTTTACTAAAGAATTTACAGAAGAGCAATTTAAAGAAATATGTAATATTGCAAATAATAGTGAATTTTTAACAGGAAATAATGATAGAGGTTGGAAAGCAGACTTTGACTTTCTTATGAGAACAGATAAAGCTACAGCTATCTTAGAAGGCAAATATAGTAATAATAAAAACTCTGGAATGGACGATTTTAAAAAGATGTGGGAGGAGGCAAAACAAGATGAACAAAACGGAAACAATACAAGTAATAACACTTTTGGCTGGTAATTATGACAGTATAGCTAAAAAAGATTCTACACAAAAACAGCTAATGGTAAATACTTGGTTAGAATGCTTAGGAGATTTAGATTACAACTTAGTTTTGCAAGCAGTAAAAAAAACAATTATAGAAAGCCCATATCCTCCAACAGTACATGACATTAGAAAAAATGCTGTAGAAATAATAAATCCATCTACACAAAGAACTGCTATAGAGGCATGGAATGAAGCTTATAAAATGATTTGCAATGGGCTATACATGACAGAAGAACAATTTGAGCAACATAGCTCAGAAGTTAAAAAGTTCTTTGGCGATGTTAGGCAAGTAAAGGAGCAGGCACAAGTAGATACAGATATAGTAAATAGTGTAACTAAAGGACAATTTTTAAAACAATATGAGGTCATAGTAAACAGAGAAAAAGAGCAAAAACTATTGCCTCAAAGTATGCAAGATTTTACAAAACAACTTGCAGAAAAAATGAGTGTAAAACAGATAGGAGAGTGATAACTAATGACAACCACAAAATTAAGCCAAAAGGATAGAATAATAAATTACATACGTGCATTTGGGTCAATATCTAGCTGGGAAGCATATAGTGATTTAGGAATAACACAGCTAGGAGCAAGAATAGACCAACTAAAGAAAGAAGGCTACGAGTTTAAAACAGAATGGGAAAGCAGTACAAACAGATTTGGAGAAAAGACAGACTATAAAAGATATTATTTAGCAGATATGGTTTCAGAGAATATGAATCATATTTCGAGAACAGATTAGGAGGTAGTAATGAAACTAGATAAAAATATATTTGGCAAAAAAGCACATTGCAAAGGATATTTAAGAAAAGTTTCAATCAAATATGTATATGCCAATGAAGAACATCTAAAGAAAATTGTATTAAATTATGAGGATATGGAATATTTAAGAAAAGATATGCTATCTCTTGAAAACGAAGATTATATAGAACAAAAAACAAAAGAACTGTGCCAACATGATTTTGAGGGAATTATTGTTGGAGCAAAAGAAGTATCTACAACGAATTGTTATGAACGAGCAAGTTGCCCTGTATATGACCCAATAAGTTTAGGATATATAGATGAAAAATTTTTAGATGCTATAAGAGTAGAAAAGCAGGGCTTTATAAATTGCTATGTTGTTTTTTATGCGAATAATAAAAAAAGATTAGTACCAGTAGAGATGGCATTAGTAGAGGAGTAACATATGAAATATAATTATCCACCGCTAAAGCGGAAAATGTGTAAACTGTCTGGGGTGTAACAAGCTCGAAGATATAGAATTTAAAGGAGTGTACAGATGTGAATATGCAACAAGCGAACAGATAAGTATAGAAAAGTTAAGGAAGGAGTTAGTAAATGATAATAAGAATACCGCTAATGTGCAGAAGCAAAAAGAACAGTCAACAAATTTTAATAAATAGCAGAACAGGAAAACCGTTCGTGAGTCAAAGTAAATTATATAAAAGTTTCGAACGAGAGTGCGGTTATTTTCTAAAAAGATATGAAAGTAATATAAGTTATTCCGTCAATCTAAAATGTACATTCTATGTGTCAGATAAACGCAAGAGAGACTTAACAAATTTAGAAAACGCAATAGCAGACATATTAGTTAAATATAAAGTGCTACAAGATGATAACTATAACATAATACAGAGCTGGGACGGCTCAAGAATAATTTATGAGAAAAACAGAGAAGAAACGGTTATAGAGATAACAAAACTGGAGGAGGAGTAATGGAAAAAATAAAACTGCAAATGGATACAGAAAAAGCTGAAAATTTCATAAAAGAAGTGGCAGAGATTGCTAATAAATATGAAATAGGAGCAAAAGTAAATGGACATGTGATCAGTTTTGATTTAGGAGATTTACTAAAAATAATAGAGATTAGGAGACTAGTAGGAGGAGAAGATGATAGAAGTAAACGAATATGTGAGAACAGATAAAGGATATATTTTTAAGGTAGATGAAGAAAAGAAGAATTTACAAATAGCCAATTTTTTAGATGTAGAGTATGGAAAAATAGTAAAACACGGCAAACAACTAATAGACTTAATAGAAGTTGGAGATATAGTAAACAAAGAATTAGTAATAGATATAATAGATATAACAAATGATAAAGAAGAAATAATGGGTAGAAAATTAATAACACAATATAGGTCAGCACAATTTACAGGTTTAGATATTAAGCATTATATATATGCTAATGACATTAAAACAATATTAACAAAAGAGCAATACTCAGTTAATTGCTATAAAGTAGGAGGAGAAGATGAATAGAGAATATTATAAGAGAATAAATAATTTAGATATAGCTTTAGAAGAAACAAATCATAAATATATAATGATACATCAATGGGCAGTAGATAACAGCCACAAATGGGGAATTGCAAGTTTTAAATACAATGAAGATGAAGGCTACTGGTATTTACAAACTTATGGAAATTTTAATCCTAATGTAGATTGGTATGACTTTGGATGTTTAGTACAATTAGGCTATAAATGGATTAAAGATGGTTGCTTATACGATAATCCAGAGTTATTAGGAGGAGAATAGATATGTTAAAAGCTGATAGTAAAATGTTTCATGATTTATGTGAAGAAGGAATAAAAGATGATAAAAAAGACGTTTTTGTAGATGCTTTTACTGAATTTATAGCAGAATTAGATGATACAAATTTAAGCAATAAAACAAAGCAACATTTATACGATATTTTTATAAAAGACATGAATATTTATTTTAAAAATAAAAAGTATGAGGTAAAGGAGTAAATAAGATATGGAACAATGGTTGAGAGACGCATTAGCAGAAGAACAAGGATATATAATATGTCCACTAGCCCCAGAAACATACACTATTTGTAATAAGAAATGTGAAGAATGTGAATATCAAAAAGAGTTTATTGAAGCATTAGAAGAGAGGAGTAAATAAGATATGAAAATAAAAGATTTAAAAATAACTTCAAATATGGTTGATAAACATAAAAAGACAATGAATGCTTTATATATTATTACTTACATATTATTATTTCCATTTGCAATATTAGATTATTTGTCAGATTTTTTAGAATGGCTATGCAATAAAATGTCATGGTTTAGAACTGATATTGTATATACAACATTTAAAATTATATATAAGAAAGAAATTATAGCAGATATGCGAAAGAGAGGTGTTCTAAATGAAAGAAAATGAAGAAATAACAAATTTAGAAAGATTTGAATTACTAATTGAAGATTGCAAAGGACATAGAGAGCTATATGGTGAATTTTCTGTAGGAGAATACGATATAGAAATAATGCAACATATTTTATCAGATTATAAAAGAGTATTAAAAATAAACGAAGTTTTATTAAAAGAGAATGAAGAATTAAAAATAAAAAACAATGCAATAAAAAGAGAAAGTGAAGCATATGCTGAAAACATGATTAGATTAGATAATGAATTAAATTTAGAAAAAGAAAAATCAAAATATGAATGGATTAGACAAAATTGTTTACCTCAAGAATTAGTAAATAAGTTATATATTCCAATTCAAAAAGTAAAAGACAAGATAAGACATTATCAAGAATTACAAGATAATTATATTAAAAAATATGATGAAACAAACGAAGGTTTACAAGCGACGATAAATGTTTTACAAGAACTACTAGAAGGGAAAAAATAAAAAATGGAAGAAAAATATATAAATAAAATATTGAATTTTTCAGATGAAAATATATGTACTGAAAAAGAAATAATTATAAATAAAGAACAAGCAAAGAAAATTATTAAAGAATTACAAGAAGATTACACACCAAATGCAATAATAAAATTAAAAATTGCGGAATACAAACAAAGAAAAGCAAAATGTGATGATATAGAAACTGAAATTAGATTAGATGTGAAAATAAGAGGATATTAAGAACTACTAGAAGGGAGAAAATAAAATGAACGGAAATGATAATGGATTCATAAAAAATAGAAATAAAGAAAAACAAAGACAAAATAATGTAAGAGAATATCAAAGAAAGTTCTTAAATAAAAAAATGAAAAGAGGATAAATAATAAGGAAGTAGAGGAATTAGGATGGATGAAGTAACATTTTATTCTTATAGATATAATGGTGGTGGAACTAAAAAGCAAATATATATAACAATAAATTGCAAAAACAAATCATTTATAACAAATAAAAATGAAAGTAAATATAGTACATCAAAATATGGATTTTCTATTTATGAATTAAAAGATTATTCTGAATTACAAAAACTAGAAGGATGCTTAAAATATCAAGGATTCAAAGAAGAAAAAAGGAGGACTAACATATGACAAAAGAACAAGAAGAATCACTGGAAAAACTTAAAAGACAAATATTGATAGGAGAATGTGAAAAAAATATTGGAATGCCTGTTTTCATATCAGATTTAAAAAATGTTTTAGCTATGCTAAAAGAAAAAGACAAACAAATAGATTTAATGGCTGAACAATTAACGACACCAATTCATGGCAAAGAGTGGATTAAAAAATATTACGAAAATAAAGTAAACGGAGGTAACGAGAGATGAAAGATTTAACATATGCAATAACTACTATAATATGTTTTACAATAGTACTAGTAAGCATAGTAATAGCAATAAATACAAATAAAACAGAAACTGCAAGTACAAAGATAGAAAATTGTGAACATGACTTTGTAATAACAAGCAAATATGATTTTTGGAGAAGTAGTTACAAAACAATAAGTAAATGTTCAAAATGTGGAAAAATCGTGGAATAGGAGGAGAGATAAAATGAAAAGAAAAATAATAAAAATAAGTATATTAATAATAATGTGCGTAGTGGGAGCGATAACTTTGTCAGGTTGTACAGAGGTAAATAGAGTATCAAGCAACATCGGTAAAGAAGCGGACAATTTTAATATAACAAGAAGAATATCTGTAATAAATGCAAGAACAGACAAGCCGATCTTTGAGCTAATAGGAAACTTTTCTTTACAAAACAATAGCAATAATGAATTAGAAGTAATTTGCGAGGTAGGAGAAGGAAAGTATAAGAAACATTTTGTATACTTAAACGAATATACAATATATTTTGTAGAAGACATAAGTGGAGCATATGTGGATAAATGTCATTATGAAGTGCACTACATACCAGAAATGATACAACCGATTACAATTACAACAAAAGATTAGGGGTGATACAAATGAAATTAGAACATGTATACAACACAGTACAAAAAGCAATGACAGAATTAGAAAGTGTTGATTTAGTAGATGTATCAAAAAGAAAAGAAAGTCAAGTTAAAGTAAATAAAGTATACGACATATTAGATAATTTTAAAGACGAATTAATAAGAGAAAAAATAAAAAATAGGAGGTACAAATGAATAAAAGTCAATTAATAGAATTGTTAAAAGAATATAAAGAAAATAAAGCTAAATTAAATATTAAGCTTAAAGAATTAAAGACAGCAAGAATAAAATTAAAATATGTTGATTCTGATACGAATATGACATCTTCGTATGGAGATAATCAAGATATACATAGTAAAAACCAAATAAGCGATAAAGTGTCAAGAAAAGTAGAAGAAAACGACATAAAAAGAATTGAACTAGAAAATAAAATAGAAGAATTAGAAGAAGAAGTCAGAGAGCTAAGAGAAAAAGTAGAAGCGGTTGAAGATAGATTAGAAGGTTTGAAATATAAAGAAAGAGAGATATTAACAGCTTATTATGTAGAAGGAATAACGGCAGAAGACATAGGAAATAGATTATACTTTAAGTTGTTTAATCAAACTAGAAGCGATAGACACATACAAAGAATTATAGAAAAAGCTACTGAAAAGATGATAAAATTCTAAATGTCGTGAAAATGTCGTAAAAATGTCGTAGTATTATACAAATATATATAGTATAATAACAATAGTAAAAAAGCCGAAAGGCAAAAAGGTCCACAAAAAATTTTTAAAAGAGTAAAAAAGAATAGATGTTTTAAATGTCTATTCTTTTTATTATGTGTAGTGGTGGAATAGACAATTTGCGATCTATTCGTGAGTTGGTAAAACTGAACATCAACTGGTCAGCACTGAACAGTAAGCGAACAGTAACTGAACAGTAATAGTAGACACAAAATAAAAATTCACATTTCCCCAAAGAGTTAGTTATATATGTATAGCTAGCTCTTTTATTATAGTTATTAAAGTATCCGCACATAATTAATTTATTGATAGTACGAAGTATGTAAACATATATAGCAGAGTGGCAAATAACAGCCGTTCAGTTCTAGAGTGCAATTATATATAACTTACATATTTCGTAATGCTTATAAATAAAAAGAAGAAGGTGTTTTTATATGGATAAAGAAATAGAACAATTCAAGAAAGAAAACTGTAGCAAATGTACAAAAAATATAGACTGTAAAATAACAAGAAGGCTAGACGGCAAATTAACATGCACAGATGAGGAATAAAATATGGTTCAATGTTTGATAGATAATAAGATATGCTCTAACAAGAACAAAAAGTGTAAAGCATGTAAATTTGACAGTTGTGAGGAAGCGCTAAATATGATAGAAGAAGAACAGAAATATAAGGATAATGACAAACTAAAACAAATAAAAAATGAATTACCAGAACAGTGTAAAAACTGTTCTTTTTTAGAGGTTACAAGTCTAAGAGAAGGTAAAGTATTTTGCCCTTATAGAATAAAAGAGAGGTGTTTAATTAAATGAAATTTAAAATAAATAACAGAGAATGGACAATAACAGAAGCATCCCAAGAATCAATAAAAAATATGCAAAATATTAGAAGAGCAAATGAAGAAGAAAATTTAAAATCAATAGATATGAGATATTATGGAATTACATATTGTGACACTTTGAAAATATATATTGATGAAGATTTACCAGAAGCGAGAAAAAAATCAACATTAATTCATGAACTAACACATTGCTATATAGATAATTATATAACACATTGTGAAAAACAATACACAGAGGAAGATGTTGCAGATATAGTATCAAATTCTTATGACATTATACATGAAATAGTAGATAAATTTTTTGAGGTAAGAAATGAACATAAATAAAAACATAAACAAATTATTATATGCCTTATCTACAAAAGGACAGATATATAAAATAAATAGTTTCCAATTTTATAGTGAAAAGAATTGTAAGTATTGTACTAAATATCAAATACTAAAAAGAGAACAAGTAGAAACATACAACGAAGAAACAGATGAATTTGAATTACAAGATAGATATAAGCAAAAAGAAGAATGTTATAGCAAAATAGATGTAATGAAATATCTAATAGAGGAACATAGAAAAGGAAGTGAGGCAGATGGAAGATGAAAAAGTAAAAGAGCTAACTATAAAACAACGAAAATTTGCAGATTTATATATAGAAACAGGAAATGCAACACAAAGTTATATTGATGCAGGTTATAAAGCAACTAATAGAAAAGTTGCGGAAGCTAATGCAAGAAAATTACTCGCAAATTACTTGGTAAAAAATTATATAGAAGTTAGAATGGAAGAATTACAACAAAACATGATAGCCTCACAAGAAGAAGTATTACAATATCTTACAAGAGTAATGCGTGGAGAAGAAAAAGATCAATTCGGCTTAGATGCTTCGCTAAAAGACAGAACTGACTGCGCAAAACTATTAGGACAAAAGTATGGAACATTTAAAGAAAAAGTAGATGTAACTGGAAATATACCAGTGGTGATAACTGATGATATTACAGAATAAAATAATAAATAAAAATATACAGCAACAAGTAAAGGAATTATCGTTACAAAGTATAGTTGGAAAAGGGTATGCAGAATATTGGCATTGTAAATGTAGATATAGAGTATGTAAGGGCTCTAGAGCAAGTAAAAAGTCAAAAACAACAGCATTGTGGATAATATGTAATATGATGAAATATAAAGAAGCAAACACACTTGTAATTAGAAAAACATTTAGAACATTAAAAGATAGTTGCTTTACAGAATTAAAATGGGCAATACACAGATTACAAGTAGATAGTTTCTGGGAAATAAAAGAAAGCCCATTAGAAATGACATACAAACCTACAGGACAGAAAATATATTTTAGAGGGCTAGATGATCCGTTAAAAGTAACATCAATATCAGTAGATATTGGTGTTTTATGTTGGTTGTGGATAGAAGAAGCATACGAGATAACAAAGGAATCTGATTTTGATGTAATAGACGAAAGTATAAGACGGAGAAGTTCCAGAAGGTTTATTCAAGCAAATAACAATAACATTAAATCCTTGGAATGAACATCATTGGATTAAGAAAAGGTTTTTTGATGTTAAAGATGACGATATATTAGCAATGACAACAAATTATCTTTGTAATGAGTGGTTAGATGAAGCTGATAAAAAAGTATTTGAAAGAATGAAAAAGAATAATCCTAGAAGATACCAAGTTGCAGGATTAGGCAATTGGGGTATAGTTGATGGATTAGTTTATGAAAATTGGAAAGAAGAAAAATTTGAATTAAATACAATAAGAAACTTAGATAGTGCTTTTGGTTTAGACTTTGGTTATACAAACGATCCAACAGCACTATTTTGCGGTGCAATAGATTTAAAAAACAAAAAGATTTATGTATATGATGAAATATATCAAAAAGGAATGAGCAACAAAGCAATATATGACCAAATAAATCAAATGGGCTACTCAAAAGAAAAAATAACAGCAGATAGTGCAGAACCAAAGTCAATAGATGAATTAAGGGGATTAGGTTTAAGACACATTACAGGAGCGTTAAAGGGAAAAGACAGTATAAACAATGGTATTCAATTTATACAAGATTTTGAAATAATAATCCACCCTAGATGTGTAAATTTTATAACAGAAATAAGCAACTATACTTGGGACGAGGACAAGTTTGGAAATAAAATAAATAGACCAATAGATGATTTTAACCATTTGATGGACGCAATGAGATATGCAGTAGAAAAATACATAAATCAAAAGAAATTACAATTTGGTTATATAAAACCAATATAGGAGGAAACAAAATGATACAATGGAATCCAGAAACATTAGAAAATGAAAATAGTGTAGCACAAATATTAATGTTAGCAGATAAAGAATGGAATGCAAGAAAACAATTATATGAAAGAATAAGAAGAAAGAAAGATAATTCTGAGCTAGTAAGTATAAATGATGAAAAAATAAAAGTAGCATTTGAAAATTATATAAATTCAATGGTAACAGGGTACTTTGCAGGAAAAGCACCAGTATATGATGTTGAAAAAATATCAGACCCAACAAAATTAAATATAATCAAAAAATTGCTTAATAAAGTCTTTAAGACAGATGCAAACAAGGATGAAGAATTAAAAGTATTAATAGATTATATAAGTAAATACAATGATGATTCAACAGAATTTTTTGATTTGGCATTTGAATATTTTGGAATGAGAGGATGCTATGAAGTACTATACGAAAATGAAGAAAACGAAATAGTATATACAAAACAAAGTGCTTTAAACACTATAGGAATATTTGATTATTCAACACCAGTAAAACAGATAGGACAATTAAGAAAATGGACAGAAAAAGACAAAAACAATGCAGACATAACAATTGTAGAATTAACTACAATAAATGGTAAAAAATATTATTCGCCAACTCCTACTGATTATAAAAAATTACAAGAAGATAAAAAAAGATTTGAAGAAGGCAAATGGAACATGCTTCCTTGCATAGCAATAGAAAATGAAATGGGATTATCAAGCTTTGAATTGGTAGTCTCTTTAATTTGTGCTTATGAAAGAGTAGTACAAAATAGTAGAAATACATTTCAATATAATGATGATGCAAAATTAAAAATAACAGGTTTTACACCACAAAATGAACTAATGACAACAAAATTAGATGCAGAAGGAAATCCAGAGGTAGATGAAAATGGACAACCTAAACAAGTAGTTAATAAAGCAAGAGAAGAAGAGGACAAAGCACTATTAAAAATGCAAGTATTTTATACTCCAGATAATACAGGAGACATAGCGTGGGTAGAAAAATCAGTACAAGATACAGCACTAGAAAATCATAAGAAGACATTAATAGATTTAATAGCAATGATAAGCGGAGTACCGAATATAACAGATTTAGGATTTACAAATGCAGACAATGCAAGTGCATTAGACAGAAAGTTCTTTGCATTAGAACAAATGATAACTGATGCAGATAAACACTTTAAGCAAGCAATATTAAGAAGATGGGAAACAATCATAGATAGAATAAATAAAAGAAAACATAAGTCTTATGATTTTAGAAGCATAAAAATAGATTTACAAAGAAATCTACCAACTGATAAAGATACAGAGACAACAAGAGCATTAAAACTAAGAGGATTGTTAAGTGATGCATCGATTATTGATATGTTACCTGATGACTTAGATAGTAATTCGGAGTTAGAAAAGATAGATAAACAAAATGAAGAAAATATGCAAAAAAATCTAGAGAATATGACTAAATTGGGGCAAGATAATAACGGAAAAGTAGGTGATGCAAATGGAAATGTGGAAGTACCACGACCAACAGATGCAAAAACTGAAAATGATATATCAAAAGACAAACAAACAAACTCAAAATAGATTACAAGAACTATTCGATACATTTAACTTTACATCAGAAAATATATATGACATAGCAGACAATAAGACTAAAAAAAGGATAAATGCATATATAGAACAATGGAAAGAACAAAAATTATTAGTAGGTTATTTTGGAGTATTAGCAAATAATATTTATAGAAGAACAAGAGTAAAAAATAGTGAAATACTAGAATTATTAATTTATAGTGCATATATAGAAGAACAAAACAAATTAGATGAATATGAAAATCTAATAATGTATGAAGACGCAAATTATTATTATCAAAAAGGAATAAAAGAAGTCGAGCAAAAGAGAAAGCCATCAATATTAGAGATGGCTTTATTTCTTGTGTTATTAGACCAACCAAACTATAGTCGGACTAACTTGGAAACAATATATTGAAGCAACAATACAATATAATGCACAGCAAATATACAAACAAGTAATTTTAAATATACAACAACAAAAAGATCTAGAAATCGATTCTAGTGAATTTCAGATAATAATAAATAGGCAAAATAATCAAAAACTTAATATAAATAATGACAAAATATCAGGTGCAGTTGATTTACAAATGATTGGATTAAACAATCTCGCGAAAGTGGAAGGAATAAAAGAAGTAGCAGAAGATAATTCAAAAGTTAGATTTATAGCAGTAGAAGATGATAAAACAACATTGATGTGTGATAGTTTAAATAATCAAGAATTTTATATCAACAAAGAAAATGTATTTGATAGATATTATGGTGAAACACAAAAAGAGTTAACAATACAAAGAATTAGATGTAATGGATTAGTATTAGGTTTAAATCTTCCACCAATACAACATCACTTTCATTATTGCAGAAGTTATATTATGTATTTGCAATATTATGAATTAGAAAAGAAATATGGTATTTTTGACAGTGCTCTAGAAAAGACAGTAAAGAATAAATATAATGTTCAAAAAGCCAAATTAAAAGGATTAGACAAAAAAGCATTGCTTGATACATTAAATAATATGAATAAAGTTTATAAAGAATTTCCACAGATAAGAAAAAAGCTTAAAGAAATCAGTGTAATAGAACATCCAAATGGAGGATTAAATATTACACCAGATATAGAAGATAATAAATATATTATGGAGATTAACAAGAAATTTTATGGAGATATAAACACAGTAAGAAAACAATATCAAAAAGATGTAAGGAATGGTTTTCATCCTAAAAATACAACATATGAGGATTTAGGAAATCACGAATTAGGACATTGTGTTACATATGAAATAATTAAAAACAGATATACTGATAAAAATTTAATAATTAAGGACTGGAATAATGATATAACAACAAAAGAAATTGTAGCAAAAGCATTTAACAATTTAGGAATTAGTGATAAAATGTCACAAAACTTATTAAGAAGTAATATTTCTAAGTATGCAATGACAAAATACAGTGAGACAATAGGAGAAGCATTTGCAGACTATTATAAAAATAGGAATAATGCCAGTGTACTTAGTAAAGAAATTGTTAAAGTAATGAAAGGAATGATATAGATGATACTAAATCCTAGATGGTTAGATTGGTTATCCGATGAAGAAGATGAAAATGGAAACAGGACAAAATTAAAAGAAGATACACCTGATGATATACGAAAAGAATATGAAAAATTAATAAAAGAAGAACAAGAAAGCATGAGAAACAATAAATTAAAGAAAACAATATTTTAAGCACTTACTAGTAAGTAGGTGCTTTTATTATGGAAAGAAGGTGGAATGTATGTGGTTATTAGTCTTAATATTAAGTATTAAATTACAAATGCCAACTTGGTATTGGATTATTTTTTATATAATTACAATATTTAGACCATTTGTAAGTTTGTTTTGTTCAATAATAGAAGATGAAATAACAAAAACAGCAAATGAAATTGATACACCAGATAAGGTATTAAAAGATACAATGGAGAGTTCAACTAATAAATAAGTTATTAACATTTTATAATTATAAATTTTTGGACGTAGACGTACGTCTATTTTTTATGCCTTTTTACTGGAGCAGGCTATAAAGAACAACAGAATTTTTTATGTAACAATTTGGGCAGAAGAACAAATTGGGATAGGAGAAAATATGGAAGGCGAAAACCAAAACACAAATAGCACAAATATTGATGTAAACGGGGCAAATAATGCAACGGATAACAATCAAAAACAAACACAGACTTTTGATGATGTTTTATCAAATAAAGAATATCAAGCAGAATTTGATAGAAGAGTTCAAAAAGCAATACAAACACATGAAACAAAATTAAAAGAACAATGGAAATTAGAACAAGACACACAAAAGTCAGAAGCTGAAAAGTTAGCTCAAATGAACGAAACCCAAAAACTTCAATATCAATTAAAGAAACAAGAAGAAGCAAACCAAGAAATTCAAAGAAAGTTAAATGCTAGAGACTTAAAAGATGAAGCTCTAAAAATAGCAACAACACAAGATACAGCATTTGATCCAGAATTTTTAAATCTTTTTGATTATGAAAACATGACAGCAGAGCAATTACAAGAAAAAACAAAGCTTATAAAAGCAATTCAAGACAGAATTGTTGAGAAAGCAGTAAATGAGTGGGCAAAAGAAAAGCCACCATACAATCCAGACCCATCTGGTAATAAGTCAAGTGCTGATGAAGCAATAAGAAAGGCAATGGGATTAATTAAATAGGAGGATTAAAAAATGAATAATATTGAAATATCAACAATATACTTACCAAAATTAGATGAGGTGTATAAAAACGAAGCAAAAACATCTATATTAGATGGAGATGAAACAACAGTACAAAAAGGATTAAATGGAGAAATTAAAGTAGCTAAACTAGATATGGATGGTTTAGGAGATTTCTCAAGAAATGATGGATATACAAAAGGTTCAACAACATTTAAATGGGAAACAGTAAAATATGATAAAGAAAGAAGTCAAGATTTAAGAATTGATAGATTAGACAATCAAGAAGCATTAGGACTACCATTTGCAAGATTATCTGGAGAATTTGTAAGAACAAAAGTAGTTCCAGAAACAGATGCAGCAAGAATTGCCAAAATAGCAGGAGTGGATGGAATTTCAACAAAAAAAGAAACAATTTCAGATGGTGCAGGAGTTGTAAGTGCATTAAGAGCATGTACAAATAAAATGGATGAAGATGAAGTTTCAACAGAAAACAGAATTTTATTTATAACACCAACATTAAAAGGAATGATTGATGACTTAGATACAACTAAATCAAAAAAAGTTTTAGAAAGATTTTCAACAATAATTGAAGTTCCACAAACAAGAATGTATACAGCAGTAACATTAAATAGTGGAAAAGAAAACTATGGATATCAAAAAGCCAAAGACACATATATTAAGTCAAAAGATACAGCTGTAGTATCAGGAAAGACATATTACACAGAAAGTTCTGGAGCTTATTCAAAAGTAACTTCACCAACAGGAAATCCATCAACATCAGACTACTATGAATTAATAGAAGGTGGAAAAGAAATTAACTTCTTATGTGTTGAAAAATCTGCAGTTGTTACAGCTATGGACCAATTTATTAAATACTTCACACCAGATGAAGATCAAAATGGAGATAGCAATGTATTCAAATACAGAAACAATAACTTATATGGACACGTATATGAGAATAAATTAGCTGGTGTATACTGCTCATACGAAGGATAGGAGGTACTAAGATGGCAACATTTATAGGATTAAAAATAAATAAAGAAGAAAAAGAAACTAAAAAAGAGCTAACAGTTGAAGAAATAAAAGCAATTCTAACTGAAAAAGAAATTGCTTTTGATGGAATAACTAAAAAGAAAGATTTACTAGCTCTTTTACCACAAGAATAAACAATGGAGGCAATAGAATGTTAGAGCAAATTAAGAAAAACCTAGGAGCAAACTATAAAGAAAATACAGATGGTGTATTACAGGATATAATAGATGATATAACATCTATTGCCTGTGATAATTCTAATAGAAAAAAAGGTGACGCAAAACTATTTCCATACATAAAAAAAGCAGTAAGAAGTGAATATCTTGCAAGAGGAGCAGAGGGTTTACTTTCAAGAAACGAGGGTAGTATATCAAGTTCATACAAAGATATTGTAGAAGAATTAAGAAATAATATTATAAAATCTGGATTAAGGAGGATTAAATAATGTTATTACGAGATTTAACTAAAGTATATATATCAGAATATGAAGAAGTAGAAGACCACGGCGAACCCGAAAAGAAATGGAAATATAAAAGCATAGCTTGGCTAAATATGCAACAAGATGTAAATGAATTAGACAAAAAGTCCACAGGAGAAGTAGATTATAGTATTTATAAAGGTAGAAGTACAAGAGATTATGATATACAAAAAGGTGACGGAGTATCATTTGAAGATGTCTCAAAATTAGAGGAGTTTATTCCTGGATATCGAGTATTAGATAAAAATAAAATAGGAAATACGCATGTATATAGAATGGAGAAAATGCAAAAATGATAAGCTGTAATATAAAAGTAAAAAATAATTTCAAGAATATTAATGCTATAATTCAAAAACTACCACAAACAGTAAAGATAGCAACAGAAGATATTCTAAAAAACATTAGAGGTTGTGCAATAAGATTAGAAAAAGGTCATAATGAAAATGGAATATTAGTAGAAATGGTTGATATGTCAACTAAAGAAGTAAAAGGAAGGGTCTATTGTGATCCTTCCAAATTTATGACTGAAAATGGACAATCATATTTATGGTTTGAATATTTCGGAACAGGTCAATATGCTGAAAAAGAACATATTGGTAAGACAAAACACTTTTTGGAAACAGGTTACACTGAGTGGTATATACCCGTACATAAAGTAGGTAGATCTTTGAATTTTCCAATCACAACAATAGGAAATACTCAATTCTATGTAGCAATTGGTTCAAGGGCAAATCACTTTTTAGGCGATGCTGAATTTAAAACCAGAAATGAAAATACAGAAATTGTCAAGAAGAAACTAGATGAAATGCTGAAGGAGGTATGTAAGTAATGAAAGATTTAAGTATAAAAGAGTTTAGTGATTTAGTATATGAAAAACTAGAAAAATTGTATAAAAACAAGCCAATTTTAAGCAATCCAAATACAGAAAGTAAATTTCCTATACTAGAATTACATACACCTTTAAAGTCAGTAAATTTAACCGAAAATGCATTTCCGATTAAATCTACATTTCAAATTTCGATAACTTGTTGGAATGAAAAGCAACGCCAGGCAATGCAAATGACAGATGAAGTTACTGCAAAACTTCAAGAATATAATTTTATAAGGACGAATACCAATCCTGCAGTATATGACCAAATACTGCAAAAATACGGTATAACAATAACATTTGAAGTTCGTTATAATTCTATAACGAGCTCTTTTAATTTAAGATAGGAGGAATTAAAAATGGGAGATGAAGCAACACCAAAAACAACAACCCCACAAGTTGCTATGAAAGCAAAGGTGTCTTATGCAACAACACTAATAGGAGAAAGAACAGATATAGGTTATGTACAAAAAGTGGGACAATTAAAAACTTTAAAAGAGGGACAAACATATAGTGCATTAGATTTAGAAGAAGAAAGAATGGCTAAAGGAAAAAGAAAAGCAGAAACTGTTGATATAGAAATGATGTTTATACAAGAAACACATAAAGCTATTCAAGCTATAGCTGATGCAGATACAACAATATTCTTATTCTTAGAATATCCAGAGACAACAGCATCAGTTGCCAATAAACCATTAGTTCAATCAGTAAAATGCACCGTAGATATAGCGGGGCAAGAGATGAACGACGGGGACTTTATAAAAGACACAATGAGAGTATATAAAGAGTCAAAAGTAGTAGAAACAGATGGATATCCAGTAGAAGGAGATTCAACAAAATATTAATTTAGGAGAAGGCATAAGCCTTCTCTCTTTTGCAAAGGAGAGAAAATAAAATGATTATAGAAACAAAAAATAAAACAATTAATTTAGTACTAAAAACAAGAAAAATAGTAGATATAGCTAATCTACTTAAGAATAAAAATTTTGAAGAAGCTTTTATTAAAGCATATTCTATACTAGACATGGAAGCTTTATCAAAGATAATATTTAAAATATCAGAATTAGAAACTGGAGAAAATGCATTTACAAATAGTGATGAAGTTTACGATTTTATAGATGAATGTAGAAAAGAAGGAATGACAATTAAAAATTTATATGAAAAGATTGCGGAGGCATTGAATGATGAGGGTTTTTTCAAAAAGAAAATGACAAAGAAAGAGTTGAAAGAAATAGCAACAAATCCTTTATCTACGCTAAACTTAGACAAGATTGTAGAGAAATCTGCAGAAAACGTGGTAGGCAAGATAATAGAACAAGAGTTCTAGAGTCAAAAGGATTAAGCAATATAATACAAAATATAAAAGACACTAACAATTTAATAGACTTAATATATGCAATAGAACCGCTTGCGTATTATTTCGATATGAAGCCGTATGAATTTTGGAATAGCAGATATTCAGAAATAAATATTTACTGTCAAACTCACTTAGTTAAAATTTTTGACGATTTGAGAAGAGAAATAGATTTACAAGAAGCGGTGACTAATAAATTAATCGCAGGTGATTGTATGAATCAGAATGCAAAAATAATAATGATTAAAGATAATTACAAAGAGTTGTTTGAAGATAAGCAAGAGCAAACATTAGAAGAGCAAAGAAAGTTGTTTAAAGGATAAAAAAATTGCTGACAACGAAAAAAAGTGTCGAATTTTGTAACACGATTTTTCTTGTCTTATTCGACTTCGTTCGATATAATTCTTAATATATTGAATGAAGGGGGAATTTTTATTATGAAAAAAAATATTAAACTTATTACATTGTTAATAACAATCATATTGTTAATAGCAACACTGACTGGTTGTACTTCGACTGAAACTAGTACAGGAGCTCAAGATACTAAAAAAGAAATCTATGAGTACGGAGAGGAAGCAACACTTGATGGAGCAAAAATTAAAGTAGTAAAAGTTGAAAAATCAAGTGGAACTAAATATGAGAAACCAGATACAGGAAAAGAATTTGTAATTGTTACTGTTCAAATATCAAATACAAGCAATAAGAATATTTCTTACAATGTTTTTGATTATAAAATCCAAAACAGTCAAGGACAAATAACAAGCCAAACTATTTACACAGGAGCAAAAAATACGTTAAGTTCAGGAGAACTAGCACCAGGGGGAAGTGTAACAGGAACGATACCTTTTGAGACAACAAAAGGAGACAGTAATTTAACATTAATATATGAAGGAAATTTCTGGACAGATTCTAAGTTAAAATTTAAATTACAATAATTTAAATGAAATATTTTCAAAAACAAGAGAGGAAGATGTTTTTATGGAAGAAACAGAAGTTAAAACAAAATATTGTAAATATTGTGCTGCTAAAATACCAGCAGATGCAATAATATGTACTAGTTGCGGTAGACAAGTAGAAGAATTAAGAAGGACCAGAGAAAATATTGTTATAAATAATACAAATGCAAATGTTAACGCTAATGTCAATAGAAATATGGGGGGAATAAATAAAAAACCTTTGAACAAATGGGTTGCACTTTTACTATGTGTTTTTTTAGGCTGTATTGGAGGCCATAAATTTTATGAAGGTAAAGTTGGTATGGGAATACTATATTTGTTTACAATGGGACTATTTGGTATAGGAGTTTGCATAGATTTTATTGTAATATTGTGCAGACCTGTTAATTATTATGCGTAAAGTAAAAAAACATCTACAAACTGTAGGTGTTTTTATTGTGCAAAAAATAATTAAAAAAATATTAAAAAACCTCTTGACATTTAGATAATATGGAAATAAAAGTTAAAGATTTAGTAAATCAAGTAGCATAAATAAAAATCAAACGTCAGAATTAATCTGACGTTTTTTATGAAAAGTAAAAAGCGGAAGGAGGAAGTATAATGACAGCAGAAGAAATTGAAATAATTGTAACTGCAAAAATAGAAGAAGCATTGAAGGAATTAAACAAAATAGTACCGGCAATTAAAGAAAAAGTGAAACAAGTACAAGAAGCTTTTTCCAAAATAGATGCGAAAGAGATAAAAAGCAAAGTGCAACAAGCTACAAATTTTGCAAAGAAAAAAATACAAGACTTGAAAAAAAGCAGTGAAAATAGCAAGATTGCAATAAAAGTAAACAATAAAGAAGCTAGTAAGCAAGTGACTCAATTAGAAAAAGAAATAGATAGTCTACAAAAGAAAATAACTGGTCGACAGTTAAAGCTAGATGTTACAAATACTGCTTTGGATAAGATAAGAAATGATACAAATCAGTCTGTGATTAAAGAAATGCCAGATGCAGGAAATAAAAAAATAACACAAGAAACGTATAGTAGACTAGATAAAGATATAAATTATCAAGCATTAGTCAAACAAAGTGACAAATTAAACAATGAAATAGAAAAATATAATACATTACTAAGCAGTGCTAAGACAAAAATGGCACAATTAGCACAGCAGACGTCTAAAACAGCAACTATTCAAAACAAATTGAGTAGTTTTTTTAGTGTTTTCAAACAAAAAATAGAACAAGTAAAAACATCAGCAGGAAAACTAGGAACAGCATTTAAGCAGATGCCAAAAACAGGGCGAAATATTACAAGCAGTTTAAGAGGAATGGGAGGTTCATTAAAAGCGGGCTTAGGGCAAATATTTAAAATCGCAGGAGCTCTCTTTGGTTTGCAAACAATATATTCAACTTTGAGAAGCGCAGCGAGCACGTGGTTATCTAGTCAAAATTCACAAGCCAAGCAATTAAGCGCTAACATAGATTATATGAAATACGCACTAGGTTCAACTTTAGCACCAGTTATACAATATATAGTTAATCTTATATATCAAGCATTAAAAGGGGTACAATCTTTAATTTATGCACTTACAGGAGTTAATATATTTGCAAATGCAAGTGCAAAAGCATATTCAAGTATGGCAAAAAGTGCTAAAAAAGCTTCTGATGCTCTACACACAGGCGACATTGATGAAGTACACAATATTCAAGAAAGCAATTCAGGCGGAAGTGGTGGAACTGGTGATGTAATGCCCAATATTGACTTAGGGCAAGTAGATACTAAATTAAATGACTTCTTAAAAAAACTAAAAGAAGGTAAATGGTATGAAGCAGGAGCAGAAATAGGTAAGAAGATAAATGAATCCTTAGAAAAAATTCCTTGGAAAAGTATAAAGAAAAAAGTTGGAAATATAGGAAAAGGAATTGCTGAATTTATAAATGGAGGTGTAAAAAACACAAACTGGAATTTGGTAGGTTCAACATTAGGCGAAGGAATAAATACAGCAATAACATTTTTGAAAAACTTTATAACCACACTCGACTTTGCGTCAATAGTTGATGCAGTATTTGATTTCTTAATAAGTGCAATAGCAACTATAAATTGGGGAGATATAGCTTATACTATATTTTATTTGATTGGTGTTAATTGGGGCGTACCATTTAGGATGCTGTGGAACGTAATATCAACATCGTGTTCAACCATAGGAAAATATTTTTCAGATAAAATATCAGAAGCGGGTGGAAATGTAGCTCTTGGATTATGGAATGGAATAATAGAAGGATTAGGAAATATAGCAAGTTGGGTATATGATAATGTGATTAAACCGATTATAGACGGCTTTAAAAATGGTATGGGAATACACTCACCTTCTACAGTTATGTTTGAATTGCGGAAAATATATAATGCAAGGACTTTTGAACCGGAATAGTGGCTTTGACTGGTAATGTAAAAGAAAAGTGGGAAGAAATAAAATTAGAAACTATAAGTAAATTCACAGAAATAAAAGATATAGTAGTACAAAGAATTACAGAAACAAAAAAAGATACAACAAGCAAATTAAACGAATTAAAAATAAATGCGATAAATTTATTTAATGACACTAAAAACAAAACAATAGGAATATGGGAAAAAATTAAAACGTCAATTATCGAAAAAACTGTGGAAGTAAAAAACAGCATAAAAAATCAATTTAAAGAAGCTTACAATGGAATTACTAATACTTTTAGTAATATAGGAAGTTTTTTTAATAATGTATGGAAAAATGTGAGATACACTTTTTCAAATTTAGGAATAAATATAGGAAATGCTATCGGATCTTCTGTAAAATCTGGAATAAATGGTGTAATTTCATTAATACAAAATACAATGAATAGAGCAATAGGAATAATTAATGGAGCAATAGGAGTAATTAATAAAATGCCAGGAGTAAATGTAGGAACAGTACCAAGGCTATATTTGCCAAGACTAGCTAAAGGTAATGTTGCATATGATGAAACGTTAGCAGTTTTTGGAGAATATTCTGGAGCAAGAAGTAATCCGGAAATAACAGCACCGCAAAGTATTATATATGACACAATGAAAAAAGCTCTATTGGATGTTAATGGAGGAACAAATGGAACAATCAATTTTGAAAACACTATAAAATTAAACAGCAAAGTATTAGCAAGAGAATTAATAGAAGATTTAGACACGGAGGCTAAAAGACGTGGATATAAAGCATTATTGCAAAGAGGATAGGAGGCAGGTAAAGTGATAAAAGAAAATAATGTTATTGTAGCAGATGGAGTGTCATTACCTACTCCATCTGAATTTGTACCATACCCAACTTTGAGAGAAAAGAGTGGAGAAAACGCATTGGGCGACTTAGTGAGAAAAATCATAAGCTCAAGATGGAAAATTGAAATGAAATGGGATATTTTGAGCGTAGAACAGATGAATTATTTAACGGACCTGAAATTCAAGAAAGAGTTTCTTTGCACATTTCCATCTACAAAAAATCAAAGAATAAGTAAGCGAATGTATGTTGGAGACCTAAAGCCTTCCGCAAAAGCAATAGATCCTGAGACGAAAACCGTGACGGGATGGTTAAATGTTTCATGCAATTTTATACAAACAAAAGCTGATAAATACACGGGAGGTGCTATTTAATGATAGATACATCTCAAATTTTGATTGATGCAGCAAGAGCACGCACTATAACAACAAGTGCGAAAGTACAAATAACAAATGTATCAGGCAGATACGATTTTTTTGAAACAGGAAAATATGCGATGTTTGAAGGTGATGGAATAGAATTAGATGGAACAAGTAATGTACTAAAGAAAACAGAGTTTTTAATAAACTATGAAGGCTGGTACAGTGAGTTTCCAAATACTATTCTTTCAGATGAAAATGCTAATTTCGAAAATGTAGAATTTACAAACTATGTTCAACATGACAAGAAAGAAATAAGCGATTTACACATAATATTTTCAAACGTAAGAAACGAGTATGCAATAAACTTTGACGTTATCGTCACTAAAAATGGAGAATCTACAACTTATAATTTTACAGAGAACACAAAAAAAGAGGTTGTATTAAACAACATTGCGACGGGGTCTAAAATAACAATAAAATTTTATAAATGGTCAAAACATTTTGCAAGGGCAAAAGTCTTGAGTTGTTGTCTTGGAACATTGTATCAATATGATGACGACGAGATAATGTCAATAACAGCTAAAAAAGGTGTAGATTTAATAAATGAAGATATTGAATCTAAAGAAATAGAAATAAAATTAACTGATATAAACGATACATACAATATTTTTAAAACAAATACCGAATGGGATTTATTGGATGAAGATGCAATAATACGAATCTTTTTAGGAATAGTAATAGACAATTTTATTTATTATGTTAAAGTAGACGAATGTTATTTTAAAAAAGTAGAAAAGAAAGATAATGAAATAGGAATAACAATAACGGGAATGGGGATTTTGTCAAAATATCAAAACATAGAATGGGTGAAGTTATATGACGAGATATATCTTTCCGCTGGAGGTTTAACAGCAATAAAAGATAGAATCAATAAAGATTTTTCAACACTGAAAAACAAGATAATAATCGATAACGAATTAATACAAGAAAAACAAGAAATGCTCAGATGTTTTGAAAAAAACGTAAAAATACATGAATATTTCAATAAGCTAGCAACAAACTGCAGGAGTAACTTAATAGAAACATTTGATAATAATATATTATTTAAAAGAATAAAAGAGTCTCAAGTTGTTGCGAAGATTAACTTGGAAAATATGGAAGAAGAACCGGACATAGAAAAACAAGAGAAATTCAATGCTTTGATAAAAAAGTACAACTATTCAGAGGACAGTGAAAAACAGGAAGTTTTTAAAGGAAAATTTACGTTAAATCAATATGGCTATGCGGTTTTAAATACATATGTGGATGTCGAACTCACGTTCCCAGTAAGCACAATGAGTGGTGGTAGTACTTCTGATGAACTAAGCTTTATTTTAAACGTATATAACAAAGACGGTTCGGTGTACAAGAGCAATATAACTTCAACAGATAATCAAGATTTTGAATTAGTTGTAAGTTTAAATGTCATATATTTCATATGTAGTACTTTAAAAGATAAAATATTTGAACTTACACTAAATTGCAAAACATTGAGATTCTCTAGTTGTGATTATAAAATAACAAATTACGATACATGTAAAGAAGAAAGAACTATCGATATTCGAAGTATACAAGATGAAGAGACAGCAAAAAAAGTAGGAATGTGGTTAGCTAATAATTTGAATAAAAGGTTCAAATATAAAATAAAAATCAATGATACATTCACATATGAATTAGGTGATACAGTAGAACTTGAAACTGGAGTATATGTAAATGATGAAATGATTACCAGAAAAGCACTTGTAACAGGCATTGAGTATGAATACGATGGCGCACTAGATTATTATTTGATACTGGAAGGAGAATAACATATGTTAAAAGAAAACTGGACTAATACTGATAAGTTTAATTATAACGATTATAACATAATCATAACAAATATAATAAATCTATGTAAAAAAGCAAAAATAGAAGTGACAGAGAAATATCAAAAGCAATATTTTAGAAAGATAAAAGTAGGCGATGACCTATCAGGGAAAACATTACACATGAATTTTGATGGTAAAACAGCATACAACAGCTTAGGAACAGAAGAATACTTAAATAATATAATTGTTTCAAATAATTATAATATACATGAAAGTGTGTTTAATTTGGGGCAAGTTTATAAATCATTAGAAATGAGCGATGATACATGTTTGTTTAGTTATTCATATTCGGACTATATAGAAGATAAATCACCCGGCATCAATTTAACGCAATGTACTCTTCCGTCTGATTTTGGAATCATAACAGCAATAGATACAGCATCATATTTCTATAACAATATACTAATAGAATCTGAGATACTCGAAATAAAAAAAAGAGGAGATTTTTTGTATTCAGATGACTTAAATGAAATTGAGAACATGTTAAAACAAATATGTTCTCAACTTTTTTTAAATTACAATGAAAAAACGTGGTACTATCTATCAATTATTAGCTATGATGATATCAACAGATGGTGCAAAGCGATAAATAGTATCAAGTTCAAAAAATATTCAGATTACGTAAGCAACACATATAGCGAATTAGCAAATAAAAACTATAAACAAATATTAAATGGCTTTGAGGAGGTTTAAAAATGGGACAAACAAGTAAATATAATATTCGTTATCCGGAAGCGGGCGACATGGCAGATGTACCTGCTGACATGAAAAATATGGCAGAAGATATCGAAACTGCAATGGGTGGGAAACTCTCAAAAATTGGAGACACGATGTCAGGTAATTTAACAATGAGCAATGCAGTGGTTAAAATTGCAAATGGTCGCGAAAAAGGAATACAAAATGCAAGTGGAATGCCAATCATATGCGATTTCGACAATCAAAATGTTACAGTTGACGCAACAGGAAAAGAATTATTTTTAGGATATCGAAACACAACAGGCATAAATTTTTTGAATTACAAAGTTGCTATAGATTCAAATGGTAATGTTGCTGCAAATAACTTTACAGGAAAATGGAATGGGTATACAGATGCATTGCCAAATTTAGGACATATAACAAATGTTTTGAATACAACAATTACAAAAGGTTTTGGAATTTATGCTGCTAGTACATCAAATATTCCGAGCGGTTTTCCTGAATATGGAGCAGTACTATTTCTACCGCTTGGTGACAGTACAAACGTCGGACACAATGTGATATTGATTGGAAATGATGAAGGAACAAATGGAAGAATTGCAATTACACAATATATTAATAATCAGTGGAGCAATGGCTGGCGATATATTACATTAAATAGGAAGTATTCTACATCAGAACAATCAACTGGAGAAACATGGGTAGATGGAAAAACAATTTATCAAAAGACAATAAAGATAACAAGTTTAAATACAGGTATTTCTCAACAACAGCACGGAATCAGTAACTTTGGTGAATTGATTGATATTCGAGGTACAGGCTATTGGTCTGGACAAGGCTGGCAACCGATTCAACGTGTTGTGACAGATAATATCGGACCATATCGGTCTTGGACTTGGTGACATAGATGCAACTAAGTTCATGCTTCAAGTCGGTGGCAGTTACACTGGTTTTCAAAAAGCATATATAACTCTAAAGTATACAAAGAAGTAGAGGTGAAAAAGAAGAAAGAATAGCAACAGCAGTGGCTGTGGAAAGTGAGGAAATGAAAATGGAAAAATTATTTAATGATGTAAGTATTGCGATTGGATTAATTGGAGGATTAATTGTAAGCTTTTTAGGAGGATGGGATGGACTAGCAATAACACTAGTATCTTTTATTGTATTAGATTGGATAACAGGACTGTTAAAAGCGATATACAATAAAGAGCTAAGTTCATATAAAGGTTTTAAAGGAATAATAAAGAAAGTAGTAATTCTTATTGTAGTAGGAGTTACAGTATTACTACAGAATAATATAGGAATACCTGCAATACGTGAAATAGTCATGATGTTCTTTATAGCAAATGAAGGTATTTCCTTATTAGAGAATGTTTCTCAAATGGGAGTACCATTTCCAGAGAAATTAAAAGACGTTTTAATACAGTTAAGAGATAAAAAGAAGGAGTGATAGGTTATGGAAATAATTAATACTAACTTAAACTTTAAAGCAATGTCTAATAGACAGACAACAGATAGAATAATATTACACCATTCTGCAAGTTCAGTAGCAAGTGCAGAAGATATACATAGATGGCACTTGAATAATGGCTGGGAAGGTGCAGGATACCACTTTTTAGTTCGAAAAGATGGTAAAGTTTATAGAATGAGATCAGAAGAAAAAATTGGAGCTCATGCTTATATGAATAATTATAATTCTATAGGAATTTGCTTTGAAGGTAATTTTGAAGTAGAAGAAATGCCAGACGTTCAAGTACAGAGTGGCAAAGAACTTGTAGCATATTTAAAGAACAAATATCATATTAATAAAGTTCAAGGACATAGAGATGTAAATTCAACATCTTGTCCAGGTCGTAATTTTAGATTTAACGAAATTGCAAATGGACAAGCTATATCTGTAGTAACAGAAAATGCAAAAGGCAAAATAGCAGATATACAATCAACATTAAATAGTAGATATGGCTTTAATATAGCAGTAGATAATATATATGGTGTAGAAACTCATACAGCATTAGTAAAAGCATTACAAACAGAATTAAATAAACAATTTAATAGAAATTTAGCAATAGATGGCATTTTTGGAAATTTAACAAAATCAGCTTGTGTAGTAGTAGAAAAAAATGATAGTGGAAATATTACATATCTAATTCAAGCTATGCTAGTTTGTCGCGGTTATGATTTAGAAGTAGACGGAATTTTTCGGAAGTGACACAGATAGCAAAGTTAGAGATTTTCAAAGTAGAAACGGTTTAGCTGCAGATGGAAAAGTTGGAAAAAATACTTTTGAAAAGTTGTTTAAATAGAAGATAGAGCTAGATTTATTCTAGCTCTTAAAATATTTACATTCAGCTTCCTTACGAGCCTTCACGGCTTCTTCAAGAGTGTCGAAATAACCGAGACTGATTGATTTTCGATTGAACTGTATTCTAACTCTATATCTATCATTAACTTTAGTTATTCCGTGTGTGACCTGTTAAGTTATTTTTTTGTGTCTTATTAGAATAAAAACTTAGTAAGCTAGAACGTTGTTTTTCTTTTTCTATGTTTGATAAATTGCCTTGCATGCAACCACAACTTTTTATTTTTCCTTTTAAAACTTGTGTAAATGCTAGTTCTTTAACGTTTCCGCAGTCGCATTCAAACAATGCTAATTTAGAATTATGCTTATCTATTTTGTTTAAGTTCTTTATAAGAGTAAGTTTATTAAATTTCTTTCCGATATAGCTATCTATATTATAACCTCTCATATTAGATCCTCTTTATTGAATAGCAATTGTTGTTATATATTTTCCTGCTGAAAGACCGTCTAATCTTTGTTCTAATTCATAATCGTTACATTCATATATTTCTACTTTTCTAGAATCTCCTGATTCTTTTTTTATTGTTTTATTTGAAACATATTTTGTATGTATTATTTCTTCTCCGTTTTCATATACATAAACTAATTTCTTCATAACTTTCTCCTTTTTTAGAGTGCTAGCCGTTTTGGTCTAGTCTTATCTCTTTCTGTAATTATAATAACACACGGTACACCGTATGTCAATACTTTTTTTAATTTTTTTTCAAAAACTTTTCAATTTCTTCTTTAACCCATACCGCATAAGGTTTATCAAGTTTTTGTAAAAATTCTTCTGCTAAGTCTTTATCTACTTTAGCAACTAATCTTTTATATTTTTCACTTTCCCATTTTGATTCTTTTTTATAATCTCTCATGATTACCTCCTAAAAAAATAATATTTTACTATATTATAGTACACGGTGTACCGTGAAGTCAATATTTTTTTCAAAAATACTTAAAATGCACTAAAATCAAGCTATAAAAGTATATGTCTAAAAAATAAAAACGGCTTAAAATCGATTTTGATGCGTTAATTATGATGTCAAAAATGTTGAAAAATAGCTATTTTAAGGAAAAACAGTAATACAAATTGTATTGACAAAACTTTAACAAAATGTTACAATAATATTACAAGAATTTTAAGTTTATATTACATTATAAATAATTCTTGACTAAAGAAAAAAATATTTATAATATAGATGTACAAAAAAGAGACGTTAAAAAATGTGTGCGTATTCTTAAAAAAAGAATAAGAGCCAAAGCCCTTATTCATCGGTTGTTTTATTGGAGTTGACTTTAGCGGGTGCAACTTCAATTTTTTTATCTTTCATTGATATATGTACAACGTATCCGAAGATAGCTGCAACAACAATGACTGATGTAAGACATAGAAGTACAAAACCGAAACCCATTAAGGTATAAAATTCTCCCATTACATTCACCTCCGATGCTAATAAATTTATGCATAAATCTGATGCATTATATCAGCAGTTGTGGAAATATAACCACTACATCAGCAGTCACAACTGCTGATTCATACACCCCAAGGTGCCAATGGTGAATGTATTTAAAACAACTTGAATGTATTCTATCAAAACAGTAAATTATATGCAATAGGTTTTTACAAAAAATAACATTTTTTGCATCTTCGACAAGTTTCGACAGACAAAGTAAACATAATATGTTATAATACATATGAGGTGATTTAATGAGCTACAGAGTAGAACTGTTAATCATAAAAAACAAAGCAAAATTAGAACAAATGATAAGAGAGAATTACAGTAAAGAAAGAATACTAAAGCAGAGTAGACTTTTAGATAAATACATAAATATAAAGATGAGAGAGCTAGTCAGTTAGTTCTCTCAATTATAAAAAAAGCAAAAAAGTAGATATAAAAAATCTACTTTTTTTATCTCATTGACTTGAGGTCAATAAATGTATTCATTAAATATATTATAAAAGAATTTTAAAAATTAGTCAATACCTAATTTTTCTTTTAAGGCTTCTTGAAGTACTTGAGAAAAATTGATATTATTTTTTTCATGCGTAAATTTGAATAATTATCATAAAATAGTAGATACTAAAAACGGTGATTTTATGATAATAGAAAACAGAATAAAACAAGTAAGAGAGAGCAAAAAAATAAGCTTGACAGAACTATCAAAGCAAACGCGGAATAGAAAGACATCACTTAGCAGAAATTGAAACACAAGACGCAGATAAAATAAATGTAGTAGAAGCAATATTAATTGCAAAAGCGTTGGAAATACAAATCGAAGGTTTGTTTTACATTCAAAACGTTGAGTTGAGATAGTTACAGAGATTTAAGACAGAAAAAATCTACTTCCAAAAAAATCTTGAAAAGCATTTTCATATTCGAAAGTGCTTATTTTCATATATAAAAATAAAATTTATCAATATTTGTTGTATATTCTTTATAGAAGCTTCTAGAAAATATATGGAGGAATGGATATGGAAGAGAATATTGTAAAAGAAATTGAGAAGGAATGCAATTTTAAAGAAAGAATACTATTAAAAGTATTTACAAAAACATTTATGAAAGTGTACAACATTGCTAGAATAAAAATGTTTAATAGTCTAATATAATGATAATGCAATAAGTAATGCAATAGTAGAAATATTTTTGAATAGTCGTAAATATATACAGATAAAAAAAGAAGTAAAATTAATATTTTGGATACCATTAAATATTATAAGATATAGTCAAATATACTGAATTTGGCCATCTGCACCAACGACGTATCTGTTCGAACTAAATTGAACAGAATTGATACAGAAATCAATCAGAAAATAAATCTGGTTGATTTTTTTGTTGTCTAAAA
>OLGB01001004.1_pt1 | contig 36392 bp, 36 predicted proteins | sample 1605691 | NCBI WGS metagenome assembly OLGB01 (sample SAMEA3888925, study PRJEB22519) | human gut metagenome | biome: human gut; feature: human-associated habitat; material: faeces | place: Denmark | collected 2010
AAAGAGCGCCCGCCGGGAGGCGGAGCAGAGGGAGGATCCCCATGAAAAAGAAATTGCTGATCGGCTGCGGCGCGCTGGTGCTGGCCTGTCTGCTGGCCGCCGTGCTGTACATCCAGACCCGGCCGGAGACGGCGGAGGGCGCCAAGACCATCGACGTGGTGGTGGTCCACGGGGACGGCACTGAGGCCGCCTTCCAGTATCAAACCGACGCGGAGTACCTGGGGGAAGTGCTGGTGGAAAATGAGCTGGCAGAGGGCACGGAGAGCGCCTACGGCCTGTTCATCACCACCGTAGACGGCGAGACGGCGGACGACAGCCTACAGCAGTGGTGGTGCATCACCCGCTCCGGGGAGATGCTCTCCACCGGCGCGGACCAAACCCCCATCGCCGACGGAGAGCAGTACGAGCTGACCCTGACGGAAGGGTACTGAGTGGGCGGCCCGAACGCCCGGCGGCTGGCCCTGCTGGGGATCCTGACGGCGGTGCTGCTGGGGAGCCAGGTGGCCCTGGCGGCCCTGCCCAATGTGGAGCTGGTCAGCCTGCTGGTGATCCTGTACGCGCTGCTGCTGGGGCGGCAGGTGTTTTGGATCCTCTATGCCTTCGTGCTGCTGGAGGGATGCCTGTACGGCTTCGGCCTCTGGTGGGTCAGCTATCTCTATGTGTGGGCCGTTCTGGCGGGCGCCGTCCTGCTTCTGCGGCGGACGGAGGCCCCCGCCCTGTTCTGGGCGATCGTCTCCGGCTTCTTCGGGCTCTCCTTCGGCGCCCTGTGCGCCCTGCCGTACCTGGCTGCTGGCGGCGCCGCGGCGGCGGTGAGCTACTGGCTGGCAGGCCTGGGATTCGATCTGATCCACTGCGGCGGGAACTTTGTCCTGTGCCTGCTGCTCTTCCGCCCCCTGTACCGGCTGCTGGACCAGCTGCTGCGGCGGTACGGCGCCCAATAGACGCAAAACACCGGACATGCCAGGCATGTCCGGTGTTGTTTTGCTCTTATCTTACGCCTCTTCCAGGGCCGCGGCGATCTCCTCGGCGTAGCGGACCGTCTCCATGGCGTCCTTGGCGTATTTGTCGGCGCCGATGCGGTCGGCGTACTCCTGGGTCAGTACGGCGCCGCCCACCACCACTTTGCACCAGGGGGCGTCCCGGCGCAGCAGCCGGATGGTCTCCTCCATGGCGGGCACCGTGGTGGTCATCAGCGCGCTGAGGCCCGCAAGGGGCGCGTGGAGCCGCTGCACCGCCTCCACCACCGTCTCCGGCGGCACGTCCCGGCCCAGGTCCGTGACAGCGAAGCCGTAGTTTTCCAGCAGGAGCTTGACGATGTTCTTGCCGATATCGTGGATGTCCCCCCGGACCGTGGCAATGACGAAGGGACACTTGGCCGCCGTCTCCCCCTTCCGGGCGGACAGGGCGGTCTTGATCTCCTCGAAGGCGCCCTTGGCGGCCTCGGCGCTCATGAGCAGCTGGGGGAGGTAAATGGTCTTGTCCTCAAAGCCCCTGCCCACGATGTCCAGGGCCGGGATGATCTCCTGCCGGACGATCTCCAGAGGCTCCACGGTCTCCAGCAGGGACCGGGTGGCGGCCGCCGCCTGGTCCTTCAGGCCCTTCACCACCGCCCGCTGGAGGGCGGAGCGGAACTCGTCCGGCTGCCGGGGCGCGGCGGCGGCAGCCGGTGCGGCCACCGGGGCCTCCGGCACGTCCTGCGCGGCAAAGCCGATATAGCCGGCGCAGTTCTCGTCCAGACCCAGCAGGGCCCGGCTGGCGTGGTAGGTCCGCAGCATGGCGGCGGAGAAAGGGTTCATGATGGCCGCCGACAATCCCCGGCCCAGCGCCAGGGCGAAAAAGGCGGCGTTGACGCCCTCCCGGCCCGGCAGGCCGAAGGACACGTTGGATACACCCAGGGAGGTCCGGCAGCCCAGATGGTCCCGAATCAGGGCCAGGGCCTCCAGGGTCACTTTCGCGGCGTCCGGCGCGGCGCTGACCGCCATGGCCAGGGGGTCGAAGACGATGTCCTCCCGGCCGATGCCGTACTCCGCCGCCCGGGCGAGGATCCGCTCCGCGATGGCCAGGCGGCCCTCCGCCGTCTCCGGGATACCGCTCTCGTCCAGGGTCAGGGCCACCACCACGCCGCCGTACTTCCTGGCCAGGGGAAATACCGCCGCCATGCTCTCCTCCTTGCCGTTGACAGAGTTCAGCATGGCCTTGCCGTTGTAGCGGCGCAGAGCCCGCTCCATGGCGATGGGGTCGGAGGTGTCGATCTGGAGCGGCAGGTCCACCACCGCCTGGAGACGGCACACCGTCTCCTCCAGCACCGCGGGCTCGTCGATCTCCGGCAGACCCACGTTCACGTCCAGCACCTGGACGCCCTTGTCCTGCTGTCGGATGCCCTCGGTGAGGATGTAGTCCATGTCGCCGGCGCGCAGGGCCTCCTTGAACCGCTTCTTACCGGTGGGGTTGATCCGCTCGCCGATCAGCACCGGGTCGTCTCCGAAGTCCACGGCGTGGGTGTAGGAGGACACGCAGGTCAGGTGCTTGGGCTCCACCGGCGGCGGCACCAGGTCTTTCGTCCGCCGCACCAGCGTCTCGATATACGCCGGGGTGGTGCCGCAGCAGCCGCCGGCCAGGCGCACGCCCTCCCGCATCAGGGCCGCTGTCTCCGCGGCGAACTCCTCCGGCGGCACGTCGTAGACCGCCCAGCCGTTCTCCTCCCGGGGCAGTCCCGCGTTGGATTTCAGCAGCACCGGCACGGAGGCCCGGCGCAGGTACTCCCGCACCACCGGGGCCAGGGCCCTGGGGCCCAGGGAGCAGTTGACGCCGATGGCGTCGGCCCCCATGCCCTCCAGCATGGCCGTCATGGCCGCCGGGGTGGCGCCGGTCATGAGCTTGCCGTCCTCGCCGTAGGCGTTGGAGACGAACACCGGCAGATCACTGTTCTCCTTGGCTGCCAGCAGTGCCGCCTTGGTCTCGTAGCTGTCGTTCATGGTCTCGATCAAAATGAGGTCCGCGCCGTATTTCACGCCCAGGCGCACGGTCTCGGCGAAGGCCGCCACCGCGTCCTCGAAGTCCAGGTCGCCGTAGGGCTTCAGCAGCCGCCCGGAGGGCCCGATGTCCAATGCCGCGAACTTCTCCTGCGTTCCGGCGGAGCTGTCCCGGGCGGCGCGGACATTGTCCATTGCCGCCGCCACAATCTGCTCCAGCCGGTCCTTTTCAAAGCGCAGGGGATTGGCGCCGAAGGTGTTGGCGCAGACTACGTGGCTGCCGGCGTCAAAATAGGCCCGGTGGATGGCAGCGACCTCCTCCGGGTGGGTCAGGTTCCACGTCTCCGGGCTCTCTCCCGGCCGCAGGCCCCGGTCCTGGAGCAGCGTGCCCATGCCGCCGTCCAGATACACGATCCCCCGCTTCAACAGTTCCAAAATGCCCATGGCGTCTTTCTCACTTCCTGTATGCACAGTCTTGCTTTTCGCAGGCGGCGCAGCCCGCCCCGGCGCCGGTCCGCCCCGGCCCGTCCGTGACGCCGAAGAGGGCGGTGACGGACTTGGAGGGGCTCATCAGAAGGCTCCCGTTCAGGGTCAGCCCGATTTTCCGGGGGCAGTCCAGCGCCCGGAAGATATCCGTCTGCAGGGCCAGGGGCAGGTCCCCGTAGCCGGGGCTGAACCGCTCCGTGACGCCCCGGCCCTCCCGGCCCAGCTCTTCCGCCATCCAGATGCAGAAGGCGTCGCACAGCGCCTCGATCCGCTCGGCGCCGATGGCTTGGAAGAAGAGGCTCCTGGCCGGGGAGATGCCGCCGTACCGGGCGATGAGCCGGTCCATCTCCACGCCCACGGTGGCGGCGAACAGCACGCACCTCCGGCACCCGCACAGCCGCCGCCCCAGGCCCCGGGAGCCTGTCACGGCAAAGCCCAGGTCCAGGCCGCCCTCCACCGCCGAAACGGGGAAGGTCTCCCAGCAGACCCGGCCCGTGAGCCGGTCCCCCAGTTCCTCCAGGCAACTGTCCAGCAGCTGCCGCTCCGCCTGGCCGGGGCGGCGGCACCCGGCGTAGCGCAGGACCTCCCCCCGGTCCGCCGGAGGGAGGGAAAACGTCCTGACCTGCACCATGGCCTCAGCCCAGGATGTGGGAGAGGTTGTCCAGGATCCTGGCGGCCACGTCGGGGGTGTTCATGGTGTAGACGTGGACGGTCTTGATGCCGTTGGCGTACAGATCGATGATCTGGTCCGTGGCGTAGGCGATGCCCGCCTGCTTCATGGCGTCGGGGTTGTCGCCGAACTTGTCCACCAGGCTCTTGAACCGCTGGGGCATGAAGGACCCGGACAGCTGGATGGCCCGCTCCACCTGGGTGGCCTTGGTGATGGGCATGATGCCCGGCAGCACCGGCACGGTGATCCCCGCCTCCCGGATCTTATAGAGGAAGTTGAAGAACAGGTTGTTGTCGAAGAACATCTGGGTGGTGAGAAACTCGCACCCGGCGTCCACCTTCTCCTTCAGGTGGAGGATGTCCTCCTTCTGGTTGGCGCTCTCCGGATGGACCTCCGGATAGCAGGCGCCGCCGATGCAGAAGTCCGCGCCGCTCTCTTTCAGCTCCCGCACCAGCTCCACGGCGTGGTGGTAGGCCCAGCCGCTGCGGTCCCCCTGGCTGAGCTCCGGCGTCAGGTCGCCTCGCAGGGCCATGACGTTCTCAATACCCGCCGCCTTCATGTCCGCGATCCGCTGGCGCACCAGCTCCCGGGTGGAGGAGACGCAGGTCAGATGGGCGATGGTGGACACGCCGTAGCGCTCCCGGATGTTCCGGGCAATCTCCAGGGTGTATTTGCTGGTGCCGCCGCCGGCGCCGTAGGTGACGCTGACGAAGGCGGGGCCCAGGGCGGCGATGGCCTCCGTGGCGGCCTTGACGCCTGCAAAGGCGCTGGTGGTCTTGGGGGGGAACACCTCAAAAGACAGGGACAGGGCGTCCCGCTGTAAGATCTCGGAAATACGCATGGTCGATCAGCCTCTTTTCCCGTATTTGCTCCGTTGATTCATAATTGGAACTATTTTACTGCTGCTGGCAGGGATAAATCAAGAGCAACCGACTTTTTTTCAAAATACGGCCGCCTTAAAGGCGGAAATCGTCTTTGCCAGAGACAAACCCTGCCCATCTTTCTCCGGGCTTCGCCCCCGTTTGATGTGACGCCTTCATGGACGTCGGGTATCCCGTCCGGGCCGAAGCTGCACAGCCAGGCTGTTTTTCTTGCCAACCGCCCCGGGAACCGGGTATAATGAGGAAAAGATCAAGCCGTTCGTACTGACAGACGGAGAAAGGAGGCAGGCAATGCGGGGATTTTCGAAATCCAGCCGGCGATTCCTGCTGCAAAACCTGGTGCTGTTTCTTTTGATGAGCGTGTTCGGTTTTGCGGGCGTATATGCCTCCGGCCGAAGCGCCTACCGCTCTGCCAACGAATTGGGGGCGATGACCTCCGATTACCTGAACCTGCAGGTAAACGCCTTCATGGGCCAATACCAGCAGATTCTGGAGGACGCGGCCTACATGGTGGATGCCATGCTGGATCAGGGTGCACAGGCGGAAGAGATCCAAACCTGGATCACCTCCTTTTCCCAGCAATATGACGAGACGATGCAATACGATGAAAGCGGCCTCTACGGCGTGATCCGCGGAGAAGGCGTATACAGCAGCGGCTGGCGTCCCGGAGCGCAGTATAATATTTTTGACCGTCCCTGGTATCTGCAAGCCAAAGCCGCCGGCGGTGCCAGCGCCCGCTCCATGGTATATCTGGATGCCCGAACCGGCACCCGCATGGTAAGTCTATCGAAATTGCTCTCTGACGGGGAAAGCGTGCTGGCCCTGGACATTCGGGTGGGCGATGTCGAGGTGGAGTGGCAGGAGGGCAGCGATGTTTTTCCCGGCACCGCCACGGTGGTGGACCAGGCCGGAAACGTACTGCTTCACCAGCAGATCGGTCAGGTGCACATCCGCTGTGAGATGGATGCGTTTGACAATCAGGACTATGCCGATCTGATGTCCCGCTTTGATGGAACTCGGGGTGCAATTCGCTGGGATGGCATACAGGACAGCTATCAGGTCTATTACATCGTCGGTCAGGACGGCTGGACATGCATCATCACCATTCCCCGCTCCATCATTACCGAGGACGCCACCAACATTTTCTACTCTCAGCTGATTTTGGAGCTGGCTTTCCTGCTGGTAATTCTGTATCTCTTTATGCGGAGCTATCGGGCCGAACGCCGCGGGCGGCTGACGCTCAGCTGCTTTGAAGCCCTGGGACGGACCTATTTCTGTATCGCCCTGGTAAATCCAGCCCTCAATACCTGTGAGATCACCAAGTTTTCCATCCCCGGCATTACACCGGGGCAGGATATCCGCACCTATGAGCAATTCCTGCAGCAGGTGGAGTCGCATATGTACCGCAACTCCGACTGGCCCCCGTTCCTGGAGCAATTCTCTCCGACCCAGCTGCATCCCCATGACGGCGAGCTGGACCGGCGGTACCTGGAATACGAGTCCTGTTTTCCCGGGGGGCCCCGCTGGGTCAGCGCCGAGGCCTTTGCCGTCCCGGGCGATGAACACCGGGAGCAAGTCATTCTGGCCTTCCGGCTGATCCATGACAGCAAGACTCAGGAACTGGCAAAAAGCCAAATGCTGCTGGAATCTCTGGACAGTGCCCGCAGGGCCAATCAAGCCAAGAGCGACTTTCTCTCCCGCATGAGCCACGATATGCGCACCCCGATGAATGCTGTTATCGGCTTTGCGGATTTGGCCCGCCGCAGCCTGGACAAGCCTGAAAAGGCCGCAGAATGCCTGGATAAGGTCTCCGCCGCCTCCCGCCAGCTGCTGCACCTGATCAACGAGGTGCTGGACACCGCCAAAATCGAGCAGGGCAAAATGGAGCTGCGGATCGCCCCGGTAGATCTGGCCCGTCAGCTGGAGGAGACCGCCTCGCTGTTTCAGCTCCAGGCCAGGGCCCAGCGGCAGTCCTTCACGCTGGAACCCCTGGACCTTCCTCACCGGCTGGTCCTCACCGATGGAAGCCGGCTGGATCAGATCCTCAACAACCTCCTGTCCAACGCCGTGAAGTATACCCCGGCCGGCGGCGCTATTTCCCTGCTGGCCGAGCAGCTGCCCGGCAGCCGGCCGGATCAGTGCTTCTGCCGCTTCACCGTGACCGACAACGGAATCGGTATGGCACCGGAGTTCCTGGACAAGCTGTTTCTCCCCTTCGAGCGGGAGGATACCTCCATGACCGGTCAGACCAGCGGCGTGGGCCTGGGCATGGCCATCACGCTGAACATCGTCCAGATGATGGGCGGAAAAATCGATGTAGAGAGCACGCAGGGCAAGGGCTCCCGCTTCGTGGTCACCATTCCCTGCGGTCTGCCGGAGGCGGAGTCAGCCTTTGAAAAAGCTCCCATCCCAACCGCCTTCACTCTGAAAGGCGTCCGTCTCTTACTGGCGGAGGACAACCTTTTGAACCGCGAAATCGCCCTGGAGCTGCTGGGTCTGGAGGGTGCCGTCGTCACCGCCGCCGAAAACGGGCGAGAGGCTGTGGAGCTTTTTTCCAAGAATCCTCCCGGCACCTTTGACGCCATCCTCATGGACATCCAGATGCCCCAGCTGGACGGCTATGGCGCCGCCCGGGAGATCCGTCAGCTGGACCGTCCCGACGCCGGCTCCATTCCCATCCTGGCCATGACCGCCAACGCCTTCGAGGATGACATCGCTGCCGCACGGGCGGCCGGCATGAACGGCCACATCGCAAAACCCATTGACATCAGCCGCATCAAGGCAGCCCTGGCGGCTGTTCTTCCCGGTGGCGCGTGAATACCGCTGGGCGCTCCCAGCCCCCGTGCCTCAGCCCAGCCGGCAGTGCAAAAAAGAAAAGCCCTGCGGTCCAGGGCTTTGAGAAAATGAGAGGTCCGCTTTTCGACAAATGAGCTCGAAAAGCGGACCTCTTCATATGTATCACCGAAATAGTATAGGTGCGGGTAGATCTTGGGGCCCACACAGTGGGGCGAAAACCTTGGCACAGGGGCAATTCATTTGCCCCGAGCATTTTAATCACCGAAAGGTGGAGCCGTCCTTTTGGCGGCGGAACCCAAAAAGAAAGACACGCTGACAAGCGTGTCTTTCTTTTTGGTGGAGGTGGGGGGAGTTGAACCCCCGTCCGAAAGCACTTTAACAGGACCTTCTCCGGGCGCAGACGGTTATTGCGGGAGTCTCGCTCTCCCCGTTCCCCTTCCGGTCGGCAAGCCGTCACGCCGGCCGGTCAGGTCAGAGTCATCATTCATGGGCGGGTCAACTCTTTCCCGCCGCACGGACGCCACATCAACGACGCCTTCCCCGGCCTGTGGCCTCTCCGGTTCAGACGGCTGCCTTTAGTTAGGCAGCAACAGCAACAGTGTTGTTGTTATTTAATTTATAAATTGCCCGTTTTATGGCGGTCAGGCGCCGCCGCCCGCTAGTCCGGCCTCCATACCCCCGTCGAAACCGGTACCCCCCCAGGTGTGTGAGATCGGGCCTGCTCCGGCGCGCAATCAGCGCCGGAGCAGGAACCGTTTTTAGAATCATACCACAATCCGTCTGCAAAGTGTGTTACAATTCCGTGAAATCCGCCTCATGTGCCGGTGATCTTCACCATCAGCTTCACCGGCACCACCTTGGCCAGCACCCGGTAAAACTTATAGAACAGTCGGGGCGTATAGATGGTCCTTCCCTCCCGGGCCGCCCGCAAAGCGCCGCCGGCCACCCGTACCTGATCGCAGTAGGGCAGCATAGCGAAGGCCCTGGAGTTGCCGGTGATGCCGCCCACATCCAGGAACTCCGTCCGCATGGGGCCGGGACACACCGCGGTAACGGTGATGCCGCGGCGGCGCAGTTCCTCGCTGAGGCCCACGGTGAAGGAGGAGACGTACGCCTTGGTGGCACCATACACCGTCATCCGGGGCGTGGGACAGAAGGAGGCAATGGAGGACACGTTCAGGATGCGCCCGCCGGAACCCATATAGGGCAGCACCAGATCCGTCACCGCCGTCAGCGCCCGCAGGTTCAGGTCAATCATGCGGGTCTGCTGGTCGGTGTGGCCCTGGCCCAGCTCTCCCAAAAATCCGCAGCCAGCACAGTTGACCAGAAGAGACACCTCCGGTTTCTCCGCCTCCAGCCGGGCCTTGAGCACCTCAAAGCTGATGGGGCTGCAAAGGTCGAGATCCAGGCACTCCACCGTCATGTGGGGCAGGGACTGGGCGATCTCCTCCAGCCGGTCCCGGCGGCGGGCGATGAGCCAGCAGCTGCCGATTTCCGGGAACACGTCCGCCATCTGGCGGACGATCTCCCGTCCCAGGCCCGAGGAGGCACCGGTGATAATGGCCGTTTTCATGGCCGCCTCCCGCGCTCAGCGCTTCTGGGGCGCAGGATAGTCCACGCCCTGGGTATCCACCCGGATGGACTGGATCACCACCGGGGTCTTGGGCTTGTCGTTGCGGTCCGTGGGGACCTCGGAGATGCGGATGGCCTCCTCCACACCGCCGGTCACCTGGCCGAAGGCGGCGTACTGGCCGTCCAGATGGGGGGCCGGGGCCACCATGATGAAGAACTGGCTGCCGGCGCTGTCGGGATGCATGGCCCGGGCCATGGACAGCACGCCGGTGGTGTGGCGCAGGTCGTTCTGGGTGAAGCCGTTGCCGGCGAACTCGCCCCGGATATCGTAGCCGGGGCCGCCCATGCCATTGCCGTTGGGACAGCCGCCCTGGATCATGAAGCCGGGGATGACCCGGTGGAAGATCAGCCCGTCATAAAAGCCGCCGTTGGCCAGGGCGATGAAGTTGTTGACGGTGTTGGGCGCCTTCTCCGGGTACAGCTCACCGGTCATGACGGCGCCGCTTTCCATAGTGATGGTGACGATGGGATGTTTCACTTCAGACATATTCATCGGTTCCTTTCTCTCAGGGTACGGTCGATCTCCCGGCGGGCGTCCCGCTGGGCGGCGGCCGCCCGTTTGTCGTAGTTCTTCTTGCCCTTGCAAAGGCCGATCTCCAGCTTCACCCGGGCGTCCTTGAAGTACACCGACAGGGGGACCAGGGTGTATCCCTCCTGCTGGATAAGCGCGTGGAGTTTGCGGATCTCCCGCTTGTGCATCAGCAGCCGCCGGGACCGGACCGGGTCCTTGTTGAAGATGTTGCCCTTTTCGTAGGGGGAGATGTGCATGCCGTGGACGAACAGCTCCCCATCCTTGACCGTACAGTAGGAGTCCTTCAGGTTCAGCGTGCCGGCCCGGATGGACTTGACCTCCGTGCCGAAGAGCTCCACGCCGGCCTCGTAGCGGTCCTCTACAAAATAGTCGTGAAAGGCCTTGCGGTTCTGGGCCGCGATTTTGATGCCCTTTTTCTCCGTGGGGCTCACCTCACTTTCCTGGGAAGTTTTTTCAGTATACCATGATTCTGCCCGTTCTTCAAGAGAAAGAAGCAGTTGGCTTTTCCAGGTGGACATGATATAATAGGATATTACCGAATGTGCATTTCCCCGGTCCGCCCGCTGCGGCGGCCGAATCTCTGATACGAGGTGTTTTTTCATGAACCAGCCCTTGGATCTGACCGAGCGGACGCTCAGCCGGAAGGACCTGTATGACGGGCTCCTGTGCCGCGTCCATGTGGACGAGGTGCTGCTGCCCAACGGCCATACCTCCCAGCGGGAGGTTGTGGACCATGTGGACGGCGTGGCGGTGCTGCCTCTGGACGAGCGCAACAACGTGCTGACCGTGACCCAGTACCGCTATGTGTTCGGCAAGCTGCTGCTGGAGATCCCAGCCGGCAAGCTGGACGAGGGCGAGGACCCGGTCTCCGGCGCCCTGCGGGAGCTGGAGGAGGAGACCGGCGCCGTGCCGGACAGCCTGCTGCCCCTTGGCGTGATCCTGCCCGCCCCCGGCTGCTACGGGGAGAAGCTGCACCTGTTCCTGGCCCGGGGCCTGCGGATGAAGGACCAGCACCTGGACCCGGACGAATTTTTGAACGTGGAGCGGATCCCCTTCTCCGAGATGGTCCACCGCGTCATGGACGGAGAGATCGAGGACGCCAAGACCATCGCCGCCGTGCTGAAAACCAAGATCCTGCTGGATCTGTAATCTTCTGCGGGAGGGTGCTATGAACACTCAGAAAACCGTCCTCATCGTGGAGGACGAGAAAAATATCGTGGATATCCTGCGCTTCAACCTCCAGCGGGAGGGGTATCAGACCTGCGAGGCCTACGACGGGGAGGACGGCCTGGCCAAAGCCCTGTCCGTGAATCCGGACCTGATCCTGCTGGACGTGATGCTGCCCAAGATGAACGGCTTCGACGTGTGCCGCCGCCTGCGGGACAAGGGGGACAACGTGCCGGTCATCATCCTCACCGCCCGGGAGGAGGAGGCCGACAAGGTCCTGGGCCTGGAGATCGGGGCCGATGACTATATCACCAAGCCCTTTTCCATGCGGGAACTGATCGCCCGGGTGGGGGCCAACATCCGCCGCACCGCCATGGCGGCGCCGGTATCCGCCGCCGCCACAGCCATGCCGGTGGCCGGGGACCTGTCCATCAACACCGACAGCCACCAGGTGTTCCGGGCCGGAGAGGCCATCGATCTGACCACCCGGGAGTACGAGCTGCTGACCTTCCTGGCCAGCCACCCCAACAAGGTCTACTCCCGCATCGATCTGATGGAGCAGGTGTGGAACTACGGCTATGTGGGCGACGACGTGCGCACCGTGGATGTGACCGTCCGCCGCCTGCGGGAGAAGATCGAAGCCGACCCCGCCAACCCCGTCTATATCCTGACCCGCCGGGGCGTGGGATACTACTTCTCCGCCACATAAGGCCCCGCCACTTCCCTCCGAAAGAAGGTGAGTCCGCTTGTTCCGCAGCCTGCACATGAAGCTGATGCTGATTCTGCTGCTGCTCATCACATCGCTGATGGCTGTGGTGGGCGCCTTTTTGACCACCAGCGTCTCCAGCTTCTATATCGATACCTTCTACCAGCAGATGAGCGACGTGTTTGGAGAGGGCAACGGCGACTTCATCGCCACGCTCCGCAGCGACGCTGAAGCGCCGGACGGCGCGGAGCAGATCCGCCTTCTGCTGGACGCCCGGGCCGGCGAGCTGGGCATCGACTACCGCACCCGCAACTACTTCGTGCTGGACGGTGAGACCGGCGCCTTCCTGGCCGGCTCCACCGACGCCTCGGAGCTTCCCCGGGAGCAGACCGCCAACCTGCTCACTGCCCGCAACGCCGTGGCCACCGGGGACGCCTCCCTGGTGGGCGACGAGAGCGACATCACCGCCAGCTATATGGACGTGGCCATCCCTATCTTTGGCGGAGACAACGCCTACATTATTTATGTGCTGGATAACAAGGACACCGTGTCCGGGCTGAACAGCCAGCTGTTCCTCATCATCATGCAGGCGCTGATCATCGGCCTTCTGATCTCCGTGCTGCTGAGCTTTCTGCTGTCCAAGACCATGGTGGGGCCCATCGAAAAGCTGACTGCCAGCGCCGAGAAGGTGGCCGCCGGGGACTTCGACAGCCGCCTGACCGTGGAATCCACCGACGAGATCGGCATTCTCACCGGCACCTTCAACGAGATGGCAGGGGTGCTGCAAGCCACTCTGGCCGCCGTAGAGAACGAGCGCAACAAGCTGGACACGCTCTTCCTCCACATGACCGACGGCGTGGTGGCCTTTGACCACGACGGCGTGCTGATCCACTGCAACCCCGCCGCCACTTCCATGTTGCAGCGGACGGTCCCGGCGGAGAGCACCTACGACCAGCTCTTCGGCTCCGTGTATCCCTTCCGGGAGATGCTGGCCCTCCAGCGGCCCAACTATGCCGAGGGCGAGATGCTGGTGGGCGACCGGACCCTGGAGCTGTACCTTGCCCCCTTCTCCGACCAGGCCAGCGGCGGCGTGCTGATCGTACTCCACGACGTCACGGAGCAGCACCGCAATGAGGAGCGGCGCAAGGAATTCGTGGCCAACGTGTCCCATGAGCTGCGCACCCCCCTCACCAACGTCCGCAGCTATGCTGAGACCCTCCGGGACGGCGGCGGCGAGATCCCGCAGGACACCGCCAACAGCTTTCTGGACATCATCATCACTGAGACGGACCGGATGACCCATATCGTTCAGGACCTGCTGACCCTCAGCCGCCTGGACGCCGGCAACGCCGAGCTGGTGCTCTCCCGTTTCCCCTTTGGGGAGGCCATCGAGAGCGTCACCCGGGCAAACGCCCTGGCCGCCAAGCAGCGGCTCCACACCCTGGTCTACCAGCCGCCGGAGAGCCTGCCGCTGATCGTGGGCGACCGCAGCCGGCTGGAGCAGGTGATGATGAACATTATCAGCAATGCCATCAAATACACACCCAACGGCGGACACATCACCATCACCGCCGGCTCTTCCGAGTCGGAGGTATGGATGGAGGTCTGCGACGACGGCATCGGCATCCCGGAAAAGGACCGGGAACGGATCTTCGACCGGTTCTACCGGGTGGACAAGGCCCGCTCCCGGGAATCCGGCGGCACCGGCCTGGGCCTGTCCATCGCCCGGGAGATCGTTCAGCGCCACCACGGCACCATCGAGCTGGCGCCCCACCAGGGGCCCGGCACCACCGTGCGGCTGACGCTGCCCATCGGCGGCCCCCGGCCCCTTCCCAACTGACCCACCCCGCCTGAGAGGAGGTACGCCCCATGGAGGACAACGCCCGGCGCAGCCGCCGCGACCTGATCCAGAATATCGCCATCGTGGCGCTGTCTCTCTCGGCGGTGCTGCTGTTCGCTCAGTCCCAGATCTACAATCTCATCTCCGGACAGGATCCCTTGGGCAACCAGTTCTCCGGTTCAGCTTCCATAGATGCCACCCTTCAGCAAACACCCCTGACCGCACCGGTCCGGGTAGCCGTCACCGGAGCCTATACCCGCTATGGCGCCTGCCTCACTACGGATGCAGAGTCCTTTTCCGACCTGGGTCTGCTGCTCAAAGAGTCCCTGGGCTCCGCCGGCAGCCTGACTGCCTGCCGGGGACGGGATTTCCTGACAGCGCTGAACAGCACCAGCGTCTATTACGACTTTCTCTCTCCCCTCCCTCTGTCTATTCTGGCAAAGCTGGTGGGAGGAGACAGCGCTGCCGACTCTGTCAGCGCGCGGCACCTGGTCCTCTCTGTCGGGAGCGGTACCGTGAGCCTTTACACGTGGGACGGCGAAGATGATTTCCGCTTCTGCCAGGTTCCCCCCGTCTCTGCGGACGATATGACGGCAATCGCCTCCAACTGTACGTTCGGCGCAGCGGCCTTTGCCATGGACCAGGAGGACCCGACATACAGCCGGATTGCTCCATGCTCCCTGCTTCTGGAAGAACAGCCAGACCTGCCGGTGCTCTCCGCGGCCAATCCCCTGTCCTCCACGGACCAGGTGCTGACCAGCCTGGGCTTTAACCCCAGCACCAAAAACCGCTACACCGACTCCAACGGGACGGAAATCATTCGGGAGGCGGACCGCTCCCTCCAGATTGAGCCCGACGGAACTGTGATCTATCAAAGCAGCGGCGTCTCTCTGGGAATCAGCGCCGCAGACGACGTCCCCACTCTGTCCGAGGCCGTGGACGGCTGTACCGCCCTGCTGCGGCGGCTCCTGGGCGATCAGTCCGGTGTAGCCGCCTTATATCTGGAGGCGATCAGCCAGACGGGGGAGACCACTGTTCTGCGTTTCGGCTATCATGCAGACGGCGTCCCCATCTACTTTTCCGACGGCGGCGCAGCCGCGGAAGTGACCCTCGCCGGTGTCTCTGTGACAGAGCTATCCCTGCAGTTCCGGCAGTACACCGACTCCGGCGAGACCTCCCTGCTGCTGCCCCTGCGGCAGGCTCTGGCCATCGCCGCTGCCGGCCGGGAAGGCGCAGAGCTGTCCATCGGCTACGCCGACGGCGGCGCCAGCGTCAGCGCCCAGTGGCTGGCGAAGTAAATCTCAAAAAAGGAGGAGGCCATGGAACGCTACCGGCTGAAAAACATCATCATTCTGATCCTGGCCCTCCTGAACGCCTGCCTGCTGGGGATTCTGGCTCTGCGGGCCAACGAGGAGCACGCCTCTCTCCGGCAGGCCCGGGAGCAGCTGGTATCCCTGTTTGCCTCCGCGGGCGTCACCCTGGATGCCGGCCTCATTTCCGACGAGACACCCCCCGCCTCCCTGACGCTGAACCGGGACGAGGCAGAGGAGCAGTCTCTGGCAGCATACCTTTTGGGCGGCACGCCCGTCCGCTCCGATCAGGGCGGCGGTATTTTCATTTACACCGGGGAGACCGGCGCCGCCCAGTTCCGCTCCAACGGCGGCTTCGATGCGGTGTGCAGCCGCACCCTGGAGGACCCGGAGGCCTTTTTCCGGGAATTCTGCAAGACCTTCGGCTATGTGCAGACGTCTGTCCCGCAGGAAGAGGGCACCTTCACTGCCGTCCAGTACTATCTGGATTATCCAGTGGTGGACTGCACCGTCACCTTCACCGTGGAGGACGGCGTGCTGAAGCGGGCCATCGGGACCCATCTGCCCAACAGCTCCGCCACCCCGGCGGCCGGTGAGGAGCCGCTGTCCGCCCTGTCGGCCCTGACGGCCTTCCGCAACACCATCCGCGAAGGCGCTGTGGGCACCGCCGTGACGGACGTCTACCTTTGTTATGAGCTGCAAAGCACCACCACTGCGCTTATGACCCTGGTCCCCGCCTGGTGCGTGGTCACTGATACGGCCGTTTATTATGTAAACTGCATAACCGCAGTTGTCACTCCGGCATAAAGTACCTGTTTCCCCTGATTTTTTTGTTTTTTGTTGAATTTGATCTTTATTTTATGTAAAAACAGGAATGATTTGCATTTCTACTTCAGGTATGGTATAGTGAGAGTGTGTGAGCTTTGGCCGGTATTTTTCTCCTGCCCGTGATTTTACTGCGGGTATGAAGCGCCGCTGGCCGGGTAAACTGTCTGCAAAGACGGTTCGCCGCCGCAAATGATAGCGCCTTTTGAAGAGAGGGTAACGAATTTGACAAAATATATTGTACAGGGTGGTCATCCCCTGTTTGGCGAGGTGGAGATCAGCGGTGCCAAAAACGCCGCCGTCGCCATTCTTCCCGCCGCGCTGCTGGTGGAGGGAAGCTGCCGTATCGAGAACATCCCCCAGATCTCCGACGTGACGCTGTGCCTGCGTATTCTGGAACAGCTGGGCGCCGGCATCCGCATGGTCAACCGCCACACGGTGGAGATCGACTGCAGCCGTATCCACTCCACCCGCACCTCCTACGAGCTGGCCCGGAAGATCCGCGCATCCACCTACTTTATCGGCGCCCTGCTGGGGCGCTTCGGACAGGCGGAGGTGGCCATGCCCGGCGGGTGCAACTTCGGCGTCCGCCCCATCGACCAGCACGTCAAGGGCTTTACCACCCTGGGCGCCAAGGTGGTGGTGGAGGGCGGCTTCATCCATGCCTCCACGGAAAGCGGATTGCTGCGGGGTGCCAACGTCTATCTGGACGTGGTCTCCGTGGGCGCCACCATGAACATCATGATGGCTGCCGTCCGGGCGGAGGGTACCACCATCATTGAAAACGCCGCCAAGGAACCCCACATCGTGGACCTTGCCAACTTCCTCAACTCCATGGGCGCCAACATCCGGGGCGCTGGTACGGACACCATCAAGATCCGGGGCGTGGACCGCCTGCGTGGCGGCAGCTACGCCATCATTCCGGACCAGATCGAGGCGGGCACCTACATGGCCGCCGTGGCCGCTGCCGGCGGACAGATCCTGGTGAAGAACATCATCCCCAAGCACATGGACTGCATCACCGCCAAGCTGGTGGAGATGGGTGTGGAGGTGGAGGAGCATGAGGACACCCTTCTGGTCCGCCGCACCGGCCCCCTCCAGCGGGCCAACGTCAAGACCCTGCCTTATCCCGGCTTCCCCACGGACATGCAGCCCCAGATCACCGCGGTCCTCTCCCTGGCGGAGGGCACTTCCCTGGTGACGGAGAGCGTGTGGAATAACCGCTACCGCTATGTGGATGAGCTCAAGCGCATGGGCGCCAACATCCAGGTGGACGACAAGACCGCCGTGGTGGAGGGCGTGGACCATCTCACCGGCGCACCGATCCAGGCCTGCGACCTGCGGGCCGGCGCGGCGCTGGTCATCGCTGCCCTTGCCGCCCATGGCGAGAGCGAAATCAGCTGCGTGCAATACATCGAGCGGGGCTACGAGAACATCGTATCCAAGCTCCAGGGACTGGGCGCGGACATCCGCTCCGTGGAGGAGCCCGGCGAGTCTGAGGAGCTGGAGGCCCACATCGGCTGAGCGCGCTTCTGAAAAGAACTGCACATGTCATCAGCGTCCGCGATGGAGGGCGGCCCTCGTCGGCGGCCCCTGCCGCGGACGCGATCCTTTCTATGCGAGGTCGTTTTTCTTGACAGTCGTACATACTCTGGCCAGCGGCTCCTCCGGAAACGCGCTGGCAGTTCTCTCCGGCGGGACGCGGATCCTGCTGGACGCCGGCATCTCCTGCCGCCGCATTGCCGCTTCCCTGGGGGAGCTGGGCCTGGGCCCGGGGGATCTGGACGCCATTTTGATCACCCACACCCACTCCGACCACATCTCCGGTCTGCGGACCCTGCTCAAGCGCACGGACGCGCCGGTCTGGGCCACAGCCCGGGCGGGCCGGGAGCTGCTGTACCGGCTGCCGGAGCTGGAGGACCGGCTGTGCCAGCTGGAGACCGGCGTCCCCTTCTCCGTCGGCGCCTGTACCGTCACCGCCGCGGAGACCTCCCACGACGCCCCCGGCAGCTGCGGCTACCGGCTGGACACCGCCGACGGCAGCGTCGGCGTCCTGACGGACACCGGCTATGTCACCGACCAGGCGGCGGACCTGCTGAGCGGCGTGGACCTGGCGGTGCTGGAGGCCAACCACGACGTGGAGACCCTGCGCAGCGGTCCCTACCCCTACTATCTGAAAAAGCGCATCCTGGGGCTGGAGGGCCACCTCAGCAACGGCGACGCCGGCGCTTTCGCCGCCCTTCTGGCGGAGCGGGGCGCATCGGAGATCGTGCTGGCCCACCTGAGCCGGGAGAACAATACCCCCGCCATGGCCCGCACCGCCGTGGAGACGGCTCTGGCCGCCGCCGGGGCGGCCCCCGTCCTCTCCGTGGCGCCCCGGGACACCCTGGGCCCCGCCCATGTGCTGGTCAGGAGGGCCGTATGCAGAAGATAACCGTTTTGTGCGTGGGGAAGCTGAAGGAGAAGTTCTACACCGAGGCCGCGGCGGAGTACGCCAAGCGCCTGTCCCGGTTCTGCAAGCTGGAGATTTTGGAGCTGCCGGAGGAGCGGCTGCCGGAGGATCCCTCCCCGGCCCAGATCGCCGGAGCCCTGGAAAAGGAGGCCGCAGCGGTCCGGGCCAAGCTGCCCGCCTCCGCCTATATCGTGGCCCTGTGCGTGGAGGGGAAGCTCCGCTCCAGCGAGGAGCTGGCCCGGATGCTCTCCGCCAGCGCCGGCCGGGGCCAGTCCCAGGTGGTATTTCTGATCGGCGGCTCCTTCGGCCTGGATCCCTCCCTCAAGGCCCTGGCGGCGGAGCGGCTGTCCATGTCCCCCATGACCTTCCCCCACCATCTGGCCCGGGTCATGGTGCTGGAGCAGATCTACCGGGCCTATCAGATCAACGCCGGAACCCGCTATCACAAGTGACGTACCCCGGAAAGGAGGCTTGCCCATGGATCCCCAGGATCTGAGCGGAGCCCTGTCCCACGAGGAGCTGCTGCGCCGCTGGCCGAAGGACGCGTACGGTGATCCGGAGGAGCCGGCCTTCCTAGTCAATCTCCGGGAGGACGGCGGATTGTGGGCGGAGATGACCGCGTCGCGCCTGGAGGCCTGCGGTATCCCGGTGCTGCGGCAATACCCCTGGGGCGGCGCCGCAGTCCGGCTTTATCTGGGCACCGCCCACTCGGGAGTGGACCTGTACGTCCCCGCCTCCCGGCTGGACGAGGCCCGGCAGCTGCTGGAGCCGGTCCCGGAGGAAGATGCGCCCGCCCCCTGACGGCCGGGCTTTGCCCATCTGTCTTGGAAAGCGAGGGAAACGCCATGCAGCCAAACGCCCCCTTCACGCCCCGGCCCAACCTGACGGTTGAGGAAAAGACCCGCCTGGCCCGGCGGTTCCGCCGCAGAGCCAATCTGACGGACGTCATCGGTCTGGCGGCGATCCTGCTGATGGTCATTGCAGCTTTCCTGGGGCGGCAGGATTTTGACCGGGGATACCCGTATCTGACGGCCGGGGGCGCTTTGTTCGTCGCCTTTGGCTTGGTCAGTGCCCTAACCTATCACCGCTGTCCCTGCTGCGGAAACCGCACCATCAGAGGCTCTCTGGGGGAAGACAGGAATCCGGGCCCCTTTGTCTGGCGCATGTATGAGTGCCCCGTCTGCGGCTTCTCCCCAGACTGGAGCCGGTGAACCGCCCCCCGGTTTGATTGAGATTATTCAGTACATTTTTATAGCAGGAGGAAACGTGTATGGATTTCATGAAGGAATATGAGAAGTGGCTTGCCAGCCCCGTCCTGAGTCCCGAGGAGCACGAGGAGCTGGAGGCCATCCGCGGCGACGCGAAGGAGATCGAGTCCCGGTTCTACGACCAGCTGGCCTTCGGCACCGCAGGTCTCCGTGGCACCATGGGCGTGGGCCTCAACCGCATGAACATCCACGTGATCCGCCACGCCACCCAGGCCTTCGCCCAGGTCATCCTGGAGGAGGGCCCCGAGGCGGTGCAGCGGGGCGTGGCCGTGTGCTTCGACTGCCGCAACAACTCCGACCGCTTCGCCCGGGAGGCCGCCTGCGTCATGGCCGCCAACGGCATCCCCGTTCGGCTGTTCGAGGCCCTGCGCCCCACTCCGGAGCTGAGCTTTGCTGTCCGGGAATACGGCTGCATCGCCGGCATCAACGTCACCGCCAGCCACAATCCCAAGGAGTACAACGGCTACAAGGTCTACTGGCAGGACGGCGCCCAGCTGCCCCCCAAGCACGCCGACGAGGTGGCGAAAAAAATGCGGGAGCTGGACGTGTTCGACTGCGTGAAGCTGGTGGACTACGATCTGGCCGTGTCCGAGGGCCTCATCACCCTCATGGGCAAAGAGACCGACGAGAAGTTCCTCTCCAACGTCATGGCCCAGGTCAATGACAAGGCCGTGGTGGAGCAGGTGGCCGACACCTTCAAGATGGTCTACACCCCCTTCCACGGCACTGGCTACCAGCTGATCCCCGAGGCTCTCAAGCGCCTGGGGCTCAAGCACGTGATCTGCGTGCCGGAGCAAATGGTCGTCGACGGCAACTTCCCCACCGTGGTCTCCCCCAACCCGGAGAACCCCGAGGGCTTCTATCTGGCCATTGCGCTGGCCGACAAGGTGAAGGCCGACTTCATCGTGGGCACCGACCCGGACAGCGACCGCGTGGGCATCATGGTGCGCAACAAGCAGGGCGAGTTCGAGCCTGTCACCGGCAACCAGACGGGCGTGCTGCTGCTCGACTATCTGATCGGTGCGATGAAGCGCGCGGGCAAGCTGCCTGCGAACGCCGCCGCGCTCAAGACCATCGTGACGACCGAAATGGCGCGCGCCGTCGCGGAGGCGAACGGCCTCGACTGCTACGACACGTTCACGGGCTTTAAGTTCATGGCCGAGAAGATGAATGAGCTTGAGGGCGCGGGCAAAAACACCGTCATCTTCTCCTACGAGGAGAGCTATGGCTACATGATCGGCCACTACGTGCGCGACAAGGACGCAGTCACGGCCTCGCTGCTGCTCACCGAAATGGCCGCGTGGTACTACTCCCAGGGCATGACGCTCTTCGACGCGCTCAACGCGCTCTTTGAAAAGTACGGCTGGTACGGTGAAAAGACGCACAACCTCGTCATGCCGGGCTTAGATGGTGCGGAGAAGATGGCCGCTCTTATGAAGTCCCTGCGCGAGACGCCGCCGAGCGAGATCGCGGGCGTCAAGGTCGCGACGTACAAGGATTATTCGGATGGCACCGCGCGCGATGCCGCAAGCGGCGAGGTCACGAAGATCTCGCTCTCGGGCTCGAACGTGCTGCGCTTCGAGCTCTGCGACGGCACGCACATCGTCGTGCGCCCGAGCGGCACCGAGCCGAAGATCAAGGTCTACATCCTGACCCAGGGCAAGGACGCCGCCGACGCCCAGGCCAATCTGGACAAGTACGGCCAATGGGTGGACGGCCTGCAGAAGTAACAAAACTCCCATTGTGCGCCCCCTTCCGGGGGCGCACATTTTTTGCGAATTATACTTGACATATGTCCAAAACGTTTTATAATGGGCATATGTTCAAAACAAGGAGGGACACCCATGCCCCGCAGCGCCAAATGCCGCCGGGTCTGCCAGATGCCGGTCCACTGCCGATTTGCCCCGGAACAGCCCTCCCGGGAGGAGCCGCTGCTGCTGACCGTGGAGGAATATGAGGCCGTGCGTCTGATGGACCACCTGGGCCTCAATCAGGAGGAGGCCGCCGCCCAGATGGACGTGGCCCGGACCACGGTCCAGCGGATCTATGCCCAGGCCCGCCGAAAGCTGGCGGCGTTTCTGGTGGAGGGACGGCCACTGCAGATCGTGGGCGGCAGCTACGCCATCTGCCCCCGGCACAGCGGCGGATGCAGCCGCGGCGGCTGCGGCCGGTGCCACCCCCAAGACGGAAAGGAAGATCGCACATGAAAATCGCAGTCACCTATGAAAACGGCAGCGTGTTCCAGCACTTCGGCCACACGGCCCAGTTCAAGCTCTATGAGGTAGAAAACGGTGCCGTGGTTTCCGCTCAGGTGGTGGACACCAACGGCAGCGGCCACGGCGCCCTGGCAGGCCTGCTCAGCCAGCTGGGCGTGGACTGCCTGATCTGCGGCGGCATCGGCGGCGGGGCCCAGATGGCTCTGGCGGAGGCCGGCATCCGGCTGTACGCCGGCTGCTCCGGCGACGCCGACCAGCGGGTAGCGGAGCTGCTGAACGGCTCCCTGCAATTCGCCGAGGCTGCCACCTGCGACCACCATCACGGCGAGGACCACGCCTGCGGCGACCACGGCTGCGGCGGCCACGGCGAGGGGCATACCTGCGGCCACCACTGCTGAGCACTTCTTTTTTCACGGCCCCAAAAGCGCCGCCTCTTGGCAGAGGCGGCGCTCAGCATGTGAAAACGGCCGCCGCACACCTCCGCCAGGCATCCCCATCTCCTCCTTGGGATAGGAGCGCCGGATGCGGCGCACACTGAGCCGGGGCGCTGTTCCGGGCCAAAAATCAACGTGCATTTCCCTTTCTTTTTATCGGTTCTGCCGGGGGAAAATCCGTTGACAAGCGGCAGCCCTTTGGATATTATAATATGTTGAACAAACACGCAAAAGGAAGGAGAGACACCATGAGCTTGCTGCTGACCGGCGGTACCGTTTTCCACGGCGGCACTTTTCGCCAGATGGATGTGGCCGTTGACCAGGGCCGCATTGTTTCCGTTTCCCCCTCCCTTCCCAAGGAAGGCTTTTCCGTAATTGAATGTTCCGATTGTATGATCGTTCCAGGTTTCGTCGATGTTCACGTCCATCTTCGAGAGCCTGGATTTTCTTATAAGGAGACGGTCTTCTCCGGCACCTCCTCCGCCGCCGCGGGCGGCTACACGGCGGTGTGTGCCATGCCCAATTTAAAACCCGTACCCGACAGCCGGGAACATCTGGATGCTCAGCTGGACATTATTCGCCGGGATGCCAGGGTCCATGTCTACCCCTACGGCGCCATCACCTGCGGCGAGGCCGGGCAGACGCTGGCGGACATGGCCGCCATGGCCCCGGATGTAGCCGGCTTCTCCGACGACGGCAAAGGCGTCCAGTCCGGGAGCATGATGCGCCGGGCCATGGAACTGGCAAAGCAGCTGGACAAGCCCATCGTGGCCCACTGCGAGGACGAAGCCCTGCTCCAAAAGGGCTGGAGCCTCCACGACGGAGCCTTTGCCCGTGCCCACGGTCTGGTGGGCAACGCCTCCGAGAGCGAGTGGCGCCAGGTGGAGCGGGATCTGGACCTGGTCCGCCAGACCGGCTGCCGCTATCACGTCTGCCACATCTCCACCAAGGAGTCCGTGGCCCTGATCCGCAAGGCCAAGGCGGAGGGCCTGCCGGTCACCTGCGAGACCGGCCCCCACTACCTGGTGCTGTGCGACGAGGACCTGCTGGACGAGGGCCGGTTCCGCATGAACCCCCCCATCCGCTCCGCCGCCGACCGGGACGCTCTGCTGGATGGACTGCTGGACGGCACCGTGGACTGCATCGCCACGGACCACGCCCCCCACAGCGCGGAGGAGAAAGCCCGGGGCCTGGCCGGGAGCCTCAACGGCATCGTGGGACTGGAGTGCGCCTTCCCGGTGCTGTACACCCAGCTGGTGCGCACCGGCGCGGTGCCCATCGAAACCCTGCTGAACGCCCTGTGCGTCAATCCCCGGCGGATCTTCCGCCTGCCCGGCGGCGATATCGCCCCCGGCGAGGCAGCGGATCTGGCCGTGCTGGATCTGAACCGCCCCCACGTCATCAACAGCGCCGACTTCCGCTCCCTGGGCCGGGCCACCCCCTTCGACGGGTGGGGCGTGGCCGCCGCCGTCGCTGCTACCATCTGCGGCGGGGAACTGGTCTACACCGATTTCAAACGGGAGGAGGAACCCTTCGCATGAAACAGTCCCTCTTTACCATGGAACACGCCCGACAGCTGACGGAGGACACCTACGAGCTGATCCTCTCCGGCGACACCTCCGCCATCACCGCTCCGGGCCAGTTCGTCAACATCTCCCTGCCGGGGAAGTTCCTGCGCCGGCCCATCTCCATCTGCAACTGGGACAAAGATGCCCTGATGCTGCTGGTAAAGGTGGTCGGCGGCGGCACCCACAACCTGGTCCGCTGCGTGCCGGGGGAGGAGCTGGACGTGCTCAGCGGCCTTGGCAACGGGTTTGACACCGCCTTCGGCGGCGAGGACCCGGTGCTGGTGGGCGGCGGCATCGGCATCGCCCCCATGTACGGCCTGGCCCGGCACCTGCTGGCCCAGGGCCGGACCCCCACGGTGGTGCTGGGCTTCCGCTCCCGGAAGGACGCCTTCTATCTGGAGGAGTTCGCCGCCCTGGGCTGCCGCCTGATGATCGCCACGGAGGACGGCAGCATGGGAACGAAGGGCTTTGTCACCGACAGCCTTTCCAAGCTGCCGGACCTCTCCTATGTGTTTGCCTGCGGCCCCCTGCCCATGCTCAAGGCCGTCCACGGCCTGCCGGGCCTCACCGGCGGCCAGTACAGCTTCGAGGCCCGGATGGGCTGCGGCTTCGGCGCCTGCATGGGCTGCACCGTGCCGACCAAGAACGGCTACAAGCGGGTGTGCAAGGACGGCCCCATCCTGTACCAGGAGGAGATCGTATGGTAAACTTGACTGTTTCCCTGGCGGGGGTGGAGCTGAAAAACCCCGTGATCCCCGCCTCCGGTACCTTCGGCTACGGCCGGGAGTACGCGGAGCTCTATGACCTGAACATCCTGGGGAGCTTCTCCTGGAAGGGCACCACCGGCCAGGCCCGGCTGGGCAATCCCCAGCCCCGGATCGCCGAGACCGAGGGCGGCATGCTCAACGCCGTGGGCCTCCAAAACCCCGGCATCGACGCAGTGATCGCAAACGAGGTACCCAACATCGCAAAGATCTTCCAGGGGCCCGTCATCGCCAACGTGGGCGGCTTCTCCCTGGAGGAGTACGCGGACAACTGCCGGAAGCTGAACGGCGTGGACCAGGTGAAGATCCTGGAGGTCAACATCTCCTGCCCCAACGTCCACGCCGGCGGGCAGAACTTCGGCTCCGATCCCCAGGGCGCCGCGGCGGTGACGAAAGCCGTCCGGGCCGTGACGGACAAGCCGGTGTTCATGAAGCTCTCCCCCAACGTCACCGACATCGCCGCCATCGCCCGGGCCTGCGAGGCCGAGGGGGCCGACGGCATCTGCCTCATCAACACCCTGCTGGGGATGCGCATTGACCTCAAAACCAAGCGTCCCCTGCTGGCCAACCGCACCGGCGGCCTCTCCGGCCCCGCCGTATTCCCGGTGGCAGTGCGGATGGTGTGGGACGTGTACGAGGCGGTGAAACTGCCCATCATCGGCTGCGGCGGCGTTTCCTCCGCCGAGGACGTGTGCGAGATGATGCTGGCCGGGGCCACCGCCGTGGAGGTGGGCGCAGCCAACCTCCGGGACCCTTACGCCTGCAAGACCATCATCGAAAAATTGCCCGCTGTCTGTGCGCAGCTGGGCGTGACCAACATTTCTGAATTGACAGGAGGCGCCCACCATGGCTAACGACGTGATCATCGCTCTGGACTTCCCCACCAAGGAGGAGACCCTCTCCTTCCTGGACCGCTTCCCCGCCGGGGAAAAACCCTTCGTGAAGATCGGCATGGAGCTGTTCTATGCCGAGGGTCCCCAGGTGGTCCGGGACATCAAGGCCCGGGGCCACAAGATCTTCCTGGACCTGAAGCTCCACGACATCCCCAACACCGTGAAGCGGGCCATGGCGGTCCTCTCCCGGCTGGACGTGGACATGGTGAACCTCCACGCCGCCGGTGCCTCTGAGATGATGAAGGCCGCCCTGGAGGGCCTGACCCGGCCCGACGGCACCCGCCCGATGCTGATTGCCGTGACCCAGCTGACCTCCACCGACGCCGCCGCTTTGAAAAACGAGCTGCTGATCGATGTGCCCATGGCGGACACCGTCATGTCCTATGCCAAGAACGCCGCGGCCTCCGGCCTGGACGGCGTAGTCTGCTCTCCCCTGGAGGCGGCTCTGGTGAAGGAGCACTGCGGTGCGGGCTTCGTCACCGTCACCCCGGGCATCCGCTTTGCCGACTCCGCCGCCGGGGACCAGAAGCGCATCATGACCCCGGAGAAGGCCGGCAAGTCCGGCTGCGACTACATCGTGGTGGGCCGCCCCATCACCCAGGCCGAGGACCCTGTGGCCGCGTACCGCCGGGCCGTGAAGGACTTCCTGGGCTGAGCGCCCTGCCTGATCTTCGTATTCTACCAAGGAGGATTTTGATATGAACCTGGAACAGACCATCGCCCATGACCTGCTCTCCATCGGAGCGGTCTTTCTGCGGCCCGACGAGCCCTTCACCTGGGCCAGCGGCATCAAGAGTCCCATTTACTGCGACAACCGCCTGACCCTGACGGCTCCCGCCGTCCGCACCCACGTGGAGGAGGGGCTGGTGGACCTGATCTGCAAGCACTATCCCGACGTGGAGGTCCTGATGGGCACCTCCACCGCCGGCATCGCCCACGCCGCCATCGTGGGCCACCTGATGGGCCTGCCCATGGGCTACGTCCGCTCCGGCAACAAGGACCACGGCCGGGGCAACCGCATCGAGGGCAAGCTGGAGCCGGGCCAGAAGGTGGTCGTGGTGGAGGACCTGATCTCCACCGGCGGAAGCTGCATCGAGGTGGTGGAGGCCCTGCGGGAGGCCGGCACCCAGGTGCTGGGCATCGTGTCCATCTTCACCTACGGGCTCCAGAAGGGCCTGGACCGCCTGGCAGCCGCCAATGTGACCAACTACTCCCTGTCCAATTTTGACGCCGTGTGCGCCGTGGCCGCCGACGAGGGCAAGATCCGCCCCGAGGACATCGACCGGCTGAAGAAATTCCGTGCAAATCCCTCCGACGAGAGTTGGATCGGTTGAGAAAGGAGCTATCATGCCTCGTAATATCCTGGATGTCGTAGACCTGAGCGTGGAAGAGATCGACCAGCTGATCGCCACCGCTGAGGACATTATTGCAAACCCCGCCAAATACCAGAACGCCTGCGCCCACAAGCAGCTGGCCACCCTCTTTTTCGAGCCCTCCACCCGCACCCGCCTGAGCTTTGAGTCCGCCATGCTGGCCCTGGGCGGCAGCACCCTGGGCTTCTCCGAGGCCATGTCCAGCTCCACCGCCAAGGGAGAGACCGTGGGCGACACCATCCACACCGTCAGCTGCTATGCCGACATCATCGCCATGCGCCATCCCAAGGAGGGCGCCCCCTATGCCGCCGCCCAGTTCTCTGAGGTGCCGATCATCAACGCCGGTGACGGCGGCCACAACCACCCCACCCAGACCCTGACGGACCTGCTGACCATCCACCGGGAGAAGGGCCGGCTCAACGGCTTCACCATCGGCTTCTGCGGCGACCTGAAATTCGGCCGCACCGTCCATTCCCTGGTCAATGCCCTGAGCCGCTACACCGATATCAATTACGTGCTGATCTCCCCCCTGGAGCTCAAGCTCCCCCGGTATGTCAAGGAGGAGGCCTTCAAAAAGAAAGGCATTCCCTACACCCAGACCACGGATCTGGAATCCGTCATCCCCCAGCTGGACATCCTGTACATGACCCGGGTCCAGAAGGAGCGGTTCTTCAACGAGGAGGACTACCTGCGGCTGAAGGACAGCTACATTCTCAACCCGGAAAAGCTGGTGAACGCCAAGCCGGACCTGTCTATCCTCCATCCCCTGCCCCGCGTCAACGAGATTGCTGTGGCCGTGGACAAGGACCCCAGGGCCGCCTACTGGAAACAGGTGAAAAACGGCAAGTATATCCGCATGGCGCTGATCATGAAGCTGCTGGGCATTGAGGTTTGAGGAGGTCACATCTATGAATATCGACAGCATCCAAGACGGCGTGGTCCTGGACCACATCCAGGCCGGCAAGAGCATGGACATCTACAAGTACCTGCATCTGGACGAGCTGGACTGCTCTGTGGCCATCATCAAAAACGTCCGCAGCGGCCGCATGGGCAGGAAGGACATCATCAAGATCGACTCCCCCATGGAAGTGGATCTTGACGTACTGGGCTACATCGACGCCAACATCACCGTCAACATCATCCGCAACGGCGTCCGGGTGGAGAAGAAGCACCTGGAACTGCCCAAGAAGCTGGTGAATATCATCCACTGCAAGAACCCCCGCTGCATCACCGTGGCGGAGCCGCAGCTGGACGCCATCTTCCTGCTCAGCGACCCCGAAAAGCACACCTACCGCTGCGCCTACTGCGACACCGCCAAGGACAAACGCTTCTGAAAGGAACGGAATATCAAACGGCCTCCGCCCTTTTGGGCGGAGGTTTTCCGCGAAAAAATACCATGAACGAAACAAAATCCCATCTTCTGCGGGGAAGCCTTTGCACCATGCTGGGCGGCGTGTGCTGGGGCTTCTCCGGCACCTGCGGCCAATACCTCTTCACCCGCTACGGCGTCAGCAGCCTGTGGCTGACCTGCCTGCGGCTGCTCTCCGGCGGCGTCATCATGCTGGCCCTGGCCGCCGTCCGCCACCGACGGGAACTGCTGCGCATCTGGCGCTCTCCCGCCGACGCGGCCATGCTGGTGGGCTACGGTGTGTTCGGACTGATGATGTGCCAGTACGCCTACATGACCTCCATCTCCTACTCCAATGCCGGCACCACCACGGTCCTCCAGACCCTGAGCCTGGTAATCATCATGCTGCTGACCTGTCTGCGGCTGCGGCGCCGGCCCAACCGGGTGGAGACCGTCGCCCTGGTCCTGGCCCTGCTGGGTACCTTCCTGCTGGCCACCGGCGGAGATCCGGCCCACATGGTCCTCTCGCCCCAGGGGCTGTTCTGGGGCCTGGCCACCGCAGTGGCCGTGACCGTGTACACCCTGCTGCCCCGGCGGCTTCTCGCCCGCTGGAACCGGGAGGCGATCAACGGCTGGGGCATGCTGATCGGCGGCGCGATCCTGAACCTGGGGGCCCGCAGCTGGACGCTCCACACCGACCTCCCCCTCCAGGGCTGGCTGGCGGTGGCGGCCATCGTGCTCTTCGGCACGGTCCTCTCCTTCACGCTGTTCATGCAGGGCATTCAGGACGTGGGCCCGGTAAAATCCTCTATGCTGGCGGCCACGGAGCCGGTCTCTGCCACCGTTTTCTCCGCTGTGTGGCTGGGCACCGCCTTCTCGGCGGTGGACCTTATGGGCTTCGCCGCCATCATCGCCACCATCTTCCTGCTGGCAAGATCCGAGTGACAGGCCGCTGCCGAAAGCCGAAAAAGGCGGTGACGAACCATCCCCGCCGCCCTGCATCCCGACCGTCTTTTTCGCCCGGCTTCGCCCGCTTTTTTACCAATTCTGCATTGCAGGAAAGTTTTCCTGCAATGCAGAAGTTTTTTTGCATTTTTTCTTGCATTTCGTCAGAGAACGCGGTATACTGCGGGCCGAACGAAATCGATTTCGGAGGAACGCACATCGCCATGGAACACCCTACTTGGAACACCCTGCGCAGCTACGGCGCGGTGGCGGGCCTGGCCTGCGTCATGGGCCTGAGCTACCAGCTGTTCGTCTTTCCCAACGCCTTTGCCCCGGCAGGCATCAATGGCCTTGCCACCATGCTGCAATACCTTCTGCACGTGAGCATCGGCTATCTCTCTCTGCTGATCAATCTGCCGCTGATTTTGCTGGCGTGGAAGAAGGTGGACCCGGACTTTGCCCGCAAGACACTGACCTTCGTGCTGGCCTTCTCCGCCGTAAACCTGATCCTGGGACGGGTGGATCTGAGCGCCCTGGCCTATCACACCGGCTCCTCCGCCATCCTGGGTCCCGTGGCCGCCGGCGTGGTCAGCGGCGCGGTGTACGGCTGGGTCATCCGGCGCAACGGCTCCACCGGCGGCACGGACATCGTGGCGGCCTGGGTGCGGAAAAAGCGGCCGGAGGCCAGCCTGGTGTGGGTGATCTTCACCCTCAACGCCTCGGTGGCGGTGCTGTCCTTCTTCGTCTACGGCTGCCAGTTCGAGCCGGTGATCCTGTGCCTGATCTACTGCTACCTCAGCTCCAGCATCAGCGACACCATCCTCAAGGGCGGCAAGTCCGCCATGAAATTCGAGGTTATCACCCGCCAGCCGGAGGAGCTGTCCCGACAGCTTTTGCAGCAGCTCCACCACGGCGTCACGGTGCTCCAGGCGGAGGGGATGTACTCCGAGACGCCCCGGTGCCTGCTGATCTGCGTGGTGAACCGCCATCAGGTGGTGCGGTTCCAGGAGATCCTTGCCCGCTTCCCGGACACCTTCGCCTACGTCTCCAGCGTCAGCGAGACCCTGGGTAATTTCAAGCACGTGGCATGAAAAACCGGACCGCGAAATAGCCGCGGTCCGGTCTTTTTTTGCTTTTACAGGCCCCGCCACTCCTCAGGGCGCAGGCGGCTGAGGTCGTGCTCGGCCCGGTCGATCTCCGAGAGCATGGCGGCCTTGTCCCGGTTCAGCGTGCCCTTGAGCACCAGGTAGTTGCTGGCGTGGTTCATGCGGAACACGCTGCCGGGGCTGTCCAGCTTCTCCACCAGAAGGCGGGTCTCCTGGAGGACCTGGGGCTGGGTCAGCAGGCGGAAGCTGCCGTCCCGCACCCAGTCGTACAGAGGCGTGCCCGGCTCCACCATCAGCGTCAGCATGCCGATATACTCCGGGTTCATGGCGTTGAAGGCCTCCGCCGTCTCCACGGCGTGGCGCTCCAGCAGTTCCGGCCCGCCCAGGCCCGTAATGGCCGTAACGGAGAGGGCCATGCCGCTCTGGCGTGCCTTACGGCCCATCTCCACGATCTCCGCAGACAGGTGGCCTTTGCGCATGAGCTTCAGCACATCGTCGCAGCCGGACTCCAGGCCCATGTAGACCATGGTCAGACCCTTTTCCCGGAGCGTTTTCAGCTCCTCCATGGTGCGGATGCGCAGGGACGCGGGGGAGGCGTAGCTGGTGACCCGCTCACACTCCGGGAACAGCGCCCGGATGGTATCCAGGATCGTATACAGCTCTGAGGCCTTGCGGACCAGGGCGTCCCCGTCCGCCAGGAACACCCGCTCCACCCGGCGGTAGGTCTGCCGGGCCAGGCGGAAGTCCTCCAGCACCTCCTCCAGGGGCCGGAGGGCAAAGCGCTTCTCCTTGTACATGCTGCAAAACGCGCAGGTGTTGTGGCTGCACCCGTAGGTCACCTGGACGATGAGGCTGTATGCCTCGGAGGGGGGGCGGTAGACGCTGCCCAAGTATCTCATACGCCCAGCTTCTCCAGGGCGGCCATCTTCAGGCACACGCACAGCACCGCGATGGCCTGCTCCAGCTCCTCCACAGGAGGCAGAGAGGGGGCAATGCGGATGTTGCTGTCGGCGGGGTCCTTGCCGTAGGGGAAGGTGGCACCGGCGCCGGTCATGGTGACGCCCGCCTCCTTGCAAAGGGCCAGGGTCCGCTTGGCGGTGCCGGGCATGGCGTTGAGGGAGACGAAGTAGCCGCCCTTGGGACGGCGCCAGGAGGCGATCTCCAGGGGGGCGATCTCCCGGTCCAGGGCGTCCACCACGCAGCGGAACTTGGGCCCCATGATGGCGGCGTGCTTGCGCATCAGCTCCAGGGTGTGGGCCTTGTCCTTGAGGTAGAGCACGTGGCGCTGCTGGTTCACCTTGTCGAAGCTGATGACCTGGACGGTGAGGAGCTTTTCCATGTAGGCCATGTTGGCCTCGGAGCAGGCGAAGCAGGAGATGCCGGCGCCGGGCAGGGTGACCTTGGAGGTGGAGGCGAACTCAAAGACCATGTCGGCGTTGCCGTACTTGGCGCACTCGGAGAGGATGTCCGGGAAGGGCACGTACTCCCCCTCGAACTCGTGGATGCAGTAGGCGTTGTCCCACATCAGCAGAAAGTCCGGCGCGGCGGGCTTCATGGAGGCGATGCGGCGGATGGTCTCGGCGGAGTAGATGATGCCGTCGGGGTTGGAGTACTTGGGCACGTTCCACATGCCCTTCACCGCAGGGTCCGCGATGTATTTCTCCACCACGTCCATGTCGGGGCCCTCGTCGGTCATGGGGACGGTGATGAGCTCAAATCCAAAGGACTCGGTCACCTTGAAGTGGCGGTCATAGCCGGGGGCGGGGCACAGCCACTTCACCACAGGCTCCTTGCACCAGGGCCGCTCGCTGTGGAGCAGGCCATGGGTATAGGCCTTGGAGACGGTGTCGTACATCAGCTGCAAGCTGGCGTTGCCGCCCACGAACACCTGCTCGCTCTTGCAGTCCAAGATCTCGGCGAACAGCCGCTTGGCGGCGGGCAGGCCGGAGAGCTCGCCGTAGTTGCGCACGTCCACACCGTCGGACACATAGTCCTCGGGCCTCTGCATCAGCTGGAAGATGTCGCTGACCAGGTCCAGCTGGGCCTTGCCGGGCTTGCCCCGGGCCATGTTCAGCTTCAGGCCCCGGGCCTTCAGGTCCTCGTACTCCTTCATCAGGCGGGCGTACTCCTCTTTCCGCTCCGCGGGGCTCATCTGGGGATAAGCGGTCATATGGATCATCCTTTCCGTGTTGTTCTCATTCAAATATCAATTCAGTATACCGGCTTTTCGGGAAAGTTGCAAGCCTATTTTCCCCCGAAAAGGCGCGTCCCCCGCCGGAAAACCGGCGGGGGACATCCATTTTCGTCAGCAGCGGCAATGGCAGCTGCCCGTACCGCCGTCAGCGCAGGCGATGGTGACCTCGCCGGTGGCTATGGACACACCGTAGCACACCGGGATGGACACGCACACCTGCTGCGTCAGCGTCACGGTGCAGTAGGTCTTGTCGGAACTGGTGACGCAAGTAACGCTGGGGCTTCCCTGACAAGTGACCGTGGGGCTCCCCAAAGACGCGGTGGGGGCAAGAACCACCGGCGCCGAGACGTCTACACACTGAGTACTGACCTTGCTGCATCCATTGATCGGGCAGGTGGTCTCCTCGGTCTGGCAGGACCGAAGGGCCTCGTGCTCGTATGCTTCATTAATTCGCAAAGCAAACTCCCTCGTTTCCTAGAGATTGGCCTCTCCCGCGGGGCCTCTGAGGCCGCACCGGCGGCCCCGGCCGCTCACCGGGAGATGCAGTCCATTCTATGCGCCTGCGTCTCATCAGGCGCCTGACCCGAAACACTGGAGCAGCGGGCTTTCTCTGGCAGAAAGGCTTTTCCTCTCATAAATATCGTGTTATAATTTCGTTAACGATTGCGTAATTCTGAGAAAGGCGGCGACGGCCCTATGGAGGACAAGCAGGAACAAAAATTTCACCACCTGACAGAGGATCCGGTCAGCTCTCTGATTTACCGGCTGGCCCTTCCCTGCATCATCAGTATGCTGGTGACCGCCTTCTACAACATGGCGGACACCTTTTTTGTCGGGATGCTGAACAGCAATCCCGCCACCGGCGCCGTGGGCGTGGTATTCTCCCTCATGGCTATCATCCAGGCGGTGGGTTTCTTCTTCGGCCACGGCAGCGGCAACTTCATCTCCCGGGAACTGGGCAAGCAGCACACGGAGACCGCCTCCAACATGGCGGCTACCGGCTTTTTCTCCGCCCTGGCCACGGGCCTTGTCATCTGTGTCCTGGGCCAGATCTTCCTGACGCCCCTGGCCAACTTCCTGGGCTCCACGCCCACCATTCTGCCCTACGCCCGGGACTACATGCGGGTGATCCTCTTCGGTGCCCCCTGGATGACCGCCTCCCTGGTCCTCAACAATTAGCTGCGCTTTCAGGGCAGCGCTGTGTACGGCATGGTGGGCATCGTCAGCGGCGCCGTGCTGAACATCGGGCTGGATCCACTGCTGATCTTCGTGTTTGACATGGGCATCGCCGGGGCCGCCTGGGCCACCATTTTCAGCCAGTTCGTCAGCTTCTGCCTGCTGCTGGTGGGGTGCACCCGGGGCGGCAACCTCCACATCCACATCTCCCGGGTCCAGCTCAAGCCCAGCTACTACCTGATGATCCTAAAGGGCGGCCTGCCCTCCCTGGCCCGGCAGGGCCTGGCCAGCGTAGCCACCATCTGCCTCAACTGGGCCGCCCGGCCCTATGGCGACGCCGTCATCGCCGCCATGGGTGTGGTCCAGCGGATCATGATGTTCGGTGGCTCGGCCATGATCGGCTTCGGTCAGGGCTTCCAGCCGGTGTGCGGCTTCAACTACGGGGCAAAGCTCTACCACCGGGTGCTGGAGGGGTTCCGCTTCTGCTTCCGCAGCTCCACTGTCTTTCTGATGGCCGTGGGCGCCCTGGGATTTGCTTTCGCGCCCCAGATCGTGGCGGTGTTCCGGGATGACCCGGAGGTTATCGCCTGCGGCGCCGCGGCGCTGCGGTTCCAGTGCGTCACCTTCTGCTTCCAGGGCTGGATCGTCATGAGCAACATGATGCTCCAGACCATCGGCCGCACCGGCCCCGCCACCTTCATCGCCATGGCCCGGCAGGGCATCTTCTTCATCCCCCTGGTGGCCATCCTCTCCCTGACCCTGGGGGTCCTGGGCATCCAGATGACCCAGGCGGTGTCGGACCTGCTGACCCTGCTGTGCGCCGTTCCCCTGCAAAAGAGGGTCCTGCGGGAGCTGGCGGCGGAGATCCCTGCATCAGCCTGACGCATCCCCGCATCCCGGCCGGAGGTCCACAGGACCTCCGGCTTTTCCAATGTTTTCAAATTGTATTGAATTGTTGCTGCTTTGTGGTTTATCCCCGGGAAATCCCGCTGCTATAATGTTGTTATCATGAAACGGCACTTTCGCCGACACACATTTTCCGAAAGGAGCTGTCCGCCATGAGACGATCGTCCCTCCTGCTGAGCATCTGCCTGGTGTTCGCCCTGGCCGCCCCGGTCTCCGCCGCCGAGACCTTCCGCCTGGAGACTGTGGACTTCTCCCTGACGGTCCCCGGCCTCTCCGACGAAGAGATCACTGTAGAGACCGGAACAGGAACCGTATCCTTCTATCACACGGCCTCCCGGGAAAACGGCGGCCTCATCGGCACGCTGGTGACGGTCACGCCACGCTGCGCGGTCTTTTCCCCAGCCTATACCCAGCCGGCGTACCGCATCGTGGCCATGGGGACGGACCGGGCCTTCTTGTGGAGATCCCCCGGCGGCGGGGTAAACTGCGGCCCGGAAACCCTGGAAGACTTCGTCCGGGCGGCGGAGGCCCTGTCGGTGGAGCAGCTGCGCAGGTATCTGCGGCCCGCCAAGCCCGACGACCTGCCGGTGCTGCGCACGGAACGGCACCTGGCCTACCTCACGGCGGAGGACGGCCTGGTGCGGCCGGACGATCCCCTGACCCGGGGAGAGCTGGCGGAGATACTCTATGCCCTGCTGGAGGCGGACAACCAGCGCAGCCGCTACCAGGGCCCCTTCTGCGACATCCCGGACGAGGCCCAGTGCCAGGCGGCCAGCTATCTGGCCAGCTACGGCATGTTCACCGGCTACGCCGACGGCGCCTTTCATCCGGAGGCCCCGGTGACCCGGGCCCAGCTGGCGGTGCTGCTGCACCGCTGCCAGTTCGCCCCGCCGGTGGGCCTCTACGGTGACACGGAGCCCTTTGCCGACGTACCGGCGGACCACTGGGCCGCCGGGTACATCCACAGCGCCACGGTCCTGGGCTGGATGCAGGGCGGGTCCGACGGCCTGTTCCGACCGGAGGCTCCGGTGACCCGGGCCCAGGCGGTGACCGCCGTCAACCGGATGCTGGGCCGGGATGCGGCCCAGAACCCGGTGGGCCTGGGTATGAGCCCCTGGTCCGATCTGACCGCCGGCCACTGGGCCTACGGGAACCTGCTGGAGGCCGCCGGGGTCCTGACAGACACCCTCGACGCCCCCTTCGCCCCGGAGGCGGACGCCCTGCCGGAGGGGGCCGATGCCAGCTCCTTCTTCAGCGAGACGGGCGGCTGGGCCGTCAGCGGCGCCCGGCTGCTCCGCACCGCCGACGGCGGCAGGACCTGGACGGAGGCGGGCAGCCCGCTCTCCGTCAGCGTCCGGGCACTGTGGGCGTACAGCGCGGAGGGCGCCGTCCTGCTGGGCGGCGGCGGAGACGCGCCCTGGACGCTGCTGCAAACGGAGGACGGCGGCGAAACCTGGCGCGACTGCTGGGCGGACCCGGAGGTCCTGGCGGCCTGCCTGCCGGTGGAGCAGTTCGGCTCGGCCAGGGCGGCCTGGTCGGCCGTCCGCTCCGTGGAACTGCGGCCCGCCGGGGTCAACGGCGCGTATCTGCTGGTCCGGTACACCCCCTACGACAGCGTCTACACCCTGGATCTGACCGCCGTCCGCCAGACGTTCCTGTCCCCCGCCGCGCCCAGCGCCGCGCTGACGGCGGCCGCCGTGTCATAAGCGGAGCCCAAAGGACGGAGCACACCGGGGATGTGCTCCATCCGCCCCTTTTCCGCAAATAACGAAAGCAGCCCGGCTCCCTCTGGGGAGCCGGGCTGTTTATCTGTGCGTCCGGTATCTTGAGCAGACTCAGAAGAATTCTTTCATGTAGGCCTCCACGTCGGCCCGGGTGCCCTGGAAGGGGCCCGGGGTCTCCATCTTCAAAGAGACCAGGGCCGTGGCGGTG
>OLGB01001010.1_pt1 | contig 36300 bp, 38 predicted proteins | sample 1605691 | NCBI WGS metagenome assembly OLGB01 (sample SAMEA3888925, study PRJEB22519) | human gut metagenome | biome: human gut; feature: human-associated habitat; material: faeces | place: Denmark | collected 2010
GGTACGTGCCATGGTAGCGGAGCAAGGTTATGGGTTAGAAACTTTAATTAATGATGAAAACTGGCGTGTTCGAAAAGAAGTGGCAGCACAGGGATATGGTTTTAATGTTTTAATTGAAGATGAAGACTCAGTTGTTCGAGCGACAGTAGCAAAACAAGGTTATGGTCTCGATATTTTGATTCATGACAAAAATTTATTAGTTCGAAATGCGGCTCTCAATAAATTAGAAGCTCTCCAGTGATGGAGAGTTTTTCTTTTTCAAAAATCTATCATATTAAACTTAAACATAGATAACAGGAGGGTAAATATGAAAGGTTATAAAGCATTAAATATGGACATATCATCTGCATATGGCGGTATGATTTATGAAGTTGGCAAAAAATATTCCATTATCGGTGAATTGAGAATGTGCGAAAATGGATTTCATTTTTGTAAGTATTTAGAAGATGTAGAGGATTATTATGTAATTAAGGAACCCAGAATTTTTGAGATAGAAGCAGAAGGCAAGATTATTAATAAGGACAGCAAATCATGCGCTGAATCCATTACCTTAATTAAGGAACTATCTAAAGAAGAAATCCACCAGTATTTTGTTGATAATCAGGAACGTATTTTGAAAAAGACATATCGTTGCCGAAAAGCCTTAGCAGACCAGGGACTTTGTTTGAATAAGTTAATTTACGATAAAAATTTCATGATTCGTTTAGCTGTAGCAGAATGCGGATATGGTTTGGATGTACTGATTAATGATGAAGACTCAGTTGTTCGAGCGACTGTAGCAGAATGCGGATATGGTTTGGATGTACTGATTAATGATGAAAGTCCAGATGTTCGTGCAGCAGTAGCAAGCAGAAATTATAATCTGGATACTTTAATTTACGATGAAAATCCGGCTGTTCGTGAAGGAGTTGCCAGACAAGGTTATGGCCTGGATATTTTGATTCATGATGAAAATCCATTGGTTCGTTTAATTGTAGCTGGTCAAAAATATGGTTTAGATACATTAATTAATGATGAAAGTCCAATTGTCCGGGCAGCAGTAGCAGAACAAGGTTATGGCTTAGATATTTTAGTTCACGATAAGAACCCATATGTTAGAGAAACAGTGGCAAAGCAAGGTTATGGCTTAGATATTTTAGTTCACGATAAGGACCCATATGTTAGAGAAACAGTGGCAAAGCAAGGTTATGGCTTGAATATTTTGCTTTATGATGAAAATGAAAATGTCCGAGCAGCGGTGGCAGAACAAAAATACGGCCTTGATACTTTAATTAAAGATAAAAGTCCAATTGTTCGAATGGAAGTAGCAAAACAGGGTTATGGATTAGACGTGTTGATTTCTGATAAAGACCTATGGGTTCGAGAAGCAGTGGCAAGACAAGGTTATGGTTTAGATATTTTGGTCCATGATGAAAATCCGTGGGTTCGAAATGCGGCTCTTAACAAATTAGAAGCTCTCCAGTAATGGGGAGTTTTTCTTTTTCAAAAATCTATCATATTAAACTTAAACATAGATAACAGGAGGATAAATATGAAAGGTTATAAAGCATTAAATATGGATATGACATCTACTTATGGTGATATGAGCTATGAAATCGGTAAAAAATATACTATTACCGGTGAATTGGAAATGTGCGAAAATGGATATCATTTCTGCAAATGTCTGGAAGATATAGAATTGTATTACAAAATTGCGGAATCCAGAATTTTTGAGGTAGAAGCAGACGGCGAGATTATTGACGGAGGAAATAAATCCTGTGCCGAATCCATTACTTTAGTCCGAGAGCTATCAAAAGAAGAAATCCGTCAGTATTTTGTGGATAGTAAAGAGCGTATTTTGAAAATGTCTTTATATTGTCGAAAGTCATTAGCAGACCAAGGGATTTGTCTGGATAAATTAGTTCATGATGACGATGGGCGTGTTCGTGCAGCAGTAGCCGAACAGGGATACGGTTTGGATATCCTTATCCATGATGAAGACTGGCGTGTTCGTGCAGCAGTAGCAAGACAAGGCTACGGTTTGGATATTCTTGTCCATGATGAGGATGAGCATGTTCGTGTGGCAGTAGCAGAACAGGGTTATGAATTGGAAATTTTAGTTCATGATAAAGACTGGCGTGTTCGAACTGCCGTAGCAAAACAGGGTTATGGGTTAGAAACTTTGATTAAAGATGAACATCTCTATGTCCGAGAAGAAGTAGCAAAACAGGGCTACGGCTTGGATATTCTTGTTCATGATGATGATGAACATGTTCGTGCAGCAGTAGCTGAACATGGTTATAGATTGGATGTTTTAATTAATGATAAAAATTGGTATGTACGTAGAACAGTAGCTGAACAAAATTATGGATTAGATATTCTTATTCATGATAAAGACTGGTATGTCCGCAAAATAGTAGCCGAACAGGGCTACGGTTTGGATGTTTTAATTAATGATAAAAATTGGTATGTACGTAGAATAGTAGCCGAACAGGGCTACGGTTTGGATGTTTTGATTAATGATAAAAATTGGTATGTTCGTAGAACAGCTAAACAAAAGATGGAAGCTCTCCAGTAATGGAGAGTTTTTCTTTTTAAAAAATCTATCATATTAAGTTTAAATATAGATAATAGGAGGATAAATATGAAGGGTTATAAAGCACTAAATATGGATATGTCATCGGCATATGGTGATATGAGCTATGAAATCGGTAAAAAATACACTATTTCAGGAGATTTAGTCCCTTGCGAGAACGGCTATCATTTCTGCGAAAACTTAGAGGACATTGAAAAACATTATACCATTTCTAAATCCCGGATTTTCAAAGTGGAAGCAGAAGGTAAAATGATTATTGATGAAGATAAAATTTGTGCAGAGTCAATTATTTTATTACGAGAGCTGTCCAAAGAGGAAATCAGACAGTATTTCGAGGATAATCAGAAACAGATATTAATGAAAAATTGGTATCACCGAAAAGCATTAGTAGACCAAGAACTTTGTTTGGATAAATTAGTTTATGATGAAGATTTCGATGTACGTAAAACAGTAGCCGAACAGGGTTATTGTTTGAATGTTTTGATTAATGATAAGGACTGGCGTGTTCGTAGAGCAGTAGCCAGACAGGGCTACGGTCTGAATATTCTTGTTAATGATGAAGACTGTGATGTTCGTGCCGCAGTAGCCAGACAGGGCTACGGTTTGGATATTTTAGTTAATGATGAAAACTGGCGTGTTCGTAGAGCAGTAGCCGAACAGGGTTATGGCTTGGATGTTTTGATTAATGATGAAGACTGGTATGTACGCAAAGCAGTAACTGAACATGGTTATGGTTTGGATGTTTTGATTCATGATAAAAATTAGTATGTTCATAGAACAGCTAAACAAAAGATGGAAGCTCTTCAGTAATGGGGAGCTTTTCTTTTTAAAAAATCTATCATATTAAGCTTAAATATAGATAATAGGAGGATAAATATGAAGGGTTATAAAGCACTAAATATGGATATGTCATCGGCATATGGTGATATGAGCTATGAAATCGGTAAAAAGTATACTATTACCGGAAAATTGCAAATGTGCAAAAATGGATTTCATTTTTGTGAAGAACTGGAAGACATAGAAAACCATTATACAATTACAGAATCCAGAATCTTTGAGATAGAAGCAGAGGGCAAGATTATTGATGAATATGATAAATCTTGTGCTGAATCAATTACGTTAATTCGAGAGTTATCTAAGGAAGAAATTCGTCAGTATTTTGTAGATAATCAAGAGCATATTTTGGAAAAATATTATCTTTGTCGAAAAGCATTAGCGGACCAAGGGCTTTGTTTGGATAAATTAGTATATGACGGAAATCCACATGTTCGAAAAGCAGTGGCAAAACAAAATTATGACTTAGAAACTTTAATTCATGATAAAAATTCGTGGGTACGTGTGGCAGTAGCGGAGCAAGGTTATAGATTGGATACTTTAGTTAATGATGAAAATCCATATGTCAGAGCGACAGTAGCAGAACAAGGTTATGGATTGGATGCTTTGGTTTATGATGAAGATGAATTGGTTCGAGAAGAAGTAGCAAGACAGGGTTATGGTCTTGATGTTTTAATCAAAGATGGAAGCCCAATTGTTCGAGAAGTTGTGGCAGCACAGGGTTATGGCCTCGATGTTTTAATCAAAGATAAAGACCCAGATGTTCGGGCAGCGGTGGCCAAGCAAGGCTATGACCTCCATATACTAATTCATGATAAAGACCCGTGGGTACGTGTGGCGGTAGCTAAACGAAATTATGGATTGGATACTTTAGTTAATGATGGAAATCCTCATGTCCGAGCAGCGGTGGCAACACAAGGTTATGGATTAGATATTCTTATCAATGACAAAAATTATTGTGTTCGAGAAGAAGTGGCAGCACAAGGATATGGTCTTGATGTTTTAATCGAAGATGAAGACCCAACTGTTCGAGCAACAGTGGCAACACAAGGTTATAGACTGGATGTTCTGATTAACGACTTAAGTGGGTATGTAAGAAAAGTTGCTTATGACAAATTGAAGACTCTCCAGTAATGGAGGGTTTTTCTTTTTAAAAAATCTATCATATTAATAATAACTATTTGAAAACAGGAGGATAAATATGGAAGGATATGTAGTTCCATCTTTATATGACAAATATTTATTCGATACAGGCATTATTGAAATAAATAAAAAACGTACTATTTCTGGAAAACTGATACCATATCAAAATGGATTTTCTTTTTATAAAAATTTGGAAGATATTGCATCGGAAGGTAATAGGATTCAGTCTACACTTATTTATAAAGTGGAAGCAAAAGGAAAAGTAGTAAAAGCAAAAAGAAGGAATTTATATTTTGCAGAGTCAATTAGCTGGATTAAGGAATTATCTCAAAAAGAAAAATACGAATATTTTGCAAATAACCAAAAAAGACTTTTAAAAAAGGATACAGGATGCAGACGTACACTCGCAAGTTTTGGATTATGCCTGGATAAGCTTGTTTATGACAAAAGTTGGTTAGTGCGAAAAGAAGTGGCCAATCAAAGATATCATCTGGATATTCTTATTAACGACAAACAAACTTCTGTCAGAGTTGAGGTTGCAAAAAAGGGATATAAACTTAACAGACTGATTAATGATGAAGACTGGGAAGTTCGTATGGAAGTAGCAAATCAGAAATATGGACTTAACAAACTCATTAATGACAGGAGCAGGAATGTCAGGAGAAAAGTAGAAGAAATGTTGGAGATTAACTAATATGGATGAATTTATTTATGAAAAAATTATGTTTCTGGATAATGGGAAAGAAAGCAAAAAGAAGATTAAAAGAAATAAAAACAGAGCAAATACTTATTATCATGAAGAGCATAAGAACAAAGGAGAAGAAATATGTTAGAAAAGAATGAAATTTCAAAAGAAAGAGCCTGCGTTATTATTAACAATCTGCTTTCGCAGATTGTGGATTATACGGACATTTCAAAGGAACAATACATTCCATGGTTAAAACAGGAAGTAGGACTTAGCGATACTGAAATTAAAGAACTGCGGAATATGAATTGCTTTCCTGAGATGTAAAAGAAAATACCCAACAATGTGGGAGTATTTGCAAAATACCCAACAATGTGGGAGCTTTTTATAAACCACCCAACTATATGGGTGGTTTTTATATTGCTTATTTTTATTGCTAAAGTAAAAATAAAATATTTTATCTCACATATTAAATATGAAGTTTATAAAAACAGAAAGGAATTAGGAAATATGAGTATTTTAAAGAAAGTAGCGTTGTATTCTTTAATTACAACATTCAGTGTATCTGCAGTATGTCCATACAATGTAATGGCGTATGCTGATGGCTGGCAACCCCAAACTCAGAGTGTGATTGATGCTTCGGTTTCAGACAATAATATTCCTGACACAGAAGCTGATATTTCAGATTCTGACGCAGTTCAAATTCCTGTTGGAAACATTCCGGAACAGAAAACCCCATCAACTAATGGAGAGACATGTCTTATTCATTATGACCTTGATGGTGGTGAAGCTGATAACCCGGAAACCATATTCGCCGGACAGTCATTTATCCTTTCAAATCCTGTAAAAGAAGGGTATTTATTTATAGGCTGGATTGGCAGTAATGGCGATGAACCGGAAGTTGATTTAGAAGTTATTTATTCCGGAGAAGATTTGTCCTATACAGCTATATGGATGAAGGAAGATGTGTCCGGAAATGATTTCACAGTATGTGCCGGGACAGGAATTACTTCAAATATTACCTATAATTTAGATGGTGGCCAGGCATCCAATCCTTCAACTATTGAAGAAGGTGTTCCTTTTACATTGGTAAATCCTACCAAAAACGGCTATCGTTTTGTTGGCTGGACTGGCAGCAATGGAGATGTCCCTCAGCTTGATGTGGAAGTAATTTATACAGGAAATGACTTAACTTACACAGCTAACTGGGAACAGGAATATACGATTAGCTATTCTTATTCAGGTGGAAATATTAACTGGTCAGAAAAGAAAAATCCCGTTAAATATACTGTTTCAGATGAGGATATTACTTTAGTAAACCCGACAAGACCATCTTATAAGTTTATGGGATGGAGAGGAACTGACCTTACAGATGTAACCAAGGAAGTCGTTATTCCAAAAGGTTCAACAGGCAACAGAAGTTATACAGCAGTTTTTAATTCTGTTAGTATTTCTTTTAAATGTATTTCCGGAAAATACACAGGCGGAAGCGTCAACTATAGCTCAAGTATAAATGAGGCACGGTGCAAAACTGGAGATTATTTATGCTATGTTACATTAACGGCAAAAAATGGATATTATCCAGATAATATCATTGTTAATGACAGTCAGGGAAATCCCATTTCGTATGAAATTATTTCAAAAGAAAATCAGTTGCCATGGGTTAAAGTGATTGGATTTAATCTTGAAGATAACCTTAAGGTTTCAATTACATGTGAAGCAGTGTCATATGCGCCTGATTGGGACGTTAACATTAGCGGCAAAACTATTTATCTCACAAACTATCATGGCGATATTGAAAAAATAACTATTTTCAAAACTTATGATATTTTAGGGGAAAATTATTCAACTAATTTCCCGGTAAATTTACCTGATGTAGAAAAGCCCGGTTATAAGTTTATCGGATGGACAGAAAAAGAAGAAGATACTCCGCAAACCGGTTATCGTGTTAAATATCCAAACAGTACTGATTCGGTAACGCTCAATGCAAATTGGGAAGCTGCATACAATATCAATTATGATTTGGATGGAGGCTCTTATGATTCTCATATAAAATATCCTAAAGTTTATACCGAAGGAGATAACGTTTCATTAGTAACTCCTAAGAAAAACGGTTATCGTTTTATGGGATGGACCGGCAGTAATGGAGAAGTACCTGCATTAACTTATGATATTCCAGAAGGAACAACTGGCGATTTAACTTTTAAGGCTAATTGGCAGCAGGAATATAAAATTACTATCAACTATGCCTCCGGTAATGTAAACTGGTCTGGAAAAACAAATCCTACTGGATATATTTCTTCAGATGAAGACATTACTTTGATAAATCCTGTAAAATCCGGATATGTATTTGTAGGCTGGAAAGGAACAAATATTGACGGAACTTCTAAAGAAGTAATTATTCCGTCAGGTTCTACTGGCAATAGGTCATATACAGCTGTTTATAAACAGGTTAGAATTACCTTCAAACAAAATTCAGGAAAATATAAATATGGAAATGTAGCATGTAAATCCGTAATATCCGAAGAAAATTATAAAAAGGGAAATTATTTCTGTTACGTAACATTAACGGCGACAGCAGGATATTATCCAAAAGATATTTCCGTGACTGACAGTAAAGGAAACCCTGTTTCTTATGAAATTATAAAAAATGAGGGCCAGCTTCCATGGGTAAGAGCAATTGGTTTTAATTTAACAGATGATTTAAGTTATTCTATTAATTGTGTGAGTGAATCATATGTTCCGGATTGGGAAGTTTCTGCAAATGCGAATGCTAAAAAAATAATATTAGGAAATTATTTAGGCAATGTAGATAAGATAGTTTTGCATTTGTCTTATGATGTTTTAGATGATAAGTATAGTATTAACTTTTCATTCAGATTACCTAATGTAGAAAAAGAAGGGTTCAAGTTCCTTGGCTGGACAGGCAGTAATGGCAATAATCCACAGACCAACCTTTATGTTAACCAACCGGATAGTTCAGTAGAAACTTTGGAATATACAGCAAACTGGGCAGAGGCTTATAATATTACTTATGATTTAGATGGCGGCTCTTATGACGTGAATACGCAATATCCTAAAATTTATACAAAAGGGGATAATACGAAATTAGTCGTTCCTAAAAAAACAGGATATTATTTCATTGGTTGGACGGGCAGTAATGGTGATACTCCTGAATCTGAATACAGAATTCCAAGCAACACAACAGGAGATTTGAATTTTAAAGCAAATTGGGCAACTGGTTACTCTCTTACTTATAATCTTAATGGCGGTAGCACGGCTTGGTCTGGAAAAGAAAATCCAACAGGATATTCCTCTGACGATGAAGATATTACGTTAATTGCACCAACTAAAGAAGGCTATGTCTTTACTGGATGGCAGTATGCTGAAAATGGCCGTTTTGTAACTGTAAAAGAAATGACAATTCCTCATGGTTCAACAAAAAGTTACAATTTTACGGCTCAATATAGGCAGATTGGTGTTATATTTAGTCAGATGGGAAAATATCATGCAGGAAGCAGTGGTTCCTCAAGCTCTATTGATGAAGCAAGATATAAAAAAGGTGGATTTTTTGTAACAGCCGTAATAAAGAATGAAGACTATTCAGGATATATGATTAAAAATGCCAGAGTAGTAGACCAGGATGGTAATGAAATTCCATATGAAATTGAGGATATAGAAAATGGAAAACTTATCAGATTTAATCTTGTAGAAAATGTTTTTAGTTATGTAATTCAGAGAGAGTATGAATCATCTGTTTCTGGATGGGATTATAGCAATTATACTGACCCGAATACAGGTGAAAATTTTATTCAGTTCAGCAATTATGTCGGTGACGGTGGAGAAGTCACTGTCAAAAGCCATTATGTTATTAACGGGATTGATTATTCTACACTTATAAATGTCAGCAGTAATAATCCACTTACACAAAATGGAGCAAATATTACAAAGATTACCTATGAGGCAACAGATGGACGGTATATTAAATTAAAATACGATAGTGCTGCTAATATGTTTGAATCCCTTCAGAAATATAATCAGTCCACTAACCAGTATGAAGATTTCTGGTATGGCTGTAAAAATGTGGAAGAAATAGACCTTTCTGGTGTTGATTTATCTAACGTGAGTAGCATTACAAGTATGTTTAACGGATGCAAAAAGTTAAAGAAAATAACTTGGGGACCTTTTGATACAAAAAATGTTAAAAGTTTATATTATATTTTTGCAGGTTGCGAGGCTCTGGAAAATGTTGATTTCTTGGCTGATTGGGAAATAAAAGATATTACAAATATTTCGAATGCTTTTGCGAACTGTAAAAAGATAAAACATCTTCCTATTGAACACTGGGATGTTTCGAAGGTAGCATATGCCTTCTGTATGGCAAACGGATGTGAATCGCTGGAAGATATAGATTTTATTAATTCCTGGCATTTTGATTCTTTAGATGGAGCAGATAATGATAGTTTATTTAGAGCTTGTAACAGTCTGAAAAATGTAGACGTAACGATACACATGGAAAACAATACGAATCAGAATATTACGAAAAATAACTATCATTTTGACCAGATGTTTGAAAACTGCGATAATTTGGAAAATGCGAAAATCACCTTTTTACTTCCGGATGGAGCAAAACCGGTTGAAATTCGCAGTATTTTAGGATATTGCAAGAATTTGAAAACAGCAAAGATTAAATCAACATCAGGTATTAATTATCCTGATGGCTGCTTTGCCAGATATGATGTATTATTAGATTCTCTTGAAAAAGTAGAATTTGATATTCCTGAAAAAGAAGATTCCTGCACGGGAAGTATGTCATACATGTTTAGAAATACTGGCAAGATTAAGAGTATAGATTTAAGTTCGTGTCATGGAACGCCAACGAATATGGAAAATGCTTTTTTGAATAATACATCTCTTGAGTATTTGAATATTTCCAATCTTTCACTGACAAGCTTAAATGAAAATGATTATCACAAGAAACTCTTTACCGATTTAACTTCATTGGCAAAATTTGATACACCGGCTCATAAGGCGTCTTTTGACATTCCTTTACCTTATACAATGGTAGACCTTGACGGTAACGAATATGACAATATTCCCGATACGTCAAAAACAATTTATAAACCATACTATCTTACTTATGATTTGGACGGCGGAACTGTTGCATCTGGAAACCCGGCAAATTATACCTATGATACCCCTACATTTACCTTAACTAACCCGACTAAAGAAAATTTCGATTTTAAGGGTTGGTCAGAAGATGGCGGAGTAACCACAACAAAAACGGTAACTATCGAAAAAGGCTCGACTCAGGACAGAAATTTCACGGCAGTATGGGAAGAAAAGTCTTATAATATCTCAAAAGACATTAAAGGCCATGGTACAGTTGATGTTGTGGATAAAGCACATGCAGGAGACGAAGTAGCGATTACAGTTACTCCGGATAATGGCTATAAGTTTTCTTCCATTAAAATTGTGGACAGTACAGATACAGAAATTCCGTGTGCTGATACATTCCAGATGCCTGCCAGCGATGTAACGATAAAAGTAACATTCGCTAAAATTAAAAAGTCAAACCCGGAACCTGAAAAGCCAACTCCTGTAGACCCGGTAAATCCGAAAAAGGCATATAAAATAAATGTCAATATTCATGGTAAGGGTACTGTAGATGTGGTTAACGAGGCATATGCTGACGATATAGTTGCTATTGACATAAAAGAAGCTGAAGGTTACAAATTCCTTGGAGTAACAATTAAGGATGGTAATGGAAATGATGTAGCTTTTACGAATTATTTCACAATGCCTGCCAGTGATGTAACTATGGATGTATCTTTTGGAGAAATAAGAAAACAGATTATAAATCCCGTTAAACCTGCTCCGGAAGAACCACCTGTTAATCCAGTAGAGCCTGAAAAGCCCAAGCCAGAAGAACCGCAGGTTACAGAGCCGGATGTGACTATCGAAAAAGTACCGGATAAAGATATAACTGAAACAGAAGAAATAGCAGTATCTACTAACACTTCGAAGAAATGCTATATTCATATTTTAATTATAGTAGCTTTGATAGTATTCTTCTTTGCAGCAGTCTTTATTAAAAAAGAAAGCTGGAGATGCAGAGGACTGCTTACGTTTGCTAACTATGTTATAGTTATTCTCTGTGTTATCTTGGGATTTTGTAAATGGGATGTTATTTTAGGTATTATTGATGCCCTTTTAGTCTTTGGCATTGATGTTTATCTTAATTTTTCTCAGAAAGAGAAACAGAAACAGGAATAAGAAGCAAATAAAAAACCACCCAAGTAATTGGGTGGTTTTTCTGTTAATTACATTTCAAAAGCTTCATTAAGTTGATTTCTTATCCATCCGGTGCTAATTTTCTTACCAAGCGCAGTTTTAATAAACTGATAGGCTTCTTCTTTAGATACAGGGGTAATACGTCCGTTTCCAGAACGGCATCCCAATTCAATACATCCATACAAAATACCGGAAGTAGTAGCTCCATTTTCGTATGCATTAAAAATCTTTCCACAATTTTCGCACTTCATAATTCTATATCGTTTACCTGCAATGGTACATTCTTTAATATTTTGTCTCATTTTCAATTTCCTCTCTTATAAAAAAGTTTTCTTTTTCTTTCTGAATTTGTTTCAAAGCATTTATAACAGCTTTTTTCTGTTTCATTTTGTTGTTAGGTGAATATGGAGAACACAGGTATTTAATCATATGAGAAATGTTGATATAAGTTGTTCTTGACTGGGAACCGTCTTTTCCGTAAATAAAAGCGGCTTCTTCACCCTTTAAAATACAATTACTGCCAAGAAGCCGTTTAATGTCTGCACAGAATTCAAAGGGCTGCTTGATACACAATAAATCAGCAATATCTCTTGTTCTTACATAAAAGCGGCCCTTTCGTTGAAAAATAGGAACCTCAATTATCCGTTCCATGGGAAATAAATAATCGCCATCATTTTTACTTTTCATAATTGCTCTTCCTTTCTCTTTTATTCTTAATATGAGAGAAAATTTACAATGAAATAAAATAATATCTTCCCTTGCAAAAAATAATGATATTTGATACTCTATAAAAAGAGAGGGTAGGGCAATGAATGAAAAATATAAAATCAAGAAAATTTGTTTATATATCAGTTTCCTACTGATAATATTCTCCTTAATAGTGCTAATAAAAACGATAAAATTACAGGAGAAAAACAGGCAATACGATATGAGAATAGAAGAATTAAATGAAGAAATAAAACAATATAAAAAAGATGAAACAAAGCTTCCTGAAAAACAGGGAGCTTTTTCTTTTTCAAAAATCTGTCATATTAATTCCATCAAAGAAAAATGGAGGACTTCTTAAATGAACAATGAAATGACAGTAAATAATATGAAAGAACTTATTTCCCAGTTAAATAAGGCTTCAGAAGCTTATTATAACGGGGAAGAAATTATCAGTAATTATGAATATGACAAGCTCTATGATGAACTTGTTTCAATGGAAAAAGAAACCGGAATTATCCTGCCGGATAGCCCCACACAGAATGTAGGAGCGGAGGTTGTATCCAAATTACCTAAAGAAAAGCATGAATTTGTTGCTTTATCATTAGCTAAGACAAAGGATATTAAGGAATTTGCTCCCTTATTTAATCAAAGAGATGGAAAAAGCGTTGTCATGTGGAAAATGGATGGCAGCACACTGCAGCTGACTTATGACAATGGAACTTTGACAAAGGCAGTAACAAGAGGAAATGGTGAAATAGGAAGCGTCATTACACATAATGCTCCTTATATTTTCGGATTACCTATGAATATTCCATATAAGAAGCATTTAGTTGTCCGTGGTGAAGCAGTTATGAGTTATCAGGAATTTGAACGAATTAACTCAGCCATTGAAAATGAGGAAGAAAAATACAAAAATCCAAGAAATCTGGCTAACGCATCAATTAGCATGCTGGATAGTGGAGAAATGATGAAGCGTCAGATTTGGTTCCATGCATTTAAACTTGTTTATGCAGAAGACGCTCCAAAAACTTTCTCTGAACAGTTTGATTGGCTTATGAACATGAAGTTTAATACCGTGGAACATAAACTTTGTTTTGCAACAGAACTGGAAGATTGTATGAACGAATTTTCTGACAAGGTAGAAGAATATGAATTTCCGGTAGATGGTCTTGTCGTTGCGGCTAATGACGTAGTTTATGCAGAAAAGCAGCCGGGAACAGGCCATAATCCCAATAAACTTGTAGGATATGCTTTTAAGTGGAAGGATGAAACAGAAGAAACCATTCTTCGTGGTATTGAATGGAGCGCCAGCAGAACAGGACTATTAAATCCGGTAGCATTGTTTGATTCCGTAGAACTGGAAGGAACTACGGTTAGCAGGGCCAGTCTTCATAATGTAAGCTACATTAATGACTTAAAACTTATGATTGGTCACCGTATCACGGTATATAAAGCAAACAAGATTATCCCTCAGCTTGCAGAAAATTTGGATAAAAAAGATGGTGAATACTCATTACCTAATAATCTGAAACCCATCTGCCCTTCATGCGGAAGTATTGGTATAATTACAGGAACAGAACCGATGGTTGCAAGGTGCGAAAATCCTGATTGCCCTGCCAAGAATATTAAGAAATTTGTACATTTCTGCGAAAGGGATTGTATGAATGTGGATGGCTTATCGAAAGCCACTATCGAGAAGTTCGTGGATAAAGGATGGTTAAGGAAATTCAGTGATTTATTTATGCTTATTGCTAATCATGGGGAAGAAATTTCCCAGATGGATGGTTTTGGCAAGAAATCCGTAGAAAATCTTGATAATTCCATTAAAAATGCATGTAATACAAACTTTATCGGCTTTATTCACGCTCTTGGTATTCCAAATATCGGAAAGGGCCAGGCAAAACTCTTAAAAGCTGCAGTAGAACAGGAAGCTGACAAAGTTGACTATCAGGGAACCTATGGAAGAACACTCATTTATTGTCTTGTAAAAATGGTGCAGAATAAGTATGATTTTACCGCTATTGACGGCTTTGGAGAAATTCTTGCCAATAGTCTTACAGATTATTTTAGGTTTGTTGATTCCAATGATTTTGAGCATTATGCTGAGAGAGAGGAATTTTCAAAAATTCTTAAATATCTGAATTTTACAGATGAAAAATCCCAGAACGCAGACTTTCCTTTGAAAGGTAAAATTTTTGTTATTACAGGTTCATTAAATCATTATACAAACCGGGATGAACTTGTGGCAGTAATTGAAGAAAAAGGCGGCAAAGCTTCCGGAAGCGTTTCTGCTAAAACATCATTCCTTATAAATAATGATGTTACAAGCACTTCGGGAAAGAATAAAAAGGCAAAAGACCTTGGAGTTCCTATTATTTCCGAAGAAGAATTTGGGAATATGATTTAATAAAGAGCTGGAGAGTAAAATCTCCAGCTTTTATTTTTAGTCTGTCATATTAAAATTAGAAAAACTTTCAGGAAAGGAATAAAAAAATGAAAAATAAGTTAATATTTGGAATAATTGTGGTAGTAGCCGTAGCTTTTTCTGCCGGAATCTTTATTCTTGATAATAAGGTTTCTAATTCAAATTCGTCAGGAAAAACACAAAAAACAGAAACAACAGAAGAAGCTCCTGTGGAAATTGCCCAAAATGATTATGCAGGGTCTTATGTTCGTCTAACGCAGGTGCAAAATGATATTTTAGAAAAAATGCAGATTTTGGAAAATCACAATTATGAGGTTCAGAAAAACAATCCTACAGACTACTGGGCAGATGATAAATTTTATTTTCTGGACTTTTTACCTGTAGCAACCGGTGATTTGAAGTATACGGAATCCTTTAATGAAATTGATAATTTCGATGATGTTGCCACTTATGTAAAGGGAATTCTGGAAACAGACGGATATACAGATGTCGTAGTTAATAAAAAGGATAACAATGACTATATACTTAAATATCGTGGTTTTTTTACAAACAAGGCTACATGGGCCAAGGACTATGGATATAAAACCATGGAAGTAAAGTATGATGCTGGCAAAAACCGGTTCAAGGCTTCATCATCCATCCGATTTAATGGCGCAAATATTTCTACCAATGATTTCTTTTATGAATTTGCGGAAATTAAAGAGGGCGTATATGCTCTGCAGAATGATACTGAAAGACTTCTTGTTTATTATAATAAAAAAGGTAAGGTCAGCAAATTTTATTACAGCGTGTTGAAAACCAATGATTCCCAAAACATGCTTGATTTCTTTGATTATGAAGAAAGAAGCGAATTGGTTCTGAATTATGGATTTGATGGAACTGTTTACGCCATTCCTGATACGGAAGATTTATATATTGGATATATGAAAAACAACAGCTATAAGATATTTAAGACAGATACGGATGAATATGGCGGACTTCATATTTCTGAAGTAGGAGAAAGTGCCTTAACAGGACTTGATGGAACTACTGTTTCGATTGTGGGAGTAAAAGGATTTTATGATACAGATAATAACTCCATGTATAAAGTACTAAGTTCAATAGATAAGGATTGGGTATTTGAAGCTAATAGCTTCTCTGAAACAATATCTTATGAGAACAAAGTTCTTAGCGTAATGACGGTTAATGATTTTACCGGAGAAGTGAGTGACTTTAGTGTAAGAGATAAGAGCAATAATAAAAATACAGATTCTGAGACAGTCGCAGAATAAAAAAAAGAGCAGCGTAAAAAGCTGCTCTTTTTTATGCATAAAGTCAGAACCATTTTTTCCATCTGTCATATTAAAAATGAGAAAACAGAAAGGAAGATAGTATGGCTGGATTAAAACTATATGACAATTTCAAACACGAAAAGAAAGTAAAAAACAAGGAAAGACAGCTAACAGAATCTTTGCAGGATGAGCTTGGCAAGAATCCGGAGATTGTGTATGTGTATGAGAAAAGCGAAAATGAAGAAAAAATTCAAAATGGAATAAAAATATTTTTTTCTATTATCTTCGCTATTCTTATAGTTGCTGCATTAACCATCGGAATCGTATATGGAGTAACCAAATTGTTTCCTGGTTCTGGCGTGCCCGGAATTCAGGCTATTTTATAAAGGAGAGTAAAAATGTTTTGGAATAAAAATAAAAACAAAAAAACAGAAGAAACAAAAGAACAGACAGAAAGTAAAAATCAAATATCTGTGGAAGAAAATACACAGCAGGAAGATGATACTCAGTTTCAGTCGATAAGAAATGCAGAGGATTTGATGAAGGAAGTAATTGACGAATTCACAAAAACCAAGATTTCTTATATTGCAGATGTCCGAAAAGATGAACTTTCAAAGAAAAATTTTATGAAAGAAGTAAGAAAACATCTTACAAGATATTATCCCAACTATGAAGCTTATTATGATGAGGCCCTTGCATTAATTGACAGTTATATTTTTGGCTATTTCCGTCTTACTCCCTTAATTGAAGATAAAGACATTACAGACATTAAAGTTGTTGATTACAACAATATCCGTGTTAAGAAAAAAGGAAAAAGAATGGATTCCGGAATCAAATTCAAGAGCAAGGAAGAATATATTAACTTTGTCAATTATGTGGCTACCAAAAATCAGATTAATATTTCCAATATTAACGCATTGCAGATTTTTGATGATAAATCCAGTGTAAAGGATTTTATTTTGCGCTTTGTTATCAGTATGCCTATCATTACTACTCCCGAAATTCCCTATATGGCAATTCGTAAAGTGGCAAGAGATTTCCCGGAAATGGATGACCTTGTTAAGGCTGGTATGATGACGGAAGATATGAAAAATTATCTTGTAAAAAGATTTCATGACCATTCCATGCTTGTGTGCGGTCCTTCCGCATCCGGTAAAACAACATTCTTAAATGCCGTAAAAGAAACTATTCCGGAATCAAGCTCCTGTCTGATTGTGCAGGAGACAGAAGAACTGTCAGCTAAAAATCATCCGGATATGTTATTTGAACATCCTGTTGTCAACAGAGGTGAAAGTAAGGTTAAATATACTCTTTACGATATTATTGCTGCAGGACTTCTGATGGATATTGAACGTTTTATTATCGGTGAAATCAAAGGCGCTGAAGCAATTCATTTACTTAATGCTTCTTATACAGGACATATTTGTGCTGCAACAGTTCATTCCGAAAGTGCTATGACTGCCCTGGATAAGGTGGTTGACTATGCAAAGTATGCCAGTGATTATTCCAAGCCGGAACTTATGAAGATGGTTACCTCATTCAAAACTATTGTATATATATATGACTTTAAGGTTATTGAAGTTGTGGAAATTGTAGGATGGGATGATGAAAAAAGAGAACCCATTTATAAAACAATTTACAGGGAACAGGGGGAAAATAAATCATGACAAAATATCTGGACAATACAACAAACAACATACAAAAATTCTTTACAGGCTTTATAACTTATGACCAGATGATTTTACTTTTTCATATCCTGATTGCTATTACGCTGCTTATAACCTGTTTTGTATTTTTTTATCAGATAAAGAAATACAGGATAATTGAAAGGTCTGTTAAAAAAGTATACCGGAGCATTGAAAACAGGGAAAGAGATAGGGAAAGAGAAGAAGAAAGTTTTCTTCTTGACAGTAAACGCAAGATTGAAAAAGAAGGTTTATTGGTAAAACTGGATAAAAAGCTTACCTATAGCCGAATCAAGAGAGTATTTCCGTGGATGAAAACAGAAATTTACATCATCCTTGTTATTGGTATGATGGCATTAAGTTTCTTTGGAGTACAAATTTTTGGCGGTAGTTTTTTAACCAGTCTTGTCGGGGCGGCAGTTCCTCTTATTATTTTTGCAGCTACACGCTCTATTCTTACTCATATCAATTATGTAGCTACCGAAAATGATTTGTTGAATTTGCTTAATCTTCTAAAGAACTATAGTATTTCCTCTGATGAAATTAACAATATTTTCTATCGAGTGTCTAAGTACCTGAATAATCCATTAAGGGAAGCCTTGGAAGAATGTTACTATGAGGGCAAAACAACAGGTAATAATGAATTGGCGATGACTCACTTGATTGAAAAAATTGAGCATCCGAAGTTTAAGGAACTTATTCAGAATATTGAAATTTGTGGGCGTTATAACGCAGATTATGCAGCTATTCTGACAAACAGCCGTAGAACCATACAGGATTATATTTCTGCGCAGAAGGAACAAAAAAGTGCTAATAAAGCAGAAATGTATACTTTTTTGATTTTGGTAGCTGCCGGAGCAATCTGTTTTTCCTTAATGGGAAATATGATGGGTATAAATATCTGGAATCTGCTTGTTACAACAACAACTGGTCATATACTAAGCTGCTACTTTATTGCACTTATCGGCATCTTCTTCTGGAAGGTAGTTCTTTTTGATAAAAACTAAGGAGGAAAAGAATGGATTTTATTAGTAATAATGTAAAGCCTCTGATTCAGATATGTATTATTATCATGTCTTTAGCTGTTTTCGGGCTTATTGTTCTCGTATCTTTTAGCAGGCGAAAAGGAAATAAAAAAGTAAAAGAATACGATTCTGTTAACAACAGGCTTAAAGAACATAAAAGAAAAATATTCGATTACAGCAAAATCAATGACTTTTTAATAGCGAATGGGGCGCCACATCACTGGCCATGGATGGCAGAACCGCTTAAGTTTATTTCGGCCAGTATAGCTTTTGGGGGTATATTGGCATTACTTGGCAGTCTTGTCAATGTATTACTTTGCATTGTAGGTTTTTGTGTAGGTGTATTCATTCCATATATCTTGGTACGTTCTGATAATAAGCAGGATAATAATCTTATTCTGGAAGATATTAAACTTATATATAATGTGTTATTTAACCAGATAAAAGCAGGTGTTTTTATTGCTGATGCCTTGTCTGAATTTGGACAAAACAGCGGTACTAATAAGATGATTGCCAATAAACGTTTGGCTATTGAAATGCAGAATCTGGCTACGGATATTTATTTTACATCCAATGTAAGTGAAGCAATGGATTCCTTTGTAAGAAAATTTGACAATATGTATATTACATCCCTTGGTGTTGTTATCAAGCAGTCTCTTGAGTCAGGTATGGCTTCTGAAGCTTTGCAGGATATTACAGAACAGCTCAAGGAAGTGGAAAAAAATTTACTTATGATGAAGCGGGAAAAAAAATCCTTCAGAAATTTTATTTTTCAGTTATTGCTTCTTCTTGGCATTATTGTAACCATGTTTGCTTTTATTTTCCCTCAGATTTCATCTATGATGGCAAATTTCTAAAACAGAAATTTTTTCTGTCATATTAAAGATGTAAATAAAAACACATTCAAATGCATTCACAGAAAGGTAGAAGAAAAATGACAAAATTTTTAGACAGAGTAGTTATTACTGCAAAAAACAAAATTGGTATGTTCCTTAACAAAAAAAAGGAAGGTATTAATGGTATCGTCATCGAAGTTGGATTACTTGTAGTGGGCGTTGTATTACTTTTGTTATTCAAGGAACAGATTGGAGATTTTATTAAAAATCTTATCAAGTCCAGCACTGATAAACTTAACGGAATGTTCACCTAATACGATGGCAGGTAAAAGCCGCATAAATTGCGGCTTTTACTTTTATTAAAAAGAAAGGGCTATCAATGAAAATTTTTGATAAAAAAGAAAAAGGTGCAGCAGATAATTTTCTGTATGCCATTATTACAGTAATTATTCTTTTTGTCTTTTTAATAGCGTTGCTTCCTAATTTTTCATTGCTTAATATGAGAAATGAAGTTAATCAGATTGCAAGAGGACATATGCTCAGAATGGAAGCTCTTGGATGTCTTACGTCAGAAGATGCCAGCATTATGAAGCAGGAGCTTATGAATATCAAAGGAGTAAGCAATGCAATAGTTCAATCCAATCATATGGCTCCGGATAGGGCGGATTATGGAGAGGAGCTTCAGCTTACTATAACTATTGAATATTCATCGGAATTTTATGATGTAGGAAATATTCTTTCCCCAAAGAAAGAGCAGAGAGTTAATACTTTTGTATTTCGGAAGTCCACAACTGCTAAGAACTCTAAAAGCATAGATTAGGAGGAGGCAGCATGTTTGTTAAAAAGACGAAAAAAGGAGAGTTTGGAGCTATAATGTCCATTATTCCCATAGCAATTGTTTTACCTGTTTGCGTCATGATGCTATGCCTGTATGTGGCTCAGTCTATTAAAGAAAATGTACAGGATGCACTTACGTTATCATGCCTTGCCGGGGCTTTAATTGATACAAAGGAATATGCAGAAACAAATAATATTGTTGTGGAAACTCCGGTAAAAACATATCAGTATTTTCAGGAATATATGAAAAAGAATTTATCGCTGGCGGGAGATATGTCTCCCAAAAATGAAAATTCATTCATTACAGGACCTATTATTGTAAAAGATTTTATTGTTTACAGTAAATATGATGACAAATTTTATGTCAGCGATGTCCTACACGAAAGCGCAGAGTCCCAACAGTGGGAAGATGGAAGAATAGTTACGAATCCTTCTTCTCCTGACGGGAAAAATGTGACCAAAACATCAGTTTATGCAGACATAGAATTCCCTATGAGAACAATGTTTGGCATAGAAATAACCGCACATATTCATGAACTTATAGCTATAGAATAAGAAAGGAAAATAAAATGAACAGAGCAAAGAAAGAAAAGAAGGAAAGTGTTATCTTCATCACATTGATTATGGGTTTTATTGTTGCCGCTATTATATTCATAGTTCTTCTGAATGTAGAAAAAAACACTATTGCCAATTATGAACGAAGTGAAGCAGTAGTAGCCAAAAAAGATATCCCGTATGGGCTAATTATTGATGAAAAAAATGTAAATGACTACTTTCAGATAAAAGAATATGAGAAAGATATGCTTCCATCCGGCGTGTGCGTGGATGCAAAAGAATTAGTTGGTATGGTAATGGAGAGTAAAGTAAACAAGGACAGTATTATTACCTCTTCCATGTATCAGGAATTAACGGATACGGTTATAAAAGACCATAATATGGTAAAAGCTTCCTTTGAAGCAGAAAAACTTAGTCAGGTTGTAAACGGAACTTTAAGACCGGGAGATAAAATCACTATTGCAGTCTACGAAGAAGGTGATAAATTATACGGCATTGAAGACAAATATACCACAAAAAATGTATGGGATGATGTATTTGTCTATGAAGTTTTTGATTCTACAGGTGTAAAAATTCCGGTAGATGATGATAAAACAGCCGCCCAGTTAATTACAGTACTAATAAATAAGGAAGATATGCAAGATTTTTATCTTGGACTTAATGCTTCAACCCTTCAGGTAATTAAACTGGTAAGAGCCGAATAATTTTATGCAGGAGCAACTTTTGCTCCTGCTTTTTCTTTCATATTAATTAACATAAAAAAGGAAAAGAAGGAGATTTTAATATGAAGAAAAAGAGCTATACCATAAATATCATCTGGTCTATTTCAATTATTATTCTTGCTATAGTCAGTTTGATTATTCAAATTATTGACCAAAAAGCTTCTTTACCAGTAGTCAGAAATCATATTCTTCTAATTGTGTCCTTTGGACTTGCTCTTACATATTTTTTGGTAAAAACAAGAAAGCAAAAACAAGAAGAGGAACTTTTTGACAGTATGGAAGAAGAGGAAGAAGTGAATGAATGACAATAAGCCGATTGAAGTAACGGGAAGATATTCAAGAACATTGTATCGAAATCAAAAAAGCGGATATACCTGTTTCTGGTTTGAAAGCAGTGACAGAGGAAGTCTTCGATGTGTCGGGATTATTCCTAAATATACAGAAAAAACACCGTTAAAACTTATAGGGCATTATGAAAATGATAAAAATGGAGAGGAAATTTTCTTTGTAGAAAATTCTTTTTTTAGTTTCAATAACAAAAAAATGCTAAATGAGTATATTAGTCACAACATGTGTCCAGGAGTCGGTCTGGCAACAGCAGATGCTATCAGAAAAGCCCTTGAACAGGACTATGATAACATCATTAGCACAGACGAAGCGGCAGAACGGTTAAAAGGAATTAAAGGTCTTGATGAAGAAAAAATAGCTGTAATTCTTGCTAAATTACGAAGCAATATGGTTATTAAGAAGATTTATAAAGAAATCTGTCCTTATGGCGGGTTTTACAGTGACGCAGATGAATTGTATAAACGGTATTTTAATGATACGATTTCCATATTGAGGAAGACTCCATATAAATGTGTCCAGTCAACTCATATTTCTTTTGGGACAATTGATGCGTATGCAAAAAACAGAAATTTTGCTTATTATGACTGTGATAGAATTAAGGAAATTGTAAAGTTGGCTTTTTATCTGATAAAAAACACAGGATGTACATACGTACATTATATGGAGCTTATCAGTATTATCAGAAGTATTGAATTGAAAATCGGCGCATTTTCAGAATATATTCCGGAGCCATTACTTATTTTTGAATTAACTCAGTCGGGCTATGGACATATAGAAAATAATAATGGAGAAATCTGCTTTTATGATAAGTTGTGTTGGAAAGCAGAAGAGCTTGCAGCAAATCTTGTAAAAAATATGATTCGCAATCCCAAGATACTTATAAGAGATGAAAAAATAAAGGAGATGATAGACAATGAAAAGGAACTTGATGCCAGTCAGGCTCAATGTTATAAGATTCTCGAAAAGACAGGGCTTAATATTATTACAGGAGGACCAGGAGTTGGTAAAACCACAACTATCAAGAAACTGATTAACAAGTATAAAGAATATTATCCTGATAATAAAATTTCTTTATGTGCGCCTTCCGGCAGAGCTGCTGAAAATATGATGGAATCATCCGGGTATCCAGCTATGACAATCCATATGCTTTTGGAATTCAAAAGCCTGTATGGAGAAGATAATAAACCGGACAGGAACAGAAATAATCCATTAGAAACGGATTTGCTTATAGTAGATGAGTTTTCCATGGTAGATATTATCTTGTTTTCGCAGCTCTTGGATGCGTTAAAAGAAGATTGTCTTGTTATTTTTGTGGGAGATAAAAATCAGCTAAAATCTGTGGGTCCCGGAAAGGTATTGGAAGATTTACTGCTTTTCGGAAAAATCCCCGTATATGAATTGAATCGGATTCATAGGCAGAAAGATGGAAACAGTATTATTGAAAACAGTCACAGAATAATTAACATGGATGTAAATCTTAAAACGGATGAACATTTTCATATTCTTCGTTGCAACAATACCCATGAAATGATGGAAGAATACAAATCTTTAATGCAGAAATATTATAACAGTAACAATTTTCTGGACCTGCAGGCATTATCTGTCATGAAAAATGGGGAATGTGGTATATATAGTGCTAATAAAGCGGCACAGGACATCTTATCCACAAAGTTAGCTGGCCATTTTTATTTTGGCGAAAACACATATTACATCAATGATAAAGTTATGACGGTCCGAAATAACTATGATGAAGGTTATATGAATGGGGATATTGGTATTCTGGATGATTTTAATCCAAATGATGCCTATATCAGCCTTAAAAATGGACAGATTAGTATTCCCATGGATGATATAAGAGATTTAACACTTGCTTATTGCATTACGGTTCATAAAAGTCAGGGAAGCGAAGCAAATAAGGTTATTTTGCTATTACCCCTGAATGCGCCAAAAGGATTGCTTGAAAATGCAATTGTATATGTGGGTGTTACAAGAGCCAAAAATGAGGTCTATATATTGTCAGAGGAAGATGCTTTAGAGAAGGCTATCATGAACAAGGAAAAAAGTAAAAGGAAAACAGGGTTTTTAAGAAAATTATTAAGCAAATAAAAATAAAAAGCCGCTACTTTTATGTAGCGGTTTTTACTTGAATAATAAAGGTTATTTTTTCCTTTTTTCAACACTAATATAATTGTTGTATGGCATTTCCTTAAATGTCAAGTCATATTCATCTTCTGGGTTTATTCCGAACATGTTTTTGATTTCATAGAGCATAAATTTGTCAGTACAAATTCTTCTGTTATTTATACTGATTAAATTAAATGGCTCCTGGTTATTCTGCATGGGAAGATGAGTTACGTAAACAGCAAGGTTAGTAGATAAAACAGAAAAAGTCCCCTCATTAACTAACCCTTCAAATCCAATAAATTCCATGTAATCCTTATGAAGTTTTAGAATATTATCAGACATATATCCTCCTTTCATGAGGTTGCCCCTTTGAGTAATTAAAGCATTAAAAAAAAGGTTTGTAAAGGGGTTTTACATATTTGGTTTTATTTTTACTATTTTCTGTCATATTAAGAATAATAAATAAGAAAAACGGAGGAAAGATAATGCAACGTGAAAGTATTAAAATGTATAAAGACGGGAATCGCTTGATTCTTGTATTTGAAAATACGGATACGGAAATCAAGGAAATGATTGGTAAATTAATAGGAGCAGTGACCGTAAAAGAAGTTGCCAATGTAGCTCCGATTGAAGTAAAAGATGAACCTTTTCAGTTAACAAAATCAGTTATTACAAAAGATATTAACGAAGAAAAACTTATCCGTGAAGAAGGCTTTGAAGGCTTATGTAAGGTATATCAGTTTTATAAGGAAAATGCCGCTAAATTAAACCAAAGCCGGTCTGCAAAATTAAAGCAGGTTATTATGTATTACATGGACTATTACAAAAAGAGAGATATGTCTACAATTTCGGATGAAGAAATGGTGAATCTTTTGAGAATTGGTTCAAAATACATTTTCCCTAATACCATGAATTCCTGCCTGCAGCAGAGTGGATTCATCAGTATTGATGATTTCCTTGCTTCAGGAAGAAGAAACCTCGAAGACGCATATTTGGCATGCTTTCAAATTGATAAGTAAAGAAAAAGAAAGGTCTGTTTTTATAAAACAGACCTTTTTTCTTTTTGTTTTATTTCAGGAATATCTAAAGATAACAGTTCTTCTCTGAATTTGTAATAATGATACAGAAATTCGTCCTGTTGACGTAAATTTAATGCATCATGCAGATAGTCGATAGGAGAATCATAGAATAATTCAAAAGGAATCATTAAATGAATTTCCTTTATAAGTTTTAACCCGTTTTTGGAAAAACTACTATAAACATCTTCCATATCATGAAAGATTAAAACATTCTGTAAAGCATATCGTAAACATAATCTTGCACGGTCTAATCCTTCCTGTCCATCCCAGAAGTTTTTAGGATATCGGTAGAGCTTTTTATCAAGAATGCTTTTGTAGATATATAGTGTCTTTTTTATTCCATTAAAGGGAACCACCTTTGGATACAATAAATGCGCTATATACCATAAATCTGTCTTCGGATTTAATTCTCCGGGAAACTGAATATGCTTTACAAGGGCGTCAATTTTCATTAATGAAATAATATCCCATGTAAGACATTTTTCCACATCTTTTGGTGTCCAGTTTAAAAATTTTTCAAATACATATTTCATAACAATTAGCGCATTTTTCTGACTGGATTCTTTTGCATTTGCAGTAAAAAATGCACTGGAATAATTCTTCTTTTTTCCCAAGAGAATATTTTCATATTCTTTCGCTAATTCCTGTTCTAACATCTATATTTCTCCTTTTTATTTTTAATATGAAAGATAATTTTGAAACTGTTCCAGACTGCATAAAAATTCTGAATATTTAATCTTTCATATTAAATATAGGATTAAGAAAGGAAGCGTTTAATGACGCAAAGGTAATAAGAATATGGAAAGTAATATTACAACTTATAGTGAAATTATTATGGACATTGTAATGGACTGCCCATCAGATTATGAAAATAGATTATCCATGCTTGTAGCCGGAATTATCGGAAAAATAGAATCTGATGCCAATGAAGAAAATATTAAAACAGCAGAGTATGTTGCAAATGAATTTATTAAAGCAGCCGTTACAGCTCCAGGTGATGTCAAGAAACAGCTGATTGGTCTGTCTGACAGATTAAATGAGTATATCGAAGCAGCCAAAGGCGGAGAGGAGGAATGTAAATGAGCAAAGTAGTAAATGATACATATGACCACGTAAATGGGACATTAATGACTATCGCCGACATTTTAGCACTGCTTGAAAAAATGGATGGAAATAAAGATGGAAAATTACTTAAGTCCCTGAAAAAAGATATCGGTGATGATGAATACGGTTTTATTACCAGTATGGATGATGCCCTTTATGGAAGAGTTATCCAGGAAATGGAAAAGCAGGGAGTCCCGTTTTTTGCCTATGATGTAGTTGGCTCTACAAAAAAGTATATTCTTGTATCTGGTAAAAGAGAGCAGGAAATGAGGGACATTATGAACCAGGCTAAAATCCGCTATGGTTATGAGATTGATACCAAAGAAGAGCTGGATGATGCTATTTCCAGAAATGCCATTAACCCGCAGGAGCAGGCATATAAAAATTTATCTCCGGAAATGGCAGAAAGAATATTAGAAAAAGCAAGAAAGCATCATGTTACTGCCGTTAAACAGGAAGAACCGGACGGTACTTATTCAGTTTATTCATCTGTGGATGATAAAGAAAAAATGAACCGGTTTGTTTATTCCGCAGCTTGGGATTTAACCGGAAAATCAGGCGAAATCGAGTCGAGGAGACTTAAATATATGCTGAATGAGAAAAGAGAAATCGAAGAAGCTCTTGGCAAAGGTACAAATCTTGATGAAGCTTATATTTTTTCAGCCTCAAATCCAAACTGCTATATCCATATTACGGATACCGGATACGAATACATAAAAGGCGGACAGATTTCTGCAAAACTCCGTGAAGACCAGGACCCGGTAAACTATATCGAAAACCTGAAATTCCAGATACAGAGACTTAATAATGCTGTATATATGCCAAAAGCAGAAGTGGAGTCCAAAGGCGGACCAGAATCCTCTGCCATTAAAGAAGAAGTTCTTGGCACATTATTCGAAAAACATCTTACAAAAGAAGATGGGTATACAATTCAGGCTGAAAAAGAGCTGCGAAACTGGATTGAAAACAAATTCAATATTGGTTCAGACGAAAATTATGAGCAGGCAAAGAAATACATGGAATCCATAAACTTAAATGAATTTCAAATGGAATTGTCAAAAAAGTGTAATACGCCCGAAAAAGAAGAGTATTACAACCGAATTATCAGCCATTCGGATAATTTTAATTCTCATATTCAAAGTGCAGCCAAGGTGCTTGAAACTATTGATAACAAAACCATTATGCTGCAAAGAGAATTATCATTAACCATTGATGTCGCTCAGAAATCTGAAGAGGTAGAGACAACCACCGAAACAAGAACTTACGAACACTAAAAAATACCCCAATATTAGAAAGGAGAAAGGTTGGGCAGAGGCCCAACCTATTTTTGTATATGGAACCTAAAAAACAAGAAGGAAAAGGCTTTTACATAGTAATGGCTATCGTTTATTTATTTGCCTGTCTGTTAGCATGTCATGTGTCTATGGCTATGAATCCCGTTAAAACATCATTAGATACATCACCGGGGCGGGTAAGCATATCTCAGGAAAACAAATCAACATCTAATCTGGTGGAAGCAATATCTATTGGTATGCAGACATTCCAGAAAAATCCAGTTGGTATTTTCCCATGGAGAATGGCTTATTTCAAGAGCATCGGGCTTATAACTGTCATTATGGGACTGTTTGTTTTATGGTCCAAGTTCAAAAAAGAAGCAAATGCCCAGACAATGCATAAAAATCAAAATGGTTCGTCAGAGTGGAATACCAATTATAAGAAATTTGAAAAAGATTTCGGAACACCATGGGCAGACAAGGAAGAGCTGGATGACCCAAATATTCTTTTATCCAAGAATTTGAAACTTGGCATGGATATAAAAGCTATTGAAAACAAACGAAATCTGAACTGTATGGTAATTGGTGGTTCCGGTACCGGTAAATCTTTCCGTGTAATTAAACCTAATATCATGCAGATGAACTGTTCCACTATTACTACTGACCCTTCCGGGGAATTACTGGAATGCTGTGGTAAGGCTCTGGTTGAACATGGAGTAAGAGTAAAAGTGTTCTCTACTTCTGATATGATTCATTCAAATTGCTATAATCCTTTTGATTATGTCTATGACGAAAACGGAAAAGTGGATGAAGCAAAGGTAAGTACCTTAATTTACCTGTTCTTAAAGAATGCAAACGGAGCAAAAGAGAAGAGCGGTGGTGACCCTTTCTGGGAAAAATCTGCAAAGGCTTTATTGTCCGCTATTGCTTACTATATGCTCGAAAATGAGTCCGTTCCCAAAGAGAGCATTAATTTCAATAATATGCTTAAGATGATTCAGTTGGGTAAAGTAAACGAAGAATCTTCCTCTTCTAAATCAGCATTGGATAAGTTAATGGATGAAGAAGAAAGACTTGCAAAGGCAAATGGAAGAACTTCCAAAGCAATTTCCAACTACAAAACTTTCAAACTGGCTCCGCCCAAGACTGCGAACTCTATCCTGATTACCTGTGCGGTTGATTTACAACTGTTTGATAATGTAAATGTACAGTATCTTACAAGGACTGATACCAAAGAAGATACCAATAATATCCATCTTGAAAAAATCTGTGCAGAAAAAACAGCGCTGTTTATTAACATTCCGCAGGCAAATGGTACATTCCAGTTCCTCGTAGCCATGCTTTATAGTCAGTTGTTTGACGTATTGTATACTACTGGTGAAAAAATTTCACCAAACAAATACATGATTGTTAATAAACACAAAGTTCCTCTGATTACCTTTATTAATTCAGAAGAGGAAGCTGAGAAAGAACTGGAACTTTTAAAAACAGCAGTTATTGAAAAGAGAACAACAAAACGTGGAGCAGATTTCTTCCAGATTAAAAATGGAAAGAAAGTTTTGCGTGAAGTAATGAGCGAAAAATATGCAAAGCAGATTATCGCCCAGGCACAGGAAGCAGTTGTAAAGAATCAGAAGATTGAACTTCCGTTTTTAATCCGGTGTCTGATGGATGAATTTGCAAACATTGGAGAAATTCCTGATTTTCCTCAGAAACTTGCAACCATGCGTAAATATGGTATTTCCTGTACCATTGTATTGCAGAACGTATCTCAGTTAAAGGAAAAATATGATAAAGGCTATGAAGGTGTTATTGGTAACTGTGATTCCCTGATATTCCTTGGCAGTAAGGAAAATGATACCTGCAAATATATCAGTGAAATGCTTGGTAAAGCAACTATTGTAGTAAGAAACACAGGACGTTCTTTAAGTTCTAAAGGCGGAAATACCTCTCAGAACTATAATCATTCAGCCAGAGATTTGATGGATGCAGCGGAAGTAGCAAAAATGGATAATAAGAAAAGTATTGTTATTGTCCGTGGTTTGCAGCCTTTTTATGATGATAAGTATGATTTCTTTTCACATCCTAACTTTAAGGGAACTGGAGATGCTGACCCGAATAATAAGGTAAAGAAAGACTTCATGGATGTATATTTCAATTCTGTTCCTTTTGAAAAGAAAAATAAAACATCAGGAAAGAAAAAGATTAACCAGACGCTTCCGGTAGAAATGAAACGAATTAACACAAAGGAAGACCTGCTCGAAACAATTGGTTCCAAAACAGATGCAGAATTCCTTGAGAGAACATGTTCCACGCCGCCCGTTTCTCTGCCAAAACCAAAAGCAAAGATTATGAAATCAAAGGGTGAAATGGATACAAGTACCGATACCAGCCCAAAGCCATCAGATGACAGCAATACTTTTGTATTTGGTGCATAAGAAAAAGCCTCTTCGGAGGCTTTTCTTTATGGACGTCTTTTTTCAGTTTTGTATTTTTTATCTCTCATATTAATAGTGACATAAAAAATTCTTCATAAAACAAAAAACTATTAAAAGGAGATACCAGATGAAGACGAATGTAAAAGTTATGACAAACAAGGCAAAGTATGGTCTGGCCAAGGCAATTACTGCAGTAGAGACCATGGCACTGGGAACCGGTATGGCTTTAACTGCCCATGCAGATGATATTACCGTTAACACAGATATCGGAGATAAGAGCATGGGACAGATTATGGGCGGTATTATTGGCTTTATTCTGCAAATGGCTCAATATGTTGGTGTGGGCTTGTTAGTATTTGGTATGTATCAGTTATATACTGCCATGAAGGATGAAAATCCTGACGGAAAGATTAAGGCCATTACCTTCTGTATTGTTGCAATTGGCCTCATAACATTAAAAACCGCTCTTAAGGCTGTTGGGCTTATTGCGTAATGAAAAAGCAGATTTTATAACTGCTCATGGAGTTTTATGGGGGAGATAATAATATCTCCCCCGTTTTACTAAAAAAAGAAAGGAGAAGATAAATACTAATATATTTATCGTGTAAAATATGAATGTTTTTCTAAATTCAATATCTTCCCTGATAGCTGTTGTAAATATAGACGATTTAAACGGTTTTCAAAGAAAAATTTATGAAGCTTATTCAGGCGGAGGATTTACGAATGACCTGCTTACAAGAATATCAGAAGTAATGCAACTTGGGCAGGGAGATTTGGATATCATATCCAATATCTGGAACATATTTCTCCCATTAGCATACAGTCTTATAGCTTTGTATTTTACAATGGATTTGGTAGAGCGAGCGACTATATCCGGTGGTATGAAAGAACTGGGTATGGAATATTGGATAGGAGCTTTGCTTAAACTAATGTTGGCAGAAGGGTTATTATATTACGGGTTTAAACTGACAGCCCAAATTATGATGCTCGGTAATGCCGTGCTGGCTTCCGTTGTTGATTATGATGTATCAAATACGGAGCTTGGAGAAGTATATTTGCAAGCACTACATGATGTATGCAAAAGTAAAAGCTTTTTTGAATGTCTGGCACAGATTATATACGCCTATTTGCTTGATTTAGTAAACACTATTACTTATTTTGTACTTTTATTGCAGGCAGCAGCCAAGAAATATGAAGTAATTATCATGTGCAGCTTTATGGGAATTGCTGCAGCTCAGTGCTTTTCGGAAGGCGGAAGGAATGGCGCTATCCGGTATATTAAAAAGTTAATAGCCTGTATGATACATATGGGTGCAATTGTTTTAATAGTTGAAATTGCATTTCAGTTAAGTCAGGGAACTGTAGTTACTTCTGATATGACAGCCGAGCAAGCTACGGAAGCTATATTAAAACAGTTTAGCAGTTTATCAGCGGCTATAGATGGTTTCTTATACAAGTTTGCCGCAATTGGCAGTATTTCTGTAGCCAAATCTATTATTAATGATGCCATTGGTGTATAAGGAGGGATAATATGTTAGAAATACCTATTTTAAAAGAAATTCGTGCATATGAAACCAAACTGGTAGGTCCGTTATCTTTAAGAGGACTAATCTGCATGCTTGTGGCAGCAGCAGGAGCATATGGTTCTTATTTCATTCAGACAAAGCTTATCGGATTAAGTCAGCCAGTTGGACCTCTTATACTTATAGCTGCAATGCCCGGAGTATCATTCTTGATATTTAAGCCATATGGACTGCCCTTGGAAAAATATCTGAAATCATCTTTTATTGATGCTTTTGTTGCTCCAAAGCAAAGACCATATAAACAGGAAATCTGTTATAAGACCTTTGCAGAAGGAATGATGAATGAACCGACATTCTTTGATGATGAAGAAGAAACAGAAGAACCAGTGAAGAATGGTAAAAAGAGCAAGAATAAAAAGCTGCCGGAAGAACTGACTGCGTATAAATAAGTAAAAGGAGCAAGAAATTGCTCCTTTTTTGTGTATTTTGTTGAATATCTATCATATTAATATATGTAATAAATATATTATTTTTTGTCTAATCGTATTAAATTCCTTTATTGACAGTTTATCTACATTAATTTACAATAAAATATATAATGCATTACAATATATAATAATGTAGATGGATTAAAATGTAAGGGGAATATATACAATGAGTGAAAATAAGTATCCAGACTGCTTTCCTGATAATTTTGAAACAGATATTCTTCCTAAAGAAGCCGGAAATGATGAAAAGGATGTATACAGAATTATAAAAAGTGGTATAATAGATAAACGGGGTTTTCTTAGCACTTATGAGGAAATCAAAAAAGGCTTGATACCAGATAAGATTAAGAAGGGAAAGATATCTCTTAATGACCCCAAACTGTATTCAACATCATGCATCGTAGAAATGTCAGAAGCTGAATATACCTTGGACCTTTTTATGAGACATTATCCTCCTGCTATTATTTCTAAAGGAAAGACTAAAGCAGTGTGCGGACCAAATCAATTAACATCTGAAAGAGAAAAAGATGTAAAAACAACACATGTTGATTGGTGGATTTACAAACATGCAAATCCACAATTGTATTTCAAAAAGGTAGATTAAAGAATGAATAAAGTATATTTTAAGAACGTGGTAGAAATAGGAAATTTGTACTTAGATTATGTTTTTTATGAATTTGAATTAGAGCCAATTCTTTTTACATGTGTAGACTCAAAGGGAGAAATATATTTCTGTTATTGTTCAGATATCCGGCATGAACAAATCTGGTTTATTACAAAAATTGATATAGATATTTTGAATGCGCTTGTTAATAAATACAAAGATATTGCTTCAATATTTTTAAATAACAAACAAGTAATCAAAATAATTATGAATTTGCAAGGAAAAGAAAGGAGTCAAATTATTTATCCAAATCAGATAGATAGTTTGGATTTGCCTAAACCGAAAACATATCTTTGCTGTGATAAAGAAAAAGCAGAAGATTATTTATATGGAAAAAGATGCGTGCAATTCAAAAATAAGATAGATATATTAGCGACAGAGTATAGGCAATCTTTAATTTCTTGCTCTGTGGTATATGAATTTCTTATGAATTCATATATACAAGATAAAGTATATATATCTTGTTTAAGCAATAAAAGCGATTATTCGAGTATTCTTTCTAAATATGCCGAACATATTTTTATACAGGCAAAGGAAGAGAACATTAACAAGGTATCGAAAATCATACAAGGGAATGAAGAAAAACCTAAGTCTAATTTAGTCATTAATGATGACGATTTATGGGCGGCATAAATTAGGAGGATAAAGAATGAAAAAGAGCAATTTCCAATTTACAAATCCTTTCTTGACCAGATTAAGATTTGATGTTAATAATGAATTTTTGTTGCATGAAAAATCAGATAATGATTTATTCGAAATGAAACATAATTTCAATACGGAAATTAGGCGAAATAAAAAAGAAAATAAAGCGTATGTTGCATTGTCATTAAAAATAAATGAAAACGAAAACAAAGCTCCTTTTTTCCTTGATATTTCAATAGCTTCAAATTTTATATGGAATGATAACATAAGTGAAGAAATGGTAAATTCCATGTTAAAATATAATGCTCCAGCTTTATTGCTTGGATATATGAGGCCTATAGTTGCAAGTATAACAAATTCATCTGTTTTCCCAGTGTATAATTTGCCATTTATAAATTTCAGAGAATAAGAATTCGGTCTAAATGACCGAATTTTTATTTCTTTATAATATTATGAGGAGATAGGACGTGACTATCCAGATAGAAAATGCAATATCAATTACATTAGCGAAGCAAGCCAGACTGGAAAAACTGGAACACGGATATGTAACAGTAGTATGTCCCAAATGTCACGAACATCCAGAGATTATTACGACTTCGGGAGGTGAAAAGACGATTATTAGCTGTCCGTGCGGATATGTGAAAAATGCAGAAATCAACTTTTAATCAGCTCTAAATCGCAATCATCCAAAATAATCAATGAAAAAATAACCTATCCCCATGGGTTATTTTTTTTATGTAGCAAGTTTACTTTTCCACCCATTTCCTGTACAATAAGAATATATCAAGATTTCAAAAAATAAAAAATGTCATATTAAATATGACAACACAGACGATGGGAGCCGACTATAGCATCATCTTTTGTGTCAGCAAAAAAACAAAAACAAGGAGAATAAAAGAATATGAAAAAGAAAATTTTATCTACCGTTTTTGTGTTGTCCGTCTGCATCATGACAGCATGCGGCAATACGAAAACCGAAACCAATACAACCCCTGATACTACCGTGGCAGAAACCGTTACTGAGAGTGAGGAAGAGACCACTCCTGAAACAGATGCAGATGTAGAAGAAACTGTTGCTGAACCGGAAGAGACGAAGGAAACTGAACCGGAAGAAACTCCTGTAGCTGAAGAACCTGAAGAAACAAAGGACTCCAAGGACGACAAGAAGACTCCGGATAAGAAAGATGACAAGAAGCGGGAAGAGACAAAGCCTGCGGAAACCAAAACCGATGATAAGAAGGACACCGGAAAGAATAATGGTGGAAACAGTGGTAGTGGAAATGGTTCCGGCTCCGGAACAACACCAAAGCCTATTCCGGTAAATCCGACTCCTTCCCCTAAGCCGACTCCTACACCTACCCCTGCCGTATGCAGCCATACATGGGATGCAGGAACAGTAACCGTAAAGGCTACCTGCAGCAAGGAAGGAACCAAAACTTATACCTGCACAAAATGTAAGGAAATTAAGACGGAGAGCATTGCTAAGACGAACCATGATTTTGAATTAAAACAGGCTAATGAATTATGTCATGTAGAAACCTGCCAAAAGATGGGATGTTATGCTAAACAGTGTAAAAATTGTGGATACATTGAGACATATGTAGATACACCAATGCTTTCCCACAACAGAGATGATGTAAGAAGAAATGAAGCTACCTGTGGGCAGAATGGTAAGGTTGAATATTACTGTACTATGTGCCATGGTAAGCAGGGAGAAGAAATCCTTCCGGCTACCGGGCAGCATACATGGGTGACTGTAGTCTTGCAGGACTGGACATGGAATGAAAGCTGCGAATGGTATGAGAGAATTCTTGAAGAGAAATGTAGTGTTTGTGGTACTGGGGCTACAGGTCATCAAAACGGTAGCTGGTGGGTAGAAACCAAAACAGACTAAATTTAAAAGAAGCAGTGAAAAGCTGCTTCTTTTTTTGATATGTCAATTTGCATAAATTATATATTTTCTCTCATATTAATTTATATGTTTGTAAAATATTATATTGCAATTAGAAAGGAGCTATAATAAAATGAAAAAAATGGAGGAAAAATGTATGAAGCCTAAAATATTCGTAAGTTCGACATATTATGATTTAAAATATGCGAGAGAAGATTTATCAAATTTTATTAATGGCTATAAATTTGAGCCTATATTGTTTGAGAATGGAGATATTGGTTATGAACCTGGAAAACCGTTAGATGAATCCTGTTATAGCAATATTAGTAAATCAGATATGGTAATTTTGCTAATTGGAGGTCAATATGGTAGCCCGGCAACAGGAGAATCAAAAGATGATTCTAAAGAATTTGCAAAATATATGTCAATAACCAGAAAGGAATTTATTGCGGCTAATGAAGCAAATATTCCTATTTTCGTATTTATAGATACAGATGTTTATGCAGAATATCATGTTTATGAGAAAAATAAAGAAAATAGTATTAGTAATTATAGTGGCAGTACTGTGCTGTTCATGTACGAAAACAACAGAGGAGATTAATCAGGCAGGAACGGACTCGGCACAAGGTGACGAAATAGTTAATCTTCAGGAAGTTATTCAAAATATGAAATCAGAGCAGACAACACCCACATCCACGCCAACACCTGCTCCAACGGAAGAACCGATTCAGATCAATGAGGATGATATTGTATTCCCGGAGCATGAGCAGGTGATTACGGAAGAGGATCAGGTAGAACCTCAGGGAAATGATTTGCAGCTGGTATTTTTGGGAGACAGTATTTTTGACAGTAACCGTGATGGTACAGGCATTCCGTATTTAACAGCTGTTCAATGTAATGCAGATGTTTATAACCTGGCAATTGGAGGAACAACAGCTACCATTAAATTAACACAGTCTGCAGAAAATGAAAAATGGGATTCTACAGGTCTTCAGGGAGTGGTAAAGGCTATGCAGAAAAAAATTCCTACTACAATTTTTGAAGGGACGAGAACAAAGGAAATTTTGGATAATCCCAATGTAGATTTTAGTAAGACCGATTATTTTATCATAGAATATGGTATTAATGAT
>OLGB01001013.1_pt1 | contig 36172 bp, 39 predicted proteins | sample 1605691 | NCBI WGS metagenome assembly OLGB01 (sample SAMEA3888925, study PRJEB22519) | human gut metagenome | biome: human gut; feature: human-associated habitat; material: faeces | place: Denmark | collected 2010
CACCGCGCATGTCGCTGGGGCCGGATTACACTTGGAGGGCTGCGGCCCTCCAAACTTCCCATGGGGTTTATCGACAGGCAGAAGCAGCATGGTCAAGCGGCCATGCTGCTTTTTTGCGCGCCTATGCGCGGCTGCCCGGGCGATGTGCGCGCCTTTGGGTAAGCCGCCGCGTTTTGGGTTTTCTATGAAAAAGCAAGGGCCGTGCCCTTGCTTTCCTCCTATGCGGCCCTGGGCCGCATAGCCGTTTTCAATTTTGCCCCTCCCGCGCGCAAATGCGCGGGAGGGCGCATATCCCTTTCATCAGGCCTTGCCAATGCTGCCAAACAGCTCCATCTTCTCGATGCACTTGGCCTTGGTGGCCTCCAGGCCGGGAGCCAGAAGGTTGCGGGGCGTGTAGCCGTTCTTGATGCGGTCCTTGCCTTCCTCAATGTACTTACGGGTCGCCTCGGTAAAGGCAATCTGGCATTCGGTGTTTACGTTCACCTTGGTTACGCCCAGGCGGATGGCCTCGCGCACCATCTCATTGGGAATGCCGGAGCCGCCATGCAGCACCAGCGGAAGGTCGCCCGTTTGCTCCTGGATAGCGGCCAGCACGTCAAAATGCAGCCCCTTCCAATCAGCCGGATACTTGCCATGGATGTTGCCAATGCCCGCGGCCAGCATATCCACGCCCAGGTCCTTCATGGCCTTGCACTCCATGGGATCGGCGCATTCGCCCTCGGCAATGCGGCCATCCTCCTCGCCGCCGATGGAGCCAACCTCGGCCTCGATGGTAACGTTCTTGGCATGGCACAGGCTAATGAGGTACTTGGTCTTTTCAATGTTTTCGGCAACGGTCAGCTTTGAGCCGTCAAACATGATGGAGCTAAAGCCGCCTTCAAGCGCGGCAAGGGCCTCCTCATAGGTGCCATGATCCACGTGCAGGCATACCGGCACGGTGATTTTCAAATAGTCGATAAAATCCTTCACCATATCGGTGATGGTGCGGTAGCCGCCCATGTACTTGGCCGTGCCGCCGGAAACGCCCAGAATAATCGGGGACTTCACTTCCTCTGCGGCCAGCAGGAAGGCGCGCACGGACTCCATATTATTCAGGTTAAAGTGACCAACCGCATAATGGCCCTTCTTCGCGGCCGTCATCATTTCCTTGGCGTTAACGAATCCCATCGTAAAATCGCTCTCCTTTGAATGAATGCTTTATCCGCATGCTGCCATGGGCAGCAGGTGGGTTGGGTTACATGGTGACCTCGCGTCCCTTGGACGCCTTCATATAGATCATCAGGGTGATGACCGTGAAGACGGTCAGGATGGTGGAAACGGCGCAGGCCTGGAAATCCGTACCGCCCAAAACCTTGGTATATACCAGCAGGTTCAGGGTGATGGTGTTGTAGCTGTACAGCATAACCGAGGAGGATAGCTCCGTAATCAGCGTAACCCAGGTCATGATAGCGCCAGCCGCCACGCCGTTGAACATCATGGGCACCGTAATTTTCCAGAACGTTTTAAACTTGGAGGCGCCCAGGCTGGTTGCGGCCTCCTCCACCGTAATGGGTATCTGCTGCAAAACAGCCACGCTGGAACGGATTGTGTATGGCATTCGGCGCACGCACATGGCCACTACCATAATCCACGCAGTGCCGGTTAACACCAGCCAGCCGCTGTTGAAGCCCATAACCATCGCAATGCCTATAACGGCGCCGGGAATGATGTAGGGAATCATGGACATGGTATCGATCACGTTGTTAATGATGTTGCGCCTGCGCACAACCAGGTAGGAAATCAGCATCGCCATAACGATGATCAGGATAAGCGCCCCGCCGCAGATGCGTATGGTGTTCCAGATGGCGGGCAGCATTTCATCCCAGGCGGCCTCGTAATTCATGAAGGAATAGCCGGGCTTCATGATGTTGCCGGTGCGGCTGGTGTTGTGGAAGGAATAATAGACCAAATACAGGTTGGGCATATAGGAAACCGCCACCATGCCGTAGCAGAACAGATGGATAAAGAAATTGCCCACGGGGCCTGCCTTTTTGCGTTCAATGGAGTGCAGCGCGTTCATGGTGAAGGAGAACTTGTTGGCGCTCCACTTTTGCAGCAGGAAGATAATCGCCGTAATGAGTACGGCTACCACGGCGATGGCCGCGGCAAAGTTGTAGTTGGTGCCAATTTCACCCACATACTGCGTATAAATTAGCACAGGGAAGGTGGTATAGCCCTCGCCAATCATGCGCGGCGTGCCAAAGTCCGCCAGGGAGCGCATGAACACCATAAGCGCAGCCGCCAAAATGGAGGGCATGCACAGTGGAATAACCACCTTAAAGAACCTTTTAGCGCCCTTGCAGCCCATATTGGTGGATGCCTCCAGCAGGGAATTATCCACGTTTTTCAGCGCTCCGCTCACATAGAGGAACACCAGCGGGAACAGCTTGGTGCTAAGCGCCAGCAGAATGCCGCCAAAGCCGTAAATGCTTGGCAGGCGAATGCCCAACGCCGTGCGGAAAAACTTGGTGATCACGCCGCCGCGCCCCAAAAGCAGCACCCACGAATACGCGCCAAGGAAGGGCGCGGACATGGAGCACAGAATGATCATGATCATCAAAAACTTGCGCCCGTGAACTTCATAAACCGTATAGAAGTAAGCCATTGGCACGCCTATGATCAGCGTGATCACAGTAGCGCATATGGATACCTTGAAGCTGTTCCACAGCGTGCCGATATAGTAGGAATCGCCAAAGAAGCGCGCGAAGTACTTTAGGGTGAACGCTCCGCTTTCCTCGTCCTGTACGGACTGCATCAGCATCTTCAGCAGCGGGTAGAGCATGAACAGGCAATACACGCCCAGCAGGATCAGGCTCACGACTACCCACATATCCCATTTCTTTTTCTTCATCATTTCAGACCCTCCTCTGGCGTTAGGCGATCAGGGAGGCGCCGCCGTCCTCGGTGAATACGTTAATCTTCTCCGCCTTGACGGTCAAATGTACCTTGCTGCCCTTGTCCAGGATGTCCTCAATGCGGGATTCCTGAATAATCTCCACCCGCTCGCCGGTGCTTAGGCGAACGATATAGTGCGTATTCAATCCAAGGAAGGTGCTAAATTCAATCGTGCCCTCGATACCCTCGTTGCCGGTATTGATGACAAATTCCTCCGGGCGAACCGATACTTTGGTCATCATGCCGCTGCGCACGGTATCCTTTAGGTTGGTCATCGGCAGCAGATAGCCGCCAAAATCAATGCAGGGTTTCTCGTTCTCAAAGTAGATTGGTTTTTCCAGCACGTTGGTGCGGCCGATGAAGGTAGCCACAAACAGGTTGCCGGGGCGCTGGTAAAGCAGCTTTGGCGTGCCTACCTGCTGAATAACGCCCTCGCTCATAACCGCAATGCGGTCTGAAACGGCCATGGCCTCCTCCTGGTCGTGGGTAACGTAAACCGTTGTAATGCCAAGGCTATTCTGAATTTCCTTAATAACGGTGCGCATCTCCACACGCAGCTTGGCGTCCAGGTTGCTAAGCGGCTCGTCCATCAGCAGCACATCCGGCTCTATGGCAAGGGCGCGGGCCAGCGCCACGCGCTGCTGCTGGCCGCCGGAAAGGCGCTCGGGCATGCGTTCCGCATATTCATCAATGTGCATCAGCTTCATGAACTTTTCGGTCTGCTGCTTGATGGCCTGCTTGGACATTTTGCGTTCCTTCAGGCCGAAGGCCACATTATCGTGCACGCACAGATGCGGAAAGATGGCGTAATTCTGGAACACCATGCCGATGTTGCGCTTCGCCGGGTCCAGATCGTTAATACGCTTATCGTTAAAGTGGAAGTCGCCGCCCTCGATGGTATTAAAGCCGGCGATCATCCTTAGCAGCGTGGTCTTGCCACAGCCGGAGGGGCCCAGCAGCGTAAAAAACTCGCCCGGATGGATATTTAGGGAAAGATCCGGGATGATCACATTGTTGCCATACTTTTTCAGGGCATGGCTGATCTTGATCTCAACATTCATGGCATTCTTCCTCCGAGGTTGGAATGGTAGTATGGCCTCCTTCCCGCAGCGCGCGAAAAAACGCCGGGATAAGGAGAACCGGGCACGGCACAGCCGTGCCCGGCAATGGGCTCAAGCAATTCGCGGTTACTGGCGATTACTTGAAGATTTCGCGCCAATGCTCATGGATAGCGCTCTGGTTCACAGCCAGCGCCTCGGTATCGGCCACGAGGTACTCGATGGTGTTCAGGTCCACGATGAAGGGGTTGGGGTTCTCCAGCACAAGGCCGGCGTTGGCCTGGCGAGCGCCGCACTCGTTGTAGATGGCCTGGCCTTCGTCGCTCTCCAGGAAGTCCATGAAGAGCTTGGCGTTGTCAAGGTTCTTAGCGCCCTTGATGATGGCGGAGCCAAACGCGATGGAGGTAACGCCCTCAACGGGGTATACGATGTGGACACCCTCGGCGCCCTCGGCCAGCATCTGCACGCAGGCGGGCTCATAGGTCAGGCCCACGGTGTATTCGCCGTTGTACACGCCCTTGTACACGCCGGAGGAAGAACCGGTGATAACCACGCCGTTGTCATGCAGCCGCTGTACGTAGTCCCAAGCCTCGGCGCTATCCCAGCCGCCAAAGTCGGTCAGGATGCACTGCAGCTGGTTCCAAGCGGAAGAGGACTCGGTAGGATCGGCGCTGATGATCTGGCCGCTCAAAGCGGGATTGAGCAGATCGGCATAGCTGGTGATGGTAACGCCAGCCTCGGCCTCAAGCTCGTCGTTAACCCACAGGCAGGGAATCTGCGCGTCATGGTAGGTGAGGATGCCGGTGGTGTTCTTCATATCGTCGGGCATCTTTTCATCGTTCACGCTAACATAGGTTTCCAGCGCGGAAGCCAAATCGGCGTTCAGGGTATCGGCATACACAAGGCCGCCAAACATGGCGTCAGCCTGGGGGTTCTCCTTCTCGGCCACGATACGGCTCTTGCACTCGCCGGCGCCAGCCTTGGTGAAGGAAACGTTGATGTTGGGATACTTGGCCTGGAACGCGCCTACCAGCGCGCCGTACTGCAGCTCGGACACGGTGGTGTACAGCACCAGATCGCCGGACGGCTCGCTCTCGGCGAACGCGGCAACGGTCATGCAGCTCAGCGCCATAACAAGCGCCAGGGCCAGGGACAGGAACTTCTTCATAATGGTACCTCCTTGTTTTTATAGCTCAGCCGGCCTGCTCTGGTCAGCTTATGCCCTTGCTTTGCGCGGCGAGGAAGTCCTCTGCCGCCTCCCGTGCGGGAATGCCCGCCCTGCCGCCGTATCGGGTGCATTTCAGCGCCGAAACAGCGGACGCGAAACGAATGCTATCCTCTATCCCGCGCCCTTCCAGCCAGGCGGTCAGGAACGCGCCATGGAATACGTCCCCGGCGCCGGTGGTATCCACCGCCTTTACCGGGAAGGCCGGAAAATGGCGAAGGCGGCCGCCGGCCACCGCCCAGCAGCCCTCTCCCCCGCGCGTGGTAACAACCACCTTTGCGCCGCCCAGCGCGGCCATGGCCCGCAGCGCGTCCTCTATATCCGCTTGCCCCGATACCCGCAGCGGGTATCGCGCGTTCATAATCAAAATATCCGCCATGGCGGCCAGCTTCAGGTTTTTGGCGTTGTCCTTCTGCATGGAGCAGCCGTCCAAGGAAACCGGCACGCCCGCTTCCTTGGCGATCTGCGCCGCGTTCAGCGCGTTTTCGTACTGGGTTCCATCCAGATGCAGCGCGGCCGCGCCCTCAATCAACCGGCGCTTTTCCCCGTCAAAAACAATGGGCGGCAAATTGTCCCGGTACGGAAACTTTGTGCGGGTGCCCTTTTCCGAATCCACCATAACGTAGGAAACGGAGCTGCGCCCGCCCGCGATGCGCGTAACGCCCCGCGTGCCAACGCCCTCTGCGGCAAACTCCGAAACAATCGCGTCCCCCGTTGTATCCGTTCCTATATTTGCAATGACCTCGGCCCGCATCCCCAGCCGCGCCGCCGCTACCAGCGCCGTAGCCGCCGCGCCGCCGCCCTGGCTATCGTCCATTGAAAGGATGTGGGTGGAGCCGTCCTCCGGCGGATAAGCTTCCACAGTGCAGATGGTATCCCGGCAGCAATGCCCGATTCCTACCACATATGGATAGCTCCTTTGCTGCATAAGCAGCCTCCCTTTGCAAAAAGTTTCATGAAAATAGTTTCGTAAAGCCGCTTGTCGCATTCCCATGAGCTGCGTTTTACGAAGCCTTATTCGCCGTGCTTTTACCATAACACACAGAAGATATGCTTGTCAAGAGAATTTTTGTGAAACCTCCCAACCTGGCTTCCTGCGCGGCTGCCGCTTGACGCGCCTATTTCGCCATGCTAAAATAGTTTCATGATTTATATGCTATGAAATTAATTTCGTGGCATACGCAAGATTGGAGGAACGCAGAATGTGCGACCCAGCCCGTATACAGGCCCTGGCAAACCGCAACCGAAAAACCATTGTAGATATGATTCATACCGCCAATACCGGGCATCCCGGCGGCTCCCTCTCCGTAATTGATCTGCTCACAGCCATTTATGAAACGGATGTGGATCTTCATGCTGCCCAGCGCAGCAAGGTGATCCTTTCCAAGGGGCACGCCGTGCCCGCCCAGTATGCGGTGCTTCATGCCCATGGCGTGCTTTCCGACGCTGAAATGCAAACGCTGCGCCAGCTCGATTCCCGCCTGCAGGGGCATCCCTGCACGCACCGCCTGCCCGAGGTGGACGCCTCAACGGGCCTGCTGGGCCAGGGCCTTTCACAGGGCATTGGCATGGCCATTGCCAAGCGCGCCAAAGGCGACCCAAACCGGGTGTATGTACTCTGCGGCGACGGCGAGCTGCACGAAGGGCAAATTTGGGAAGCGGCCGCGCAGGCTGCTCAGTATAAGCTGAACAACCTGATCTGCATCGTGGACAGCAACGGCCTTTCCTCCTCCGGCAAAATTCCCGAGGTGATTGATAACCGGGATGTGGCGGCCAAGTTCCGCGCCTTCGGCTGGGAAGCCGAGGACATCGACGGCCATAACATGGCGGAAATTCTTAACGCGCTATCCCGCGCGCGGGCATGGCAGGACGGCCCTTATGCCATCATCGCCCACACCGTAAAGGGAAAGGGCGTTTCCTACATGGAAAACAACGTGGCCTACCACTCCTCCGGCATTGCCGGCGAGCTGTATACCAAAGCATTGGTTGACCTTCAGAAGGAGGAATGTTAAAATGGCCTATACGCTCATTTCGTTGCGCGATTATGTGGGCAAAACCCTCAATGAGCTGTATGATCCGCGGATGTACGTGCTGGATGGCGACCTGGCCGGCGCTACGCGCTCCGAGCATTTCCGAAACGAGCATCCCGACCACTTTATCCAATGCGGCATTTCCGAAACAAGCGGCGTTTCCATCGCTACCGGGCTGGCTATGGAGGGGATGATCCCCTTCTATGTCAACTTCGCCATTTTCTGCACAGGCAGCGCATGGACGCAGGTTCGCATGGCCTGCTATGCCCACGCCAACATCAAGCTGCTCTCCACCCACCCGGGCATGGATAACGGCCCCGATGGCGCCACGCACCATGGGCTGGAGGATCTGGCGCTCATGCGCGTGCTGCCCGGCATGCGCATTCTGATTCCGCAAAGCCCCGAGGAGGTCAAGGCCGCTGTGCGGCTGGCCATTGAAACGGAGGGCCCGGTCTACATTCGCGTCAGCCGGGATGTGGTGCCCGTTTTGACCGACGCGCTGCCGGATGGCGCGCCCTTTGGCGGCGCAAAGCTGCGCTATGATGACGGCAGGGATTTCGCCATCATCTATGAGGGGTCCGCGCTGATGGCCGCCAAGGATGGCTTCGACCGCCTGCGCGCTGCCGGCCGCAAGGGCCGGATGATCCAGGTTCAGTCCCTCAAGCCGTTCCCAGGCGAGGAGCTGCGCCGCCTGACGGACGGCGTTGGGAAAATTGTAACGGTGGAAAACCACACGGTCATCGGCGGCCTTGGGGGCGCTGTCGCGGAGGAGCTTAGCGCGCTGGGCTTCCATGCGCCGCTGGCGCGCGTTGGCGTTCACGACGAATTTACGCAGTCCGGCCCCACCGCGCAGGTGAAGGCGCGCTATGGGCTCGACGGCGAGCATGTGGCCGCCGCCGTTTTGGCATAACGCTTTATCTTCAAGCCTTAAGGAGGTATCCCATGGAGCAGGGTGGGATGTGCGCCGCCATGAGCGTGCGCCTGCAATCTGTACAGGGCCGCTATGGCGCCGCGGAGGACAGGGTTATCCAGTATTTTTGCCGCCGCGGATTGGAGATTTTATCCGTTCCGCTGCCCGAGATCGCCTCGTCGTGCAGCGTATCGCCAGCTACGGTGGTACGCGTCTGCCAGCACATGGGATACGCGGGCCTGAAGGATTACCGAATTGCGCTTGCGCAGGAAAAAGCAAGCGAGGAGCCCGTTTCCTCCTCAATCGAATGGGACGATGCGGACGCGACCCTTATCGGCAAGGTGCTGCGCGGCTGTCTGAACTCCCTGGAAGGGTCTGCCGCCACGCTGAACGCAGGGGAGGTGACCCGCGCGGCGGACGCGATGCTCTCCGCCTCCAACATTGACGTATATGCCGTTGGCGGGTCGGTTCCCATCGCCTCCTATCTTCGCCATCAGCTAATGAAGCTGGGCATCCGTTCCAGCGTATATACGGATGCAACGACGATCCTCCTTTCCCAATCGCAGCGAAAAAAGGGCGAGGTCGTCATCGCCATTTCCTGCTCCGGCATGACGGCCAACGTGGTTTCCGCGCTGCAAAGCGCGCGGAAGCAAAAGGCGGTTACGGTTGCGCTTACGAATGATCCCCTGTCAACTCTGGCCCAAAGCTCGGATATTTTGCTGCTAACGACGGGCAACCGTTTTTTGGGGGATGATTGCAACACCTATTCCCGCCTGGCGCAGCTGGCCGTTGTGGACATTCTGTACGCGGCGCTTGCCGTGCGCAAGGGGCCCCAGCACATGGCGCAGATAGATATCCATAGTAGGCCGCGGTAGGCCGGCGAACATGCGCGCCAACCGTTTCCTTGGTGCGGATTTGACAGCTGCTTCAACCGTGGCGATACCGCCACAGCTCCGCGTTCTTTATAAGGACTAGCGCTCAAAAGGAGGATACCACCATGTTTCGCAAATCTTTTTTCTGCTGCTTCCTGGCGATTTGTCTTATGCTTAGCGGAAGCCATGCATTGGCGGCTGTCGGCTTCAAGGTTTCCCAAGATACGGCTGAGGAAGATGCTTTCTGGGTAAAGGGGCAAACGCCTTATGAAACCTTCCGTGACGTGCTCCTGGCTGTGGATTCGAACGGTCATTCTACATTATGTACCCAAAAAGATGCATTCTCGCTGTTTTTGAATCTTGACGATTCCAAGCTGGAGCTCTATGGCCAAACGAGTAATTCAAGGCAAAAAATGTGGTGGATGATGGACGATGCCAATTCCGGGGAGCTTTTGGGATGCTTTCTCTTTGCGCTTAACCAATACGACGCCATCAGCGCCATGCTTCCCGATCAGGAAAAGCCCATCATCTCCTATCAGTTGGACGGCAAAATAACGACCGTGGCCAGCAGCAAGGCTGCCGCAAAGCTGGAAACAAGCTTGGCCGAAAGCTGGAAAGCGAATCAATCCCAAAAGGAGTCCCAAGCTTCGAATGAGCAGGAGATTCTAACGCTGGGGAAGGGGAAAAGCAGCATTGCCGTATATGTAATTGCTCCAAGCTTTGGAGACTATACTGCGGCCATAATTGTCAACACGGATTTCCAGTATGTCCTCGACGCCTTGGTGGACGAGTGCGTAATCGCTACCGAGGATGCATCTTGAGGCAAAAGCGTGGTTATGGTACACGGCATTCTGTCGGATATCGAGAGCAATACGACCTATTGGGAAATCGCGCTTTATGACGTTAAAACGGAAACCTTTGAACCTCTGGACGTTTCCTTTGAAAAGCTGAAGGTTTCGGACGTTGAGGGCAGGGTACTCACCTTCATTCTTCGCGAGCAGTAAAGCCTTTTTCGCCTTTCGCAAAAACGTTACATGCAAAGAACCCTTTGAAAAACCGCCCGGCGTTATATTCGCATTCCGCCGGGCGGTATAATTCTGCGCCGCGCCGGCGGCTGGGTTGGCAGGCATGCATGCGCACTGACGCTGCCTGCCATTTCCGCCGATTCTATCAGGCGGATCATCACGCAGGCATTAAAAATGGGCGTAGAATGATAAATGCCGTTCCTTTTCAAAGCGCAAAAAAAACTGCGGCCGGTAGCATTGCGAATACCGGCCGCAGTTGTTTTTGCTTTTCCTCTGTTATTCAATCCCACGCGCCTGGCTGAACGGGAACACTACATAGCGCACATGGCCAATGATCATGTCCCTTGTAAGGGCGGCGGGGGTCAGGTAATCATAATAGTTGCGGCTGTCATGGCTGTTGTCACGGTTATCGCCCATCACAAAATACTCGTCCTCGCCCAAGGTGAAGGGGGCCATGCTAAAGCCGTTATCGTTGCGTTCGGGGGTCAGGTATGGCTCGTCCAGCGCCTCGCCGTTGCGGTACACAACGTTTGAGCGTATTTCAATCACGTCCCCCGGAATGCCCATCACGCGTTTTACAAAGTTTTCCTTGCGTCCCGGATATTTGCAAATAACCACGTCGCCGCGCTGAGGGTCGCCAAACAGGTATTCCGGTTTGGTTACCAGCATAATTTCATTATTTTGCAACGTATCGCACATGCTTTCGCCATCCACACGGATGGGCTCGCACAGGAAGGTGCGAATCAGCAGCGCCGCAGCCACCGCCGCGCCGATTGTGAGTATCCAGCTCAAAATCTCTTTCTTCACATTAACTGGCTTTTTCTCCTTCTCCAGCTTTTGCTCCTGTGCCTCGTCCGGTTGGGTTCGCTGTTCTTCCTCTACCTGCATGGAAAACCCTCCTTAGGATTGACTGGCCATATTGCGAAGCGTATCCGCCTCGGGCACAGGGCCTTGCTCCAGCACCTTTTTGCGGCGCTTAACAAAGTCCGCGCGCTCCATCATCACGATGCGCCCGCAGCCAAGACATTTGATTTTGATATCCGCGCCAATGCGGATAACCGTCCATTCATCGCTGCCGCAGGGATGCGTTTTGCGCATTTTGACCTTGTCGCCCAAACGAATTTCGTCCATGCCGGTACACCTCCGCAACAATCATAAACATTATACATCCCTGGGATATAAGTTTCAAGGCGCGCCCGTGGCCAAAATGCGGATGAAGTGTGAATTTTCAGTAAATATGGCGCTTTTGCTGGGGCGCTGGGCTTCGTATGGCCTTGTCCCAAACAGGGCGGTATGGTATACTTACCTATGAACATTCCATAGGAGGGAACGCTATGCCTGCCCATATCAAACACAAACGGGATTCCCGCCGCACAATGGTGCGCGTTGTGAGCCTTTCCCTGGCGGGACTTATGCTGCTATCCGTGGTTTTGGCCGCCGTTTGGCAGTGGTAAGCGCAATGCATACAAATGAAAATGGGATACCGGCGGCGGCCTTGGCCTGAACGGCTAGGGTTGCCGCCGTTTTCTGAACGCCAAAGACGTATGCGCTTGCACGCCGCAACCGCCTTTGGCGTTGCAGCTATTCGTCCTCCGCTCCCGCTTCCGGCATTTCAAACCAGAAAACGCTCCCCTGACCCTGGGCGCTGTCCACGCCATAGGCTAGGCCGTGGCTATCCAGAATGCCCTTTACAATGCTCAATCCCAATCCGCTGCCAATGGCGGCGCGCTTGTGCGGCTTGCTTCCTCTGTAATAGCGATCCCAAATATAGGGCAAATCCTCCGCCGCAATGCCCTCGCCGCTGTCGCACACCGCAATACGCACCTGGTTTTGCCCGGAGCGCTGCGTAACGCGCACGGTGCGGTCCTCGCCTGTATAGGTCAGGGCGTTGTTGATCAGATTATAAATCACCTGCTGTACTTTTACCTCGTCGGCAAGCACCCATACGTCCCTTTCCGGTTCAAACAGGATATGATACCCATCCTGCTGGGTAAGCTTGGCATAGCGGCCCAGAATGCCGCGTATGCACTCCGTTAGGTTAAAGCGTTCCTTTTTTAAATCGTTTCCGGCGCTCTTAGCGCCGTTCAATTCCAATACCGCGTTTACCAGCGTGCTAAGGCGCCTGGTTTCATCAATGATCACCTGCATGTTTTCCGGCGTGTTTTCGCCGGGCAGGTCGCGCATCACCTCGGCATACCCTTCAATTAGCGTCAGCGGCGTGCGCAGGTCATGGCTGATATTGGCGATGAGCTCGCGCTGCATCTCTTCCACGCGCTTCAAATCGCGCGCGGTTTGGATAAGCTGCGCATTAAGCTGGTCAATTTCCCGGTAGCCGGCGTCCCTTACGGGCGTATAATCGCCGTGGCTCAGCTCGGCCGCCGCGGCCGTGGTTTCCACCAGCGGCCTGGCAATGCGGCGCGATAGCACCAACGACATCAAAAACGACAATAGCACTAGCACGGCGCTAATCAGGTACAGCTCGTTGCGGATGGTTTGCACCGTGGCGGACACGGGCGTGACCAGCGCGTTTAAAAACACGTAAACCGTGCTGCCGTCCGCGCGCACGGCCCGCTGGGCCGTTACCATGCTGCTGGCCTCGCCCGTATCGCTGGGCGGGACGCGGCCCTGAAACTTGCGCTCGTCGTAATCACGGTTGCGGAAGCCAGCCATTGGAAAAACCTTCACCTGGGGCTGGGCTCTTTCTCCCAGGCCGTCCGCAAAGCGCTTGAGCTCCCGGCGGGCAATGTGATGAATGATGCATCCCGGCGAAACCTCGCAGGAGGCAAGCTCCTTCATACCGCCGTCCATTACCAGCACGCACATGCCGTTTTCCTCGGCAATCCGTTCCACAAGCGCCTGGAGGTTTTCATTATCGATGTTGCGCACAATGCTTTCGGATGAGGATTTGAGCATGTCCGTTTTTTGCATGCGGTAAAAATCGTCCAAAAACACAATCTGCATCAGCCACAAAAGCCCCAGCAGCAACGCCGTAAACAGTAAAAAATACACAAAAATCCGGCTGCGCATACCCAGGCGCTTTTTGAACAGCAAAAGCCGACCCCGCAAGGAGGGATGTGCGGTTGCCCCTCCAGCCTCATTCCTTTTCAAACCGGTAGCCTACCCCTCTAAGCGTGGTAATGTAGCGCGCATATTCACCCAGCTGCTTGCGCAGCAGCTTGATGTGGGTGTCCAGGGTGCGGTCGTCGCCAAAGAAGTCGTAGCCCCATACCTCGCTGATTAACCGGTCGCGCGTAAGGGCGATGCCGCGGTTGCGCACCATATAAAACAACAGCTCGTATTCCTTGGGCGAAAGCTCCAGCGCAAAGCCGTCCACCGTTACCTGGCGGGCGGTAAAATCCACCGTCATGCCTTCAATGGTCACGCACTCATGCGCAGAAAGGGCGGGCGTTTCCGCCTGCGCGCGCCTGAGCACCGCGCCCACGCGCATCATCAGCTCGCGCGGGGAAAAAGGCTTAACCACATAATCGTCAATGCCCAGCTCAAAGCCGTGTATTTTGTCGTATTCCTCGCCGCGCGCGGATAGAAGGATGATCGGCACGGCGCTGGTTTTGCGAATTTCCTTCGCAGCGGAAAAGCCGTCCAGCTCCGGCATCATAATATCCATGATGATCAGGTCATACCTGCCGTCGCGCGCCATTGAAACGGCTTGCATGCCGTCCCCCGCCCCGTCAACGTCATAGCCTTCAAAAACCGCATATTTGGCAATTAACTGGCGAATTTTTTCTTCGTCGTCAACAATCAAAAGCCGCATCGTTTCACATCCGTTTCCCGCACTGCCGTCAGGCGTTCCTATCCACGTCGCCCGCCAGGGTGATGGTCAGCAATTCGCCGTCCTCCCCGCGTGAAAGCACCAATTCCATAGGCTGCTCCATTTCCTCGCGCAGTCCGGCAAACTGTGCGGAGGAATCCACCGAAACGCCGTTCAGGCTTAGAATGCGGTCGCCCGAACGCACGCCCGCCGCATATGCGGCGCTGTGCTCGTCCACAGCCAGCACATACACGCCCAATACGCCCACATGATAGTGCGCCGCCGCGTCGCCATCCGCGATATCGATAAGTAGCATATCCAGCGAATCGTCGCTTTGCAATAGGGAAGCAGGGGCAGCGCTTGGCGGCGAAGCGGGCCGCAGGGCTACGCACATTAGCGCCAACAGCGCCAGGCCTATGCCTGCGCAAACGGCGGCTGTTTTTTTACGCGTTGTTCCCATGAAGCCGCCTCCTTTGCATGCCGTTCCGTTTACCTACAAGCTTAGGCTTTCAACGTGAACAATACATGAACACGGCCTGAATGCTTCACGAAAATTCCCTTCAGGCTTCCTCCTGGCCTTCAAAAGGCAAAGCGATGCGGTTGGTCCCGTTATCCCAAAGCTGATCCAAGCGGTAGAATTCGCGCTCCTCCAGGTGAAAAACATGCACCAACACGTCGCCGTAATCCAGCACGATCCAACGGCCATCCTGCTGGCCCTCCTTGCGCCGGGGCTCCACGCCGGCCTCGCTCATGCGTTCCTCCACCTCGTCGGCCAGGGTTTTTACCTGGATGGCGCTGCGGCCGCTGGCGATTACCATCGCGTCGGTAATCACCGTCATTTCCGATACGTCCAGGGCCACAATGTTCTGCGCCTTTTTTTGATACAAAGCATCCGCGATTGTTTCAACATACTGGTTCATACATTGACCTCCTTTATTCCATTTTCGGAAGGCTGGCTGCGCCTTCTGTTTTTTGAGGGGGCTGAATGCGCTTCAGCCAGTCCGCCACCTGCTGCGTGGCGGGATGGGGCGCCGTCTTTTGCGAGCGCACATAGTCCAATGTGGATTCCAACGAATAGCTCATGGCCGCCGCGAGGTTCTTTTCCGCCAGGCCGCGCACCACCTCCAAAGCCGGATAGCTGCGGCGCGACGGCTCAATCTTATCCGAAAGGAATACGATCATATCCAGCGGCAGCATGCCCACCTTGCCCGTCGTATGGCAGCGTATGGCGGAAAGCACGTTTGGATCCGTAACGCCATATTCGCGCTCGGCCACCACCGCGCCCACAGGGCCGTGCAGCAGGTTTTCGCTCTGTAAGGTTTCCTTATCCAGCAGCAAACGATTCTCCCGGGCAATGCGCTGTTGGCTGGCAAGCGGCATGCATTTGGCGCAATCATGCAATAACCCGGCCAGCGCGGCCTGCGCGGGGTTAACGCCATGCTTTTGGGCCAGCGCGCGCGCCGTGGCGGCCACCAGCAGGGAATGCTGCAGCCTTTTATCGGACAGCGTTTGCCTAAGGCGCGGGTACATCTGCGCAGCGCCCGGCGGGCTGGGCTGCGTTCCATACAGGCCCATCACGCGAATATACTCCAAAACCTGGGGCTTTACTTCGGCGGGTGCTTCGCCGCGGCGGATGGCCTCGCGGATGGCTGTGGCGGATACGTCCTTTGGGGGCAGGCTTAAAAAGGTAAAGCGCGCGCCGCGCCTTTCAAGCGCCTGAACCTCGGGATGGGACGCCAGCATTTCATCCGTGCCGCGCCGGCACACCAAAAAGCGGCACAGGGTAAACACCTTATCCGGCCGGCGCCAATTTGGCAGGTCAAACAGCGTATCCTCGCCAATGATGTAATACAAATCCGCATTGGGCATCTGCTTTTGAAGCCGCAGAAGCGTGTCCACCGTATAGATGGTGCCCTCCCGTTCCAGCTCCATACGCGACGCCGTAAAGCCAGCCGTTCCGCTAACCGCCAGGCGGGTCATCTCAAAGCGTTTCTCCGCGTCGGCAAGCCCCTCATGCTTATGCGGCGGATTGCCCGTAGGTAAAAAAATGACGCGTTCCAGCTTCTGCTCTTCCTTAGCGCAGACAGCAATTTCAATATGCCTGTCATGGATGGGATTAAAGCTGCCACCCATGATGCCGATGCGCTCCTTTGGCACGGCTGCGCCTCCCTTCCCAGTTAGCTAAGAAAATCCTCATGATAATTATACAAGAAAATGCGAAAAAGGGGAATACTTTCTTAGCGTACCAACCGTTTGCGAAAAAGGAGGGGCCCCATTGCAAAAATACAAGCCCAAAACGCCCCTTGCAAGCACGGCGGATAAGCTGCTGCGCCTGATGGCGGCCAGCGGGCTGGGCATTGCCTGGTTTGTATATCTATGGGGGCTTTGCCTGCCCGCGCTTACGGCGGGCGTGGCAATGGGCGGCCTGTTTTGGCTGTGCGCGCGCTCCTTCGGCAAAAAAACGGTACAAAAACGCGAGCAGCAAATGCGCCGCATGATTGGCGGCGAGCTTGCGCTTTCCCGCCTTCTTCTGCTTCCGCCAAGGCACGCGGCCTTTCAGGCGGCGCTTTGGCTATCGCCCAAAGCGCCCGTTGTGATGCAGCGCGCCATGGATTGGGGCGTTGTGGGCACGCTGGACGGCCAAAAGGCGCTCGTCCGCCTGATTGCGCAGCATGAAAGCCTATCCATAAGCGTGCAGCAGGTTATTGAAGCGGTGCGGGAAACGCGCGCTAACGACGCGCAGCGCTGCATACTGTGCCTTACGGCCCCCGCCACAAAGGACGCGCTTGCCTTTGCCGCCGGCTGCGACCCGCCTGTTGAGGTAATTTCACGCGAGGAGCTCATCAACCTGGCCGGGCTGTGCAGCCCGGCCACCGACGAGGACCTAAGCCGCCTGGGCAGGCAAAAAAGGAAGCGCCGCAGCGCGAAGGAATGGTTTTCCATCGTGCTGGACGCATCCAGGGCAAAGCGGTATTTCTGGTATGGGCTGGGGCTGGGCGCGCTGGCCCTGCTCACCGGGCAGGGATACTATCCGATTCCCGCAGCGCTGTGCCTTATGCTGTTTGCCGCCTGCAAAATACGCCAGCTGCGCGCCGCGCGGCAAACGTAGCGTCCCTCATTCCCCGGCGCAGGCGTTTGCCAAGGCGATCCATTGCGCTACGGACAGCGCCTCGCCGCGAACCGTTAAGGGAAGCCGCGCCTCCTCCAGCGCCGCGCGAAGCCGTTCCGGCTCCACAACGCCTTTAAGCGCGTTGGCCAGCGTTTTGCGGCGCAGGCCAAAGCCCGCCTTTACCATGCGCCATAGCAGCTTTTCGTCCCTCACGGGGGCGGGCGGCAGCGCGCACATATCCATGCGCACAAAGGCGCTGTCCACCTTGGGCGGCGGCGTAAAGCGTTCTGCGGGCACGGTTGCAGCCAGCACAGGCTGGCTTCTGTACTGGCATTGCACGCTCAGCAAGCCGTAGGCGGGCGTGGAAGGCGCCGCCAGCAGCTTATCCGCCACCTCCTTTTGCACCATCACGGAGATTTGACGGATGGAAAGGCCGCTGTGCCAAAGCTTTTCCAAAATGGGCGTAGTAATGTTATACGGGATATTGGCGATTACCAGAAAGTTCTCGCCAAGCTCGCGGCAGGCCTCGCGCAAATCCACCTTGCGCACATCGCCCTCAACAATCGTAAGGTTGTCAAACCGTTCCGTCGCCACGCGCAGGAACGGGATCACATCCCTGTCCACCTCTATGGCGACCACATGCCCGGCAGCCTCGCAAAGGCACTGGGTGAGCGTACCGGCGCCGGGGCCAATTTCCAGCACGCCGTCCGCCTTGCCAACGCCCGTGGCTTTCACCAGAGATTGCAGCAGCGCCTCATCATACAAAAAGTGCTGGCCCAGATCGTGCTTGTAGGCAATTCCCTCCGCCTCGCGGCGGCGCGCCCGTTCAAACGACTTTTTCACGGCTGCTGTTCCTCGTCAATCTGCACCATTTCGCGTCCAAAGGCGTTGATCAGGCTTTGCTGCGCCTCGCTGCGGGCGGCGTCCTGCCGCTTCTGCGCATCGGATTCCAGCACGGCTTCAAAAAGAAGGGGCGTGCCAGCCGCCTCGCTAAGCGCCTTGGATACCTTTTCACGCCTGGCCTGCTGGTTCAGGCGCACATAGCTGAACTCCTTCTTGGCGGCAGGAATGAGCACCTGGTATACATTCCCCTTTGCGCCTATGAAACGCTCGTTGCGCAATAGTCCAAACAGCGGCGGCTCTGTTTTGGACAGCAATTCCATGGCCCTGTCCCAAATTCCCTTCGCATCGGCAGGCACGGGCGGCTGCGGCGGCCCGCCCGCCGCCTCCTCCGCTTTGGCCGCCGCTGGCTTTGCCGCCCGCTTGGGCGCGGCCTCGCCAGGGGCGGCGGCCGCTTTCAGCCTGCCGCTGGCCAAATCCGCCTCCAGGCTGCGCAATTTGGCCTCCAGCTCGCCAATGCGCTCCAAAAGCGCCGCGTTATCCTCCCCCATGTTTTGCTCGCAGGCATGCAGCGCGGCGCATTCCAGGCCGATGCGCGGCGTGGAGGCGAAGCGCAGCTCGCCCTCCGCGCGCATAAACAGTTCCAGCATTCTCAGCAGCCTTTCCTGTGAAAAGCCCTCCGCCTGCTTGCGGTAGCGCGCCTCATCCTCCTCGGTTACATCCAAAATAGAGGCGGCCCCCTGCTTTACGGCCTTTACAGTGAGCAGCGCCCGGCAGTGCGCGCTAAGCTCGCGCAAAAACACCTGCGCTTCCCTGCCCGAACGCATCAGCTCGTCCACCTTATGCATCACGCCGCACTCGTCCCGGCCGGAAAGGAGGTCAAAAAAATCATACAGGAATTCCCGATCGCTTGCCCCCAGGATATCCCGCGTCTGCGCTGCGGTGATTCTGCCGTTCTCCGCGCCGGCCACGCACATATCCAGAATGCTGAACGCATCGCGCATAGCGCCCTCCGCCGCGCGCGCGACCATTCGAAGCGCCTCGTCCTCGGCCTCCATGCCCATGTCCTGGAGCGCCTCGCGCATGCGTTCCACCATCAGCGAGGACGGGATGCGCCCAAAATCATACCTTTGCACACGGGAAAGGATGGTTGCGGGCAGCTTTTGCGGCTCGGTTGTAGCCAGGATGAACACCACATGCGCGGGCGGCTCCTCCAGCGTTTTCAGCAGCGCGTTAAACGCCGCGGTGGAAAGCATGTGAACCTCGTCGATGATGTATACCTTGTACCGGCCAAGCTGCGCCGGATAGCGCACCTGCTCCAGCAATTCGCGGATATTATCCACGCTGTTGTTGCTGGCGGCGTCCAGCTCCAGCACGTCCATCGTGGTTTCGTTGATAATAGCGCGGCACGCCTCGCATTCGCCGCACGGGTCGCCGTGATTGGGGTTGCGGCAGTTGATCGCGCGGCTCATAAGCTTTGCCATGCTGGTTTTGCCGGTGCCGCGGCAGCCGCAGAACAAATAAGCATGCGCAATGCGCCCCGCCTCAACCTGCCTGCGGAGCGTTTTGACCGTGGCCGTTTGGCCCAGCACCTGTTCAAAGGTCTGCGGCCGCCATTTGCGGTAAAGCGCCTGATAAGCCATACTACACCTTCCCTGCGCCGTCCGGGCCCGGGCCCGGAACTCATACTTTATTATCATAACGTTTTAAGGCGTTCAGGTCAAGGAAAAAGCAGGAGTTATCCCCCTGGATACAGTATATTACATTCTGTATACACACATATACAAATGAGGGAAGGGGGACCCGGCATGACCATCCGCGAACGCCAGGAGCAGGAGGAGCTTTCAAGGCTATCGCCCTATGCGTCTTTCTCCTCCAAAAGCCAGGGACGCGATCAGCCTATATCGCCCTGCGAGCTGCGCACCTGCTACCAGCGCGACCGGGACCGCATCATCCATTGCAAAAGCTTCCGGCGTTTAAAGTACAAAACCCAGGTGTTCCTTTCCCCCATGGGAGATCACTACCGCACGCGGCTTACGCACACGCTGGAGGTTTCGCAGGTCGCGCGCACGCTGGCCCGCTCCCTGCGCTTAAACGAGGACCTGACCGAGGCCATCGCCCTGGGGCACGACCTTGGCCACACCCCCTTTGGGCACATTGGGGAAACCTCGCTTAACAAGCTTATGCCCGGCGGTTTCAGGCACAATGTGCAAAGCCTGCGCGTGGCCCAAAGGTTGGAAAACGGCGGAAAGGGCCTGAACCTTTGTAAAGAAACGCTGGACGGCATCCGCAACCATTCCGGCGAGGATGAACCCAAGACGCTGGAGGGCTGGTGCGTGCGCCGGGCCGACCGCATCGCCTATATCAACCACGATATTGACGACGCCATCCGCGGGGGCATCCTAAAGCCCTTCGAGCTCCCGCGGCATTGCCTGAACGTGCTGGGGCGCACGCACGGCGAGCGCATCAACACCATGATTTTGGACATCGTAAACGCCTCGCAGGATAAGCCTTATGTGCGTATGTCCGAGGAAATCAGCCAGGCCAGCGACGAGCTGCGCTCCTTCCTGTTTGCCTATGTGTATCATGACGACTGGCGTAAAAAGGAGGAGGAGCGCTGCGACTATATCGTTACCGCTCTTTTTGAGCATTATTTATCCCATCCCGAGCAGCTGCCGGGGGAGTATTTGGAAATTGTTTATACCGAAGGCGCGGAGCGCGCCGTATGCGACTTTATAGGCTGCATGACGGACCGCTACGCCATCGATCAGTTCTGCGAGCTGTTTGTGCCAAACGCCTTTGCAAAGCGCTAAAAGCGCCCCAGTTGCGAAAGGAATTGTCGGAATTTGTTGGATCAATGGCAGGAATGAAAGCGATTACGGCGAATCAATAGGAGTGGGTGAAGCAACACATGGCTGGAAGGTACCCGCCGCAGTGGCTGGATGAGCTCAGGGCGCGCGCCGATATCGTAAAGGTGATCGGCTCTTACGTGCAGCTGAAGAAGAACGGGCATAGATATGTTGGTCTGTGCCCGTTTCACAACGAAACTGCCCCCTCCTTTTCGGTGGACGCTCAAAAGCAGGTATACCATTGCTTTGGGTGCAAAGCCGGCGGCAGCGTTATCCAGTTTGTAATGGATATCGAACGGCTATCCTTTCCCGAGGCGGTCGCATTTTTGGCCGACCAGCTGCATATGCCCCTGCCCGAGATGCAAAACGACCCTGCCTACGAAAAACGCCGTTCGCTGAAAGAGCGCATTTATCTGGCAAACAAGGCGGCCGCGCGATTGTATCATCAGTATCTTTGGCAGCCGGAGGGCGCGCACATCCTGGCCTATCTTCAAAAGCGTGGCCTGAGCGACGCGGTGATTCGCCGCTTTGGCATAGGCGCTTCCCTTCCATCCGGCAATGTAGGCAAACAGTTGATGCAGGAAGGCTTTACCCAGGAGGAGCTTTTGCAGGCCGGCCTCCTCCTCAGGCGCGAAGACCGCGTTTTTGATATGTTCCGTAATCGCGCCATGTTTCCCATCATCGACGCCTATGGCAACGTGCTTGGCTTTGGCGGCCGCGCCATGGGCGAGGTAATGCCCAAGTACCTCAACACCTCCGATACTCCAGCCTTCAACAAACGGTATACCGTTTTCGCAGCCAACCTGCTGCGAAAGGCAAAAGGGCTTACAAGGGTTATTTTGGTAGAGGGGTACATGGATGTGGTGGCGCTTTCCCAGTACGGAATAGAGGGCGTTGCCGCCACGTTGGGCACGGCGCTGACCCCCGAACAGGCGCGGCTTTTGCACCGTTTCGCCCCGGAGGTTTACATCGCTTACGATGGCGACCGGGCGGGGCAAAAGGCCATCCTGCGCGGGCTTGAGGTGCTGGAGGCGGAAAACGTGCCCGTGCGCGTGCTGGATTTTCCCGGCGGGCTGGATCCGGACGAGTTTGTTCGCCAGAAGGGCGTGGAGGCCTTTCATGCCTTAAAGCCCATTAGCGGCGTGCAGTACCGTATGCTGCGGGAAAAGGAGCAGCATGATATGAGTACGGAGGAAGGCCGCACCGAGTACGCCAAGGCCTGCGCCGTGCTTTTGCGCAGCGTGAGGGAACCCGTGGAGCTTGACAACTACGTAAAGCGGCTTTCGCTGGAAACAGGGTTTGACCGCGGCGTGCTTATGCAGCAGGTAGGCGTGGCGCCTCCGCCCCCGCGTTCGCCCGCGGCAAAGCGGGAAGGCTTTTCAAAAAAGGCGAAGGAGGCCGCCTCGGTAGACTGGGCGGCGCGCACGCTGCTTGCCGTGTTAGCAACCGGCCGTTTGCCCAAAAACAGCGTTTCGCCCGAGGAATTTGAAGACCCCTTGCTGCGTTCTTTCTGTGAGGCGTTTCTTGCGGGCGAAAGCGCCGCTTCCCTGATGGAACGCCAGCCGGACGAGCAGGGGCGCGCCCTTGTGGGCGACATTCTTAGCATCAATACCGACGTTGACGATGACCGCCTGATGCGGATGGCCCAGGAATCCCGCAAGAACCTGCGGCACCAGCGCCTGGAAAAGGCCATTGACCAGCGGCCCGCCGCTACCCTCACGCTTGAGGAAGCCTACGCGCTTTCCAAGCAGCTATCCAACCTGAAGTAACCCCCTCTGCGCATATGAAGGAGTGAGAAAGTTGAGTCAAAATCAGTCGAAGGAAGCAATCAAGCTGAAGCTCAACGAACTATACGAAGGCGCCAAATCCAAGGGCACGATCACCCGGGACGAGGTCGCCAACCAGGTCATGGAGCTGGAGATCGACGCCGACCAAATGAACACGATCTACGAAACCCTTGAAAACATGGGCGTAGACGTGGTGGCGGAGTTTGACCCCGTTCCCCCCGAGGAGCTGATCGAGCCCGAGCAGATCGACCTGAGCGTGCCAGAGGGTATCAGCATTGACGACCCGGTTCGCATGTATTTAAAGGAGATCGGCAAGGTGCCGCTGCTGACCGCCGAAGAAGAAATTGAAATCGCCCAGCGCATGGAGCAGGGCGATGAGGAAGCCAAAAAGAAGCTTACCGAGGCCAACCTGCGCCTGGTCGTTTCCATTGCCAAGCGCTACGTGGGACGCGGCATGCTGTTTTTGGATTTGATTCAGGAGGGCAACCTGGGCCTGATCAAGGCGGTGGACAAGTTCGACTACCGCAAGGGCTACAAGTTCTCCACCTACGCCACCTGGTGGATCCGCCAGGCCATTACCCGCGCCATTGCCGATCAGGCCCGCACCATCCGCATTCCCGTGCACATGGTGGAAACCATCAACAAGCTCATTCGCGTATCCCGCCAGCTTTTGCAGGAATACGGCCGCGAGCCCACCCCTGATGAAATCGCCAAGGTGATGAACATAAGCGAAGGCAAGGTGCGCGAGATCATCAAGATTGCGCAGGAGCCCGTTTCGCTGGAAACCCCCATCGGCGAGGAGGAGGACAGCCATCTGGGCGACTTTATCCCCGATGACGACGCCCCCGCCCCTGCCGAGGCCGCCAGCTTTACGCTTATGAAGGAGCAGCTTTTGGACGTGCTGGATACCCTCACCCCGCGCGAGGAAAAGGTGCTCCGCCTGCGCTTTGGCCTGGATGACGGGCACCAGCGCACGCTGGAGGAGGTTGGCCGCGAGTTTAAGGTTACGCGCGAGCGCATCCGCCAAATCGAGGCAAAGGCGCTTCGCAAGCTGCGCCATCCCAGCCGCTCCAAGAAACTGAAGGATTACCTTGACTAAGGCTGAAAGCCCGCGCCGCGCGCCCATATTGGACGGGCGGCTTTCCGCCGCTATGGCGCTTGCGGGCCGGGTGGACTCCTTTGCGGATATCGGAGCGGATCACGGGCGGTTAAGCGCCGCCATGCTGCTAAGCGGGTATGCGCGGCGGGCCCTGGTTGCCGATATCAGCCCCTACGCGCTGGAGAAGGCGCGCCAGCGCATCGCAAGGCTTGCCCTTGATGACAGGGTAACCTTTGCCGTGGCGGATGGCCTGGATGCGCTGGGCGATAGCGCCGTAGACCTTGCCTTTATCCTGGGAATGGGCGGCGATACCCTAAGCGGCATCCTGCGCCGGGGGCAGCATCGCCTGCACGGAGCGGCTCTTGTGCTGGGCGCGCATACAAGCCTCCCTTTGGTGCGCGCCACGCTTTGCCACATCGGCTACCGCATTCGCCGCGAGGTTATCGCCCATGATGCGGGCCGTGATTATGTGCTTATGCGCTGCACGCCCGCCTTACCGGGCGAGCCCGCCTATACGGAGGCGGAGCGCCTGCTTGGCCCCATGCTCATGCGCGAATGCCCGCAGGGCTGGCTGCCGGTGCTTAAACGGCGCAAGCGTCTGCTTACGCAGGAAATTGAGGCTATGCAGGCCGCGCGGCTTGAAAAGGACGCCGAAAGGCTCGCCCTTTCCCTGCGTGAGCTTTCTTATGTGGAGGCCTGCCTGCGCCGCTATGAGCCGCCCACAGTTGAGTAAGGAGGTATGCCCAGTGACTGTCCAGCAGGTTTTGGACTGGCTTAACGCCCTTGCCCCCTTTGAAAGCGCGGAGTCGTTTGACAACGTGGGCCTACTCATGGGCGACGCGGGCGCGGAGGTGCATACCGTCCTTTTTGGCATGGACGTAACGGAGGAGCTGGCCCGGGAGGCGGCAAGCGCAGGCGCGGAGCTGATTGTTACGCACCATCCATTCATTTTTCATGCGCTTAAGCGCATAGACTATACCGGGCCGCAAGGCCGGGCCTTATGCCTGCTTGCGCGGCAGCGCGTCAGCGTTATCGCGGCGCACACAAACTGGGACAAGGCCCCCGGCGGCGTTAGCGACGCGCTTGCCCAGGCGCTGGGCTTGAGCGATATTGTTCGCGCGGACGATTATCTGCGCATCGGGGAGCTGCCAAGCCCCCTTTCGCCCGATGCTTTTGCCGGGCTGATCGCCAACCGGCTGCATATCCATGCAAGGCAATATGGCGCGCCGTCCGCTTCGCTTTCCCGCGTTGCCGTGGCCGGCGGCGCATACGGCGAGGGCTACGCCCTGGCCGCCTCCATGGGCGCCCAGGCCTTTGTGGTAGGCGAGATTCGCCATCATGAGCTGCTGGATGCCTGCGCGCGCGGCCTTGCCGTGTATGACGCTGGGCATTTTCCCACCGAACTGCCCGGCGTGAAGGCCCTTTATGAACGTTTTCTGGCAGATATGGTTCAAACGGACAAATCCGTTCGCGCCATGCTGCATGCCACCGCCCCTTATCCGGGCGCGCTCCTTGCCTTGTAAAAGGCATTCCCCTACGACCCACAAGGAGGTTACCCCATGGAACAAACTGAGTTGCTATGGCTGTATCAGCAGGCCGACATGGCCGCGGATGCGTTTGAAAGCGAGATCAAACGCAGCCCCACCCGCATTGCGCTGAAAAAGAACCGCGAATTTTTGGTGGAGCAGCAAAATGCCGTAAAGCGCATGGAGCAGGAAGTTGCCGAAATGGTAGACCGCGTGGACGTGATCAAGGTGGCGATCACCCGCATTGAGGATCAGCTTTCCGCGCTGCAAAAGCGCATGGAGTCCACCCCTCCGGCCGATCTCCAGCAGGCCCAAAGCCTGAACCGCGACGCGCAGAAGCTGCTTTCCGATCTTGACGATTACGAGCAGGAAATGAAGCGCATCCAAAAGGACGCCTCGGACCGCGACCGTCAGGAGAAAGATATCCGGGTGAAATACGCCCGCGTAAAGGCCGAATACGACCAGCAGAAGGTGGCATACGAGGCGGAATACAAGAATCAGCTAAAGCAGCTGGAGCAAAAGCGTTCCGAGGCGCAGGAAAAGGCAAAGGCCATTGACCCGGCGCTGCTTGAAAAATACGCCGTCATCAAAAAGCATTGCATCCCCCCTGTGGCCAGGCTGTACGGGGATCAATGCGGCGGCTGTAACATGAGCCTTCCGCAGGTAACGCTGCGCAAGTTCAAAAGCGACGTGAAATACATTGAATGTGAAAACTGCGGCCGCCTGATCATTCAGTAAGCCGTCCAAAAAACCGTCGGGGCCGCCGTCACTTCCGATGCGCCGGCCCCGTTGCATTTTTCAAAGGAGGTTCGCATCATGAACATGGTAGAGATCATCGAAAAGAAAAAAACAAAGCAAACGCTTTCCGAGGAAGAAATCCGTTTCTTTGTAAACGGCGCGGCCGACGGCAGCGTACCGGATTACCAGCTTGCCGCGCTTTTGATGGCCATCCGCCTTAACGGCATGACGCGCGAGGAAACCGCGCAGCTCACCCTAGCCATGACGCATTCCGGCGATGTGTGCGACCTTTCTTCCCTGCCCGGCGTGCCGGTGGATAAGCACTCCACGGGCGGCGTGGGCGATACCACCACCCTTGTGCTGGCGCCTTTGGTGGCCGCATGCGGCGTACCCGTCGCCAAAATGAGCGGCCGTGGGTTGGGCCATACCGGCGGTACGCTGGATAAGCTGGAAAGCATTCCCGGCCTTAGCGTTGAAATCAGCGAGGAGGCCTTCCTTAAGCAGGTCAGCGAAATTGGGCTGGCTGTGATCGGGCAATCCAAAAACCTGGCTCCAGCCGATAAAACGCTCTATGCCCTGCGCGACGTAACCGCCACTGTGGATAGCCTGCCGCTGATCGCCTCCAGCATCGTCAGCAAAAAGCTGGCCAGCGGCGCGCAAGCCATCGTGCTGGATGTAAAAACCGGGGCGGGCGCGCTCATGCAAACAACGGAGGCCAGCATCGAGCTGGCGCAAACCATGGTGCGCATCGGCTGCGACGCGGGCCGCCGCATGATGGCCTTGGTTACCGATATGGGCGAACCCCTCGGCAGCCATGTGGGCAACGCCTTGGAGGTAAAGGAGGCCATCGACGTGCTCTCCGGCCGTGTAACCGGCCCGCTGCTGGAAATTTCTTTGGAGCTGGGCTCCCGCATGCTGGTTCTGGCGGACGCCGCCGCGGACGTGGCAGAGGGCAAAGAAAAGCTGATGGAAGCGCTTCAAAGCGGCAAAGGCCTTGATACGCTGCGGAAGATGATACGCGCCCAGGGCGGCGACCCCGCCTGCTGCGACGATGTGACCAAACTGCCGCAGGCCAAGGTTGTTAGCGATGTGCCCGCGCCTTGCTCCGGCTACGTGCATCACATGGATACCATTGGCCTGGGCAATGCGGCGCAGGCCATGGGCGCGGGCCGCAAGGTCAAGACGGATGTGATTGACCCCAGCGTCGGCTTCGTGCTTCATAAGCGCATCGGCCAGGCCGTTCAGGCTGGCGAGGCGCTGGCTACCGTGTATGCCAAGGATGAACCCAGCGCCCGGGAAGCCAGCGCGGCCATTCAGCGCCTCATTTGCATTGGCAGCGAGCAGGCGCCGGCCTGCAAGCTTCTGCACGCCATCGTCACCAGCGATCACGTGGAAAGGCTGTAACGCCTATGCTGCATTACATTCTGGTAAAATACAGCCCCGCCGTGAACGACCGTTCCGCCTTGGAGCGGGAAATCCGCGCGCTTTTCGCCGCAGCGCCGTCCATTCCCGGCGTGCATGGCGTGAGCGTGCACCCAGCTGCAATCCGGGCCGAAAACAGGCATGACCTCATGATCGTTATCAACATGGAGCAGGCGGCGCTTCCCTCTTTTGACGCTTCTTCCATCCACAGCCGCTGGAAGGCGGAGTTTGGCCGCTATATAGCGCATAAAACCATTTTTGACTGCGATACGCCTTCGAGCGGCTCGCTTGCATAAGGAGGGCGAATTTCCATGGGCGAACTATCCGGGCTGCCAAATATCGGCCCTGTTGTTGAAAAGCAGCTTAACGCCGCAGGCGTAAAAACGGGCGGGGAGCTGCGCGCACTAGGCGCCAAGGAGGCCTGGCTGCGCATTCAGGCCTTTGACCCTTCCGCCTGCATCCACCGCTTACTGGCCCTGGAGGGAGCGATTCGCGGCGTGCCAAAGGCCGCGCTGCCGCCGGAGGCGCGCGCGGAGCTGAAAGCCTTTTACCTTGCGCACAGGGCGCGCGCACGATAAGCATGAATTCGCTGTTTCTTAGAAGGGTATCGCTCAAATCCCCCATCCAGCCGTCTTCCTACTTGAAGCGGCTGCCTATTGTGGCATGTCTGGAGCAGGATGGGCTATGCTTCGAGCGGCCGGTCACCTTTTTTGTCGGGGAAAACGGAAGCGGCAAATCCACCCTGTTGGAAGCCATCGCCGTCGCCTTTGGCTTTAACGCGGAGGGCGGCGGCAAAAGCTTTCGCTTTTCCACTGCCGAAACGCATTCTGCGCTTGCCTCCTCCCTGCTGCTTACAAAGGGCGCGCGCATGCCCCGCGACGGCTTCTTTCTGCGCGCGGAGAGCTTTTACAATCTGGCCAGCTATCTGGATGGCCTGGGCCCGGAGGCGTTACGCGCCTATGGCGACGTTTCGCTGCATGCCCAGTCGCACGGAGAAAGCTTTCTGACGCTGGTTAACGAACGTTTTTCCCCGAACGGACTATACATCCTTGACGAGCCGGAGGCCGCGCTATCCCCTACGCGACAGATGGCGCTGTTGGCGCGCATCCATGCGCTGGCGGCTTCGGGCTCGCAGTTCCTCATCGCAACGCACTCCCCCATGCTGATGGCCTGCCCCGGCGCGACGGTCTATCAGCTTGATGAAAACGGCATTCGCCCTTGTAGCTATACCGAAACGGAGCATTACATCGTTATGCGCAGCTTTTTGAACCAGCCGCAGCGCATGCTGGATATCCTCTTAAACAACGCTTCGGGGAAGGAGTGAGCCTATCCTTTTCCAAAGCGGTTGAGTCAGAAAGCTTTTGGGCGTATAATGGGCGTATTCCGGGGAAACGGAACACGCTTCTTTTTGGAATCATTACGAAGCGGTCATTCTGCAAAGGAGGTATCCCATGCCATTCTCCGTCAACGATTCCTTTCTCTACATTCTTTCAGGCATCATCGTCGTATTCGTCGTCGCGCAGTCGGTCTTTTTCATGATCAAAGCCCGAAATCGCGCCCTACAGCTTGGCATTTCCAGCGCTACCGTGCGCAAAACCATTCTTTCCAGCGCGCTGTTCTCCATCGCGCCGGCCATCTCCATCCTTGTAGGCGTAATCACGTTAAGCAACTTTCTGGGCCTGCCCTTCCCCTGGCTTAGGCTGAGCGTGCTGGGAGCCGTCACCTACGAGCTGCCCGCCGCCAGCATCGCGGCTGCCACCATGGGCGCGTCCGTCAAGGAAACCATCACCGATCCACAGGTGTTTTCCACCATCGCCTGGACGATGACGCTTGGCATTATCTCCGGTATCGTGCTGATTCTTTTTGGCCTCAAGCGCATCCGCAGCGGCATGCGCTCCATCACCGGCAAGGATAAGCGCTGGGGCGAAATCGTCATGGACAGCCTCTTCCTTGGCATGGTGAGCGCCTTTGTAGGCATGCTGTTTGCCGATATCCGCTCCGGCCTTCCGGGCTTTATTCCCATCGTGGTCGCCCTGCTTTCCGCGCTGCTGATGGGCGTATGCGGGGTGCTTATCAAAGTATGCAAAATGGCCTGGCTGGAGCAGTATGCGCTGCCGCTTTGCATGCTTTGCGCCATGGCGCTTAGCATACCCGTTACCGCCCTGATGGCGTAAGGAGGCGTTCATATGAAAAAGAATCAAGCGGTCAACACCTCGGATTATGAACAAAGCGTACATGTTTACGGGCGTATCTGGACGGGTATGGCGCTTTTGCTGATGCTGCTGGTGCCCGTGGCCATATGCTGCTACTATACCGCATGGCCCCCGCTCACGGCGGTGCTCAAGTCGCTGCTGGGCGTAGCGCCCATGTACTGGACGGTTGGCATCATTGAGGTATTCACCTTTGTGCCCATGCTGGGCGTGGGCGGCTCCTACCTGGGGTTTGTTACCGGCAGCCTTACCAGCCTCAAGGTTCCCTGCGCGCTCAACGCCATGGAGGCGGCCAAGGTGCGGCCCGGCAGCGAGGAGGGCGAGGCCATTTCCACCATTGCCATCGCTTCCAGCTCCATTGTTACCACGTTGGTGATTGCCCTGGGGGTGTTTGGGCTGGGTTTCCTGCGCCCGGTTTTGGAATCCCCCACCCTGAAGCCCGCTTTTGATAACATCCTGCCCGCCCTGTTCGGGGCCATGGGCGCTGTGTTCATCTCTAAAAACCCAAAGCTGGCCGCCGCGCCGCTGGCCTTCATGGTGGTATTGTTCCTGCTGGCGCCCGGGCTTAGCTCCAGCGTGGGCATCCTGGTACCCGTAGGCGCGCTGATTGCGATCGGCGCGGCGCGCGTCATGTACAAGAAAGGCATGCTGGGCGGTGCGCCAGCGCAGGAGGAAGCAAAATGAACGTTCTGTGGATACTTCTCGCGCTCATTCTCGTATTTTTGGCCATTATTGTGGCGCGTGCTCTTGCTTTTCAGCCAAAATCAGAGCCAAAAGTGGAGAATGTTCCCTTTCCCGTAGATGCGGAAAAAGCCGCCAGCCACCTGCGGCAGATGGTCCGCTTAAAAACCGTCAGCAGCCGCGATGACAGCCAGGTCGATCTTAAGGAGTTTGAAAAGTTCCAGGCGTTGCTAAAGGAGCTGTATCCCAATGTGTACCGGGCCTGCGAATATGAGCGCGTCAGCAAGCACGGTATTCTGCTCAAATGGTCCGGCAGGAGCGCCCAAAGCCCCTCCGTGCTCATGGCGCATTATGATGTGGTGCCCGTCAACGAGGCCGAATGGGAAGAACCGCCCTTTGAAGGCGTTATCAAGGACGGCGAGCTTTGGGGCCGCGGCACGCTGGATACCAAGTGCACCCTGCTTGGCGTGATGGAGGCCGCCGAAAGCCTGATTGAGCGCGGTTTTGTACCCGCCAACGACGTATACTTTGCTTTTGGCGGCGATGAGGAATGCATGGGCGGCGACGCGCCCGCCATTGTAGACGAGCTGGAGCGCCGGGGCGTGCGTCCCGCCTTTGTGTTGGACGAGGGCGGCGCAATCGTTGAAAACGTATTCCCCGGTGTGAAGGAGCCCGCCGCGCTCATAGGCATTGCCGAAAAGGGCAGCGCCTTTGTGGATATCACGGCCAAGGGCAAGGGCGGCCATGCCAGCGCGCCGCCCGCCAAGCAAAGCGTTGGCCTGCTGGCGCGCGCGCTTGAGCGGTTGGCCAGCCATCCCATGCCCTTTACCATGACGCCGCCCGCCGCGGAGATGTTTGACCTTATGGGCCGCCATTCCACGTTTGCCTTAAAGCTCATCTTTGCCAATCTGTGGTGTTTCCGCCCTGTGCTGAACATGATCTGCAAAGCCAGCGGCGGTGAAATGAACGCCCTTGTGCGCACCACCTGCGCCCTTACGCGCTTACACGGCGCGGACGCCTACAACGTGCTGCCCAACGAGAGCCGCGCGGGCGTTAACCTGCGCGTTATCTGCGGCGAAACCATCCCCCAGGCGCAGGCGCGCATGGAGCGCATTATTAGCGATAAGGACGTATCCGTAACCGTTGTGGACGGAAACAACCCCTCCCCCATCTCCCCCACCAACGGCGAGCCCTGGGAGCGCCTGGGCGCGGCCATCCGGCAAACCTACCCCGGCGTGCTGGTATCGCCCTACCTGATGCTTGCGTGCAGCGACAGCCGCCACTACTGCCGCATTTGCCAAAACGTGTACCGCTTCTCCGGCATGCCGCTTAGCAAGGAACAGCGCGGTATGCTCCACAACCGCAACGAGCGCATTCCGCTGAAGCTGCTGCCCGATACCGTGGCCTTCTTTGGCCGCGTGCTGCTGCGCTGCTAGGCCTGCGGAATGGGCATTTTGCATGAAAGCAGAAAAAAGCTGTGCGGAAAAAAGGTTTTTCTCTTGCATTTTTCCAAATCTGCTGATAAAATATCTAATTGGCACATCCTTGCGCTGCGCGTTAGGACGCAGCGCCATACGTCCAAGAGGAGGTGAATGGAATGAATAGGTATGAACTGACCTACATCATCGACACCGCGCTGGAGGAGAATGCTCGCAAGGAATTGATCGAGAAGTTCTCCGAGCTGATCAAGCAAAACGGCGGCGAGGTCGAAAAGGTGGATGAAACCTGGGGCAAGCGCCGTCTGGCCTATGCCATTAACGACAAGCCCGAGGGCTACTACGTGCTGGTCACCTTCAAGGCCCCTGCCGAGCTGCCCCGCGAGATCGAGCGCAACATGGGCATCAACGAGAATGTTCTGCGTTGTCTGATCATCAAGCTTGAGGAGAAGAAGCACAGCGTGAAGCCGCGCCCCGTGCGCGTTGCCGCGCCCGTGGCCGCCCCTGCTGAGGCCGCCGTGGAAGCCGCTCCCGCCGCTGAAGCTGTTGAAACCCCCGCTGAGTAAGGATGGTGTAAGGTATGAATAAACTGACCATCATCGGCAACCTCACCCGCGATCCTGAACTGCGCACCACCTCCATGGGGATTAACGTGTGCAGCTTCACCGTGGCTGTGAACCGCCGCCGCTCATCGCAAAACAGTAATCAGCCCGAGGCCGATTTCTTCCGTGTAAGCGCCTGGCGGCAGCTGGGCGAGAATTGCCAGAAGTATCTTTCCAAAGGCCGCAAGGTTGCGGTTGTTGGCCCTGTATCGGTAAGCAGCTACACCGCCAACGACGGCTCCACCCGTTTTTCTTTGGAAGTAACGGCTGAGGATGTTGAATTCCTGTCCTCTCGCGCGGATGACGCTGCCGGTTACAGCGCCCCCGCCGCTCCCGCACAGCCTGCCGCGACCGCGCCTGCGGCCGAAAAGGGCTTTGAGGAAGTAGATGACGAGGATCTTCCCTTCTAAAGCAAACGGCGGCCGGATGGCCGCTTCCTGATGATAAACCCAAAGGAGGTTTAGCCCATGTCTGAGGATCGTGGTGAAAGAAGGCCTCGTCCCCGCGGACGCAAGCCCCGCCGCAAGGTGTGTAGCTTCTGCGTGGACAAGATCGAATACATCGACTACAAAGATGTGAACCGCCTTCGCCGCTTTGTAAACGAGCGCGGTAAGATTATGCCCCGCCGTATGAGCGGCAACTGCGCGAAGCATCAGCGCCAGCTTTCCGAAGCCATCAAGCGCGCCCGTGCCATCGCCTTGATGCCCTACTCGGTAGAGTAAGCAGATGTATCCTTTACGAGCGTTTTGAAAAAGACGCTCGTTTTTATATGCCTTTATCAAGGCCTTTGCCCGTTGCCTCCATCTTGACAGTTTATGCCGTCTATGTTACATTTATAACATAAACATTCTATCTTGGGAACGGCTTTCCGTTCTCAAAGAAATAGGGAGGACTGTTCAGCATGAAGAAATGGTTGACCATCGTAGCCCTGATGCTGGCGGTTATGCTGCCGGTATGCGCCTTTGGCGAGGCTGCGTACGCCGCGGGTACCTACACCGCCGAAGCGCACGGTATGCAAAGCGACGTCAAGGTTACCGTAACCGTGAGCGACACCGCCATTACCGGCCTTGAAATCGATGTGTCCGGGGAAACCGCCGGCTTGGGCACTGAGGTTGCCCAGCCTATGAAGGACGCGATTCTGGCGGCCCAGTCCACCGATGTGGACGTGGTTTCCGGAGCGACCATCTCCTGCAACGCCGTGAACGCCGCCGTGCAGAAATGCCTGGATGAGGCCAGCGGAGCCGCCGCGTGGGACGGTTCCTACACCGCGGGTACCTACACCGCCACCGCGGCCGGCCATAACGGCCCGCTTACGCTGGAGGTTACCTTCAGTGAGAGCGCTATTACCGATATCAAAGTAACGGATCATAAGGAAACCTTTGGCCTGGGCTATGGCGTAGGCACCGCGCCGGTGGATATGCTGCCCGGCCAGATCGTAGCCAGCCAGTCCCTTGCCGTGGACGCCGTAACCAGCGCAACCGTTAGCAGCAACGCCATCAAGCAGGCCGTTGCCGATTGCGTGGCCCAGGCTGGCGGCGATGCGGAAGCCCTCAAAGCCGCGGTAGAACAGCCCAAGGCCGAGGACGCCGTATATGAGGCTGACGTGGTAATCGTAGGCGCGGGCGCCGCAGGCCTGGCCGCCGCCAACACCGCCTTGGAGGCGGGCGCGAATGTGCTGGTTCTGGAAAAAGCCGGCGTAACCGGCGGTTCCACCGTGCGCAGCGGCGGCAAGATTCTTGGCGCGGGCACTCCCTGGCAAACCGCCCAGGGCTTTGAGGACAGCGCCGACATGATGTACGATTTCCTCATGAGCTATGACCGCGACGGCATCATGGATACCGATCTGGTACGCGCCTTCTGCGACGCCTCTGCTGAAAACATTCAGTGGATGGTTGATCGCGGCACCGAAATACAGGATGTGGAGCCAATCCACAGCTCTCTCACCCCTTGGCGCGTACACAATGTAAAGGGCGGCGGCGGCCAGACCAGCGGTCACGGCGGCTGGTTCACCGCTCCGCTTACCAACCTCTACGAGGGCAAGGGCGGCAAGATCATCTATAACTGTACCGCCAATGAGCTCATTACCGATGGCAATGGCGCCGTAACCGGCGTGAAGGGCGTTATGCCGGATGGCAGCGCCGTAACCGTAAACGCCAAGAGCGTAATCCTGGCCACCGGCGGCTATTGCCATAACGAGGAAATGCTCGCCAAATATCACGATTTTCTGCCCACCAACGTTGCTTCCGGCGTGCCTATGACCAATACCGGCGACGGTATTACCATGGCCGTTGCGGTTGGCGCAAAGAACTTTGACGCGCCCGGCCTGCAACTTGCGTATGTCAACTATGACTGCTACGTGGGCATTGCCGAGGAATCCGGCCTGATCATCAGCGAGGATGGCAATCGCGTTGTTAACGAGTGGACCTATCAATCCCATGTGGCGCAGGCCTTGGCCGACGCGGACAGCACCTACGGATATTATATTACCGCCGTTAAGGATGGCGCTTGCGTTGAGCCCTATCCCATGCTTAGCTGGGGCGTAACCATGGAGCAGGTGCCGCATGCCGCCACCATCGGCGAGCTGGCTGAGCAAATCGGCCTGGACGCCGCCACGCTGGAGGCAACCGTAGCGCGCTACAACGAGCTGTGCGCCAAGGGCGTTGACGACGACTTTGGCAAGCCCGCCGAGTTCCTGATTCCTGTTGAGGGCGATGCTTACTATGCCTTCCGCATGAATCCCGGCTCCTCCGTCACCTTCGGCGGATTGCAGATCGATACGGATGCGCACGTGCTGGACGTCAACGACCAGCCCATTCCCGGCCTCTATGCCGCCGGTGAGGTCGCTTTTACCGGCCTGTTTGACGCCGAATACCCCTGCTGCGGCATGGCGATTGGTTCCGCCATCTTCTATGGCCGCACCGCCGCCCAAAACGCCGTGGCCGACAAGTAAGCCTCTTTGCCGCAAGCGCTGCCCGCGCTTGCGGTTTTTTCCAGCGTGGGAGCGCCGCCAAGCGGGGCGGTCGCTTCCCACGCTCTTTTTTTGCACGCCCCGCGCGCGCCGTCATAGTGTATCAGTGAACGGCGGCAAGGGACGCAGCAAAGCCTCCTTGCGGCCGACAATAAGAAGGAGGCGTGCCAATGTCTTTCTATTCTTACAAAAATTCAAACCCCTGCTGTTGCCCCGGTACCATCAGCGGTAACGCGCTGGACGGTCTTCAGGAAAAGGTATGCGTACAGGTCAAGCGCGTATACGACAGCTGCTTGCAGCAGGAACAGTTGGATGACAAGGAAGTGGTCATCACCAGCTATGCCATGGTAGCGAACAACTGTAATTGCAACTGCGGTTGCAGCTGCGGCTGTGGCTGCGAATCCGACGCGACCGAAACCGTTCCCCCCACCAGCGCGCCCGTGCCGCCCATCACGTTTGAGAGCTGCCGCTCCACTACCACGGAGGGCACCATCCGCAACCTAACGGTGGAGCGCCTGTGCGACCGTCCCTGCTTTGCCCGCGTACGCTGCAAAATCGACGTGCCTATCGACATCCTGTTTGTGGATAGCCGCTGCGTAGAGTACATTGGCAAGGGCGTTATTACGGTAGACAAAGACGTCCTGCTCTCCATCCCCGATGAATCCATCGTGCCTTACTGCCTGGAGAGCATGGTAAGCGCCATTTGCGTGGCCGGCACTTACGAGGGCAATAACAAGTTCAAGCTGACGGTGTGCGTAACCGTCGTATTGAAAGTACTGGCCCAGGTGGAAATCCTGATTCCTTCCTACGGCTTCTGCCCCATCCCGCCCTGCGAGGAATTTGCTGAAAATGTGTGCGATGAATTCTTCAGCCTTCCCCTATTCCCGCCCGCCTCGCTGTGCAACAACGATGATGTGGCGCTGCGCAACGTCGCGTGCAACACGGGCAGCGCCTGCGGATGCAACTGCTGCCGCCGCAACTAAAAAACAGCGCTTTAAAAGCTCGCGCCCCGGCCCAATAGCCGGGGCCTTTGCCTGTCGATAAACCTATGGGAGGTTTGGAGGGCCTAAGCCCTCCAACTC
>OLGB01001014.1_pt1 | contig 36160 bp, 31 predicted proteins | sample 1605691 | NCBI WGS metagenome assembly OLGB01 (sample SAMEA3888925, study PRJEB22519) | human gut metagenome | biome: human gut; feature: human-associated habitat; material: faeces | place: Denmark | collected 2010
TGGATGGGGCACTCCTCGCTTGCCAGCAGGCAGGTGCCCACCTGGATGCCGCAGGCGCCCAGGGCGAAGGCCGCGGCGGCCTGACGGCCGTCGGCGATGCCGCCGGCAGCCACCACGGGCACGCTGACGGCGTCGATCACCTGGGGCACCAGGGCCATGGTGGTCATCTCGCCCACATGGCCGCCGGACTCAGTGCCCTCGGCGATGATGGCGTCCACGCCGTAGCGCTCCAGCCGCTTGGCCAGCACCGCGGCGGCCACCACGGGCATGACCTTGATCCCGGCCTCTTTCCAGGCGGGGATGTACTTGCCGGGGTTGCCGGCGCCGGTGGTGACCACCTTTACGCCCTCCTCCAGGATGATGCGGGCGATGTCGTCGGCGTAGGGGCTCATCAGCATCAGGTTCACACCGAAGGGCTTGTCCGTCAGCTCCTTGGCCCGGCGGATCTCCTTGCGGAGGCGGTCGCCGTCCCAGCCGCCGGTGGCGATCATGCCCAGGGCGCCGGCGTTGGAGCAGGCGGCGGCGAACTCGCCGGTGGCGATGTTGGCCATGCCGCCCTGGATGAAGGGGAGCTCGGTCCCCAGGATCTCATTGAGCTTTTTCATAGTCCTCACTCCTTATGCAAACTCCACCAGGGCGCCGCCCCAGGTGAGGCCGCCGCCGAAGCCCACCACCAGGACCCGGGAGCCGGGACCGACCTTGCCCTGCTCGTGGAGCTCGCTGATGACCAGGGGGATGCTGGCGGCGGAGGTGTTGCCGTATTCGTTGATGTTCTTATAGTACTTCTCCTGGGGGATGCGGTATTTCCGCACGGCCAGGTCGATGATCCGGGCGTTGGCCTGGTGGAACACGAAGAAGTCCACGTCGTCCACGGTCTTGCCGGTGCGGGCAAGGACCTGGTCGATGCAGTAGGGCACCGCCTCCACAGCGAACTTAAAGACCTTGGTGCCCTCCATGTAGACCAGGCTGGGCACGCCCTTCTCCACGCCGGGGACCCGCAGCATCTCGTCGGTGCCGTGGCAGCCCAGGAAGGCGTGGATGGACTCGTAGGCGGGACTGCACTCCACTACCACCGCGCCGGCGCCGTCGCCGAAGAGGATGCAGGTGCCGCGGTCGGCCCAGTTGGTGATGCGGCTGAGGTTCTCAGCGCCGATCACCAGGCCGAACTTGCGCTCGGAGGCGCCTAGCAGGCACTCCATGGTGTGCAGGGCGTAGAGGAAGCCGGTGCAGGCGGCGTTGAGGTCGAAGCAGACCGTGTCGTGGGGCAGGCCCAGCTCCCGCTGTACCCGGCAGGCGGCGGAGGGCACCTGGGTGTCCGCCGTCAGGGTAGCCACCACGCAGGCGCCGATCTGGTCGGCGGTGACGCCGGCGTTTTCCAAAGCCCGGCGGGCGGCCAGGACCGTCATGTCGGTGATGGTCTCGCCCTCCGCCAGGTGGTGGCGGTGGCTGATGCCGGTGCGGGTGGTAATCCACTCGTCGCTGGTCTCCACGATCTTGGCCATGTCGGCGTTGGTGACCACCTTGCTGGGGACGCCGCGGCCGGTGCCCCTGATTTTGATTCCGTTCATAGGTCCTCCTTGGGAGCCGCCGCTCCCATCTTTCTGAATTTCTGGTACCGCTGGGAAGCTAAGGCAGCCCCGCTCTCCCGGGACAGCTCTATCAGGCTCCGCATCAGGAAACGGTCCACCTGGCGGAAGGTGATGGCCGGGGACAGATGGGCGCCGCCCTCCGGCTCCGGGATGATATCGTCGATGACGCCCAAAGCCTTGAGGTCCGTGGCCGTCAGCTTCATCAGGTCGCAGGCTTCGGCGTGCCGGGCTGCGTCCTTCCAGAGAATGGAGGCGAAGCCCTCGGGGGAGAGGATGGCGTAGACGGCGTTTTCCAGCATCAGCACCCGGTTTCCGACGCCCAGCGCCAGTGCACCGCCGCTGTTGCCCTCGCCGGTGATGACGGCCACCACCGGAACAGTCAGGCGGCTCATCTCGTAGAGGTTCCGGGCGATGGCCTCGCCCTGCCCCCGGGCCTCGGCCTCCAGGCCGGGATAGGCGCCGGAGGTGTCGATGAAGGTGATGATGGGGCGGCGGAACTTCTCCGCCTGGCGCATCAGCCGCAGGGCCTTGCGGTAGCCCTCGGGGTTGGGCATACCGAAGTTGCACTGGAGGTTTTCCTCCAGGGTCTTGCCCTTGCGGGTGCCGATGACGGTGACCGGGCGGCCGTGAAACAGCGCCACGCCGCCCAGAATGGCGGCGTCCTCACCGCAGAGGCGGTCGCCCCTGCACTCGAAGAAATCGGTGAAGAGGGCGCCGATATAATCACTGATGTTGGGCCGCTGAGGGTGACGGGCAATGGCCACCCGCTCGGCGGCGGTCAAGGCGGCGTTCATGAGCGCTCCCCCTTTCCGTGCAGGCGCAGCAGCCGGACCAGGGTCTCGCGCAGCTGGTCCCGGGGGACCACGGCGTCCACGAAGCCGTGCTCCATCTGGAATTCCGCGCGCTGGAAGCCCTCCGGCAGCGTCTGGCCGATGGTCTGCTGAATGACGCGGGGGCCGGCAAAGCCGATCAGGGCCCCGGGCTCCGCCAGAATGATGTCGCCCAGGGAGGCGAAGCTGGCGGTGACCCCGCCGGTGGTGGGGTCGGTCAGAACAGAGATATAGAGCAGGCCCTTCTCGGAGAACCGGGCCAGGGCCGCGCTGGTCTTGGCCATCTGCATCAGGGAGAGGATGCCCTCCTGCATCCGGGCACCGCCGCTGGCGGCGAACAGGATCAGTGGCAGACGGTTCCGGGCGGCGTATTCGATGGCCAGGGTGATCTTCTCACCCACGGCGGCGCTCATGGAGCCCATGAAAAAGCGGCTGTCCAGCACGCCCACCACGCACCTGCTGCCGCCGATGGTGCCGGCGGCGGTGACCACGGCCTCGTTCAGGCCGGTCTTGTGCTGGGCGGCGGAGAGCTTGGCCCGGTAGCCGGGAAAGGACAGGGGATCCCCCGCGGGATACCGGGGGAAGAGCTCCTTGAAGGAGCCGGGGTCCAGGATGGTGCTGAGACGGTAGTAGGCGCCGATGGGGAAGTGATAGCCGCACTTGGGGCACACCGACAGGTTCCCGGCCACGGTCTTGCGGTCGCTGTCCTGCCCGCACTTGGGGCAGGTGACCGCCTTTTCACCGGGAATATGGTTGTCCCGGATGGCCTTCATGGCCAGAAGGCGCGCCCGGCGCTTGGCAAAAACGCTGTTCATGCCTTACCCTCGCTTTCGTCCAGCTTGCGGTTGAAGTCCAGCAGCGACCGCAGGTTTTCGTCCAGGAACGCCGTGGTGCAGGCACCCAGGATGAATTCCGGATGGTACAGGATCTGATAGCTCAGCTCCGCGTTGGTGGGGAAGCCCTCCAGGGTGAACTCTTCCAGACAGCGGCGCATCCGGCGGATGGCGCCCATCCGGGTGTCCCCCTGGGCAAGGATCTTGGCGGCCATGGAGTCGTAGTAGGGGGAGAGCTCGCAGCCGCTGTACAGGCAGGAGTCCACCCGGACGCCGGGGCCGCCGGGGAAGTGGAGGAAGTCCACCTTGCCCGGACAGGGGCGGAAGTTCTGGGAGGGATCCTCGGCGTTGATGCGGCACTCGATGGCGTGGCCGGTCAGGTGCACGTCCTCCTGCCGCAGCCGCAGGGGCAGCCCCGCGGCGATCCGCAGCTGCTGGCGCACCAGGTCCACGCCGGTCACCAGCTCGGTGACGCCGTGCTCCACCTGGATGCGGGTGTTCATCTCCATGAAGTAGAAGTGCTCCATGTCCGGGTCCAGCAGGAATTCCACCGTGCCGGCGTTCTCATAGCCCACGGCCTTCGCCGCCTTCACGGCGGCCTCGCCCATCTTCTCCCGCAGCGCGGGCGTCAGGCACCAGGCCGGCGCCTCCTCGATGAGCTTCTGGTTCCGGCGTTGGACGGAGCAGTCCCGGTCGCCCAGGTGGATCACATGGCCGAACTTGTCGGCCAGCACCTGGAACTCGATGTGCCGGGGCCGCAGCACCAGCTTCTCCAGATACATTTCGTCGTTGCCGAAGCAGGCCTGGGCCTCGGCCTTGGCCTCTGCGTAGGCGGCGGCAAGGTCCTCGGGCCGGTCGCAGCGGCGGATGCCCCGCCCGCCGCCGCCGGCGCTGGCCTTCAGCAGCACCGGATAGCCCACGGTCTCGGCGGCGGCCAGCGCGTCCTCCACAGAGGCCACGGGCCCGTCGGAGCCGGGGGTCACCGGCACGCCGGCAGCGCGCATCAATTCCCGGGCGGCGGATTTGGAGCCGGCCTTGCGGATGGCGTCCCCGGAGGGGCCGATGAAAATCAGCCCCTCTGCGGCGCAGCGTTCAGCAAAGTCGGCGTTTTCAGACAAAAAGCCATATCCGGGGTGGACGGCGTCGCAGCCGGTGGCCTTGGCCACGGTCAGCAGGGCCGTCTGGTTGAGGTAGCTGTCGGCGGCCTTGGCCGGGCCGATGCACACGGCCTGGCCCGCCAACTGGACGTGGAGCGCCTCCGCGTCCGCCTGGGAGTACACGGCCACCGTGTCCACGCCCAGTTCCCGGCAGGCCCGCAGCACCCGCAGGGCGATCTCGCCCCGGTTGGCGATCAATACCCGCTTCAGCATGGCTTGTAACGGATCAGAGGCTCCCCGAAGGACACCAGCGCACCGCTGTCCTTGAGGATCTCCTCGATGACGCAGTCACAGGGGGCGGGGACCTCGCTCATCATCTTCATGGCCTCGATGAGGCAGACGGTCTGGCCCTTCTTCACCCGGTCGCCCACCGCCACGAAGGGCGCCTGATCCGGCGCCGGAGCGGCGTAGAAGGTGCCCACCAGGGGGGCGGTGACGGCGCTCATCTCCTCCTGCGCGGGAGCGGCGGGAGCCGCCGGAGCGGGGGCCGCAGCGGGCGCGGCATAAACAGGCGCCGCAGGAGCGGCGAAAACGGGAGCTGCCGGAGCGGGGGCTGCCCGGCACAGCTCTATGGAAAAGCCCTCTCGGGACAGCTTCAGGCTCTGGAGCGCGCTGCGCTCGAAGCGGTCCATCAGGTCATAGATCTCTTCGTTGGTCATGATGGTTCCTTTCTTCACGGAAAGCAGCCCGCCGGAGGGATCCCCCGGCGGGCGAAGAATTACTCCTTATGGCTGCTCAGGTAGGTGAGGATGTCGTTCACGGTCTTGAGGTTGGCGACGTCGGCGTCGTCGATGTGGATGCCGGTGGCCTCCTCCAGAGCCATCACCAGCTCCACGGAAGCCAGGGAGTCGGCGCCCAGATCGTCGGCCAGAGAGGCCTCCGGAGTCACCTGCTCAGCGTCGCAGCCCAGGGTCTCAACAATAATATCGCGTACTTTCTCGAATTCCATGATTGTGGTTCTCCTTATGTCGACAAAATATGAAAATTATTTTAATTAAAATTCTTTAACTAAAATAACAGGGCTATTGTATGTGAAGGCGGGCCGTTTGTCAAGCAAAATTTGGAACAACCCGAAAAAAAGGGAGAAGCGCTGTTGGCGGCGGCAGCAGGGCGTTATTATTTCGACAAGTATCGAAAAAACTATTTCTTTTTCCAGGAAGTTTCGCTATAATGCATCGTAAGCCCATTGTGGGCCTCCGCCGCAGCAAAACTGCTGCGGCTGGAAGTGTGATCGATAGAGGATGGGGACAAAGACATGAAAATCGTCATCGTGGGCATCGGGAAGGTTGGCCTGGCGCTGACCAAGCAGCTGTCGGTGGACAACAAGGTCACCGTGGTGGACGAAGATGACCAGCTGGTGGAGAATATTATTAATGTATACGACGTCATGGGGGTATGCGGCAACGGCGCCAGCTACCAGGTGCAGCAGGAGGCGGACGTGGCTCATGCCAATCTGCTGATTGCCACCACCTCCAGCGACGAGATCAACATTCTGGCCTGCCTTGTGGCCAAGAAGCTGGGCGTGCACCACACCATTGCCCGCATCCGCAATCCGGAGTATGAAAAGCAGCTGCGCTTCATGCGCACGGAGCTGGGCCTCTCCATGGCCATCAACCCGGAGAAGGCCACTGCCCGTGAGATCGCCCGTGTGCTCCGCTTCCCAGCCGCCATGAAGCTGGAGTCCTTTTCCAAGGGCCGGCTGGAGCTGGTGGAGTACCGCCTGACGGAGCACAGCAAGCTGGACGGAGTGCGTCTTTCGGACCTGTACCGCAGCCTCAAGGTCCGGGTTCTGATCTGCGCCGTGGCCCGAAAGGAGGAGACCATCATCCCCTCCGGCGACTTCCAGCTGCGCACCGGCGACAAGATCTACCTCACCTCTTCTCCCAGCGAGCTGGAGCAGTTTTTCCGGCACCTGGGGGTGTTCCGGGCCAGGGCCAATTCCGTCATCGTCGTGGGCGCCAGCAAGATCTGCTATTATCTGGCTTCCGAACTGATCGAGATGGGAATGGATGTGAAGATCATCGACCGGGACGAGCAGCGCTGTATCCGTATGGGGGAGCTGCTGCCAAAGGCTCTGGTGATCGTGGGCGACGGCGCCGACAGTGAGCTGCTTCACGAGGAGGGGATCGAACAGGCCGACGCCTTTGTGGCCATCACCGGCATCGACGAGGCCAACATCCTCATGGCCATGAGCGCCGCCAAGCAGACCAGCGGCTGCAAGGTAGTGGCCAAGATCAACCGCAAGTCCCTGGTGGACCTGGTGTCCGCCGAGAGTATGATCGACAGTGTGGTCTCCGCCGGCTCCGTCACTACGGAGCTGATCCTCCAGTATGTCAAGGCCATGGAAAACGCCTCCGGCACCCAGCTCAAAACCCTGCACCGGATTGTGGAGGGCAAGGTGGAGGCCATGGAGTTCAGCGTCACGGCGGAAGTGCCCTTTGTCAACATTCCGCTGAAGGATCTGAAGCTCAAGAGCGGATTGCTGCTGGCGGGCATCGTGCGGCAAAACGGCAAAATCGTCATTCCCTCCGGCGACGATGCGCTGCACCTGCACGACGATGTGATTGTCGTCACCACGGACACCCGGCTCCAGGATATCCGGGGCATCCTGCAATAAGGCGGGAAAGGCGGGCACATCTTGAACTATCGAATGATTTGTTTCGTCATCAGCCGGATCTTGCTGATGGAGGCGGTGCTGCTGGCGCTGCCCATGGCGGTGGCCTTTTGGTACGGGGAGTCCGGGATCCCATACCTGATCCCCATGGCGCTGCTGCTGATCTGCGGACTGCCCCTGGGCCGCCGGCGGCCGGAGCGGGCCTCTCTGTACGCCCGGGACGGCCTGGCTGTGGTGGCGCTGGCCTGGATCGCGGTGTCTTTGTTCGGCGCAATGCCCTTTTATATCTCCGGGTCTATGGAGAGCTTTGTGGACTGCATTTTTGAGACCGTTTCCGGCTTCACCACCACCGGTGCCAGCATCCTGCGGGAGGTGGAGAGCCTGAACCGGGGCATTCTCTTCTGGCGCAGCTTCACCCACTGGGTGGGCGGCATGGGCGTGCTGGTGTTCGTCATGGCCATTGTTCCCATGAGCGGGGACGGCCATGGGATGCACCTGCTGCGGGCGGAGGTGCCGGGCCCCTCCGTGGGCAAGCTGGTCAGCCGCATGAGCGACAGCGCCAAGATCCTGTATGGGATCTATTTTGTCATCACCGTGGTGGAGATCCTGCTGCTGCTGGCCGGAGGAATGCCCCTCTTCGATGCCTGCATCCACTCCTTCGGCTCTGCGGGCACCGGCGGCTTCAGCAGCCGCAACCTCAGCGTGGGCGCCTACAACAACGCCTATTACGACATTGTCATCGGGATCTTCATGCTGCTCTTCGGCGTGAACTTCAATCTCTACTACTTCCTGCTCACCCGGAAATTCCGGGAGGTGTTCCGGTCGGAGGAGCTGCGGACATACCTGGCGGTGGTGGCGGTGTCGGTGGCGGCCATCACCTGCAACATCGTCCACATGTACGGCTCCGTGAGCACCAGCCTGCGCCACGCCTTCTTCCAGGTCTCCTCCATCATTACCACCACCGGCTATGCCACGGTGGATTTCAACACCTGGCCCACCTTCTCCAAGGCGATTCTGGTGACGCTGATGTTCATCGGCGCCTGCGCGGGCTCCACCGGCGGCGGCATCAAGGTGGCCCGGCTGGTGATCCTGGTGCGCAGCTCCCTGGGGGAGATGCGGCGGATGCTGCACCCCAACGCGGTCACCACCACCCGCTTTGAGGGCAAGCCCCTGCCGGAGCGGAACACCCGGGGCGTGTATATCTTTCTCACCATGTACCTGCTGGTATTCACCGTTTCCTGCCTGCTGCTGTCTCTGGAGGAGTTCGACCTGGTGACCATCTTCACCGCCGTGGCCTCCTGCCTCAACAACATCGGCCCGGGGCTGGAGGTGGTGGGCCCCATGGGCAACTTCGCGGATTTCTCGCCGCTGTCCAAGCTGCTGCTGAGCTTTGACATGCTGGCGGGCCGCCTGGAAATCTTCCCTATGCTGCTGCTGTGCGCCCCCTCTATCTGGCGGAGGAAGCTGCCTGCCCGCCGTCAGAACTCTCAGGGGCTGTGACGGGGGAAGCACTTTCCGGTAAACAACAAACAGCATAAGAAGAGGCCGCCAAAAAGGCGGCCTCTTCTTATGTTGAATTTATTTTCTGAAAGAGGTTCCTGCATGGTTCGGCAAGCCGCAGGTAAGCGGCTCAACCGGCGGAGCCGGAGCGGATGGTGTTGGTGATACGGCCGATGCCGTCAATTTCGCAGGTGATCACGTCGCCCTCTTTTAGAAAACAGGGAGGCTCCATGCCCATCCCGACGCCCGCAGGCGTGCCGGTAATAATAATCGTACCGGCGGGCAAGGTCATGCAGCGGGAGAGCTCGCTGACAATATGGCGGATATCGAAAAACACCTGATCGGTAATGCTGTCCTGGCGCAGTTCCCCATTGACATAGCAGCGGATCGGCAGCGCAGGCGGGCAGGGGAACTGGTCGGCAGTGACGATAACCGGTCCCATGGCAAAGAAGGAGTCCAGGCTTTTCCCCAGAAAATTCTGCTTATGGCGATACTGTACATCCCGGGCGCTGACATCGTTTGCAACGCTGTATCCAAATAGGTACTCGTGGACATCTTCCGGAGAGACGTGAAGAGCATCCTTGCCTAAAATTACGGCTAATTCGCACTCGTAGTCCAGTTTGGTGACAAAATCCAGATGGCCGTCAATGGGTTCTCCGTCTCCCACGGCCCGGAGGACCTTCTTGTCAAAGTAGACTGCATAGGGCTGTTCGCCGTGGTAATCCACCTTCTGAAAGCGATAGGATTCCTCGGCGTGGCGCATGTAGTTTTCTCCCAGGCAGATCACGTTTCCAACCGGGTGCGGAATGGGCGCACAGGGCTGCGTATCCGACAGAGGGACTCCGCACGGGTGGCCCTGACGGGCGGTTTCCTCCAGGATCTTGCGCTTTTCCGGAGTAAAGCTCCGGATCAGATCATTCATGGAGGCGTCGGAAAACCCCAGCTTCTGAACGGGATATACCGTGCGCTCATCAGAGGAAAGCACGCAGACCTGCTCTGCTCCTTGTATGTTACAGGTGAGAAGTTTCATGTTCTTCAGCTCCTTTTACCAGAGGCGCTGCACTGTGTCAGCGGTATTTGGCTACCAGCTGGTCAAAGTCCGCCTCGTCCAGCAGACTGTGCTTTTCATAGGCCCGGGCCTTGACATCGCTTACCAGGAGCCGCTTTTCCTCGGCGGTCAGGTCGATCTTCCGTGCGGCCAGCCAGCAGTCGATGGAAGAAATGCCGGAATGCTTGCCCAGCACCACCTGGCTGTCCGGGTGGCCGGTCAGGGAGGGCAGGTAGGAATTTGTGATCAAAGGATTGCTCTGGTGGGTTTTCGCATACCAGTCGGCTACGATGCCGGACTCGATATCAAAGACGGTATCGCCGGTAATGCCCCGGTTGCCCCGGATCTGCAGGCCGGAGAAGCTGCGCAGCAGCTTGGACAGGGGATAGATCTGGCTGTAATCCAGACCCAGATCCACGCCGTACAGCGTCAGCAGGGACAGGACCACGTCCTCATAAGGTGCGTTTCCGGCCCGCTCTCCCACGGCGCCGATGGTGGTGTGGGCCACATCGGCGCCGGCGGCCAGACCCATGATGGTATTGGCGGCACCCAGGCCGTAATCGTCGTGGAAATGCAGTTCCACCGGCTTGTTGGGGATGCGGGCCTTTACAGCGCGAACAAGATGCGGCACGGTGTGAGGAGCCAGAACACCCATGGTGTCCACGATGGCCAGAGCGTCCATGTGGCCGTTGGCCGCCACGTGCTCCAGCAGGTCCAGAGACCAGTTCATGGAGGCGCGGGTCATGTCGATGGGGAAGAAAACCGTGTACAGACCTGCTTCCTTGGCTGCAAGAGAGGCCTTGATCGACAGCTCCAGAGCCCGATCCATGGTCCAGCCGTAGGCGCTGGTGATCATTTCCTCGTTGCAGGGGATTTCGATAATAACACCTTTGACTCCGCAGTCAGCGGCCCGCTTGACGTCGTCCACCATGCAGCGGGCAAATGCAAAGATCTCGCTTTTGATATCGCTTCGCTTGGCCAGATCCACGATTACCTGCCGGTCCTGCTCGGACACAGCCGGCATGCCGGCCTCGATGCGGTGGATTCCCATTTCCGACATTTTTTCTGCCAAAGCAATTTTCTGGTTGTAATCGAAAATCAGGCCCGCCTGCTGCTCGCCGTCCCGAAGCGTCACGTCATGGAGCTTGATATGATCTGAAAAGTTCAGCCCCTCGGTTACTTGGCTGGAAAAGTTCCAGCTGCTGGTAAACCATTTGTCGTTGCGCCATTTTTCGCTCATAAACAAATACCTCCCCTTAAAAAATCACACCCCACAAGGGGGTCGGAGCCCGGGCAGGACCCAGGCTCCGCGGCTTGCTGTATTTCAGATGAAACGGCAGATGCGGTCAATGGCAATGTCGGAGAAGCCAAAGGCCTCTGCTTTTGTGGTTTTGCCGTTGCACACCTCCAGCAGTTCGTCCAGCATAGCGGCGCCGGCATCTTCGATGCTGATTTCGCCCTCAGTAACGCCGCTGACGTCGATATCCATGTTGTCGATCATGTTCTGGAATGTGGCGCGGTTGGCGGTGACTTTCAGAACGGGAGCGATGGCGTGGCCGGTGGGCGTGCCGCGTCCCGTGGTGAAAACGACCACCTGACAGCCGCCGGCCACCATGGCGGTGACGGAGGCGATGTCGTATCCCGGGGAGTCCATGACGATGGCGCCCTTTTTGGTGGGGCGCTCGCCCTCCATAACGACCTCCACGATGGGGCGGGTGCCGCCCTTGTAGATGCAGCCCAGGGATTTCTCTTCGATGGTGGAGAGACCGCCGTCCTTGTTGCCCGGCGTGGGCTGGCCGTGACGGCAGTCCTGCCCGGCAGCAGCAAGGTGCGCCTCGTAATCCCGGCAGATTTTGATGATCTGATCATGGATCTCCTTGGTGGCGCCCCGCCGGGCCAGAATGTGCTCGGCGCCCACGAATTCGATCGTCTCGGAGATCATGGTGGAGGCGCCGAGGTCCACAAGGCGGTCGCTGAGGTTGCCGACGGCGGGATTGGCGCCGAAGCCGCTGGTCGCGTCGCTGCCGCCGCACTCAATGCCCATCATCAGGCTGGAGATGTCGCAGGGTTCCCGCTTGACCAAAGAGGCGTCCGACACCATCTGCCGGGCAGAGCGGACGGCCTTTTCAATGGTCCGGATGGTGCCGCCCTCTTCCTGAATGCCGTAGGAGACGATGGGCTTGTTGGTGACCTTCTGGATGCTCTCCCGCAGCTTTTGGTGCGAGACATTCTCGCAGCCCAGGCCGATGACCCCCACTCCGTAGACGTTGGGGTTGGCGGCAAAGCCGATCAGAATTTTCTGCGTCATCTCCTCGTTGCCCTTGACCTCTGCGCAGCCGGAGTTGTTGATCACGTTGATGGAGCCGTTTACCTGGGAGGCAACGACGCGGCAGGTCTCGCTGGCGCAGGCGCAGGTGGGCAGAATCAACACGTGATTGCGGATACCCACGGTGCCGTCAGGGCGCTTGTAACCCATAAAGTTCATAGTCAATTCTCCCTCTTTCCTTATTCGCTCAGCTCACTGGAGTAGTCGCGGGGCAGACTGTCAATGTTCAGGTGGGACACCCAGATGCCCACGCCGATGTCCACCTGGGCGCCGCCGATGATTTCACCGTATTTGATTACGTGAGCGCCCTTGGCAATGGGGGCCACTGCGATTTTATGACAGGGAGGGATCTGCTCCGTGGTGGTGACAGAGCAGAGCTCCGAGCCCTTGAAGTAGTGGACGGTCTGCCCCGCGTTTGCCCCGTTGACAACCGTAACGACATTATCCTTTGGATTCAACATAATGGCTTCTGCTTTCATGTGATTTCCCTCCGGTTTGAAAATTTATATCAGGCCTTCTCAGCGGCCTTCTTGGCGGCCCACTCAGCGGCGGTACCCCACTTTTTGGCTGCCCAGGAGGTCAGCAGGGGAACCAGGATGACCGTGACGATCACAGCGGCGGCGCACTGAGCAGTGGCGGACTCCACATAGGGCTCGAAAGCCGGGGCGGCCACAGCCACGGCGGCCGGCGTCGCCACGCAGTTGCCGGCTGCGGTAGCTACCGCGGCACCGGCGTAGCCAGGACGCTTGAGGATGAATTTGTCGGCCAGAATGCAGATCAGACCGGACCAGGCCACGCAGATCACACCCAGCAGGATTCCGGACAGACCGCCCTTGACCAGGTTGGCCAGGCTGATGCCCGCGCCCAGGCAGAAAGCGAAGAAGGGGATCAGCACATTCAGACCGGGCTTGAGGAAATCGGCGATATCCTTGTCTAGATTGCCCAGGATCAGACCGGCCAGAATCGGGGCGATGGCACAGATCAGGCTCTGCAGAGGAATATCCGCCATGCCGGAGGCACCCACAGCCACCAGGGTCAGGAAGGGGGCGTCGTTGATGTTGAGGATCGCCTGGGCAGCGATGTCGGTATCATCACCGAAGGAACCCGCCAGGGACATGAACAGTTCGCCGTTGGAGTTGGTCACGGCGCTGATGATGGCCAGAGTAGACAGGCCCAGGACGCCGGCCATGCCGAAGATGGCACCCACAGCCCAGCCCAGTGCGGCGCCGGCCAGGAATTTTGCCGGCAGCAGAACGATGCCGCGCTTGAGAATTTCCCCGCCCTGGCGCAGCTGAATCTGTGCACCCACGCAGAAAAGGAACACGGCGATGGTGGTGTTCGCACCGCTGCTGGACCACAGGGCGGTAACATAGCCGCCGGCCTGCAGGACAGAGGGGCAGACCGTATTGATCACAACGCCCGGCAAAAGGGGGATCACCATCATGCCGCCGGGAACTTTTTGCACAGTTTTCAAAATTTTCATTGCAGTATCCTCCTAAAATTCAAACAACTGTATGGAAGCAGGACATATGCAGGGATCGGCAGAGCCAGATATCGGACGGCTTGTCCGTGAGTGGCTGCATAAGTGAATTGATTTGAAACACATGTGCTTCGCAATCCGGATAGCACTAGTGGAATTTGCCTAAAAACAAGAAGCAATATCAAAAACGAATTTGATTGTTTCAAAATAAAGCTAATTTTCTTAGCAAGATATATACGCAAAGGATTTGCACAGAACGTGTATCAATATGGAACAAAAATGAGTTAAGAAATGAAGAAAAGAGCGGTGATTTTTGGGAGACAGACAGAGAAGAACCAATAAAGATTTGAAATGAGACATATAAAACGCGCTTTGAAGGGGGCGAACAAAAAATATTTGAGAACACCACTCGCGAAATGTGATTCGTTTTGATACACTAAAAAAGAGGTGAGCGTGTGGACAAGATCAAGATACTGACCATTGCGCCGTATCAGGAATTGGAGTATCTGGTGCGGGATATCGCAAAGGATTTTGATAACATTGAGATGTATACGTTTACAGGCTATTACAAGAATGCGATCCAATTTGCCAAGGCGTTTCCGGACAAGGAATTTGACGTGATCATCTCCCGGGGCGGTACGGCGACTTTGGTGCGGTCCTTGAATGATACGCCGGTAGTGGAGGTGGAGGTTTCCACGCTGGATCTGCTGCGGGTAATCAAGCAGGCGGTCCAATGCTCTCCCAAGGCTGCCGTGGTCAGCTATCCCGATGTGACGGCTCGTGTGGAGATGCTGGCGCAGTTTTTGCGGCTGGATATCAAGACGTTTTCCTTTGATCTGCCCGAACAGATTGAGGAGACCGTCCGGCGCTGTGTGCGGGCGGGATATCAGTTGATCGTGGGCGGTGCAGCCACTCGGGAGTATACGGTGGCGGAAGGCGCACAGTTTATGCTGATTGCATCCAGCCGGGAGAGCGTGGAGGCCAGCATCCGGCGGGCAATTGAGCAATATCACCTCATGAACAGCGTCCAGGACAGAAACCGTCTTTATCAGAGCATCGTGGACAAGAGCGACGCCGCGCTGTTCCTTTTTTCAGAGGAGAAAAACGTGCAGTACATGAATGTGGCTGCCCGGCGGATGCTGAACAGCGTGGACCGGCTTGAACAGTTCCTTGCGCGGAATATTGATGTGCTGGAGAAGAATCAGCGGCTGCATTTGCTGAAAAAAATGAATAACGACGTCTATGAAGTCAACGGCAACGCCATCATGATCCGCCAGCAGCCCCATTATCTTTTCGAGCTGCATTTTCGGTCTGCGGGGTGCCGGGTAGCCTCTGTGGCCCAGATCGAAAACCCGGAGGAAATCCGACGCAGCCAACAGCTTTTGGGCTCCAGCGAGCTATACCTGCGCCCTCTGGCAAAGGCCATTCAAACGGCCGGTGAATCCATGCTGCCGGTACTGATCCAGGGGGAGGTGGGGACCTGCAAAGGCCTGGTGGCCCGGAAGATCCACGGACAGCAAGTCGGGGAGATCACCAGCCTGATTTGCCTGCGCTGCGGCGACCTGACGGAGAAAAACTGGAATCTCCTGCTGAACAACGCCGACTCGCCCATTCATGCCATGCATTATACGGTGTATCTCGACCACGTGGACGCTCTGACGCCGGAGCTTCAGCGGCAGGTGTCCGCCTATATCGAGGACAGTAAAATGACACGCCGGCACCGCCTGATCAGTTCCAGCTGCTGCGACCTGTCCGCCGAGGTGGCCAGGGGGCGATTTTCGAGCCGGCTCTATATGCAGCTGAGCGGCTTTACCATCAATGTGCCGTCCCTGGCCCAGCGCCGGGAGGATATTCCTGCGTTTGTTAACCGGATGCTTCCACAGCTCAACACCCTTTTGTCCAAGTCCGTGGTGGGAATGGAGCCGGATGCAATGGAGCTGATGACGCGCTTTGATTGGCCGCTGAATCTGGTTCAGCTGGAGAAAGTCCTGCGGCAGATCATGGCGGCGCCTGTCTCCTTTTACATTTCTGCTGAGGAGGTGCAGGCTGTTTTGAGCAACGAGGAGAGAAAAACGGCGGCGGCTTCCTTTGACTTGTCAGGCACGCTGGAGGACATTGAAAGGCGCGTTATACAACAGGTCCTCAAAGAGGAGAATATGAATCAATCTGCCGCCGCAAAACGGCTGGGGATCGGACGCAGTACACTGTGGAGGAAGATCTCTGCCGGAGAAGGGCAGCGTTCAAATTAAGAGCGATGACAAGTAAAAGAGCCACCGGAGAGGGGATCCCTCTCCGGTGGCTTTTTGCGGTTGACCGCCGGAGCGACGAGGCCGGCGGTGTTGTGTGTGGAGCATTTTACCCAGAGCGGCGGTATGCCGGGGACTTTGCCGGCGGTATGCGGGCAAGCGGCAGCCAAAAGTGAATGAACGGGAAACCGGCGTCGCAGAAAGTGCCTTAAAACAGCTCCCGCAGAAAAGAGATTTCCTGCGGGGGCGGCGGTCTGCTGCCGGGCGTCAGGGCAGCTCCAACTGGTCCAGCTGGGAGAGGATCTCCCGCTGGCGCTCGTAGAACAGCAGCTCCTTGTTGTGGGCGAAGTAGGCCTCGCAGCCGTAGCGGCTGATGAACCGGGCGGCGCTGGGGTCCATGGTCAGCTCCGTCACCAGGATCAGCATCTCCTGGCCGTCTCCAAAGACCTCCTCGCAGAAGCCGAACAGGTGGGTCAGCTGGGCTCCGGCTGCCTCCGCCCGGCGCTTCATGTCCGCCACGGCACCGTCGAAGTCCGCCTTGACGGCGGCAAAGGGATCGTCCGGGGCCTTGGCGGCCAGCTGTTTGTGCCTGCGCAGGGCCGCCATGGTCCGCTCCCGGGCCCGCTCCTGCTCCTGGGACAGGCTGCCGGCCCGGCGGGCGCTGTCCAGCAGGGACTGCTGGGCCGAGAGCTGGGCGTCCAGCAGGGCCTGGATGTCGGCGTCCGGCGACGCCATCCCCGCCTTCACGGCCCGCAGGGCCTCCAGCAGAAGGCGCAGGGCGTCCTCCGTCTCCGCCACGGCGCGCAGGGGGCGGACGGCCGCGTCCAGCAGCAGCCCCAGCAGGGACAGCCGCTCGTCGAACTTGGCGGCCTTGGCCCGCTTCTTCACGGCGGCGGGGGCCTTGCCGGCGAGGATCTTGTCCACCTGATAGTCGCTGCGGTACTTGTTGAACAGGTCGTAATAGATGGCGAACTCCTTGGCGATGCGGGGGTTTTGCAGATACTGGCCCACCAGCTTTTCATCCACGGGCAGGCCGTTCTTCTCATACAGGTGCAGCATCTGGCTCAGATCATCCCAGCCCCGGGCGGTGACGAACTGCTTGCCGCTGACGGTGGACTCCACCTTGTAGAAGTCCCCCTTGCGGATCTCCAGGTAAGTCAGCACCGCCGGGTGGACGCCCTTTTTCAGGGCGAAGGACTTCCAGGCGTCGAAGTCCGGCTCCACGTCGATGCGCTTGAGCCGGTCCCAGGTGACGATGTCGAACTCCCGCACGGACTTGTTGTACTCCGGCGGGTTGCCGGCGGTGACCACGATCCAGCCGTCAGGCACCCGGTGGCGGCCGAAGATCTTGTACTGCAAAAATTGCAGCATGGAGGGGGCCAGGGTCTCGGACACGCAGTTGATCTCGTCCAGGAACAAAATGCCCTCCCGCTTGCCGCTCTCCTCCATGGTCTCGTAGATGGCGGCGATGATCTCGCTCATGGTGTACTCGGAGACCTGGTACTCCTTGCCGTCAAAGACCTTCTTCTCGATGAAGGGCAGGCCGAGGGCGCTCTGGCGGGTGTGGTGGGTCATGGAGTAGGACACCAGGGCCACGTCCAGCTCCTGGGCGATCTGCTCCATGACGGCGGTCTTGCCGATGCCCGGCGGGCCCATCAGAAATACAGGGCGCTGCTTCTCCGGACGGACGGCGTAGCGGCCGAACTCGTCCTTGGTGAAGTAGGCGGTCATGGCGTTTTTGATTTGTTCCTTGGCTTCTTGGATGTTCATATCCTGCATCCCGGCTTTCTATGTAAGATGTTGGTTGATTTCAAAGGGAGAACTCCGCGTCCGGGTCGGCTGCGGCGCCCAGCTGCCGCCCCCGGTCCAGCAGGAGGGCGGCGGCCTCCGTCAGGCGGCGGGAGAGCAGCAGCTCCACCGCCTCCGGGCAGCCGGCGCGGTCCAGCACCCCCAGCTCCAGCAGGCGCTCCAGGCGGGCGTGGAGCTGGGGACTGTCCGTCAGGGGCAGCTTTTGACGCAAAAAGGCGGCGTACCGGTCCATGCTGCGGAGGTGGCCGTAGGCGTGGTCGCCCTGAAGGGCGTAGAAGTCCCGGTAGGAGAGGCCCTCCAGAACGGAGAGCCCGTAGAGCAGCCGCTCCTGGCCGGAGAAGCGGCGGTCGGGGGAGTAGAGGGCAGCGATATCCGCCTCATAGTCCGCCGGCGTTGCGGCATAGCCCAGGCACAGGGCGTATTCCAGCTGCTTGAGTCGCCCGCCGCACAGGGCGCAGAGGCACACGTCCTGGCGGCCGTAGCCGGCGCTGCGCTCGATCATGTCCTCCATCAGCTCCAGCAGCCGCCCGTAGTCATCCAGGGTGAAAAAGGGGACCATCCGGGGAGCGGAGAACACCATCAGTTCCGGCGGCAGCGGCGCGCCGGACCGGAGGTCCATGGCGATCCGGGTGAGGAAGCGGGCGTCGTCCCCGGCACCGCCCGCCAGCCACGCCAGCAGCTCCCCCAGACCCAGCAGGTCCGCCCGGCCCTCGTAGCGCAGGGACCGCAGCCGGGGCAGGGCCCCCAGGCCGTAGAGGGCGGTCACATGGGCGGGGACGGTCAGCTCCTCCACGGCCTCCCAGCCGGGAGCGGGGGAAAGACGCACCGCCGCCTCCGGGGCGGTCACCTCCGCCCGGATGCCGTGGACCGCAAGAGGCGGGGAGATGGGGCGCATGGCGGGACCTCCTTGCTCACAGCGAGAATTCCGACTCCGGATCCGCGGCCGGGGCGGCGCCCAGGGACAGCAGGCAGGCGGTGGCGTCGGTCAGACGGGCCCGGGCCATCAGCTCCGCCGCCGCGGACCGGACGGCGGGACCCAGCAGCCCCGCCGCCTCCAGGGAGATCAGCAGCGATCGCAGCTCCTCCGTATCCTCCAGGTGCAGCTGGCCGGAGAGAAAGTCCAGATAGGCCGTCCAATCGCGCATATGGTGGTAGCCGTGGGGACCGTCGGCGGTGTAGAAGGTCTCATAGGAGTTCCCCAGGCCCAGGGCCAGGGCGTAGAGCAGCTGCTGCCGGGGGGAGGGACGGGCTGCTCCATAACAGGCCGCCGTCTGCGCAGGATAGGGCGGGACCGCGGCGGCGCAGCCCATGGAAAAGGCGTACTCTAAGTGCTTGAGGGCCGCATAGCTGCGGCAGAGGATCACGTTCATCCGGGCGGAGTCCTGTCGGCCGTTGCTGCACGCCGCCAGATCGTCGATGGCCGCCAGCAGCCGCCCGTAGGCGGGCAGGGCCTGGGGCGGCCGCAGCCGGGGGGCGAAGATAGCCGTGAGGGTGCCGCTCATGGGCGGCGACGCCAGCAGATTGGTGGCCAGGCGGTGGAGGAGCACCTCGTCGTCCTCCGTGTCCCCGGCCAGCCAGGCGATGCCCTCCTCCAGGCCCAGCACGTCGCCGCCGCCCAGACACTCCACCGTCCGCAGGCCCCGCAGCCGCTCCAGGCCGGAGAAGCTGCGGATCCTCTCCGGGATCATCAGCGTCTCCACGCCGCCCAGGCCCGCGGCGTCCTCGGCCCGCAGACACACCACGGGGCCTGGGGCGGCCACCGTGGCCCTGGTCCCCTCGATCCGGAGGGGGCCCTGTTCCCTTGTCTCCATGGTCAGATCTCCTCGCTTTGCAGCACCAGCTTGATGGCCCACACCGGTACGTCGGGGTCCAGGCCCTCGTCGCCCACAAAGACGAAGGCGGCGTCGTAGTCCGGCTTGCGCTCCGGGAAGATGCCCGCTCCGTCGGTGAAGTAGATCATCCCCCGCAGGTTGGTGAAGGCCCCGTCGCGGATCAGCTGGTCCACATACTGGAACACCGGCCGGAAGTCCGTGCCGCCGAAGCCGTGGAGCTCCATGTGGGCCAGGTAGTCCTCAAAGTCCCTCTGGCAGGTGATGTGGGCGTCCTCCTGGATCTGGGCGTCGCACTGGATGATGTGGAGGTTGATCTTGGTGAAGAAGTTCTCCTGCTGGCGCAGGATGTTGTAGGTCTTGGTGACGAACCGCTGGACCAGGTCCCCGCTGACGGAGCCGGAGGTGTCGATGGCCACCACGAACTCCCGGATGCGGCGGACCTCCTTGTACTCCAGGGGCTCCACCAGGGGCATATTGCCGTAGAGGGAGAGACCGTAGGTGTAGAAGATGTAGTCGAACTCGTCGTTGTTGACCTGCACCACCTCGCCCAGGGACATATAGCGTCGCAGGAAGTCGGCGTAGTCGTAGTGCTCCCGGGTCACGGGCCGCAGGCTCTGGACCAGGGACCCGGCGTCCAGGCCGTGGCGGCGGGAGGCGGTCTCCAGATCCACCTGGATCCGGCGGCTGATCTCCTTCCAGGCCTTTTCCAGCTCCTTCCGCTCCTCGGTCCCGGAGGGGGGATCCTGCTTGCGGCGGGCGCTGGACCCGCCCCGGCCCTGCTTGTCCCGGGCGGGGATGCCGCCCTCCGGCGGGGGCTCCTGCCCCTCGCCTCCGGCGCTGGACCCGCCCTTGACGGGCAGATACCAGGCCCGGTGGTCGTCCGCCAGGAAGGGCTGGCGCAGCTGGGCGATCTGGTCCGGGCGCAGGTTTTGGTCCAGGAGGTGGCGGTAGAGCTTTTCTGCCGTCAGGGGGTGGACCTGTTCCGCCAGGGCCGCCAGGGTCTCCTCCTGGGCCCTGTCCCGCCGGCAGGCGGCGCAGGGCAGGTCCAGGTCCCGGATGGCGGCCTCCACGGCGATGTCGCAGGCCAGATCCCAGCACCGGCGGTCGATGCCGGGGCCGGTGAAGAGGTGGTGGAACACGCAGTGGAGCACCATGTGCAGATAGTCCCGCACCGGGCGATTCTGCTCCTGGCGGTAGGCGTTGAGCAGGTAGTAGACATCGTAAAAGAGCTTCTGGCCGTCGGTGGCCAGGGTGCCGGGATAGGAGACGGGGGTGAACCGGCTCAGGGCCAGGTCCAGAAACCGCAGGTGCACCAGAAGGGTGCTCCGGGCCAGATCCAGCACCTCCCGGGCCAGACCGTCCGCTCGGCGGAAGGCCGCCACATGATCCTCCATTTCCCCTCACCGTCCTTTCTGCCGCCGGAGCGGGTCCGGCGGACACAGGTCTATGGTAGCACGCCCTCCGCTCCATTGCAAGGGCGGGCGTCTTGCGCCGCCGGGCGGGACATGATATGATACCAAAAAACCATTGTTGGAGTGAGACCATGAAGAAACTGGTCATCGGCATCCTGGCCCACGTGGACGCGGGCAAGACCACCTTGTCCGAGGCACTGCTCTATGAGAGCGGCGCCATCCGCCGCCTGGGCCGGGTGGACCACAAGGACGCCTTTCTGGACACCGACGCCATGGAGCGGGAGCGGGGCATCACCATCTTCTCCAAGCAGGCGGTGCTGCCCCTGGAGGACACGGAGGTGACGCTGCTGGACACCCCGGGCCACGTGGACTTCTCCGCCGAGACGGAGCGGACGCTGCGGGTGCTGGACTGCGCCGTGCTGGTCGTCAGCGGCACCGACGGCGTCCAGGCCCACACCCGGACGCTGTGGCGGCTGCTGGAGCGGTACGGCGTGCCGGTATTGCTGTTTGTCAACAAGATGGACCTGGCCGGGGCGGATCGCACGGCGGTGCTGGCGGAGCTGCGCCGGCGGCTTTCCTCCGGGTGCGTGGACTTCGGCGCGGCGCCGGAGCAGGTGGCCGAGGAGGCCGCCATGTGCGGCGAGGCGGCCCTGGAGCAGTTCCTGGATACCGGCGCCGTGACGGACGGGACGCTGCGGCAGCTGGTGGGGGAGCGGGCGCTGTTCCCCTGCTTCTTCGGCTCGGCGCTGAAGCTGGAGGGCGTGAAGGCCCTCCTGGAGGGGCTGGAGCGGTACGCCCCAGCCCCGGCCTATCCGGCGGAGTTCGGCGCCCGGGTGTACAAGATCTCCCGGGACGGCCAGGGCGCCCGGCTGACCCATCTGAAAGTCACCGGCGGCACGCTGCGTGTGAAGGATCTGCTCCGGGGCCCCGGCGGCGCCTGGGAGGAGAAAGCGGACCAGCTGCGCATCTACTCCGGCGCCAAATTCAAGACCGTGGAGGAGGCCCCCGCCGGGACGGTGGTGGCTGTCACGGGCCTGAGCCGCTCCCTGCCTGGGGAGGGCCTTGGGTTCGAGGGCCAGTGGACCGGGCCGGTGCTGTCCCCGGTGCTGACCTATCAGGTGCAGCTGGCGGAGGGCACGGACCCCCACACCGCCCTTATGAAGCTGCGGCAGCTGGAAGAGGAGGACCCCCAGCTCCACGTCTCCTGGAGCGAGGCTGCCCGGGAACTGCGAGTGCAGCTGATGGGCGAGGTGCAGCTGGAAATTTTGGGCCGGCTGCTGCGGGACCGGTTCGGCATGGAGGTGACCTTCGGCACCGGCGCCATCTTGTACCGGGAGACCATCGCCGCCCCGGCCATCGGAATCGGCCACTTCGAGCCTCTGCGCCACTACGCGGAGGTCCATCTGCTGCTGGAGCCCCTGCCCCGGGGCAGCGGACTGGTGTTCGCCTCCCGCTGCCCGGAGGACCAGCTGGACCGGAACTGGCAGCGGCTGATTTTGACCCATCTGGCGGAGAAGGAGCACCTGGGCGTGCTGACCGGCTCCCCCATCACGGATCTGAAGATCACCCTCCTGGCGGGCCGGGCCCACGACAAGCACACCGAGGGTGGCGACTTCCGCCAGGCCACCTACCGGGCGGTGCGCCAGGGGCTCATGTCGGCTCAGGGCGTACTGCTGGAGCCCTGGTACACCTTCCGGCTGGAGCTGCCCGCCGCCCAGGTGGGCCGGGCCATCAGCGACCTCCAGCGGATGAACGGCGAGACGGACCCGCCGGAGACCTTCGGCGAGGAGACGGTTCTCACCGGCGCGGCGCCGGTGGCGGCATTGCGGGATTACGCCCGGGAGGTCACGGCCTACACCCGTGGCCAGGGGCGGCTCTTCTGCCAGAACGGAGGCTACCGCCCCTGCGCCGATCAGGCGGCCGTTGTGGAGGCCCTGGGCTACGACCCGGACCGGGACGTGGAGAACACCGCCGACTCGGTGTTCTGCGCCCACGGCGCGGGGTACAACGTCAAGTGGGACCAGGTGCCCGCTATGGCCCACGTGTCCAGCGGCGTGTCCCTGGAGGAGGAAGAGGCGTCGGAGGACACGGCGCCCCAGCCCCGGCAGGCCATGGACTACGCCGGGACCCTGGCCCAGGACAAGGAATTGCAGTCCATCTTTGAGCGGACCTACGGCCCGGTGAAGCAGCGCTCCTTCCAGCCGCCGCCCAAGCCCCGGCGGCCCGTATCTGAGGGGGCGGAGGAAAAGCGGTCCATCCCGCCCCGGCCCACGGGGCCGGAGTATCTGCTGGTGGACGGGTACAACATCATCTTCGCCTGGGACGAGCTGAAGACCATCGCCCGGGAGAACCTGGACGCCGCCCGGAAGGCCCTGTGCGACATCCTCTGCAACTACCAGGGCTACCGCAAGTGTCGGGTGATCCTGGTGTTCGACGCCTACAAGGTCAAGGGCGGCCAGGGCAGCGTGGAGAAGTACCACAACATCCGCCTGGTCTACACCAAGGAGGCCGAGACGGCGGACGCCTATATCGAGCGGGCCACCTATGAGATCGGAAAGCACCACCGGGTGCGTGTGGCCACCTCCGACGGGCCGGAGCAGCTCATCATCCTGGGCCACGGGGCATTGCGGTTGTCGGCCTCCGCCTTCCGGGCGGAGGTGGAGGAGGTCCAGGGCCGGATCGCCGACGTGCTGGAGCAGAACAACCGCGCCGCCGGCGCAAGGCCGGTCCGGGCGGCTCTGGAAAAGGCCCAACAGGAAAAGGAGGATGCCACATGATCACCCTGTTGACCGCAGCCCTGACCCTCACCGCCTGTACGCTGGCGCGGTGGTATCTGGAGCGGCCGGGGCGCCGGGAGCGCAGCGCCCTGGGCGGCCGGATCAAGCTGACGGCCCTTTGGAACCGGGGCGCCGCCTTCGGCCTGCCCCTGGGGCGGGAGGCGCTGATGGTCCTCTCCGCCCTGGTGCTGGGCGTGACGGTGCTCTTTCGCCGCCGGAGTCCCTTCGGCGCCGGGCTGGTCCTGGGCGGCGGGCTCAGCAACCTCTGGGAGCGGCTGCGGTACGGGAAGGTGCTGGACTACCTGCGCTTTCCCGCCGCGCCGGGAAAGCTGAAGAAGTACGTCTACAACCTGGCGGACCTGGCCCTGTTCCTGGGTGCCCTTCTGCTGGCCCTGTTTCCCCGGGAGAAATAAGTAAATGGAAACGCCTCCGCGGACAACAGTCCGCGGAGGCGCTTTTTTGTCTTGGCTCAGGTCAGCAGCTCCCAGCCCATCTTCAAAAACAGCAGTCCCAGCACCACGAAGATCATTCGCCGGACCTTGGTGCTGCCGCCCCGGATGGCGTACCGGGCGCCGCACCAGTTGCCCGCCACGCAGCACACCACCGCCGGCACTGCCAGCTGCCAGTAGACCTTCCCGCCGGCGATCCACACCACGGCAGAGGCCACGTTGGAGGCCAGGTTGGCGGCCTTGGCGCAGCCGGAGGCCGTCAGCAGGTCCATGCCCAGCACCAGAGTGAAGGCCAGGATCATGAAGGTGCCGGTGCCGGGGCCGATGAGCCCGTCATAGGCGCCCATGCAAAGGCCGATGAGTGCGCTCAGCGCCGCGTGCTGCCGGGGTGTCCAGCGGTCGCTCCGGGTCTGGCCCAGGTCCCGCTTCCACACCATCACCGCCGCCGCCACGGGCAGGGCTGCCAGTACGCAGGCCTGGAGCACCTGCTCGGAGCACCACAGGGCCAGCCGGGCCCCCAGAGCGCCGCCGGTCAGAGCGCCCGCCGCCGCCAGCACGGCGGTCCGCAGCTCCACCTTGCCGCTGCGCAGGTACCGCCAGGCGGCGGTTCCGGTGCCGATGGCGTTGACCACCTTGTTGGTGCCGGCAGCCAGGTGGACCGGCACCCCCACAAAGAGGTAAGCCGGCAGAGAGATCAGCCCGCCGCCCCCTGCCACGGAGTCCACGAATCCCGCCAGGAACAGCATGGGGCACACCAGCAGGCACATATGAAAAAAGGAATCCACAGTCCTCACATTCCCTCCCAAAAAACTCACGGCGCCTATTGTAGCATATTTTTTCCACCGTGACAATCGGTTTGGCTTGACAAGGAGCGGAGTGGTCCTGTATACTAACTGTACTAGTACGGATAGTACAATTTTGGTCATTTTCTTTACGTTTTATTAACACCCTCTTGACAATGGCGAAAATTGTGTTATTGCATTAAGCAACTAAGACAATGACACAGAAAAACGGACGACCCACTGCCAATGGAAAAGTATCTGGGATTTTACAGAGAATTGACCGGGGTGCCCCACGGATTTGATGGCCGTGGTGTACCATAGAGACGGGACCTTCCGAGAGATGAAGAAATTTGCCCATGCGGATCGTAATAGAGACAAAGAGAGCGAAGGAGGCACAGCCATGAAAATCCTCATTACCACAGATTGGTACGCGCCGGCGGTGAACGGCGTGGTGACCTCCGTGAAGAATCTGCGCCGGGAGCTGGAGGCCCTGGGCCACGAGGTCCGGATCCTGACGCTGTCGCCGGACCTGCGGTCGGAGGCGGCGGCGGGGATTACCCGCATCGGCTCCATCGGCGCCGGGCGTGTCTATCCCGGCGCCCGGCTGCGGACCGCGCTGGCGGGCCGGTGGGTGCGGCAGCTGGTGGAATGGGGACCCGACGTGGTTCACTCCCAGTGCGAGTTCTCCACCTTCTTCCTGGCCCGGCGCATTGCCGAGGAGCTGAACGTGCCCCTGATCCATACCTACCATACGGTGTATGAGGACTACACCCACTATTTCTCCCCCAGCGTCCGCTGGGGCCGCCGGGCGGCGGCGGTGTTCAGCCGCTGGATCACCGGCCAGACCGACTGCATCATTGCCCCCACCGGCAAGGTGCGCCAGCTGCTGCTGGGCTACGGAGTGACCCGGCCGGTGGTGGTGATCCCCAGCGGCATTGACCTGCGGCGGTTCCGCCGCCCCCGGGACCCTATGGCGGAGACGGTGCTCCGGGCCAGCCTGGACATTCCGGCGGACCGGACAGTGCTGCTGTTCGTGGGACGGCTGGCGGCGGAGAAGAATGTGGAGGAGCTGCTCGCCGCCCGCAAGGCCCTGGGAGACAAGCCTGTGACGCTGCTGCTGGTGGGAGACGGTCCCCACCGCCCGGCCCTGGAGGCCCGGGCGGCGGAGCTGGGCCTGGACGCCCCGGACGTGATCTTTGCCGGGCAGGTGCCGCCGGACCAGGTGGCCGACTGGTACCGCCTGGGCACGGTGTTCGTCAGCGCCTCCACCAGTGAGACCCAGGGCCTGACCTATGCGGAGGCCCTGGCCGCCGGGCTGCCGGTTCTGTGCCGGGCGGACCCCTGCCTGGACGGGGTCATCCGCCAGGGGGAGAACGGCTGGCAGTACCGCACGGAGGAGGAGTTCCTCCGCCGTGTGGAGGAGATCCTGGACGATCCCGCCCGGGCGGCGGAGCTGCGGCCCACCGCCGCAGCATCGGCGGAGCCCTTCTCGGCGGAGCGCTTCGCCCGCCGGGTGGAGCGGGTCTATCTGGATCAGATCAGCCGCCGGAGCGCGGCGGAAAGAGAGGTGTCCGCATGACCAAGAGCGTGGAGAGGACCGCCCTGCGGGCGGCGTCCTTGTGTGGGCTTGTGATCTGTGTGGTGACGGCGGTGTGGGCCTGGCGGATGGGCTTTTTGACCTCCCAGGAGAGGCTGCAGGCCCTGGTGGCCGGCTGCGGCGCCGCCGGGGCGCTGGTATTCGTGGCGTTCCAGGCGGTGCAGGTGGTGGTGCCCATCCTGCCCGGCGGCCTGGGGTGCCTGGCGGGGGTACTGCTGTTCGGCGCCGTCAACGGCTTTTTTTATAATTACATCGGCATCTGCGTGGGGTCCCTGCTGGCCTTCGCCATTGCCCGCAACTGCGGGAAGCCCCTGCTGAGCCTGCTGTTTTCCGAAAAGACCATTCAAAAATACAGCGCCTGGACCGAGGACCGGGGCCGCTTTTCCAAGATGTTCGCCTGGGCCATCTTCCTGCCGGTGGCGCCGGACGATTTCCTTTGCTACCTGGCGGGCACCACGGAGATGAGCTGGCGGCGCTTCACCGCCATCATCCTGCTGGGCAAGCCCTTTGCCATCGCCCTGTACAGCCTGGGGCTGACGGTGGCATGGCAGCATGTGACGGCCATGTTGGCCTGAGAGAACGAAACGGATAAAAGGAGGCACGATATGCGGATCTGCATATACAGCGGCGGTGAGCGCCTGGTGGCCAAAAGCGGCGTGGGCCAGGCCATCCGCCATCAGCGGGAGGTGCTGCGCCGGGCGGGCGTGGAGACTACGGACCGCTGGAGCAGCGATACCTGGGCCGTCCATATCAACACGGTGCTGCCGGACATCCTGCCGGCGGTGCTCTGGGCTCGGCTGACGGGGCGGAAGGTGGTCTGCTACGGCCACTCCACCATGGAGGATTTCCGCCGCTCCTTCCGGGGCTCTGACGCCCTGGCCCCTCTGTTCCGGCGGTGGATCACCTTCTGCTACGGGCTGGGGGACGTGGTGCTGACCCCCACGGAGTACTCCCGCTCCCTGCTGGAGAGCTATGGGCTGAGGCGCCCGGTCTACGCCATCTCCAACGGCGTGGACACGGACTTCTTTGCACCAGACCCGGGCCTGCGGGAGGCGTTCCGGCGCCGCCGCGGTCTGCGGGACGGTGAGAAGGCCGTGGTCTCCGTGGGCCATCTCATCGCCCGCAAGGGCTTGCCGGAGTTTGCGGATCTGGCCCGGCGGATGCCGGACGTCCGCTTTATCTGGTACGGCTGGACGGACCCCCGCCTGGTGCCCGCCGAGATCCGGCAGGTGCTGGACACGGCGCCGGAGAATCTGGAGTTCCCCGGCTACGTGGGCCGGGAGGAACTGCGGGAGGCCTACTGCGGCGCCGATGCCTTCGCCTTCCTCAGCCACGAGGAGACGGAGGGCATCGTGGTGCTGGAGGCCCTGGCCTGCGGGATCCCGACGGTGCTGCGGGATATCCCGGTGTACAACGGCTGGCTGGAGGACGGGAAAAACGTCTACAAGTCCGCCGATCAGGAGGGGTTCCGGCGGACGCTGGAGGGCATCCTCTCCGGCTCCCTGCCGGACCTGACGGCGGCGGGACGGGCCGTGGCCGAGGAGCGGAGTCTGGAAGCTGTGGGGCGGCAGCTGCGGGAGATCTACCGCAGGGAGAACATCCTGCCCCTGCCGGCGCCGGCTCACGCCCAGGCATGAGGCGGATACAGATGCAAACGAAAAGCGCGCGGCTTTTTTGCTCATATCAGCCGCACCTGATAGGTCCGTAGCCAGTGGTCCAGCTGGAGAAAGTAGGCGATGGTCTGGGGGGTGGTCATCAGCTGGCCGTACCAGGGCTGGGCGTCCCGGCGGACCAGCAGGGCCTCCAGTGCCTCCCGCCGCACCAGGTCCAGCAGGGGAGAGGTATTGTCCGCCAGCACCTTCCGCAGCTGCCCGGATACCAGCTCCAGATACAGGGGGTGGACGGTCTTGGGATAGGGGCTCTTCTTCCGCTCCAGCACCTCCCGGGGCAGCCACGGCGCCGCAGCGGCGCGCAGCAGCCCCTTTTCCTGGCCACCCAGGTCCCGCAGATCCGGCGGGACGTTGTAAAGGTACTGGGCGATCCGCCAGTCGCAGAAGGGGACCCGGACCTCCAGGGCGCTCCACATGCTCATCCGGTCCTTCCGGTCCAGCAGGGTCTGCATGAACCAGTTCATGTTTAGATGCATCAGCTGCCGGGCCCGGCGCCGGGCTGGACCGTCCTCCGGCAGGCAGTCCGCCTGGGCCAGGGGGGACCGGCAGCGGGCGCGGACGAATTCCTCCGCATCCAGCCCCTCCGCCCACTCCGGCGAGAGGAAGGAGGTCCGCCAGGCGGTGGACCGGGCCCAGGGGAACTCCCCGACGGCCGGAGGATCCCGGAACCAGGGGTAGCCGCCGAAGATCTCGTCGGCGCACTCGCCGGACAGGGCCACCGTCACATCCCGGCGGACCCTGCGGCAGAACAGCAGCAGCGAGGCGTCGATATCCGCCATGCCCGGCAGGTCCCGGGCCTGGGCGGCCTCATCCAGGGCGCCGGCCACCTGGGCCGGGTCCAGCACCGCGGCGGTGTGACGGCAGCCCAGGAAATCCACCATGGTCTGGATGTAGGGTCCGTCCTGAGAGGGCTGGAAGTGCCCGGCGGTGAAATAGCGGCCGTTGTCCCGGTAGTCCACGGAGAAGGTCCGCAGTTCCTCGCCCCGCTCGCCCAGGGCCCTGGAGGCCACGGCGCTGATGATGCTGGAGTCCAGCCCGCCGGAGAGGAAGGTGCCCACCGGCACGTCGGACACCAGCTGGCGGCGGATGGCGTCCTCCACCAGAAAGCGCACGTGGGCCACGGTTTGGGCCTCGTCCTCCGTATGGGGCTCCGCCCGGAGGGACCAGTACCGCCGCAGATGCAGCCCCCGGCGGGAGAAGGTGCCGCACTGGCCCGGCAGCAGCTCCCGGACATTGCGGAACACGCCGCAGCCCGGTGTCCGGCCGGGGCCCAGGAGAAGAAGCTCCGCCGCTCCCTCCCAGTCCAGCTCCGGCGGCACCGCCGGATGGCGTACCAGGGCCTTCAGCTCCGAGGCGAACACCAGTCCTCCGTCGGGGAGCAGGGAGAAGAACAGGGGCTTCACCCCCATCCGGTCCCGGGCCAGGAACAGCGTCTCCCCGTCCTCCTCCCACACGGCGAAGGCGAAAATACCGTTGAACCGCTCAGGGCAGGCCTCACCCCACTCCAGATAGGATTTGAGCACCACCTCCGTGTCGGAGCGGCCCTGAAAGGTCCAGCCCCGGTCCGTCAGCTCCCGGCGCAGCTCTTCCGTGTTATACAGCTCTCCGTTGTAGACCAGCCGGCAGGGCCCTGCCGGCCCCTCTCCGCCCATGGGCTGGCGGCCGCCCTCCCGGTCCACTACGCACAGCCGGGTGTGGGCCAGCAGGGCGTGGGGGGAGCGGTACAGCCCCTCCTGGTCCGGGCCCCGCCGCCGCAGCGCCGCCTGCATGGCCTCGATGACCTCCGCCTGCGTCCGCAGGTCCCGCGTGTAGTCGATTTCTCCCGCAATCCCGCACATGGGAAACACCTCCTGAAAAAATAGCAGGGGAGCCCCGGAAAACGGAACTCCCCTGCTCGTTTCAGAATATGCGGCAGAGGGAAAAGGGTGACGGCGGGCTCACTGGGGCAGGGTCTGGACCACGCCCCGGGCGCAGTCCACAGAGACCATGATGCCGTCCTGGAGCCGCTGGGTGGCGCCGGTGGCGCCCACAATCACCGGCTTATCCAGGGTCAATCCCACGGTGGCGGCGTGGCTGTTGACGCCGGACTCCTCGCTGATCACCGCCGCCGCCTGCCGCAGCCAGGGCAGCAGGTCGTTGGTGGTGTAGGGCACCGCCAGCACGTCGCCGGGGTGGAACTTGGCGGCCACGTCCTCCTGGGACCGGCACACGCACAGAGGGCCGGAGGCGTTCTTGGTGCCGATGCCCACACCGTTGAGCAGGAAGCCGCCCACCAGATGGACCCGGATCATGTTGGTGGTGCCGGCCACGCCCACCGGCACGCCGGCGGTGACCACCACCAGATCGCCCTGGTGGACCAGATCCGCCTTCTCGGCGGCGCGGACGGCAAACTCCACCAGCTCGTCGGTGTTGCTGGCGTAGGGCATCATCAGCGGCACCACGCCGAAGTACAGGGACATCTGGCGGCGGACCTGCTCATCCAGCAGGCAGGCCACCACAGTGGTGGCGGGGCGGAAGCGGCTGACCATCTGGGCGGTGGTGCCCCGCTGGCTGACGGTGATGACCGCGTCGGCGCCGATGTCGGCGGCGGTGGTGCAGGCGGCGTGGGCCGTGGCCGCGGCAATGGACAGGCGGCTGGAGCCGCCCTGGCGCTTCATCCGCTTGGTGTAGTCGATCTGAGCCTCCGTCCGCAGGGCGATGGCGTCCATGGTGCGCACGGCCTCCACCGGGTACTTGCCCGCGGCAGTCTCGCCGGAGAGCATGATGGCGGAGGTGTTGTCGTAGATGGCGTTGGCCACGTCGGTGATCTCCGCCCGGGTGGGCCGGGGATGCTCCATCATGGAGTCCAGCATCTGAGTGGCGGTGATGGCGGGCTTGCCGCAGGCCACGCACTGGGCGATCATCTGCTTTTGCAGAATGGGGATCTCGGTGAAGTCGATCTCTACGCCCATATCGCCCCGGGCCACCATGATGCCGTCGGCCACGGAGAGGATCTCGGAGAGGTTGTTGACGCCGTCCTGATTCTCGATCTTGGCGATGATGCGGATCTTGGAGTCCACGCTGTCCAGCAGGCTGCGGATCTCCCGCACGTCGGCGGCGGTGCGGACGAAGCTGGCGGCAATGAAGTCGAAGCCCTGCTCCGCGCCGAAGAGGATGTCATCCCGGTCCCGCTGGCTCATGTAGGGCAGGGACAGGTGGACGCCGGGGATGTTGACGCCCTTGCGGTTTTTCATGGCGCCGTCGTTTTCCACCCGGCAGCGGATGGTGCTGGAAGTGGTGGCCAGTACGGTCAGGCGGACCAGACCGTCGTCCAGCAAAATGGTATCCCCGGTTTTCACATCCTGGGGCAGCTCGGCGTAGGTGATGGCGCAGCGTGTCTCATCGCCCACGATATCCTCGGTGGTCAGGGTGAACTCCTGGCCGGCGTGCAGCATGACGGAGCCCTCGGCAAAGGTCTTGAGCCGGACCTCGGGGCCCTTGGTGTCCAGCATGGCGGCCACCGGCAGGTTCAGCTCCTCCCGCAGCTGCTTCAGCGCGTCCAGCCGGGCCTTGTGCTCCTCGTGGGACCCGTGGGAGAAGTTGAAGCGGGCCACGTTCATGCCGGAGAGCAGCATCTCCCGCAGAACGCCCTCCCGGTCCGTGGAGGGACCCAGAGTACACACGATCTTGGTTTTTCTCATATGGCGACCACCTTTCGAAAAGTCATGGTTATTTATTTAGCAATCGATTTTATTATAACACAAGATCAAAAAAAGTACAGTCGCCTCGATGTAAAAAAGCAAAAAAATCCCTGGGCATTTTCACAAAGACACTGCCGCCTCCCGCAATGGCGCGGGAGGCGGTCACCGCCTCAGTGCGTCCAGCCTGGACAGGAACGCGTTTCGGCGGAACACGATGAACTTGTATGCGCGCCCGCCCTCCATGGTGAGCGTGACGGTGGGGAAACACAGCGCCCGTCCGGTTCCGACTGCCTGGATGCGGTCGTAGGGCAGTTCCAGGCGGCGATAAAATGCGTCCACCTGGAGCTTGTTCGTCCGGTACAGCACCCGGTCGCTTTGCAGCCAGATCGCGCCGCCCAGAACGCCCTCGTGGAAGAGACTTGCCAGGAAAACATCCTTCATACTGACCCCCGTTTCTCTGCGGACCGCCTGACGGCACCCTATGAAAAAGCCGGGGAGGGACGTCCCTCCCCGGTATGGGCGCAGGCGTTACATGCCCAGCTTTTCCCGCAGGGCCGCGATCATCTCCTGATACTCCCCGTCGCTCAGCAGCACCGGCTCCGGGTTGGTGATGGCAAAGGCGCCGCCGAACTCAAAGCCGCCCTCGTACTTGGGGACGATGTGGAAGTGGAGATGGGGATTGGTGTCGCCGAAGGACCCCAGGTTGATCTTGGTGCAGCCCCACAGCTCCTTGACGGCGCCGGAGGCCCGGGCCAGATCCTGGGCAAAGTCCGCCAGCTCCTGGGGATCGCACTCGCACAGCTCCTTCTTGTGGTCCTTCAGGGCCAGGGCGCAGCGGCCCTTGTGGGCCTGGTCCTTGAAAAGGTACAGCACGCCGGCCTTCATCTCGCCGACCTTGAACATGATGGCCTCCCGGCCCTCGTGATGCTCGTCGCAGTAAAAGCAGCCCATGGGTATCAGCCTCCTGTCAGAATTTTGGGAAATCTTCCCCTTGCTCCTACCATACTCCAACCCGGCGCCGCCGTCAAGGAAAACGCTTGCGCCATTGCGGCGGCGGACAAAATGTGGTATGCTGGCGGCAGAAATCAGACTGGAGGCGATGGGACATGAAACTGGGAATGGTGACGGACTCCCTGGCGGAGCTGACGCTGGCGGAGGCGGCAAAGGTGTGCCGCGATCTGGGGCTGGAGCAGGTGGAGCTGGGCTGCGGCAACTGGTCTCCGGCGCCCCATGTAAAGCTGGACACCCTGACTGCGGACGCCGGGGAGCGGCGGCGATTGACGGACACCCTGGCGGAAAACGGCCTGGAGATCTCCGCCCTCAACTGTTCCGGCAACCCCCTCTTTCCCGGGGAGAAGGGCGCGCGGGACCGGGCTGTGGCGGAAAAGACCTTTACCCTGGCGGAGCAGCTGGGATTGAAGACCGTGGTGATGATGAGCGGCCTGCCCGGGGGCTGTCCCGAGGACCGGACCCCCACCTGGATCGTCACCTCCTGGCCGCCGGAGACGGAGGAGATCCTGCGCTATCAGTGGCAGGTGGCCGTCCCCGCCTGGCGGGAGCTGGCCCGGCGGGCGGCGGACCACGGCGTGGAGCGGATCGCCCTGGAATTCCACGGCTGGCAGCTGGTGTACAGTGCCGAGACCTTGCGGCGGCTGCGGGGCGAAGTGGGGGACATCCTGGGTGTGAACCTGGACCCCAGCCACCTGTTCTGGATGGGCGCGGACCCTCTGGCGGTGGCAGAGGCCCTGAGCGGATGCATCTACCACGTCCATATCAAGGACGTGCGGCTGGAGCGCGCCGCCGGGCCCAACACCCTGCTGGACACCAAGGGCGTGCTGGAATTCGCCACTCGCTCCTGGAACTTCGTCACCCCGGGCAGCGGCCACGGGGAGGACTGGTGGCGGGGGTTCCTCGCAAAGCTGAAATCGTGCGGCTACGACGGCCCCCTGAGCATCGAGCAGGAGGACTACACCATTCCCACCCGGCAGGCTTTGGAGCAGGCGGCAGCACTGCTGCGGCGGGTGTTGCCGGCATAAGACATCAAAAGCAGCAAAAGCGGCGCCTGGGATCGATCGTCCCAGGCGCCGCCTTGCTTCTCAATGGGCCAGTACCCGCCAGGCAATCCAGGTGGCAAGCGCCAGCTGGAGCACCAAAATGGCTGGCAGGCCGTACCGGAACCGCCTGTGGAGGGTCTTGTGGTGAAAGACCCGCATCCCCAGGATGGCCCCCACGCTGCCGCCCAGAATGGCCAGCAGAAACAGCGTTTTTTCCGGCACCCGGCGGACGGCCTCGTTTTTTGCCTTGCGCTTGGCCTTCCACTTGTCCAGGCCGAACACCAGGAAGGCCGCGGCGTTCACGGCGATCAGCCAGATCCACAGCAGGGGCCAGAAATCGCCCAGTACCACAAAACCGGTGACTGTGGTGCCCTCCGGCAGAAACAGACTCTTTTCCATGGGAGTTCTCCTTCAAAAAAACGGACTGGCCGGGTTTCCGGCCAGTCCAGTGTAGCAGAGGATTCAGTTTTTGGCAAGTTTGCTGAGCTCCCCGGCGGTCTTGGCCGCCAGGGCGGCGTTGTTGTACACCAGCTGGATGTTGCTGGCCAGGGAGTCGCCGCCAGTCAGGTCCTTGATCTTGGCCAGCAGGAAGGGAGTGGTCTCCTTGCCGTGGATGCCCAGGGCCCGGGACTCCGCGATGGCCTCGTCGATGGCCTTGTTGATGACCTCGTGGTCCATGGAGTATTCCTCCGGGATGGGGTTGGTCACCAGCATGCCGCCGCCCAGACCCATGTCCTGCTTGACGAAGAAGGTCCGGGCCAGCTCCTCCGGGGTGTCCAGCCGGTAGTCCACCTTGAAGCCGGACTTGCGGGTGTAGAAAGCGGGCAGCTCCTCCGTCCCGTAGCCGATGACGGGCACGCCGTGGGTCTCCAGATACTCCAGAGTCAGCCCCAGGTCCAGGATGGACTTGGCACCGGCGCAGATCACCATGACGGGGGTGTGGGCCAGCTCCTCCAGGTCGGCGGAGATGTCCATGGTGGTCTCTGCGCCCCGGTGGACGCCGCCGATGCCGCCGGTGGCGAACACGCTGATGCCCGCCAGGTGGGCGATGATCATGGTGGTGGTGACGGTGGTGGCGCCGTCCATCCCCTTGGCCACCAGCACCGGCAGATCCCGGCGGCTGGCCTTGGTGACAGCGGTGCCGGTCTTGCCCAGGTAGTCGATCTCCTCAGGGCTGAGACCAGCCTTTAGGCGGCCGCCCAGCACGGCGATGGTGGCGGGCACGGCGCCGTTTTCCCGGATGATCTTCTCCACGTTCAGCGCCGTCTCCACGTTCTGGGGATAGGGCATGCCGTGGGAGATGATGGTGGACTCCAGCGCCACCACGGGACGGCCCTCCGCCAGGGCCTGCTGCACTTCGGGGGCGATGTCCAGATACTTGTTGAGATCCATGGTAGATTCCTCCAAATTCAAATGGTTGTATCAGATCGTGTTTCGAAGGCCGGCCCGCTGTTCCAGGGCGCCGGCGCTGAGGGCGGGGTTGATGGTCTCCCGGCTCTCCATGGCGATGGCGGAGGCGGCCAGACCCGCCCGGGCGGCGTGCTCCAGGTCCGCCTGGCGCAGGTGGGACCACACCAGGGCCGCCATGAAGGCGTCGCCGCAGCCGGTGGTGTTGACCATATCGGCGGCGGGAGCAGGCAGCAGGACCCGCCTCTCATGGTCGGCGGCGTAGACGCCCTCTGCCCCCAGGGAGATGAACACCCGCTTTAGACCTGTGTCCAGCAGGGCCCCGGCGGCCTGTTCCAGGCTGGCCCGGTCCGTGATGGTCACGCCGGAGAGAAGCTCTGCCTCGATCCGGTTGGGCTTGAGGGTGTGGAGCTTTCCCAGCACCGGCCGGAGCTTGACCGCCTTGGCGGTGGACACCGGATCGGCGAAGATGGGCGCCGTGCAGGTCTCTGCCAGGAAGCGGATGCTCTCCTCCGGAAGATTGGTATCGATGACCACCGCCTCGCTGCCGGAGAGCAGCTTCATCCGGCCGGAGAGGACCTGAGGCGTCAGGTGGCGGTAGATGTCCATGTCGCTGACCGCCAGGGCCATGTCCCCCTCGGGGCCGTTGATGAAGAGGTAGGTGGAGGTCCGCCCGCCGGGGATCACCGGGGACTGGGAGATGTCGATGCCCAGCTCCGCGCAGCTGCCGGCGATCTTCTGGGCGTTGGCGTCGTCGCCGAAGGCGGTCACCAGCCGCACGTCCAGGCCCAGCAGGCTCATGTTGTGGGCGATGTTGCGGCCCACGCCGCCCAGGCTCATCCGCACCTCGCCGGGGTTGGAGTCCCGGGGCACCAGTTCCCGGAAGGGCCTGCCGCCGATATCCACGTTGACCCCGCCCACCACGGTGACATAGGAGGGAGTGCGCAGAATGTAGCCCTTGCCGGTGATGTAGCCCTTTTTCATCAGATTGGAGATGTGGACCGCCGCGGAGGACCGGGTGATGCCGGCCTTGTCCGCCAGCTCCTGCTGGGAGATCATGGGGTTTTC